>Ga0265297_10001213_pt1 | contig 62671 bp, 61 predicted proteins | sample Munlanlwell13791_FD_192502 | JGI IMG/M metagenome (GOLD analysis project Ga0265297, IMG submission 192502) | Leachate microbial communities from a municipal landfill in Southern Ontario, Canada - Leachate well 137-91 | ecosystem: Engineered > Solid waste > Landfill > Unclassified | place... | reverse complement strand
TTGCCTCTTAAGCAATTGATATAGGTTCGATCCCTATTGGGGGTATTTTATACTTTAGCTCAATGGTAAATCCGCCAGCTGGCGGACTCTTAAGCAATTGACGAAGGTCTGATTCCTTCAGGGGGTACCAGCTAGTGACAAGTCAAGAGACCGTGAGGCATAGCGTTTAAAGCATTGAAAAATCGTACCTCTCTAGGACTCGAACCTTGTCTCTTGATTCAAGATAAACAAAAAATCACCAAGCTTCCTTGGTGATTTTTTGTTTCTAGTTATTCTACACAAATCTTTTTGTCTTTTAATATTAATTTACTTTGTAGACAAGACAGTAATTCTCTCTTTTCAATCAGTGATCCCTCTTTGAGAATGTATTTGGCATAATTCCTAGTGTTGATTTCGGTATTCATTTTAATCTTATTGATTGTCCCCAAGACGCCCATTTGAAATTTATTGTATCTGATCATTTCATCTTCAATTTTTGTTTTAATACCCAATTCATCAAGATTAATTTTATCGATCATTTCAATTAATTCTTTGATTAGATCTTGCTCGTTAATAGCTTGATTTTTGCAATCGATATTCTTAACCTTGGTACACCGATAATAAACATGGCGATTGACTCCGCCATCTTTTAATTTCTTAAATTTTTCGTCAGCGGTAATACCCGATCCGCAATAGCCACATTTAATGAGTTTAGTAAAAGCGAATTCTTTGCTCTCTGTTTTGGGTACATAATTCTGGTCTAAGGCTTCTTGAACTTTATCAAATATTTCTTTGGTAATAATTGGCATGTGTTTACCTTGATACCAATGGCCGCTATTGGCCGGAAACTCAAACTCGCCATAATAGAAAGTATTTCGAAGTAGAATATAGACGTTACCCAACGATAGACGTTTACCATTTTTAGTTTTGAAACCAATCTCTAATAGCCAATGATATGTTTTTCTGCCACTCCAGTTTTCGTAAACAATTTTTTCAAACACCTGTTTTATAATAACCGATCTTTTAGGGTCCAATCTAATTTGGCCTCGTTTATCAATATGATTTTCCATTAAATAGCCCGTGGGTGGAATAGATGGTTTCCAACCCATCTCGCACTTAGCCTTAAGTCCTCGCTTAACATTAACTGATTTATTGTCGTTTTCTAATTTAGCATTACTGCCTAAAATCATCAGCAAAAACTTCTCATTTGGGTTGTTGGTGAATTTCTGACTATAAGTTTTAATTTCTATTAGTACTCCCTGATCCATTAAATCAACTAAGGATCCTAAGTCTCCAGCGTTTCTACTTAACCGATCAGGGGCCCATGTTAGAATGGCATTGAATTTACCCTCTTTGAGTTCACTAATCATCTGATTAAAGACTGGCCTTTGGCCCACTGCTTTGGACGAATGGGATTCGCGCTTAATCTCTACCACTTGCAAATTATCCCGCTGGGCGATCTCTGTCATCTCTTTAATCTGTGAATCAATGGAAAGTGCCTGCATATCATCTTGCTCGGTCGACTTGCGAGCATAGAGACAATACTTGATTACTACTGCCGGTGCTTGAGTCAGTTGTCCAACCCTTATTTTTGTTGTTTGTTCCATAGATTTAAAATTATTAATTAATCTCTATGAAACATTGATGACGCACGGCTCAAGGGAGTCCAGATGGGGTGAGTTGATAACTTATAGTAATCCACAAGCTGATACTTCCATTTTCGTAAGATTTTCGGTATAATAGTATCATAAGTAATTATAGTTAAAACATCAACAATTATTCATGCCTATTCCAATAACAAAAAGACAAAAAGAGGCCTTGGATTTCATCAAAAAATTTATTAATGAAAAGGGTTATTCGCCTACTCTTGAGGAAATAAAAAAAAGACTCAAGCTATCTGCTGTGTCTACTGTTCATCAGCATATCAACGCCCTAATTAATAAAGGGTATATAAAAAAATTTGATAATTTGGCCAGAGCTATTGAAATTAATTCTGAACCAAAAAAAAACTATAATTTTATAGAAATTCCCCTGCTTGGGATAATAGCAGCCGGCGAACCAATAGAAGCAATAGAAATTCCGGAAACAATCTCAATACCAAAAGAATTGACACTTGGACAAGGCCGACACTACGCCCTAAAAGTTCGAGGAGATAGCATGCAAGATGATGGTATTTTTGATAGCGACACAGTAATCGTCCGAGAACAACCCATAGTAGACAACGGTGAAATTGGTGTTGCTATTGTCAATGACAATGAGGCAACGCTAAAGAGAATTTATAAAGAAAAGAATCAGTTTAGGTTACAACCAGCTAATCAATCTTATAAACCAATCCTTGTAAAAGATGTACAAATTAGGGGCAAGGTCACTGGTGTATTCCGAAGCCGTTTTGATCCATTACCAAAACCTGCTCAGCTTCCATTATTTATGTTTCCTCAAAATCAAAAAACTGAGCAACTCCTCCAGATACATAATAGGCGTTTCTTGGGCAATAAGACAAAATTATTAGGTTTTATAGGAGATATCGTCGCAGACAAATGTCGTGGTTATTATACTTTTTGTGATATCTTTGCTGGAACAGGTGTTGTTGGACGATATTTCAATCAGCCGGACACTAAAATTATTTCTAATGATATTTTAGATAGCAGTTATATCTCTCTCCACTGCTGGTTGAAAACAAAGAATTATAATAAAGAAAAAATAACAGCCATTATTGATTATTTAAATGATCTAAATCCAAAAAAAGAAAACTACATGTCTAAAATTTTTGGTGGATCATATTTTACCGAAGAAAATGCTTTAAAAATCGGGGCAATCAGAGAAAAAATTGAAAAACTTGATAAAACAAAAAAAATTAATCAGGAGGAAAAGAATGTTTTACTCACTTCTTTGATTTATGCGATAGACAAAGTAGCGAACACCGTTGGTCATTACGAAGCTTACAGAAAGAAGCTCGATACTTTACAAAATATAAAACTTTTAGTGCCAGATATTAATCCTAAAAATAATATTAACAATGAAATATACCAAAAAGATGCTAATCAATTGGTAAAAGAAATAAAATGCGATGTTATTTATATTGACCCACCATATAATTCCAGACAGTATGGAGACGCCTATCACCTACTTGAAAATGTAATTACTTGGAAAAAACCAAAAGTTGAGGGCGTCGCCAAGAAAATGATAGAACGGAATCACTTAAAAAGCAGGTATTGCCTTAAAGGAGCGGATCAAATATTACATGACCTAATTAAGAACGTTCAAACAAATCATATATTACTCTCTTATAATAATACTGGGGAAAAGAAAAATGAAAGATCAAATGCTAAAATATCAGACAAAAGAATCATGGAGATTTTAAGAGAACGAGGTGAAGTTGAGGTTTTTGAGAGAGATTATAAAGGATTCACTACTGGTAAAAGCGATACTCAGGGTCATACCGAAAGAGTATTTTATTGCAAAGTAACAAAATAAAAATATGAAATATTTTCAATGGACAATTGGCTCAACTACAGTCCGCAATCCCAATAGATTACGGGAAGGATTACAAATATTAAAAAATTATTTTAATAGTCAAGAATGGAATACGTCCCAGCAAGAAAAATTATTTAACTTATTTCGTGAACATAAGGTTTACGAAATAGATGAAAGTGACTATAGGAGTATGACCAGTGCTAGAAAACAGGAGCACGCAAGAAAATGGGTATCAGTGTTAAATCAGTTAGGGTTTTGTTTTGCTTATGAATCTTCAGAAAAACCAGTGATCATAACTAAAGCTGGCGAATCTCTTATAAATAACCCCGAAATAGAAGATGAGGTCTTCTTACGACAATTATTAAAATACCAAAAACCATGTACCCTACCGAAACAAAATGGTGCATCATTTAAGAATGTTTCCGTGTTGCCTTTTATTATTAGCTTAAAAACAACCTATGAATTGCAGGGACTGTCGAAAGAGGAAATAAGTATATTTTTAAATACCACTGTGAGAATGAGTGATGTTGATAAAATGATTCAACAGATTAAAGATTATAGAATTCAAAGAAGCAAAATTGAAGGTCGGGTGAAAAGAAAGGAATTCTATGTAAAAGTTCAACTCGCTCGTCTTGAAGAAGTATTTAATGATGAAATTAGTGAAAGAGTAATTTTAATAAAAAAACTCGTTGCTGGATATAAAAAGAATCCTGCCTTTATAATTTCTAATCAGAGTAAACAATTATTAGCAGATATCACTAAAGGCGGGAAAGGATCAAACACCATAAAAGCAAAAAAGACTCAACTCGCCATAACTCAAACAATAAAATCTGGAAGGGGGGCGATTGAGGTTAAAAAAATATTTCTTAATTATTACTTATTTCTTAAAATAGCAACTCTTCGAGATTATGCGGATCTAACCGCTAGATATTTAAGAAAAAGCGGATTATTTTCTGTAAGTAGAGACAAACTTATAACGATAACCGAAAAAGATGATCTTATTAAATCTTTACTTTCTCAGAAATGGAATTTAATAGGAGATAAGGAATATCTCGACTATCTTTGGAATGATTCTTTGCCGGCCCTCCCAAGTGATAAAACGGATTACCTCAAAAATCATTTATCTGTCATAAAAGCCAAAGAAAAAGTATTGTTTAATAAAGTTGGAGCAAGAGAATTATTGACTTTAGTTGGAAAAGATATTGCGCCCGCTCAAGATGTTATTGGATTAAAACAACAGACCAGAAGTATTGAAACAAACTTACTTAAATTAAAAGAGATAGAATTTTATTATTCACAGAGAGAAGAAAAACAAGTAGATGACATAATTAATTTTTACGACTTAATTCTCACTAAACAAATTCTGGGAGGCGAAGCTTATTATCCAGCATATCTAGAATGGAATACATGGAGAGTATTCTTGGCGATTGACACCCTTACGAATAAGCCTTATGAAGCAAGAAATTTCAAACTTGATGATGAATTACAACCTATAAATCATGCTGCTGGAAACCAGCCAGATATGGTATTTGAATATGAAAATTTCGTTTTAGTAACAGAAGTTACTCTGAGTATGAGAGCTAATCAGTGGAGTAGTGAATCAGAACCTGTCCTAAGACATGTTGCCAAAATACAATCAAAATTTAATGGTCAAAAAGATGTATTCGGCCTTTTTATTGCCCCTAATATCGATACTAATTCAATACTTACATTTTTTAATAACAGACAATATTCCATTGACGATGATATAATTGAAATGACAATTATTCCACTAAATATAGAACAAATTAAGGGCATTCTTAATGTCTTTAAACAAAAAAGATTCTCTACTCAAGACATGAAGCGTTTGTTTGAAATTATTAAATCTGAAATACCGAGTTCTAAAAATGCTATCGAATGGGGTAAAAAAATACCCGTATTAATTAATGATTGGACACAAAAATTATGAAAACAAATATAATTTATAAAGGAGATTGCGTTGAGATAATGAAAAAAGAAATAAAAGAAGGATCTATAGATCTTATTTTTGCTGATCCTCCCTATAATCTTTCAGGAAATGGACTTTATTGGAAAGGAAATAAAACTGGCGGTGATTGGTATATGGTCAATGAAGAATGGGATAGAATGTCTGCACCCGAATATCTTCAGTTTACTAGAAAGTGGATCAGTGTATCTTTTAAAATTTTAAAAGATGGTGGTTCTATATATATATCTTGTACGCATCATAATATTTCAGAAATTATAATGGTTCTTAAACAGCTTAATTTTAAAATCAATAATATAATTACTTGGCAAAAAATAAATGCAATGCCAAATATGACACGAAGAGTTTTTACCCATTCTACTGAGTTTGTTGTTTGGGCTGTTAAAGGGAAAAAATGGACTTTTAATTACGAAGATTTAAAGAAACTGAATCCCGAAAAACAGAAGGATGGATCATTAAAACAAATGAGAGATGTTTGGCAATTACCATTAGTACAAGGCAAAGAAAGAGTTAAAGAAAAAAATGGAAGAGCCGTTCATCCAACACAAAAGCCTGAAGAAATGCTAAAGAGAATTATAATAGCTTCAAGTAATAGAGGTGATGTTGTGTTAGATCCATTTTTAGGTAGTGGCACCACGGCTGTAGTTGCAAAAAAACTTAATCGAAGATGGATTGGTATTGAAAAAGAAGGAAAATATGTAAAAATTAGTAATTTAAGAATCAAAAAATTATGATAATAAAAAACTTAAATGCCAAATAGACGAGGCAGTTTATAAACTCTATGGCCTCACGCTGGAGGAAATAAAAATTATTGAGAATTTTTAAACATATCATGGAATTACCAAAATTAGTTTATGATGACTTCTATAAGTTTTTAATGTCTTTGGGGACTATTTTGTTTGTGGTAAGTGGAATAGGAATTTTTATTTCTAGCAACTTAGCATTAAATATTTGGCCTGGTTTTGTAATTGGACTTAGTCTGGTTTTTATTATTAATATTTGGATTATGGTATGGGCTGGAAGAAGATGGTATCAGAATCAAAAACTACTAGATAAAAAGTTAGGAGCCGAAGTTAAACTAATTGAACAAGAAGCTCAAAAAACTTTACAGCCCACGAGTGAAAATGTAGCTGATAAAAATGATTCTGCGTTGGTAAGTTATCAGATTGCCTCAGTATTGTCGGGTACGATTTATTTTGACTTTTTGAAAGATTGGAAAGTATGGTTTGTAATCCAAAATCAAGAAACAAAGAAATACAAAGCATATGTAAAAATAAAGTTTATCTCAGGCGATAAAGTAGAAGAAGTATCCGAAGGTTATTATGGAGGAATTAAAGCCTGGAATCTTAATGCATTTTCTCAAATAATGGCACCCGGATTAGGAATACCTAATTGGGTTAAAGAAAAAGCAAAACAAAGAGAAAAAATAGAAATAAGGATCTCATGTGAAGTTAAAGATGAGGCCGATAGGTTAATTGAAAAAAAACTTCCAACGGGATTTGTCTATAATTATGGAAATAATAGCTGGTATTATGAACCATAAGCCCTTGACTACCTGGCTAATAAAATACTTAGTAAAGTAAATTTATGTATATTCCTATACCTGACAACTTTATTTCAACACTCTTACACCAAACGCTGATAGTTATTAATCAGTTGACTTTACCCGTATTGAATAAAATAGAAAATCACCCAGTGATTTTTACTTTATCAACGATTGATCTTATTTTTGGCACTTTTCTTATTCTAAAAACTAAAATTAGGTTAAATCAAAAGATCCTGGCTTTTTAATTGGATAGAAAGAAAAACAAAGGTTAGTGACCTTATACATCAGATAGACAGGCTGATGTATAAGCTCTATAGTTTAATATATGAAAAAAAGGAAGTAATTAGAAATTATTAAGTATGGAAGATGAAGTTTTAGAAAATCTTAATAAAACTACTGATCCTGTTTTGCAAAAGCAACGAGGGTATTCTTTAGATGTAGAGTCTACTCTAGTTGGAAAAAGGCCTGAATTATTCACAACAATTAAGAAAGGAATAATCAAAGCAGTATCCCTATATTTACAATTGCTATGGAACGCGAGTTCGAATGGAAAAACAATAAATGTAATGGATTTAATATTGAACTCACAAACTCTTTTTGGTACAAAATTTGAAACAAAGGATTCTTTCACAATTCGACATATAGCGGCAGATCTCCGGGAAATTTATATATTTATAGACCCAACGAGTTTAACAAAGTGGTATAAAAACATTGATACGGAGAGACCAGACATTTCCTTAAGACTTGATCTGAATAAAAAAATAAAAAACTTCCTTAGTGAGATTGTTCATCTTAATTATGAGAGAAGTTATAATGCGGCACAAGAGATATCGAAATTGGTTAAAGATTTAGACAAAGAGGAAATTCAAATCCCAGACCAATTTGAAAAATATCTTGACCTTGAAACATTTGAGAGTATTTTTGAAAGCTTTTGTATAATTTTTGTGTTTAATTTTTATAAAATTTTTTCAGAGTTCCTTTATGATGAAAAAAAAATAAAATATGAATCAACTTGCATTACATAAAAAAATAGAAGAATTTTTTAAAGCAGGTGTTGAATCTGCGGACGTTAAAGTCGCTCGAGGTTTACTCTTAAACGATGATGCTAAACGATTTTTTTTCTCCCAAGCTGATGAATCTTGGCTCGCTTGGCTTTGGCAAGAAGGTTTTCTTGATGAAATAAAAAATAATGCAGAAAATTCTACTCAACGCTCTTATCGCATTTCAGGGCTTGATTATTTAGAAAGAATGGCCGAGAAAAACCCCACCAAGGTTACGGAAATTATACTTGATAAAGACACTGCTACCAAAAAAGAAAAGTTTAATTCTGAGGTTATTGAACGCTTCTTGTGGATCATAGACAAGCTTCCAGCTGAACAAATAAAAATGCTCACGGCTAAAATAAGAGACGAAAAGTGGGTTTGCTTAATAAAAAATTTGCGCAAATCCGGTTATGACTTTGAAAAAATTATTAAGAAATTAGTTGAGAAAAAACAAGACGATGCAATTTTAGAATTAGCTCAAGCCATTCTTACCATAAGAAGCAAAACAGAAATTGCGAAAAAAGAAATTGGCTGTAGTATGGATAACCCTTTTTATATCAGTGATTTAAATGATTCTGGTATTTTTGAGGCACTGACGAACCTCGATGAATCTTACATAGAAAAAGCGCTTCAAATTACTACCGGCATAATGGCGGAGATTATAAAATTGTCTGAACTTAACGAAACAAAAGTTTTTGATTATGTAGATTTCTTCTCTTTATTTGATGTTGATTTCTTCACGCTTGAAATTCAGAACAAGAGAAGTGTCTCATATCGAGAGGATGTAAAAAATCTCGCCGCTACTATTAAGAAGTTAATTGAGAGAACTATTGGCAAGAAATGTGGTGATGTTAATGAAGCAAAAAGATTATTTGAATATATTAATAAACTGCCTTCATGTCGTTCAATGTGGCGGTTGAGATTGTTCGCTCTGGCACAGTGTCCAAAAACATTTAAAAAAGAATTACAAGATGCATTCTTTAAGGTATTTGATGTTGGTGAGCGATATTTCGAGATTGAGAGCGGATCCGAATATCATCAAGCGTTAATTCGAGGTTTTGGCGTCCTTGATCCAAAAACAGAACAAAGAAAATATGTTGAAAAAGTGTTTGAATATTTTGGATCGGAGCTTGAAGATAAAGATAAGAAAAAATGGAGAGAACGAGATGGTATAAAGATTCTCGGTTTTATTAAGGATCACCTTACTCCCGATGAAAAAAAACAGGCAGAGGGAAAATTTGGAATTTCCCCAGACAAAATTAATAACACACCAGAACCATCAATTGGCGAAATAAGAGGTGGTACAGTACAACACAGGTCCCCAGTAAATCTTAATGATTTCATGATTGATCAAATTGTCGCGAATTTAAAAACTAAATGGACAGCAGAGAAGCTAAATGAGCAATTTAAAGATGATGATTTTTTAAATCCTCGTGGCGTTGAAGGCCTTGGTGATGCCCTAAAAGAAGATATTAAAAAAAGAACGGAGGAATATTTAAATAATATTAATTCTTTTTTTGATAGGGATGATATTCATCCTCACTATTTATATTCACTTTTACGTGGCATTGAAGAAATGCTTCGCAATAAGCAATTATTAACCTTTGATCAAATTAATCAGATCTTTGGTCTATTCGAAGTGATTAAAAACGAGGGAGAGAAAACACCATTTAAAAGAAAAAATGACAAGTCTTGGTTAGCCGATTGGGTAACTGTCCATAAAGTAATTGCAGATATTTTGCTTTATATTTTGGAAAACAAGGAAATGAAAGAGCAAGTTCGTAAAGAATACAGAGAAAAAATCAAGAATTTGATTTCATACTTGTTTACCATTAAAGATAGTCCATCAAAAGAAGACGAAAAACCAGAATATGGTGAGCTATATCATATAGCCATTAATTCTGTCCGGGGACGAGCCTATGAAGCATTTGTTGTGTTTACCGAAAATGATGGGGAAACCCTGGCAGATGATGTTAAAGAATTTTATAAAAAGGCTCTTACTGATGATTCTCTTGCTGTCCGGTTTGTTATCGGCCGATATTTAGCACCGTTTTATTTTCGAGATAAAAAATTTATAGCTGGTCTCTTTCTCGAGATTTTTCCCAAAGATGATCCGAATAAAAAAGATACCTACTTAGCGTCATGGGAGGGTTATCTATCAAATACTTTATACGACAAGTTATTCGTTAAACTTAAAGATTACTATAGCCACGCAATCACGCTTGATCCTAAAGATTACACTCAAAGGAAATATTCAAAGGGTCTTGATGAATCTTTGGCAATTCATCTCGCACTTGCTTTTGCTCACTTAGGTTTAAAAATAAGCGATCCTTTATTTATACAATTCTGGAATACTCCCAACACAACCCGACACCAAGAATTTATATCGTTTATCGGACGTAGTTGCTTAACACGAGATCAAGCCGGAAACAAATGGTTAAAAGAAAATAAGGTAAGTAAGGAAAAACTTATTAAATTTTGGAATTGGGCCTTGAAAAATGTTTCAGAGCCAAAAGCTTTATCTGGTTTTGGTTTTTGGATAAATCGAGAGATAGAAGTATTAGATGATAAAATCGTGGTTGAGAAAATAGCAGAGACGCTTAAAAAGTCTAACGGCGAGATTGATTGGGACTATGGGCTTTTAAAGCGATTACCTACCTTTGCAGAAAAAAATGGGGGGAAGACATTGGAAATTATTTCAAACTATCTACTTGACTCAAAAAACAATCTGATCCAGAACCGTCGTGCACCTCTTATACATCATACTGAAATCAAAGAAGCCTTAACGACTATCTATAAAAACGGTGATAATACGATAAAACAAAAAGTGACAGATTTAATAAATACGCTTATTGAGAAAGGAAGTAGCGCATTTTGGGGACTTAAGGATATTCTTGATTAAAGTATTTTTTCTGGCGACTTGTTTTAACTACGTAATTAAATATAAATTTATGCTAAGTCAAATATTAATTGCAATAATTATAGTCATACTAGTTTCATGGTTAATACGTATTCTTTTTACTAAAAATTTTTGGAAGACCGTGGGCGACCACGTTGTTAATGGAATTGCGAAAAAAATAAGTAACGTTTTTATTGTCTTAATAATTTTATCAGTGGTTGCACTAATAGCTTCTATTCTTAAAAAATGATTCAATCTTCATAAAATATCTATTAAAAACGAGATGCTTATAGCACCTCGTTTTTAATTAGAGTAGATAACTTGTAGGTAACTCAAGTTTCACTTTTTAGTTTTTTATGCTATATTTAAGTTAACAATTTAATTTGCCTAAACTCATGGATTCTCCGTGGGCATGGCAGAAAAAATCCGGTAAAGGATATTAGGCTCGTCGTTAGAGCTACCTTTACCGGTCATATTCTCGAAAGGGAGTATGGGTGACGCAAGTCATCGCTAGCGGCGGGCTTTATGTATTTACGCCAATTCTGATCCATCTCTAATAATTTAATAAATTAAAAATATGAATATAAAAGAAAAATTAAATAAAGTTGAGAAAGCTCTTTTCATTAAATTAGGTCGTGGTGGAGAATTTGAAAAAGAATGTATAGAAAAAAACATTTTGAAAATTGGTTATAATGATGCTGATAATACTCTTTGTTCTTGTGGCCAATGGCAGAAGATAAAGGATTATTATCATAAGAAACGTGGCCTCTCAAACCAAGTGGTTACTTTTCATGCTACTCAAATTAAATATTTTTATGAAGAAGATAAAAATGTTTTGTGGATAACTTTTTATAATAATAAGCTCTATTGGTGTTTTTCCGACAAAAAAGTATTTGTTCAAAAAGATAAAAGTAGGGCTAGGAAAGTAATTGGCAGGTGGTCTTGCCAGGATTTAAAAGGTAAAACCTTATTTTTAGAAAATATTAGCGGTCAACTTTCAAAAACCCAAGGTTTTAAGGGAACGATTTGTTCTGTACATGAAAAAGATTATTTGATTAAAAAAATTACCGGAGAACAGTCAAAAGAAATAAAAGAGGCCGAAGAATCTTTTGGCCAGCTAAAAGACAGGCTAATTTTGTTAATTAAGAAGCTTAATCCCAAAGATTTTGAGCTCTTAATTGACCTTATTTTTAGAGCTGGCGGATGGCAAAGATTGGGGGTGGTGGGTAAAACCACAAAATTAATAGATTTAGCTATTTTCCATCCCATTACCGAAGAGAAAGCGGTGGTACAAATAAAATGTCAAACCAATGTAGCTGAATTTAATAAATATAAAAAAATATTTACCAGAATGACTGATTATGACAGATTTTTTTATGTGGCCCATACGCCACAAGGAGATTTAGAAAAATATATAAATGATGTTGATAATCTAAACTTATATTTTTCTGATAAGATTGCAGAATTAGCCATAAACTCCGGACTTTTTGATTGGGTCTTGAAAAAAGTTGAATAACTTATATCTTGAGTCACAGACTCTAATAGAAGTGAAAATATTAAATGGTAAAATGGTCGGACATAGTGGTTGGGTGCCACGTTAATTTGTTCCGACAGAATAATAATCATTATTCATCACATATCTAATAATAAATAATTTGTTTTAAAATATCAAAATTATGGGTTATGTAATATTTTCCGTCGCAATATTCATCTTTCTATTTTTGATTTTTCGTGATGTTGTACACTGGTATTGGAGAATCAATGAAATTGTTCCATTATTGAAAAAAATCAATAATAATTTGGAAAAAATTAATGATAATTCCCAAGTTAAGAAGATTCCCGAATAAACAAGCGTCAAAGATCTATAAATAGATTAATTACTAAACCGTGAATTAGAGAATAACAAAAACCATCCTTACTGGAAGGTTTTTGTTATTGGTAAATTATTAATATTTAATGTCTGATTAAACCCTCAGAAGATTTTTTTCTTCTCTCGTCCAATAATTTTCTTAGAGAAGCGGCAAGTTCATCGCTAATTTTTTTCGACACTTCCAAATATTTTTGATATATCGGATATCGCAGATCATCAGACTGAATAATAATTTCGGGGTCAGGTTCAATTTTCGGAGCGCTGATACTGAATTTTTTCATTTGTTTTATCAACGGGAGTTGAACCCTAGAATCACATAATTCATTCTCATATTGATGTGATAATTTTACCAATTCCGAATCAACTGTAAGTTCGGACAGTTCATCTTTAATGTCATCTGGTGTGTCCGGACCATCGAGCCTTAAAAGATATTCTCTTGCCCATGTTTGATTCGATAGTTTAGCACGTATTTTCTCAATGATTTCAATATCTGAGAATTTATCCGGCCATAAATTTTCATAATTATCATCGAGAAGAGGATAAGCTCGAAAGATACCATTATTCTTATTTTTCTCAATTATTTCTTTCAATCGCATCATGAAAGAATCTTTGGAGATTAAATTACCCAGAACAACAATTCTGGTATTATTACTGCCCAGAGGAATTATTTCGTCTTGAAATTTTTGGAGGAAAGCCTTACCGTCTATATTATTATCAGCCGTTAAATCGGTGTCTTCTGCTTCGTCGAGGATAATAAGATCTGGCCTGAACTGTCTATATCTTAATCCTCGGATACTTTGATCTCGAGTAGCCGATATAATTTTTGCGCCGTGATATTCAAGCTCTAAAGAAAGTCTATTCCAAGCGTCTTGGCTTTCCTTAAACGGGCCAAAATCCTCTTTTAATTCTTTATTATTTTCAAGCTCGGACTTAATGTTAGCGAAATGATTTTTAGCCTGTTCCTGAGTTTTACTAATAATAATGACAAATTTTTTCTGCGGCTTGCCTAAAATAGACCAGAGGACATTGGACATGTTCATAATGGTTGATTTGCCGGATCCGCGAAAAGCCATCATAACAATAAACTCGTATTCTTGATGCTTAATAAGGTGAAACATTTCCAAATGGAAAGGGGCCAAGGGATAAGTGAAATGATGACGGAGATAAAAGAGACTAAACCAAAGCGGATGCTTAAAGGCCAGGGATTGTCTTACCTTTTTATTTTCCCAGATTTTCTGGATGTATTTTTCGTCTATTTTCATAATCGTTGTTTTTTAATAGCGCCCCCTGAAGCTAGTCTCATAGCTTCGGCGATAATTTTTTCTTCCTCTGGAGATAATTCTCCCAATGAGCCAGTGATCCGCCTACTGATCTCAACCTTATCAGAGTATGAATGATGATGTGATTTTAACCAGAAGCTTATAGCTGACCAATTTTTTTCTTTGATTAAGGAAATAACCTGGGCCTCACTCATATCATTAATCAGCAAAATTCCTTCTGCCATGGCTGAGTCCGCCGCTTTTCTGAAATCCACGCTTTTATTGCGCAGCCTGTAATACGTTGCCCGGCTTACGCCAGCTTGTTTACAGGCAATTTCTATGATCGGCGTTTTACTTAGATGTTCCAATAATAATTTCTTTTCTTTGGCGCTGATCATATTTTTTTAGCTTTTAAACCAGTTAATTTTTCCCAGCGACGCTTTATCACTTCACAGTACGTAGGAACTTTTTCCATTAAGTTGCAACGTCTTTGCATTTTTGTTGCACTGATAAGCAGACTTCCACTTCCCCCATAGGGTTCAAAAATTAAATCATTTCTTTCGGTTAGAACCTTAATGTATGGGATAAGAATTTCTATTGGTTTACAGCCAAATATAATTCCTTGTCCAGAATGTTTGGCATCATCCGCTTTAAATTCAATAAAGTCTGTTGGACAAATCTTTTTTCCTTTTTCATATCCTTCCCAGTGCGGTTTGCCGGAAATTCCAAACAAAGCCGTTTCATATTCGTTCTGCAGTAATTCTGTTTCGGATTTCAGGTTTAAGTCAATTTTTTCCGAACCGCCGACCATAGCGATGTCATGCTTTGAAAAAAATTTGTATTTTGCGGCAAAACCCTGCGTTCTATTCGGCAAATGCCAGACCAACATATTTTTAACTTTCCAATATTTTTCCATCTCGCCCCAAATTGTTCTGATGTTTTTCCAATTCTCGTAAACGATAATGGAAAAATCGGGTTTAGCAACTTTGGAGACATTTGCCATCCATTTTTCAGTAAAGTCGGGCGGTAATTCATCTGTTTCTAAATATCTCCGATCTCGTTTATATCCGAATCCCGTGGCGGCTTGACCGTGTTTTTTCTTACCCTTCAAATAATTTAATATATACGGAGGGTCGGTCAGACAAAGAGACGCCTTCTCTCCGGCCATCAGTTTTAAGACGTCGGATTCAATGGTCGAATCTCCGCACATCATCCGGTGCTGTCCAAGTTGGTATATGTCTCCTTTTTGAACTTCAACTTTTTCAATACTAAGTTTCTTTAGTTCTTTCTCTAAGTCGAAAACTTCCGGGTCATTATCAATTCCAAAAACTTGATCTAATGTTTCAGATGAAAACCCTATATCTGCCAGAAATTTTTCGTCAAAATTCGCTAACAAATCCCAACCCCAATCGCCTAAATTTTTATTCAAGCGAATGTTCAGCTCTTTTTCTTTTTCAATATCCGGGATGTTGATATATACTACCGGTACACTTTCTATTTTTAAATCTTTGGCAATTTTCCATCTAAAGTGTCCGCCGATTAAAGTATTTTTTCTGGCCGGAGTGCTATTAACTAAAAATGGATCAACAATGCCGAATTTCTTTATGCTTTCAATTAAATTCTTAATGGCTGCTTGGTCCCATTTTCTGGGATTATAATTTGCAGCCTTTAAAGAATTTATCGGAACGTAAACGATATTAAGTTTGTTTGTTACATCGATCATATGAATTTAATTAAAATTAAAAGTTACTTAATTCTTTATTAAATTTTTTGAGGTGGTGGTTTATTTTTAAACATAAAAATACCCTGCCCTAAATAAAGCGGAGTATTTACTAAAAACCAAAAAACCACTGGTTAATACTGGAAATACTCACCTATTTAGGTGATTATTCCAATACTTACCAGTGGCTTTAACTATGCCAGGCATCGTGGCCCGCCAGTTTTTATAACTGAATAAGAATAATTGGATCGATTAATTAAATTGTTCTAAAGTACCGTACTTTTAAAGTGTAGCAAAACAGAAAAATATTGTCAACACGGAAGGAGTTATTTTTTTTGCCCTCTTATTATTTAAGACGTCAAAAAATGGAAAATGTGACAGCCCTGGCTAGTAGAATTTCTTGCTTTTATTAAGCCTATAATTTAAAATAACGTTTATGGACGAGACAAAAACAGAAACAAACCTTAAGGACGAACCGTATTATCGTGGTCTCTACGACCACTCTACAATTGAAGAATGTAGGAGTTGGGAAAAACGTGGTATATCCAAAGATTGGATTTCAACTAAAGACAGTGAATCTAAAAAGAATAAAATTAAAAAAGAATTTAAGGTAAAAGTTTTTATTCCAACTGTCCTATATTTTGTTAAAGGAGAACGCTACGCTAAAAAATCAGAAACTATTAATAAATGGATAGATCGTGACCGGCGAAGAGATGAAAGATTTAAAAATACCCCACCACCAGAAAGTATTTCTTGTTTTATTTGTGGTTCAATTATGACCGTGATAGATAAAACTTTACACACAGAGCTTGATGAGAGCAAAGATAGAGTATTATTTTTCTTTGAATGCCCGAAGTGTCATAAACGCAGGGCTTTTTGGGATAATGGTGAAGAATGGAGATTAAAACCAACCCGATGTCCTAAGTGTAAAACCGAGATGAGGGATAAAAATACAAGAGAAAAGAATAAGATCACTACTGTCTATAACTGCCCCAAATGTCATCACAAAGAAAAAGAGGTTTTAAATTTAGATGAAAAACTTCAACCAAAGAAGATTGACCCGTATCTTAAAAGAGATCGCCAGAGATTTTGTTTATCAGATGAAGAAGGTCAAAAATATCTTGAACAAAAAATTAACTTAGAAAATGTTTCTAAATTTTTAAAAGAATTTAAAGAAAAAGAAAAAACCCAAAAAATATTGGTAAAAATAAAAAAGCTCACTATTGTTGAGCTACAAAAACTCTTGGTTCCGGTTCTTGAAAAAAATGATTATCTTAAATTAGATTTTTCTAAACCAGAAATAAATAGAGATGTAATTATTAATTTTACGGTCCAGGATAATAAATCAGGCCGGGTTGAATATGATAGCCGAATAAAGTTACAAAGGTTAATTAAAAAAATACTCTTAGATACCAATTGGCGATTAATGAGCGAGGGGATAAATTATAGACTGGGAATATTATCGGGCAGATTAAAGGGTTATGAAAGCGAAGAGGATTTGTTGAAATTAATTAAAAAATAATTTACATTAATTTTAGTTATTAGCACTTGACTAACTTGAGTGCTAATTATATAATTTTAATGAAAACGGGGCACGCCCCATCATCATTTGACGATTATACTTTTTGTCGTGATACGGTCTTTTACAGATTTAGCCGTTTAAGCGGTGAGAAAGGAATCGTCGAGCCTTCCTTAATTTAACTTATCTCTTTTAGAGATAAGAAATGATAATTATATGGCTACGGATGCATCGGGCATGAAAGGATATCGTTCACGGAACCAAGATGGAGAATTGCGTGACAAACGCGATGATACCCACATGGGTACTATTGAGGAGAAGTACGGCATCAATCTTAATGTCCGTAGTGACATGCACCTTGGGACATTTCTCGAGGAGCATAAAATAAAATCCCTTAATGATTTAATTAATCAATAAGGAAATTTTATTGGGTCTTGGGGCGCTTCTGCCCCGTTTTCATTATAGACGAAATAAACTATTTTATCAATAATTTATCCACAACAATTAAAAATGAGACACATAGAATTGCCCCCTTTCTACTGTCGCATTTGTCTCATTTTACGAACAAAACCAGAAAAAATGAGACACGACTAAAATCTTTTAATTTACCCTGAATCCATTAAAATTAAACCTAACCGAGAGGCCTCAGTTCGGCTCTTGATAAATTACCCCAAAACCCTTACACTGATTGATAGTTCTCTGTCCCAGACCGAGACGGGGTATATATATTTATTAATTTAAATAGCTTTACAAATTATGTCTAAATTAGTTTTTGATATTGAAACAATTGGAGAAAATTTTGATGAGATGGATGCCGCGACTCAAGAAATTCTCAGTAAATCAATTAAAAAAGATTCTAAAGATAATGACGAATATGAAAAATCCCTGCAAGATTTAAAGCAAGGACTTGGATTTTCGCCTCTAACCGGCGAGATTGTCGCAATTGGCGTTTTAGATTGTGAGAAAGATAAAGGGGCGGTTTGTTTTCAAGCTCCAAATGCCAATCTTAAAGAAACAGAAGAAAACGGCATTAAATTCAAACCAATGACTGAAAAAGAAATGCTGGAAAATTTTTGGAACGGTGCAAAAAATTATCAAGAATTCATCAGTTTCAACGGCCGAGGATTTGATGTGCCGTTTTTAATGATCAGGTCGGCGATTAATAATGTTCTGCCGACAAAAGATTTAATGTCTAACCGATATCTTGGAAGCCAAAAATATGATTCTAAACACATAGATTTGTTTGACCAGCTTTCTTTCTACGGCGCTGTTTGGCGAAAAGGAAGTTTACATCTTTGGAGCCGCGCATTTAATATTGAAAGTCCCAAGGCCAATGGAGTAACCGGCGATGATGTAAGCGCTTTATTTAAAGAAAAGAAATTCTTGGATATTGCCAAATATAATGTCGGTGATTTAAGAGCAACAAAAAAACTTTACGAATATTGGGAAAAATATTTTAAATTTTAGGATTCATTTTTAAGAATAGATAATTTATATAATAGTAAAAGAGGAGACACCCATGGGGTATCTCCTCGTAACATTCCTCCTTTTTATTTTTTAAAGAATGGCTATTTCGTCGACTCCATCTGGAGCGACATACTTTATGGCTACTGGATAGCCCGTTACTTCGTCTGTTAAAACAACTTTTTTTTCACGCAACCCTTGTTGCGCGTTTGTATTTTGTGATGCTGACATCCTTCCCCCTTACTTATTTTTTTCTGGTTATTATATTATTTATATATTAGCATAAAAATCATTTTTTGTCAACCCCTAAATTGTTGATAAAATAAAAGAGTTTGTTATTTTTAATATAACAAACTCTTTTAAAAAAATTTCAAATTTATTTTACAGAAGTTTTGAATTCTTTACCAGCCTTAAATTTAGGAACTTTCATTGAAGGAATTTGAATTTTAACCTGAGTTTTTGGATTAATGCCAGCTCTTGCTTTTCTTAATTTAACGGAAAAGGTTCCAAAACCGGCAATTGCCACTTTGTCTCCTTTTTTAAGAGCGGCTATAATGCTGTCAATAAAAGTATCAATCATTCTGGCCGTTTCAGCTTTAGAACAATTTTTAGCTTTATTGGTTACAACTTCAATTAATTCAGCTTTATTCATAATTTTTTAAAGATTTATTTAATTGTTCGTTTTTAAAACGAATAGTGAGAATAAACGACCTTTAAAATATTTTTATGTCTTATTTATTTTTAATCGGCATGATTAAATATAAATAAGATTCATCAGAAACAGATCTAATAACAGCGGCCGTGTTGTCATTTGTCACTTCTATATTCACTTCTTCACCGCCCAAATTAATCAAACCATCAAGTAGATAACGATAATTAAAAACAATTTCATTGTCTTCTCCTGAAATTTCTCCTTCTAAAACAGCTTTATTTTCTCCTATTTGATTGTTTAAAGAAGAAATTTGAACTTGATTTTTCTTGGCGATTAATTTTAAGAAAATGTCATTAATGCCGCTTTTTGTAAAGAAGCTGGCTGCTTTGACTGTTTTCAGAAAATCTTCTTTATTAAGAATGGTTTTGGTTTTAAAATTCTGGGGGATAATTTGCTTGTAATCCGGATAAATACCGCTGATTAAGCGAGAAATTAATTCTGTATTTTGATAAATAAATAAAATTTGATTTTCCAATAAATAAATTTCCACGTCATCTTCATTCTTAATAATTTTTAACAATTCTTGCAGGGTTTTGGCTGGAATAATAATATTTTTTATTTCTTTGGCGGATAATTCTTTCAGAGAAATTGATTTTTCCGCTAGTCGGTAGCTGTCTGTTCCCACAATGGTTAAATTTTTATTTTTGGGATAATTCAAGGTGAATAAAACGCCGCTTATTTCCATTCTTGTTTCATTGGGCGAGATGGTAAAAATAATTTTCTCCAAAGCATCTTTTAAAACCTTGCTTTCTATAATAATTTTTTCTTTTTTTTCTATTTGAGGAATAATTGGAAATTCTTCAGATGAAGATCCTTTAATTTTCGCTATTTGATTTTTGGCTTCAATGATCAGTTCGTTGTCCTTAATTTCCAAATTTAAAACTTCTCCTGGGGGTAATAAATTTATATAATTATTAAATATCTGAGATGGGACTGTAAAAGTGCCTTCTTCTTCTATTTTAGCCCTAATTATGGTTTCTATGGCTATTTCCAGGTTAGTACTGCTTAATTTTAAGCCGCCCTTTTCGGTTGAAATTAAAATATTATTTAAAATAGGCAGTCCTGATTTATTAATTCCCGCTAAATGACTTACAGTGTTAAGACCCTGGGATAAATTTTCTTGTAAACAGGAGAATTTCATATAATGATTAATATTATGAATTATTTTTTAATTTATAAATATATAATAATAGTAATAAGCTATGTTGAAAAGTGGGAAAATTAAAATTATCAATAGAAGTATGCTTTATAATAAGCAATGCTTGTTATAAAGCGGTAGATAAAAACGGGAAAATAAATGGATAACCCGACACCCTTTAGAAATGGAGAAAATAGCCACATCTTATCAACATCTTATTTTTTTGTTTTTCCACCCTTTTTTCACAGCTTAAAATTCTTCTTCCGGATGAGATATTTGAAGAAATAAATTATTCCAAATTAAAAATTGAAGAGCGGAAAGAATTGAGATTAAGAATATTAAAATAATCGTTAAAAGAAGCGCCCAAAATAAGAAAACCAGCCAAAATCCAAAGGTTAAATTAAACTGTAGGAATATATAAAACAAAAAGAAACAAGGCCAAGAAACGCCGATAGATATTAATAAAATTACCAATCCGAATAAAATGGTGATTATAAACAGAATTAAAGAGGTCTTAAGGGTAATAAACCAATTTTTTATAAAGAAAACAATGCCTTTTTTAATAGCCGAAGAGAACTTCTCTTGTTCTAAAACCAGAAAGCAGACAATATAACGGGAAACAAAAGAAATAAACACTTCAATTAGGATAAAAAATATAATATAGACAAAAACAGGAATTTGAATTTTATAAAGCGGTGTTAACCCAACCAGGCTTAGAAACCCGTAAATAATGAAAAAAGAAATAAGATTAAGCCCGACAACCGGAATAATATATTTTTTGCTTTTTTGTAAAATTTCAGAGACAATAATATCTTTTTTGTTTTTTAAGCGTTGAGCGATAAATAAAAAGGCAATATAAACCAGGAAAGAAAGATAAATAAACAATAAGGTGATTAGGGTCGCTAAAATAAATTTGGAAAGAGCAACAAGATTAATTGATACAGGAGAGGAAATAGAGGAAAAAATTTGTCCAAATTGGGAGCGGATTACTTTAAGGGTGATTAAATTGTTTATCCAATTATTAATTTTTTCAATATTAATGATAATCAAGCTGATTTCGTTAACCGCGAAAGGAATGCCTAAAAAACCCAATAACCACAAAATCGGCTTGTCCCAGATGATTTTTAAAACTTGTTTTAATGTCTTGATTTCCATAAAATTAATTTTTCATGATTTTGGCGAATTCATCTTTTTCAATAGTTTCTTTTTTAAGCAGAATTTTAGACACTTCTTCCAATTTTTCTTTATTTTTTTCAAGAATCTCTTTGGCTTTATTATAGCAAAGATTAATGATTTTAGAAACCTCCTCGTCTATGGTCTGAGCGATTTTCTCGGAATAATCGCGTCTTTCGGAAATCTCGCGGCCCAAGAAAATTAATTCTTCTTTTTCGCCAAAAGTGCGAGGACCCAAAACATCGCTCATACCGAATTCAGTTACCAATTTGCGGCTTAAATGAGTTACCTGTCGCAGATCATTAGAGGCACCAGTGGTTACTTCTTTAAATGTAAGTTTTTCGCTTATATAACCGCCAAGATAAACGGCAATATTGTCTAAAAATTCCGGTTTGGAACGAAGGTATTTTTCTTCTTCCGGCATGCGCAGAGTATAGCCCGCCGCTTGTCCGCGAGAGATAATAGATACTTTATGAACCGGATCGCAGCTTGGCAAATTCCAGCTGACTATGGCATGGCCAGCTTCATGATAAGCAACGATATTTTTTTCTTTATCCGATAGAATATGGCTTTTTCTTTCCGGCCCCAATAAAACTTTATCTATGCTTTCTAAAATTTCTTCATGGCCGATTTTCTTTTTATTATTTTTAACAGTTAAAATGGCTGCTTCGTTTAAAAGATTTTCCAAGTCTGCCCCTGAGAAACCAGGCGTTCTTTCGGCAATTTGATGCAGATCTACATTTGATGCCAATGGTTTGCCGGTGGAATGAATTTTTAAAATAAATTCGCGATCTTTAATATCGGGTATGTCTAAAATAACCTTTCTGTCAAATCTCCCGGGTCTTAATAAAGCCGGATCTAAAATATCAGGTCGATTTGTCGCAGCCATAACCACTAATCCGCTATTAGGTTCAAATCCGTCAAGTTCAACAAGAATTTGATTTAAGGTTTGTTCTCTTTCATCGTGAGATCCTCCAACCCCTGACCCTCTTATGCGGCCAACGGCATCAAGCTCGTCAATAAAAATAATGCAAGGAAGATTTTTTTGCGCTCTTCTGAAAAGATCTCTGACGCGCGAAGCTCCGACGCCGACAAACATTTCCACGAATTCAGAACCGGAAATATGAAAAAACGGGACATTTGCTTCTCCGGCTACGGCTCTAGCAAGAAGAGTTTTTCCCGTGCCCGGCAAACCGATTAAAAGCACTCCTTTAGGAATTTTAGCTCCCATATTGATGAAATTTTTCGGACTTTTTAAAAATTTTACCACGTCTTGAAGGGCCTCTTTGGCTTCATGAACGCCGGCCACATTTTGAAAGGTTACTTTTGTTCTTTTGTCTTTTGGATTAATCTGTCTGGCCTTGCTTTCTCCAAATTTAAAAGCTTGCATTCCCGATCCCTTCATTTGATTTGATAAATAATAAAAAAAGCCCACCAAAAGCAGGAAGGGCAATAAAATAGGCAAAATAACGGTTAAGAAGACATTGCGATTGCTGGCGGTTTTAACTTTTATGGAGAGCTTTGAAAGTTTGTCCGAGCCGACCCCATAGTTGGTTAAAAGTTCAACCAAGGGCTGATTGTCTTCTTTTAAAGTAAGTTGTTTTTCTTGATTAACTAATAAAATATTTAAGGAATTGTCAGTAACGACAATTTCCTTTACTTTATCTTCTTGAATTTCTTGGACCAACTGGCTTATGCTTATTTCTTGAATTTTTTTGCTATCAGAACTTGTTAAACTGAAAATTCCGGCAATTACCAAAAAAATAATCAAAAAAATGAGAAAATTCTTTAATAAATTTTTCATAGTGTTTATTTCTCGTCGCCAGATTGTTGATCTTGAGGCTTATCTTCTTTATTATTTCTCAAAGAAAGTCCTAAACGATGATTTTCCGGTTCTACAGAGACAATTTTGAATTTTATTTGATCACCGATTTTAGCAATCTTAGACATATCCGTTACCGGCTGGTCGGAAAGCTCGGAAATATGGGCCAGCCCGTGAATATCAGGATCTAATTCCACAAATAAACCAAAAGGATTAATTTTTAAAACAGTTCCTAGAACTTCTTGCCCCACTTTATATTTTTCTGATACTTTAACCCATGGATCTTCTATTAATCTTCGGGTGGATAAAGAAATTTTGCCATCCTCGGTAATGCCGATGATTTTTGCTTTTACTTTATCCCCAACGTTAATTACATTCTTGGGATGATCTATTCTTTGCCAAGCTAATTCGGAAATATGAATTAATCCTTCTTGGCTTTTATCAAAAGTAACAAATGCGCCAAAATCAACTATTCCGCTGATTTTTCCTTCAACAACATCGCCAATTTTATAATTTGATAAAATAGATTCTCCAGTCGGTGTTGAAATATTTTTTTCCGAAACAATGAATTTTTCATTTTCCTCATCAACATTGATAATTCGGACGGAAAATTCCTGTCCGATATATGTTTTGAGTTTTTCCAGAATTCTGGTTTTGTTGCCGCCGTCAACCCGGGGATAATGTTCGCCGCTTAAATGGGAAACAGGTAAAAATCCGGCCACTTTTCCAAAACGGATAAGAAGCCCGCCTTTATTGGCTTCTAGGGCTTTTACCTTTATTGGTTCACCTTTTTCCATCAGTTCTATTAACTGATCCCATGCTTTTTTGTGACTGGCATAACGGAAAGATAATTCCATTAAACCTCTTTCATTTTCCAGATCAATGACGGTCGCCGAAGTTGTGTCCCCAACTTTTAAATTGGAAAATTCTCCAGATTCGTCAAAAAGCTCCGGACCACGGATAATACCGGTGGTAATTCCATCGATGTCTAAATAAATTTCATTTCGGCCAATTTCTAAAATTTGGCCTTCAACCAAATCGCCCATCTTGGGAAGCAATTTAGCCGATTGAAGATACTCTTTTTTAATTAATTTTGTTGTGTCGCTAATCATATAGGATTATTATAAACATCTTTAAAAATCAGTCAACCCCCTCACTATTAAATAAATACCAGATTGACATCTCTGCTTTAAGAGTTAAAATAAAGGACAAATAAGAAGCTTTTCCCAATTTAAAATTAAAAATGTTCAAAAATTTTCATAAAAAATATCTTTTTTTGGCACTGGCTGTTTTAATACTGGCCAGTTTTATTATTTCAATTTATTTTTTTTATTATAAAACGGACAACCTGATAAATTATGCGCCTTCCAATACGCTTTTTTATTTGCACCTTGATTTAAATAAATTTCACCAAGGCGGCTATTTGGGCGATAAATGGTTAAAAGAACATTGGCCGGAAAAAACAATGAATTCTTTTTTAACCAGCCAGTCAGATTTAGCTATTATTGGCGCTAATTTTCGCCAAGAAACCATTTCTTTATTAGACGAAGTCGGCTGTTTTGTTTTTTTTGATAATAATTCTTCTCAAAATCCTTCTCTGGTTTTTATTTTTAAAACTAAACCTCGGGTTGCTGGTTTTCCCTTGATTATGTCCGGCGCCGGTTCAGAGATTTTTCATTATAAAAAATTGGCTCCCCATATTTGGGCGATAGCCACTCGTTCGGAAATTTTAAATGATATTCAATTGAATTCGTCAGGGCTCAAAAACCAAGTTGCTGATTTTTCTTTTTCTTCTGATTTAGTTTGGGGAAGGGGATATTTTAATTTAAAAGAATTCGTTGATTCCCCGCTGTTTAAAAAAGATGTTTTAGGGTTAAATCTTGAAACAATCGGCAAAATAAAGGATTTTAAGGGCGCATTTTTAAAAATTAATTTTATTCCTTACCAAAATTCTTTAGCCCTGGATTTCGGCGGTTCTTCAAAATATTTTTTAAATTCAGACAACCAAGAGTTTAGCTGGGAACAAGGAAAAAAATTTATTGCTCCTTTTTTTCAAGATGATTTTAAAACCATTGCTATCTTGTGGGGTGGCTTGGATTTATTTTCTCCGGATATTCAAAATTTTTATCCAAGTTTGGTTTCTCTAAATCAAATAAAACAAGAATCAGCATCATCGGACAAGTTAAGTTTAACCGTTATTTCTCCCAATATTAAAGCCTTGGACGATTTGGAAGGAAAAATTAAAGAAAATCTGGCTTTTAAAAATCCAATTGAAAGAAAAGTGATTTTACCGGATAAAACTTCTTTTATTGAATTAGTGGCCGACCCGAGTATTTTTGATTTTAATGAAAAATCGGTTAATAATTTAAAATTATTTTATTTTTTAGACAACAAGACAGAAATAGCTTTAGCCCAAGATGATAAATACGCTTTTATTTCAAATAATATTCCATCTTTGGAAAAAATACTCATTAATTATCAATCAAATTCTCAAATAAACGATAATTTAAATATTTCAAATTATTTTTCTCCGGATATTTTAAAGAAATTTTTTTCTCCGGTTTTGTATTGGAAAATCAAACAGTTCGGAGTAGAGGATATGGTTATCATTAATCAGGGCCTGAAAATCAAAGGCTGTTTAAGATTATTTTAAATGTGGATAACTTGCCTTGAAAAAGATGTGTTATACCCTAATATGAGAGCATCAAAATAAAGGGTATTAACCCTTTGATATCTGCTCCCGCTAACAGCGGGATCAGAAGATTAATCTCGCCAGTAGGCAAGTTACTCTTTATTTCACTCGTTTAATAATAAGATTATTATCAAGAGAGGGCTTTTAATAACTTTAATTTTAAAAAAATTATGTTAAAAAACTTTTTAGCTTCAATCAAAGAAGACCTTTTAAAGCAGAGACAAGAATTAAAAAAACAATTGGAAGAAATTGCCAACAAAAGCGCTCGCAACCAAAATGGTTATGAAGCTAAATTCCCTGAATATGGCGATTCTGAAGATGAAAACGCTGATGAAGTGGCGACTTTTATTGATACTCTTTCTTTGGAAGATACGCTTGAAAATTCTTTAAATAATGTGGAGACTGCCTTAAAAAAAATCGAAAAAGGCAAATACGGGCTTTGTGAAAAATGCGGACAGCCGATTGATATAAAAAGGCTTAAAGTTTTACCCCAAGCCAAGCATTGCCTTGATTGCCATAAATAATAATTTTAAAAATGAAAAATAAATTAATATTAATCAATATATTGGTTTTGTTTTTTTTTATTTTAGACCGATTGTTTAAAAAAATAGCCCTTTTGGACAGGACTATTGATAATTTATTCTTTAATTTTTCTTTATTTAAAAATCCAAATTTGGCTTTAAGTATTCCGTTTAACGGAATACTTTTTTATTTTTTATTAATTATTATTTTTTGGTGGTTGGCAGACAATTTGATTAAAGGTTATAGAACAAAAAATGTTTCCAAAATTTTAGCTTTCAGTTTGATTTTTGCCGGAGCGATTTCCAATCTTTTGGATCGTTTGGAATACAAGGCAGTGATAGATTATTTGAGTGTTTTTTATTTTCCAATTATCAATTTGGCAGATCTGATGATTTCAGGAGGAGTGATAATTATTTTTTGTCAGATGGTTTTTGGCAAAAACGAAAAGCGGCAATTGCAGAAATAGATCCTTCGGCACTGGCAGTAATAATTTGTCGTAATTTATCCGGTTCGCCGGCAATATCTCCGGCGGCGAATAAACCCGGAATATTGGTGCGCGTTAAATAGTCGGTTTGAATATAACCGGCTTTATTTTTTTCCGGATTGGCGGAACTGTCAAATAAAGACAAATTTTTACTCGGTTCATAGCCGATTTCCACGAATACGCCGTCAAGTTTTAAAATTTCAGTTTCTTTCGAAGGAGTATTTAAAATAATTTCTTGAACCATATCTTTACCCCTGATTTCTTTAATTGAATGATTGACGATTGGGATAATCTTTTTTTCTTGCTGAATTTGTTCTTGCAGAACAGTTTGGCCCTTAAATTGTTCATAAATACTGATTAAATAAACCTTGGCCGCTTGTTTGGCCAAGAAAATGGCACTGGAAAGAGCTGAATTTCCGCCGCCGACCACGGCAACTGTTTTATTTTTATATAAAGGGCCATCGCAAACAGCGCAATAACTCACGCCTTTGCCGGTAAATTCCTGTTCTCCTGGCACGTTTAATTTTCGGCGCTGATTGCCATAAGCTAAAATTATTGTTTTTGATTCAAAATTTTTATTATTTTTAGTTTTAATTTTAAAGATTTCTTCTTCTTTTTTAATATTAATTACTTCGTCGGATAAAATTTCGGCATTGTATTTTTTTGCTTGGTCTGAAAATTTTTGCATTAATTCCGGTCCGGAAATATTTTCAAAACCGGGATAATTTTCAATAGAAAAAATGGTAGCAGTCAGTCCTTGCTCCATTTGGCCGATCAATAAATGTTTAAGTCCGGCGCGAGACGCATAAATAGAAGCGGATAGGCCGGCTGGTCCGGCGCCGACAATGATTAAATCATAAATCATAAAATTGAATCAATTTCTTGTTGTAAATTTTCTTCGCTTTGAGCTCCCCTTAATCTTTTTATCTCTTTTCCATTTTTAAAAAAAATCAAAGTTGGAACAGTGCCGATATTATATTTTTGGGCCAATTCCACGCTATCCTCAATGTTGAATTTGCCGATTTTAATTTTTTCTTCCATTTCTTGGGATAATTTTTCAATAATTGGAGCAATCATTTGGCAAGGCGGACACCAAGTGCTGAAAAAATCCACCAGAACGGGCAATTTTGATTCTAAAACTTCTTCTTGAAAATTTTGATTATTGAAAATCATAGGTTTATATTATTTTTTTAAGTATATTTTTTAGTTTTTCAGAGGATTCAGTTTTTCGCGGTATTTTTCTTTTAAATGAAAAATTTTTTCCAAAGGCTCGATTAATCTGGCATATTTAGCAAGTTCATAAAAAATTTTTTCAGCTGTTTCTGAATTTAAATCGCCATTAAATTTATATTGATCTATTTGCTGTATTGATTTGTGGTTTTGGGGGTCTTTCTCCAAGTGTGGATAATAAAATTCAGTGGTTGGATTAAGCGGTTGAAGAGGCTTGGTTTGATCAAAAATTTTAGAAGAAACCAAAAGAATTAAACCATATTCTATCGCTTTATTGAGAATTTTGGTTTGAAAATTTTCTTTAGTAAATACATTAAGGCCAAGCTCTTTTCGTTGGGCAGACAAAGTTGATAATTCGTTTTCTTTCAGGATTTGTTCTTGATTTTGAAAATCAAGGGTTTCCAAAAGTCCAATTAAATTATTAGCATCTTTTATTCTATCGGGTTGGTTAGATTGAATATCCTTACTAATGAAGGCATAAAGATTCCAAAGTAATTCCGGAACTGATTTTTGTTGCTTTTTTTCTGCCAGATTATTCAGCTTCTTTAAAACCTCCCGGGGCTCCTCTAAAATTTCATTTAAATTATTTATTAATTCTTGCTGTTCATTTTTCTTCTCTATTTCCACGTGCGGGCGGGGGGAAGAATTAAAAACTTGTCCCACAGGATTTTTGTCAGTTGGATTTTCTTTTTTATTTATTTTTTCTTGGTCTGGGAAAAAATTATTTTCACCAAATTGTTCAAATTCTCTCATAGATTATTTAGTCGTTTATACAATGTAGGGTATTATAACATTTTTTATTTTTTTTGTCTATTAAAATATAGGGGTTGACAAAAACGAAAAAAATGCTTAAATAAATACCAATAGTAGTTTTAAAAAAGGAGGCGAGAAATGTCACAATATTCTGGATTTATTTTGTTGGTAATTATCGGCGCGGGGCTAATGTTTATCGGCGATAAACTGAGGCTTGGAAACCCTGAAGCAAAAATCAGAAAATTTGAAATTGATTGTGTGATTTTTGTAGTCGGGATGGGTATGATTGTTTGGGGAGGAGGGAATATTATCGGATTATTAATAAAATATTTTTGTTAAAAGGAGGAAATATGAAATATTTTAAAAAGGGGTTGCAAAAACAACCCCTTTTTGCTATAATAAAAACATAATAATAACTTATATGATTTTATGACTAAACCACGTTTGTCCTACAGCCTTTGCAAATTTATCCGCAAAGAGAAAAATCGCTTAAAAAAAGAAACTCCCGATAAAGAAAAATTAAAAGAATCGATTAAAGAAATATATAAGAAATTGGGACTTTAATTATTTTTTTGTATGGAAAAAAAGGGAATTATCATTGGTTATTTGGTTTTTGTCGTTATAGCCATCGGCTTGTATTTTTGTTTTAATCATTCAAAACCGGTCGTTACAGAAGGCCAGGTGCAAACTTTTATTGTGGAAAAAGGAGAAGGGCTTAATGATATCGCCGCTAAATTAAAAGACAAGGGTATTATTAACAATGTCAAATTATTTGAATTGTACGCCTTTTTGACCAATACACGCAATAAATTTTTAGCCGGAGAATATTCTTTAAATAAAGGAATGACATTAAACGATCTGATTAAATCTTTAACTAGTCAGGCAATAGCTCAAGAAAAAACAGTCACTATTATTGAGGGTTTAACCAATAAAGAAATTGGCGCTGTTTTAGAAAAAGCGGGATTAGTTTCTCAGACAGATTTTTTGGCCGCCTTGGAAAAAATAAGCCAAGATCAAACTTTATATTCCACTTATGATTTTTTAGCCAGTCAGCCAGAAAGTAATAATTTAGAAGGTTATCTTTTTCCTGATACTTATAAATTTTTTAAAGACACCACCTCCGAAGCCATTATTAAAAAAATGTTGGATAATTTTGGTAAAAAATTAGACGACCAGCTGAGGACTGATATTAAAAAATCCAACAAAACTATTTTTGAATTTATAACCATGTCTTCCATAGTGGAGAAAGAAGCGGCCTTAGATCAAGACAGGAGATTAGTGGCAGATATTTTTTGGAAAAGATTAAAAGAGAATTGGGCATTAGAATCTTGCGCCACAATTAATTATATTTTAGGAGCGCCAAAAGCGCATTTGAGTTTTGAAGATACTCGCACTCCTTCACCTTATAATACCTATCTTCACCGCGGTTTGCCGCCCGGACCGATTAATAATCCAGGTCTTTCGGCGATCAGAGCGACAATTTATCCTTTAAATAGCGATTATTGCTGTTTTCTTTCCACTCCTGAAGGAAAAATTATTTTCAGTCAAACAATTGAAGAACATAATAAAAATAAAGCAGAATATTTGAAATAAATGAAAAGAATTATTGAAAAAATAAGAAATCTTTCAATTGTTCAAAAATATCCTCATCTCAGACAGTTTATTAAGTTTTTTATTACCGGCGGGATCTGTACGATTTTAGATTTCGCCGTTTATATTTTTTTGACTCGTCTTTTTCCATTTTTCAGAATTCATTATCTTTGGGCCAATTTTTTCGGCACAGTCGTCGGGGCAACGGTTAATTTCACCATGAATAAAAAATGGACATTTAGAAACGAAGAAGTTGGAATTTTTCGGCAGTATATGAAATTTTGGGTGGTGGTAATTATTGGATTGGCAATTTATCAATATTTATTCGGATTTTTGGTGGAAAAAATAAATTTATACGATCTTTTGGGTAAAGCGATCAGCGCTTTGTTGGTTATGTTTATCCGTTTTTATTTAAATAAATTTTGGGTGTTCCAAAATTCTTCAAAAATTAGAGGTTAATAACTGAAGAATTTTTGATTAGAATTTTGAGAACCCCGCCCTAAATCTTTAAATAAAATTAATCTAAAACTAAAATAAGCCGCAGTCCCAACAAAGTTGGGATGTAGGCGTTCCCGTGAATTAAACTAATTATAACGCCTAAATCTACTTCGGATTTAGGGCGCGGGTTAAAAAATAATTTTATATTTATGAAGAAAATTTTAGTCACCGGCGGAGCCGGTTTTATAGGAAGTAATTTTATCCATTATATTTTTAAAAAATATAAAAATTATCAGATAGTTAATCTGGATAAATTAAATTATTGCGGCAATTTGGAAAATTTAAAAGATATTGAGAAAAATCCGAATTATAAATTTATCAAAGGCGATATTTGTGACAAAAATTTGATTGATAATTTATTAAAAAATGAAAAACCGGATGCGATTATAAATTTTGCCGCCATGACCCATGTTGATCGCTCCATTTTAGACGCGGAAGAATTTATTAAAACCAATATTTTGGGTGTTCAAATTCTGCTTGAAGCTTCAAAAAAATATAAAATCAGCCGATTTATTCAAATCAGCACTGATGAGGTTTACGGTTCTATTTTAAAGGGTAAATTCAAGGAAACTGATATTTTAGACCCTTCCAGTCCTTATTCTGCCTCAAAAGCATCAGCAGAATTATTGGCTTTGTCATATTTTAAAACTTATAATTTGCCGGTTTTAATTACTCGCAGTTCAAATAATTACGGCCCCTTTCAATATCCGGAAAAATTAATTCCGCTTTTTGTCACTAATTTATTAGAAGGCAAAAAAGTGCCGATTTACGGCGATGGCAAACAAGTACGCGATTGGCTTTATGTTTTAGACAATTCCATAGCCATTGACTTGGTCTTGCATAAAGGAAAAATTGGTGAGATTTACAATATTGGCGGAAATTCCGAAAAAGAAAATATTGAAATCACTAAAAATATTTTTAAAATATTGGGCAAAAATGAATCATCTATTGAATATGTTAAAGATCGTTTGGCTCATGATCGCCGTTATGCCATAGATTCGTCAAAAATAAAAAAATTGGGTTGGAAACCCGAATATAAATTCAGTGAAGCTTTAAAAATAACAGTTGATTGGTATAAAAATAATCAGAGTTGGTGGCAAAGAATCAAAACAGGAGAATATTTAAAATATTATCAAACTCAATATGGCAAAAAATAACAAAAGAATTGCTCAAAAAATAATTATTATTTTCGTAACTATTGCCACGGTTTTTGTTTTTGATTTTTGGTTATTTTCGCCCAAAGATTTGTCAAAAAAAGAAGTAGTGCCGGCCGAAACAAATCAAACTGAAAAAATAAACACCAATCAATCTATTCCGGAACAAAGTAAAATAGTAAACAAAGAAACTCAACCTTTAGTTGAAGAAAATAAAATAATTCCTGAAACCCGCGAAATAAAATCAAGCGTTAATTTATCTGTGCCTTTTGTTTCTCAAGCTCCTTTCGGTAAATGGGATGATTTGCACAATGAAGCTTGTGAAGAAACAGCTTTAATTATGGCTAAATATTGGTTGAATAATCAAAAATTATCTTTGGCTGCGGCAGATCAAGAAATTTTATCTTCAGTCAGCTGGCAAATGGATAATTTCGGCGGACATTATGATTTGAATTCGGAAAATATTATTAAAATGGCTCAACAATATTTCGGTATTGAAAAAATATATTTTACTTCCATTAAAAATATTGACGATATAAAATATCAGCTCAGTCAGGGCAATTTAGTGATTGTGCCGACGGCCGGACGATTGCTTGAAAATAAATATTTTAAAAATCCGGGGCCGGTTTACCATATGTTAGTGGTAAAAGGATATAATGATAAAGAAATTATTACCAATGATCCGGGCACCAAGCGCGGAGAAAATTTTTCTTATTCTTATGATAATTTTTGGGATTCAATTCATGACTGGCCGTTTGCTTTAGGCGAAAAAGAAAATTTATCCAAAGACGAGAAGGCGGTAGAAATTTTAAATGGCCAAAAAGCAATGATTGTAATAGAAAAAAATAATTAAAATTTTTAAAAAATAAATTAAAAAATAATATGGGGAAAATTACTAAACGAGAAAAATTAAAAGAATGGAGTCAGATTAATCATTTAGAGTATTATGCTAAAAGGAAATTAAGTCCAATAGTCCCTGATAAAAAAACTTTAGTTTTTCATAGAAATAATCTAAAGATAATCAAGGGAAGATTCAAAAATCCTAAAGCTCTTATTTTAGGGGTTACTCCTGAGCTTCGAGATTTAGCTTTAAAAGAAGGATTTGAAGTAATTGCTTGTGATATGAACTTGGAAATGATAAAGAAAACACAACAATTAGTCAAAGTAAAAGACAGGGCAAAAGAAACAATAATAAAAAGTAATTGGTTATCCGTACCTTTGAAAAATAATTCTTTTCATATTATCTTAAGTGATATCGCAATAAATAATTTATCTTTCAAAGACTTTCCAAAGATTTTTTCTCTAATGGCAAAATGGCTTGTTCCCGGAGGATATCTTTCTTTGAAAGAGGTGGTTTATCCTGATAATGGAAAATTTAATAATTTTGAGAAAAATGTGAAATTATTCAGAGAGGGTAAATTCACATTTAACAATTTTTATTTGAGAGGTAGATTTCTGAATTTTAAAAAACAGGTTTATAATCCCTTAACCAAAATCAATGATGCTAAAAAAGTTTTTGAACAATTTAAAAAAGCTTATCAAATAAAGATAATTAATAAGGAAGAATTTACAAAGCTGTGGAGGTTAAAGAATTATATTTTTCATACCATTGTTAAACAGAAAGAATTTATAAAACTAATAAGTAAATATTTCAAATTAATAGATGTTAAACAAAGCGACAGTGATAAATATGATTTTTATCCTGTAAAATTATTCATAGCTAAAAGGAAATAAAAAAAATAGTATGACGAAAAAACCACAAATTCAAACTTGGAAACAAATGGCTTCGGTCTGGAAAAAATATATAAAACCACCGGCCAGGCCCAGTTCCAGTCAAATTGAAATTTGGCAAAAAATAATCAAACAAAAGGTTAAAGAAAAATCAAAAGTTTTAATTTTGGGAGCCACGCCCGAGTCAAGAGACATCTGCACAAAGTACCATCTAGAAACCATTGTTTGTGATATAAGCCAAGATATGATCAAGGCTATGGATGAAATAGTAAAACATAAAAACCCAAAAGAGAAAAAAGTTATCTGTAACTGGTTAGAAATGAAATTCAAAAAAGAAAGCTTTGACTTAATTTTGAGTGACGCTTCTTTGAATCAATTACTGAGCAAAAATGATCTGAAAAAACTCCTAAGCAAACTTCAAGATTTATTAAAACCTGACGGATATATTTTATTAAGAGAGGTAACCCGTGCAAATCTTAAGCCTGAAATTAAAGGAGAAAAATGGATTAAATGGTTTGAAAAATATAGAAAGAAAAAAATTTCAAAAACTGAACTTTATATGTACTTAAAATATTTAAGCGATGCTAATCCTTTTCCTAAATCTCCAAGTATCGTTGACTGGGCTCCTGTTTTTAAAAAAATGGCCCCATTATATAAACAAGCTAAAGTTCCTAAGGATTTTTATCGGTGGTGTGAAAAAGTATTTGGTTCTAAACAACATAAACGCTTACTTATATTTTTAAAGAAAGATTTAGAAAAACTGCTAAAGCAATATTTCAGACTTTTGCCTATTAAACAATGTCATGACTGCTCTTTTGATCAATATATGCCTTGCTATTTAGGGAGACCGAAGAAACAAAAATCAAAAAAGCAATGATTGTAATAGAAAAAAATAATTAAAATTTTTAAAAAATAAATTAAAAAATACCGAATGTTTTAAAACGCTCGGTATTTTTTAATAAAGATTTTTTATTTCACTTCAATATTTATTTCGTCAGCCGGGATTGAATTTAAAGAAACATCAACAGCTTCAACCCAAAGTTTATATTTCCCGGGTTGGGCGCTTGGCCAGTTTAAATCAAATTGGCCATTGGTTTCAGGAGTAAAAATAGTGCTGATTAAAAATGTCTGATTAGTTTCTAAATTTTGAGCGAAAAATTTAATATTATTTATATTTACGATCGGCGCCAAAACAGAAAGCGTTACAGGAAAATTTGATTGCCATAATATTTTATTGTTTTCCGGAGAAATCCAGGTTATTTTTTTTTCAAAAAATTGAGTGGTGGTAATGAAAATTTCTTCGGTTTTTGAATTATCAATATCGTCGTAAGCCGTGGCGCTGACTTTGTGTTCTCCGGGATTAAGACCAATAAGATTCAGTTCACATTTATAAGGATAATAATAAGCGGTTGTCACCGGTATATCGTCAATCGAACAAATTATTTTTTTAATTCCTCGCGGAGCAGAAGCTCCAAGTTTGACTTCTAAAGTTTTATTTTTACTAATGGCGCCAGTATTAGGCCAAGTAATTGAAATATTCGGTTGATTGGCCGGAACATGCAAATCATCATAAGTAGTTGGTGCTAGTTCGGCAATCAGCGAAGGATTTTTTTGCGTTTTTGCTTCTTCTTTCAGCCATTTTTGGATTCCTTCTTCCCAGCGGCTGTATTGAGGATCATTAGCCGGATTTTGAAGAGCCGGTCCTTGAGGATTATTTTTATCAACATAATAAAGAATATCGTGATATCCTTTAAAAGTTTTTTCTACAACAAAAGAAGCCGGCGTTAAATCCGTAGCTAATTTTCCTGAAGCTCTATCTATTTTAACAGTAACTTCATTCGGTAATTCTCCTTTAAGAATGGATTTATCCGTAGAAATCGGTTGAGGCGGAATAAAATTTTCCGGAGGAGTATTTTTCAGCGCTTCTTTCATAAAATTTTGCCAAATCGGCGCAGCGATTGTTCCTCCATCCGCTTTTTCTTTCATCACTGTATTGCGGCTATTACCGACCCAAACTCCGGTAACAAGTGAAGGCGTATAACCGATTGTCCAAGCATCTTTAAAATCATTTGTCGTGCCGCTTTTGGCTGCCACGGGACGATCGGGCAGAGTAAAATAATTTTGTTCGCCAAAAACATAACTTCGCGCTTTATTATCAGAAAGAATATCATTAATATAATCAGCGGATTGTTGAGAGAGAACTTCTTGGGGCAAGAAAAGATGAGAATCATTTATTTCCAAAGTTTTTCCTTCATTATCTTCCACTTTTAAAATGGCGACATTGGGAATTTTTTTGCCTTCTCTGGCAAAAATTCCAAAAGCTGAAACATGTTCCAATAATTTAACTTCGCCGCCGCCCAAAACCAAAGAAAGTCCATAGCGGCTTCGGTCGGTTAAGGTGGTATAACCCATTCGGCTGGCCAAATCCAAAACATTGTCTACTCCCGCTAAATAAAGAGTTTTAACGCCGGGAATATTTAGAGAACCGGCCAGGGCTTTGCGCATTGTTACCGGACCGTTAAATTTTTTATTGTAATTTTGAGGAATATAATCTTTCTGACCAATACCGGAAGAACCAAAATTTGTTTCGGTGTCAAAAACAATTGTATCAGGCGTAAATCCATTTTCAAAAGCTTCGGCATAAACAATTGGTTTAAAAGAAGAGCCGGGTTGGCGAGAGCGAAGAGCAACATTAACTTGTCCATCAATTGAATTATTAAAGAAATTTTTTGAACCAACCATGGCCAAAATTTGTCCGGTTTTAACATCAATACTTACCAGAGCGGCATTGGTTGCGCCATAAGTTTTTTCATTTTTCTCGGCAAATTTTTCAATAGATTCTTCAGCGATTTTTTGTTTATCCGCGTCCAAGGTGGTGATAACTTTAAGTCCTCCTTCTTCCACTAAGCGCTGGCCGTATTTATCAGTTAATAATTCTTTGATATACATTACAAAATGAGGAGCAATGATATTTTCTCGGCGGGAAATAATTTTTTCCAAAGTGTTAATATTTTTGGCTTTTTGATTTGATTCGGGAGAAATATATCCTCCTTCAACCATTAAATCCAAAATATAATTTTTTCGCGCCATTAAATCTTCACGGTGGTTGCCGTCTGGAGAATAATAAGTGGGCGCTTTGGGGAGTGCGGCCAAAAGCGCGGCTTCATCCAAGGTTAAATCCCTGACTGATTTTCCAAAATAAATTTGGCTGGCCGCTTCTACGCCATAAGCGTTTGAACCATAAGGTATTTCATTAAAATACATTTGAAGAATTTCTTCTTTAGTGTATTTTTGTTCAATTTGATAAGACAAAAATATTTCTTTGATTTTGCGGATATAACTTTTTTCCGGCGACAAAAAAGCATTTTTTACCAATTGCTGGGTTAAAGTGGAACCGCCTTGGAATTTTCCTCCTTTTAAAACATTAATAATTACGGCTCTGGCGATTGCTTTTAATTGAAAACCGGAATGATTAAAAAAATCTTTATCTTCGGCTACTATGGTGGCTGAAGATACGTCTCGGGGAATGTCAGAAAGTTTGACTAAAGTTCTTCTTTGATTGGTGAATATTTCATAAAGTACAACTTTGCCCGTTCGATCATAAATTTTCGTGCTTTGGGCGATATTTCTTTCTGATAATTTATTCGGGTTAGGCAAATCTTTGCTAATCCAAAGCAAACCCGCGAATATAGTCGCTCCTAAAAATAAAATAAAGAAAATTATTATAATAAAAGAAACTCTCAAAACTTTTCTTTTTGGTTTTTTGGGAGTTTTTTTTATTGGCTGCGTCCGCCAATAAGTCGGTTGTTTTTTAACTGTCAGTCCGGGAATAGGCATACCAGAGATTATAACACAAAAAATATAATATTCAAGACTTGCTAAAATTTACTATGACATCTAAACATAACTTGTCTTTTTGTTTTGCCATGCTACAATATATTTATGTCTAAAATAGATTCTCAAAAAATAAAAAATTCTCTAACCCGCAATGTGGAACAAATTATTGACTCTAAACATTTAGAAAATCAGTTAATGGCGGGTAAAAAATTACGGATCAAACATGGGGTGGATCCGACCGGTCCCAAATATCATCTCGGCCGGGCGATTACTTTATGGAAACTTAAAGAATTTCAAGATTTAGGACATAAAATAATTTTAATTTTAGGAGATTATACCGCCCAAATTGGCGACCCATCGGACAAGCTTAATAAACGGCCATTTCTTTCGGAAAAACAAGTTAATGAAAATTTGAAAAATTATCAAATCCAAATCAGTAAAATTTTAGATCCTAAAAAAATTGAGTGGCACAGAAACAGCAAATGGCTGGCTAAATTAACCCCTCGTCAATTAGATGAATTAGCTGATTTATTCAGCGTTCAGCAAATGATTACTAGGCGTAATTTTAAACAGCGTTGGGATAATGAAGAAGAAATTTCTATTCGCGAATTGCATTATCCTTTATATCAGGGTTATGATTCAGTAGCTATTAAGGCTGATTTAGAGATCGGCGGCACTGATCAGTTGTTTAATTTGCTGGCCGGTAGAAAAATTCAGGAAGCTTATGGACAAAAACCGCAGGACATTATGACTTTAAAAATGCTGGAAGGCCTTGATGGAGATAAAATGAGCACCACGCGCGGCAATGTGGTAAATATTTCAGACGCGCCAGGTGAACAATATGGGAAAATAATGTCCATGCGAGATGGATTAATTTTAAAATATTTTGAACTTTGCACCATTTTAAGCCAAGAAGAAATTGAGATGGTAAAAAGAGGATTAGACGGAGGAGTCAACCCGCGCGAATCTAAATCAAAATTGGCTTATGAAATTGTTAAATTATATCACGGCGAAAAAGCGGCCCGGATAGCCGAAGACGAATTTAATAAAATTTTTCAAAAAAGAGAATTACCGGAGAATATGCCGATTTTCAAAGCAAAAAAAGAAAAATATAAACTAATTGATATTTTAGCTGAAGCAAAATTCGCTGCCAGCAAGGGAGAAGCGCGCCGCTTAATTGAACAAGGAGCAGTGGAAATTGACGGCGCAATAATCAAAGATTGGAATAGCGAAATGAAATTAAAAAATAAAATGGTGATTAAAGTTGGTAAAAGAAGATTTATTAAAATTGATTTATAATAATTAATAAAAATTGATTAAGAATTATGAATATTACTAAAGCAATTATTCCGGTTGCCGGACTTGGTACGAGATTTTTGCCGGCCACCAAGGCTCAACCGAAAGAAATGCTGACTATTGTTGATAAGCCGGCGATTCAGTATATTGTGGAAGAAGCGGTCGCTTCCGGGATTAAACAGATTTTTTTAATTACCAGCCAGAGCAAACGGGCATTGGAAGATTATTTTGATTATAATTTTGAGTTGGAATACCGGTTAAAAAAATCCAAAAAAACAGAAGTTTTAAAAACCGTTCATCAGCTTTCTCAATTGGCTGATTTTATTTATATTCGCCAAAAAGAACCGGCTGGATGCGGCGATGCCATTTTATGCGCCAAAGAATTTGTTAAAAACGAACCCTGCGCCATTATGTTCGGCGATGATGTAATTGACAGCCAAGAACCTTGCTTAAAACAATTGATAAAAGTTTATAATAAATATGGGGATCCGGTAATTGCGGTCAGTCCGGTGTCAAAAAAAGAAATTGAGCAATTTGGAGTAATCAAGGGCGTTAAAGTGGAAGACAGAATTTATCAAATTAAAGAAATCGTGGAAAAACCAAAATTGTCTGAGGCACCTTCAAATTTGGCGGTTATCGGCCGTTATATTGTCACTCCTGATTTATTAAAAGGACTGGAAAATTTTAAGCCCAAGCCAGGCAAAGAAAAAGGCATGACTGACGGGCTGGAGATTTCAATGAAAAATCGTCCGCTTTATGCTTGCGAGATTAAAGGCAAATGGTATACTTGTGGGGATAAGCTCGGATTTCTAAAAGCCAATATAGTTTTCGGCTTGAAAGATAAAAAAATAAATAAGGAATTAAAAAAGTTTTTGCGAGAAATTGGTTAATTTTATGCCCACCCAAATTTTTTCTAACGCCATTTATTTTTAAATCTAGGTAGGGCAGAAATTAAACAAAAAAAGTATTTCAATATTAACTAAACTAATAAAACCTGATCAAATTTTCTAAGGAAAATTTAGGCGGGTAAAAATTTAGGCGGGTATGTCCAATAAAAAAGTAAATTCTTCTATTCTTTTATTGATTAGCGTTTTAATGATAACCACTGGTTTTGGCTGCGCGGGGACTCCTAAAAAATTAGCTGAAAAAATTCAGCCGATTAATTTGGTTTATTGGCGGACAACCGATGATCAGGGCGCTTTTGAAAACATTATTAACGGATTTCATTCTCTTTATCCTCATATTTCCATCACTTATCGATTAATCAGGCCGGAAGAATACGAACAAACCTTGCTTGAGGCTTGGGCCGAAGACACGGGACCGGATATTTTTTCCATTCCAAATACTTGGCTGAGAAAATATCAAACTAAAATTTCACCGTTAAATATCCCGGACGAATTATCTTTGGCCAGAAAAGTAACCACCGGAACTTTTAAAAAAGAAACAAAAGTCATTGAAGAAAAAAAGAAAACTCCTGCTTTAAGGGAATTGCAGGAAAAATATGTGGATACGGTACCAAAAGACGTGATTATTGACAATAAACTTTACGGTTTGCCCTTATCGCTTGATATTTTGGTTCTCTATTATAATAAAGAACTTTTAAATAATGCCGGTATTATCAATCCGCCGGCTAATTGGCAAGAATTTGCCGATGATGTCAGGCTTTTAACTTTCAGAGATAAAGATGGAAATTTTATTCAATCAGGAGCGGCCTTGGGCGGAATTGACAATATTGCCAATCTGCCGGATATTTTATCTCTTTTAATGCTCCAAAACGGCACGACAATGATTAATAGCGGCCAAGCGTCTTTTAATCGCCCAAATGCTGATGACGCGAGTTATTTTCCGGGTGAAGATGCTTTAAGATTTTATACGGATTTTGCCACACCGGGTAAAGAAATTTATTGCTGGAATGAAAAAATACAGAATTCTTTAGATGCTTTTATCCAAGGAAAAACCGCTTTCTTATTCGGTTATTCCAGTTTCTTGCCGGTTATCAAAGAAAGAGCACCGAAGTTGAATTTTGACATTATTAAAGCGCCGCAACCCATGGGTTCATTGAAAGAAGTTAACATCGCCAGTTATCCCATAGAAACAATTTCCAAAAAAAATGCTCATCCGGCTGAATCTTGGGCATTCCTTTTATATGCCAGTGAAGAAGCGAATAATAAAACTTTTTTGGAAAAAACCAAGCATCCGACGGCGATCCGTTCCTTGATTCAATTTCAATTGGAAGATTTTGATTTAGCTCCTTTTGTCAAAGGCGTGTTGACTGCTCAAACTTGGTATCAGGGGAAAAATTATTCTTTAGTGGAAGAGGCTTTTAAAGAAATGGTGAGAAATGTCTTAACCGGAACTAAAGACATGAAACAAGCTCTTGATTATTGCGTTCAAAAAGTAAATTTAACTTTATAAAGGGCTTTCTTCAAATTTTGGAGTCCATAGGACGAATAAAATTTGACTAGAAAACCTTTACCCCCTCCTTTACTCCATCGAAAGTTTACTTTTTTAAGATACGCCGTAAGCGAAGCGGCTTCGCCTTTTGTCCTAACGATTATCGGAAGTTTATCGTTGAGATAAAGGAGGGGGTACTCAAAATTATAGTTAAAAATTTTGCGTTTTCGCTCCGCTCAAACTTAAATTTTAAAATAATTTTGGTATGAAAAAAATATTTTTTACAATTTTCGTTGCCATATTTTTAATTTCAATCGGCCATTTTGCCAATGCTCAAAAACAATGCACGGATGAAGAATTAAAAAGCGGTTTATGTTTTGAAAGAGTTATAGGGACAAAAAATATTAAAGAAAATAACGAGTCAAAAACCCAAGATATAGTTTCTAATTGTGTTTATAAGACAACAGAGGAAAATGGCTCGAAAACATATAACTGTTTTTGTCAAGGAACCAATAATGTGGAAAATTGCCATGTTGGCGGATTAATCAGCCAACCGATTTGCGCTTGCTGTGGGGACTGCATTCCGGATGACTTTTTAAGATTGGGATTGAATATTGCCAATATAATTTTAAAATATTTAGGCGTAATTGCTTTAGTCTTATTTATTTTCGGCGGAATAATGTGGATGACTTCAGCCGGTTCTGAAGAAAAAGTGAAAAAGGGCAAGGCTGTTATTATGGGAGCGGTTGTCGGCATGGCCATAGTTTTAAGCGCTTATGTAATTGTTCAAATGTTAATGCAAGCTCTTCACACGGAAGGTTATTTGAAAGGAGAGAAATGTACAATTAATCAATCAACTCCAAATGACGGTTCATGTATTGAAGCCGGTTCCAGATATAATGATTATAAAGACAATAAGGTGGATGGTTTTGAGTGCAGACCTAGTCAATGTGCGGGTGGAACAACTATTTGTTGCAAACCAAAATAGAAGATTAATTTAAAATATAATCATGTACCACTAAAGGGTATATGATTATCGTGAACCATCCAGTGGTACACGATAACATTTATATAATTTATGACTAAAAAAATTTATTGCCAAACCGAGCGAGAGAAAAGAAAATTTATTTTCTTTTCCGAGCGAGGGCAGGCAACACAGAGTTTAAAAACTCTTTATTTTCTCTTAATTTCAAGTTGTTTAATGGCTAATTTTTTATTTCTGATTAGTCCCGTTTTAGTTCAGGCTCAAGGTACCGGTACAGCCAGCGTGGTTACATCTGAAGATGAATTAGAATTGCCCCAACCTTTAGGTCATCGATCTCCGGCGGTTATTGTCGGTGATGTTTTAAAATATGTCTTAGGTTTTGTCGGCGTTATTGCTTTGGTAATGTTTGTTTACGGGGGCTTTACATGGATGACTTCCGGCGGCAATGCGGATAAAATAAAGACCGGCAAGAATGCCATAGTTTGGGCGGTTATCGGCATGGCCTTTATATTTTTAAGTTATGCAATAGTAGAATTTCTTTTAAAAGCTTTTCTGAATAAATAACCCCGGAAACTTTATCCACAAACCCAAATTGACAAATGGCTTTTAAAGTGATTTAATAATATTATAAGTTAGTCTTTAATTAAATATTAATTTTCAAGGTCGTTTTTTTAATAAATCGTCCTACTTGAAAGGTTGGACGAAAGAGGAAAATAAAATGAAAAAATGTTTATTAGTAATGACTTTGGTTTTAGTTTTGGGTTTAGTTATGCCAGTAGTCGCTAATGCGCAAGAAATGAACAATGGTTTAGAGAACTTCCGCACTCACGCGACTTATGGAAACACCGATCTCCCTTCTGCCATGGGTAATATCATGAGAATCGTTTTGGGTTTCTTGGGTTTAGTCTGTGCGGTCATCATTATTGCCGGTGGTTTTAAATGGATGACCTCCAGTGGCGATGAAACCAAAATTGCCGAAGCCAAAAAATTAATGGTTGCCGGTATAGTTGGTATCATTATCGTCGTCTTAGCTTATGCTGTCGCTGCTTACCTTACCGCGAGAATTACAGAAGTTGCCAATACATAAGTAAGATTTTTAACAATCAGTGAAATTGAATATGAAAAAACTCGACCAAAAACGCCAGGTCTATTGTATTTTATTGATAACCATATTCTTGATCAGTATTTGGTTATTAAATATAGTCAGACCTAATGTTTTAGCCGAGCAAGAACCTGATTCTTTGCAACTCTTGAATCAAACGGGTAAACAAGCCAATCTTAAATCAAACACAGATTTACCGAGTGCTATGGGTAGAATTGTCAAAATTATCCTCAATTTTAGCGGATTGATTTTAGCGATTTTATTAATAGCCGGTGGAGTAATGTGGATGATTTCCGGTGGCGATGAAAAGAAGATTACTCAGGCTAAGGCATTGATGCTTAGTGCGGTAGTAGGATTAGTAATTATTGTTTTATCCTACGCGATTACTATCTTCATTATTAATTCATTGACCGTTTCTAAACAAAGTAATGGTATAGGAGCGGGGAAAGGGAATGAGGAAGGTATAGGAGCGGGAGAAGGAAGATAAACAAAGAATTATGGTTAAAATCTAAAACCCTCTCGTTATGAGAGGGTTTTAGATTTTAAAATATTTTTTATTGCCAAGCGAGCGAGGGAAAAGAAAATTTATTTTCTTTTCCCGAGAGAGTGCCGGCAACATAGGGTTTAATACCCTTTATTTTTTGCGGATTTTATAAAGCCGCATTTTTAATTTTATCAAATTTAATATAAAATTAAGGCTGTCTTTCAATAAATGAACCTTGGTTTTTCTTTGATCATATCTGTTTTCCTGCCAGTCAACCGGTATTTCTTTTATTTTATAACCGAAATAGTGAGTGAAAGTAATTAATTCAGTGTCAAAAAACCATTTATCATCCTTAATATAAGACATAATTTTTTTAAAAACATCTGTCTTAATCGCTTTAAAGCCGCACTGCAAGTCAGATAGGTTATGATGCAATATTATTCTTGATAAAAGAATATAAATTTTCGAGCTTAAACTTCTAATAAAAGATCTCTCTATTTTTGAATCAGGCAATAACCTGGATCCAATCACTAAATCATAGTTTTCTTTAAGAATTGAGTCAATTAAATTAGGAATATTATTCAAAGAAACAGCCAGATCAATATCCATATAGGCCACGATATCAGCTTGACTTTTTTGGTAATATAATTTTATAGCCCTTCCTCTTGCCGGCTGTTCAAGGTTTTCTATTTTTATTTTTTGAGGATATTCTTTCTGTAATTCTTGAGAAATTTTTTCAGAATTATCCGTTGAGCCATTATTAAGGATGACTATTCGCCAGTCAAAATTAAAGTTTTGACTATTGCAATAATTCAATAGTTTCAGAACGTTATTCTTTAGTATTTTTTCTTCATTATAAATTGGCAGGCAAAATTCTATAAACATAATCGTCTCCTTGTTTAAAAACTGGTTCATAATTTTTAAAAATATAATTATCGACCGGGTTATTTTTATTATAATTAAATTTAGCCACTATTGCATAATTCAATACAGCACAAGTCGGCTGATATTTTTCAAGTGATTTTTTTGCTTCTGAAAATTGTTCCTTGGTTTGCTGGTTGGTTATTAAAAATGAATATGGAGTGGGGTTTAATTTTTTTGTTTCAAAATAAATATCAGGAATAAAGGGGCCGGCATATAAATAAGTGCCAGGGCAATTATCCTTTACGTAAGAAATAAGCTTATCATTTTTTGCCGAATAAAAGAAGGGCTGATAACACGTAATCAGTATTGAAGGATAAATAATTATAAAAACAGCCAATGATATTATGGAATAAATAGTTCTCTCAAAAAGATTAGAATGTTTTATTTTTTCCAAAAATATGGAGAAGATAGAATAAAGAGGAAATAAAATTAAAGAAATATGATAAGAATCCGGTCGGGGCAGGGTGGATAAAAGCAGAAAAAATTGAACGTAAAACAATAACCAGATTTTTTTGGATTTTTCATTTTTTAAAAGCCAAGCCATTAACAATAAAATAATAAAGAAAAACTCAAATAAATAAAAAGGGATTTTATTAACTTCTATATAATTAAAAAGAGGGAAGACGACTAAATTTTCATATAATATTTTAAGAGGCCATTTCAGTAAAAGTAAAAGCGGGAGCAAAGAAGAAATAAGAAAATTAAAATTTAATTTTAATAATAAATATTTTTTTTCTTTAATAAAAGATATAATCAGAAATGATGACAGGGCTAAAAGCAAGATAATTCCTTTTTGCTGTAAAAATAAAATAGACAAGCCGGATAATAATCCACTGATAATAAAATTATTTTTTGAATAATCGGAAAGTCCTCTGAGAAAAAAATAAACAGCCCAAATAACAAAAAATATATTAAAAGCATTATGATTTATAATCGGCCAATAGATAGAGGTGATGATAAAAATAAAAGGGAAAAAGCAATTAAATTTATTTTTAGAGATTGCCTGAGTGATTTTGTATATGCCGATTGAGCTTAAAAAAACGATTATAATAGCCAAAAATTTAGCTACAAAAAAATGAACGCCAAAAATTTTCCAAAACCAAAAAATTAAATAAAAACTGCCCGGAGGGATAAATTCAAAGAAATCAATATATAATTGCCTGTGATTTATCAAATTCCAGGCCCCGTTTGTAATAACTCCCTCATCGCTGTTGGGGAGACGAGCGCAATGGAAAAATAATAAAATCAAAAATAAAAACAGCCACCAGCCATTAGCCACTAACTTATTTTTATATTTTTCTTTCATTTTTAATAAAAATAAATATTTATTTAATAATATTATTTAATTTGTTCTTAATTGATATAAATAAAATGATTCATTTTTTACTATAGTTTTATTAAAAGAAATAATTAAATTATACTTATTAAGAAATTTTTTGTCCTCTATATTCTCATTTAGAATAAGTAATACTCTGTTATAATTTTTATTTATAATTGCATTATCGATTCTATTTATAATTTCATCTATTGATAGATTTGTATTCCAATAATACGTTTCATTCCAAGTCAAAAAACTACAATAATTTTTATATTCTATACAGAAAAATCGGGAATAAGGTTTGGGTATATAAGGCAAAATTGCTGTAGTGGAATATGATGGATAAGATGCGATGAAAGTCTCATTATTTATAAATTTATTTTCTTTTAAAAAGATGGCTGTCTTTTTTGCGGCAGAAAAATCATAATTTAGTTCATAAAAAAAGGCTATTGACGATGCAATTACCTGGGATAACAATAATGCGACAAAACAATAAGTTAATTTTTTTGGGCTTAATAATTTATTTATTACTTTATTTTTAATTAATAACTCTTTATAATTATTGGCTATCCATAAACAAAAAATAAAAATTATAAATATTAATCCAAAATGTCTATTATTGCCAATACATGTAAGAAGAAATATACTAAACAGACCTATAAATAAAAGCAAATATATTAACATTAATTTTGGTTGTTTTTTAAAAAATAGGAGTGATAATAAAAATATCATTAATCCAAAAATAATCATATTCACGGCGGTAATAATATTCGTAGTAGGATAAAATATTAATAGACTATTCCAAAAATTAATTACGGGTATTGGAATGGGCAAAAATGCTCCAATTATTGTACGGGGTATTATGTCTATGGATCTTATAGAATTGTAGAGCAGGGCGATATCGGTGGGCGGTAAAAGTTGATATATTGCGATTAAAAACCCAAAAAGCATTATTAAAAAAGAGATAATATTTTTTTTAGTAATATTAAGTTGTTTTTGAAGCTTGAGTTGTAAAACTTCAAAAATATATACTCCGCTAAGAATAATCGCAATAACCAAGCTATATAAATTAGTATTTGCTAAGAGAAATATTAACAAAGAGTATAATATTGGTCTCTTGAAGCGATTTTTATATATTAGGGCAATTAAAAATAAAAATAAAACAGTTAGAGCATAATTTCTAGCAATAGTATTATACTCAAAAAAAGGGTAATATCCAAAAATGAATAATATTTTTACAACCGTTGAAAACGGAGCATAATTAATAAAAATAATAACTGCGCTTAATATTATTAAAAAATGTACTATTGCCATTAAGAAATAAGGTAATCCTAAATGTGTTAATATAAATAAAATGCAATGCCATAGGGCAGGGGTGCCTTCATAGCCCATTTGATGAATCATAGAGATGAAGTTGGAACTATCTCGTGCTATTAACCAAGCTTGAGCTTCATCTTGATAGGGTTCATGATTAAATAATAAAATTAACGATAAAACAATAAAAATTATAATAATTATATAATTTTTATTAAAAATAAAAAATTGTTTTATATGTTTTTTCATTTTATATATCCTCTTTCAAAATATTTTTGTTCTAGTCCGACATTTTCAATGTTATATTGTTTGCCGTCTATAATACTCCTTGCCGCCAAAATACCCATTTCCAATGAATGATCTTGGTTATTGTATCTAAAACTGCCTCCTCGGCCAATTAATTGCAGGTTTTTAAATCCGCTTAAATAATTCTTAATTTTTTCTAAATACCCTTTGTATTTTAAATCATAAACAGGATAGGCATATTTTTCCTTATGGACAAAACAATTAATAATTTCATTCTTCCTGATAAAATTAAGTTTTTCTAACCATTCTATGCTTAAATCTAATAGTTCTTCCTTGTCGGCATTCCAAATTTTATCATTTTCCCAGCAAAAAAACTCAATAAGCAGAGAAGTTTTATCTTGAGGAGACATTTTTTTGCTGAAATTTTTAGGTTCCATTATCCTGCTAAAGGGTATTTTTTTATCTGAAAAGTATATCCATTGGTCAGAGAATACAGAAGGTTTATCGAGCGTTATAAAAAGAGAAACATGAGATCTGAATTTTAAATTTTTAACAGCTTCTAATATTTCATTCGGAGCCGCTGGTTCTAATAAATGAACAAATTCAGTGATAGGCATAGAAGAAATAACATATTCTGGTTCCACGATTTGGCTGTTATTTTTGATATTAATGATTACTTTTGTTATTTGGTCGTTATTATGGAATATTTTAACAGGACAGCTGTTTAATTTGAAAATGTTTTCTTTATCTAAAATTCTTTCTTTAATTTTCTCATAGATTAAAACCGCGCCTAAATCAGGATAATAAAATTGATCAATTAAAGTTTTTGGTCCCTTATTAGATTTTGTAAGGGCATTTTTAATTACCTCTCTTAAAGAGAGTCCTTTTATCCTCTGTTTTGCCCAATCTGGAGAAATTTCAGAGCAAGCCAATCCCCAAATTTTTTCTGTATAATTTAGTATATTTAATTCCGCTAATGTCCTCCCAAAATCAGCAATAACATAGTCTTTAAACGAGGATAATTCTTTTTTTATAAATTTACTTTTTATTTTTACCCAAAGATAATCAAATAGAATTTTAAGAGCTTTATATAAACCGACATTAAGCAACACATTTTTTATTTCAACAGGATAAAGGAAAAATTTACCATTAATATAAAATCTTGTTAGTCTATTAACTTTTATCCATTTGTTTCCAAGTAAATCTTCTATAAGATTGTATAAATATGAATTTTGGCTAAAAAATCTATGAGGACCAATATCAGTTTTAAATTCCCCATATTGAAAGGTTCTGGTTAATCCACCAATCATATTATTTTTTTCAATAACTATGAAAGATTTACCCGCCTTATGTAATTCAAACGAGGCTGCCATTCCTGCCGGGCCTGCTCCTATTATAATTCCTATTTTGTGGTTCATAAATTAATAAAATGTAAATATTGTTAATTTTGTGATAAAAAATAATGTTTGCGATTCATAAAATTACCTAAGAATAATATAATATAATATACCCCACAGAGTGACAGAATAAAGAAGGGAGTTATTCCTTAAATTTAGAATCAACAAAACTATTAATAAAACAAAATACCATGGCATCAGCCAGCCGATGGCGGTTAAGATTAAAAATAAATAGACCAGAAAACAATATTTTAAGATATTGTTTTTATTTAATTCGCGATGATTAAAAAATATTTTTAAAGCAATCACGCAATAAGAGACAAAAAATATTATTTTGCCGATTACACTAGCCAAATTAAAATAGTTATTAAAGTGTAATGAATTAAACAGAAACGAAAGCATTAATATTATGATTGAAGAAAATATTATTTCTGTTCTCAAAAATTGTGCTTGAATTCCTGAAAAAGTTTTTAAACCATCCCAAAAAGGCAGAAAGAAAAGCATTACCATTATTATGGCTGTTAGAATAGCCATTAAAGAAAAATGCAGTTTTTCTTTTTTTGTTTTCAAATTGAATAAAGATAATAAAAACAATATGGGTAAAAATATAATTGTGTAAAATTTAATCAAGATGGAGAAAATCAGAAAAATCCATGATAAAATATAATTTTTTACTTTGTTCTGCCGTAAAAAGAAAAATAAGCTAAGCAAAACGAAAAAAATAATTAAGACGTCGTTGTGCCCGTTTAAAGCAAATTCATATAGAATCAAAGGATTCCAGGCATAAAGAAAAACAGCCCTAGTGGTGTTTGAAATTTTGTAAATTAAAAAAAGATTTAAAAAATTAATTAAGATAAAGAAGAGCTTAAAAAGCAGCAAGGAAAACAATAAACTATTTTTCCCGATAAAACTTAATATGCTGCCGATGATAATCCAAACCGGTCCGTAGGGCGTTGTTGATATTGACCATTGATTTTTAATCAAATAATAGAAGCTGTCATTGGGAAATGCGTCATAAGGTGTTAAATACGGGTTGGCATGATATTCTGATAAAATTCGAGACTGGTAAATATAACCAAATATATCACTTGATCCGATTGGCCAGACGAATAATAAGGTTAAATTAAAAATAATAAAAAAAATGATAATTGTTTTCAAATTAACATTATTTTTTATTATTTGTTTATAGCTGAAAATGTAAAGGATTAATGCAAAAATCATTAATCCGACTATTGATAAAAATAGATAACGATTATGAAGAGTAAAACTTTGATCGCCCAAATATTTTCTAAATGGTTCAATGAAATAAAATAATAAATAAATTATTTCCGTTAAAAATCCGAATATTAAAAATTGTTTTGAAGTACTAACTTTTAACATAAATATTGATAACCCTATTCTCCTAATTTATAAATAATTGACTCATCGTCTTCATAGGTTTTTTCTAATTTAGATTTTTTCAGCAAATCAGCGAATTCTTTATCTTTTTTATCCAAAAGAATATAGGAAGCGTGAAATTTTTCTTTAATTATTTGAGCAACATCCTGAGGATTAACGCGGTCGGAAACCAGGTTTAGCCACGTTTTATACAAATCTTTGTCTTTTTCATACATAAAAGTTTGATCCAAGCCGTTAATGTAATAATTTTTGTCGTTAAAATAAAATAATAATGGGAACTCATCCCAACTGCTTTGAAAAACTATTTCTTGCGCCTGGCTGTTTTGTTTAAGCCATAAAGAAGCCGCTTGAAGATGATTTATGGAAGGATTATCAATTTGAGATTGCCGTTCTTTGTAAATGCCATGATTGATGTAATCAGCCGAGAAATGGCCGCACAAAACGACAAAAAATATAATAATAATGAAATAAAATATATTATTGGATCCTTGAAGATTTTTTTTAAATTGATTTTTAATTTTCGGCCAGTTTATTTTTTCAGCTATTTGAGTGAATATGAAGCCGCAGAAAAAAATCGCCGCCGGAATGAAATATTCTATGTTTCTTCTGGCTTTTAAAGTATAAAAAAAGAAAAATATAGAAAGCAAAAAGAGAAACCAGCCGGTTTTCCTTTGTTTTTTTACAGAAATAAAAAACCAAGATATGGAAATTAAAAAAGGAACAAAAATTGGAAGATTAAAAAGAACCAAGCTGTCCAAATCAAAAGGGTACCATTCGGCTCCGACGCCAACCTTGGTTTGATAATTTAAAATTGCTATTTTAACGGTTTGAAACCAATAAAAAGGAATGGTTTTTGGGAAATAAGGGTTGATAATCATTCCGGCTGCTAATCCCAAAATACAAGAAAAAATCAGTTTTAAATTATTTTTTTTGAAAAATCCGCGCCATAAATGCGAGAAATAAAATTTAAAAATATTTATCTTTTTGTTTTTAGAATTCAATTTTAAAAGATAAAGATGGTCAAATAAATATTTTAAAGAACCGGCCAAACAGTAAATAACGGTTACTACGAGAATCAGCGGCCATGCGCCGTAAGTCAAGACATATAAGTAAGAAAGCAAAAAGAGAAACAAATATTTTTTCTTTAAAATAAAATAATATCCCAAGATTAAAATACTTACTGAGATTACCGGCGCCCTGAGCAAAGAAAGCCGGATTAAAAAAGTAGCAATCAAAAAACCAAGCAATGTCCAGGCTAATGGCTGTTTGGTTTTAAGAAAACGCAAAAACCAATAAATTGCCAAAAATACAAGCGAGGCAAAAAAGACAATGGCTAATTTTGCCTTGATTAAAGGGTCAATTTCCGCTGAGAGAATATCCAAATTATTTGGCGTTGGCAAAAATAAAAAGGGAACCAATAACCAATGAAAGCCAAAATGATGGTCAACAAAAAGGTCTTTATAAGTTGTAAATTGCGTCCAAGGAAAATCTTGAATTATTTTACCTTCCTTTAGCATTAAAGCCATTTTAGTATGATAAAATCCGTCCGGGCATATAATGCCGGGCGGAATCAGAATGACATAAAGAAATATAATAAAGCTGAAACTAAAAACGACCCAGTAGCTGAGCCATGACCAATTTTTTATTATATAAGAATATATGGTTCGCAACACTCGCATATATTGGATTATAATTGTTTTTTCAGCCAATTAATATTTTCTACCGGCGTGGGGTCAAATTGGTTCAAAATAGCCAAATAAAAACTTAACCAATCGTTTATTAAAATAAAAGATAAAAATTGAGTAAAATAATTTTCGCCAAGAGGAGAAATTATTTCTTTATAATTTCTTTTTTTATCCAATAAATTTTGGAAAAATATTAAAGATTTTTTGGTTTCTTTATCTTGATTCGGATCGTCTAAAAATAAATAAATCAAATCATCTTCCATCCGTAACGGCAGGCGGCTTTCAATAAAATTATGAAAAATTTCCGGCCAGGTTTCGGTAAAAGCGAAATTTTTTCCGTTTTCAGCCAATTGATTTTTTAAACGGCGAGCCAAAGAAGAAAAATTAGACGGAGCGATAATAATCGGCAAGCGGTCAAAAACAGAATAAGCCAAAAATTTGGCTTTATTTTTTTCGGTTAATATTTCGGGCTTAAAAATTTTATTTATTTTTTGAAGTTCTTTCAGAGATTCAGGAATTTGCCACGTTTTTAAGTTTATCAGACCTAATTTTTCCAAAATAACCAAGATTGGCATAAATAAATAAGCCAGAGAAGCCCGCGGAGGCGCTGAATATTTAAATTTGAAAATTGGGCAATTTTCTTTTTTCGCCATTTTTTCCAATTCGCCGCCGCTGGTAATGACAAATTTTTTTGCTTTTGTTTTCAGAGCTTGATTGAAGCAGCTGATGGTTTCTCGGGTATTGCCGGAATAACTTACCAGAATTACCAAGCTTTTTTCATCAACTGAAATCGGCAAATTAAAATCGCGATTGATAATAATCGGAACAGCAATTTGTTTTTGAACTAAATCTTTAGCTAATTCTCCGCCAATAGCCGACCCTCCCATGCCGCAAATAATAATATTTTGCCAGCCCGAGACTGGTCTCCGCCAGCCGGCGGACAGGCTGTCTTGGGCGGAAATTTTTTGATAATCTTTTGGTATCTGAATTTTTTGCGCTTCTTGATAAGCCGTTAGGCATTGTTCCGGCAATTCAGCAATAAAATCAGCCATTTTAAACTTATCTAATTTTTTGATTTGTTTAATATCGTCTAAAATAGTCATACCCGCTTAAATTTATTTTTTTATTAATGTAATTGATTTTAAGAGACCTTGCAATGTAATTTTTAACCCCACCCGGACCTAAAAAATTTAGGCGGGCATAAATTAATCATTAAAACATATTAACATAATATCATTTTAACACGGACAATGAATATTGTCTATAATTTAAATTATGCTATAATATTGTAATATTAAATATTAAAATAAATTAATATGAGCGGACACTCAAAGTGGGCAAAATTAAAACATTTCAAGGGGGCCTTAGATATTAAAAAAAGCAATGTTTTTACTAAAATGGCGCATGCCGTTACTATTGCTGCCCGGGAAGGCGGCGGTGATCCTGTCACTAATTTTAAACTTCGTTTGGCTATGGAAAAGGCCAGACAGGCCAATGTGCCGAAAGAAAATATTGAGCGAGCCGTTAAAAAGGGAACCGGCGAATTGGGAGGCGAACAGATTGAAGAAGTTATTTACGAAGCTTTTGGTCCGGAAGGGACAATGATTGTGATTAAAGCTTTAACTGATAATAAAAATAGAACTACCGGCAGTTTGAGGCGCATTTTTAATAAATACAACGGTTCGCTGGGCGGCCAAAATTCTGTTTTATGGATGTTTGAAAGAAAAGGAGTGATTCATATTTCTGTTTTGCCGGAAAGCGGATTGAAATTAGATGATTTAGAATTAAAAATTATTGATTTGGGCGTTGATGATGTTAAGCCTGAAGAGGATGGATTAATGATTTATTGTAAATCAGAAAATTTGCAAAAAATTAAAGAGGGCCTGGAAAAAGAAAATATAAAAATAGATTATGCGGATATAGAATGGGTTGCCAAAGACCCAATTAGCGTGGACGAATCAATTCAAAAAAAATTGGAAACTATTATTGAAGAAATTGAAGACGACCAGGACATTGAAGAGTGTTATTCCAATGTTGAATAACTAAATGCGAATCGTTACAAATAATAGTTCAATACAAATTTTTACAAATTCGTAATTCGTAATTCGTAATTATTCGTTTAATAATTCGCAGTGATTAGCATTTAGCTTATGATTATTTTAGGCATAGATCCGGGCGTGGCCACTACCGGATACGGAGTAATTAGAACAGAAGGCAATAACAAATGGTCAGCCATAGATTACGGCTGTATTGTTACTTCGTCTAAAGCCGTTTTTTCAAAAAGATTATCCAAAATTTTTAATGAACTGAAAATTTTGATTAAAAAATACAAACCTGAAAAAATTGTCGTAGAAAAAATTTATTTTGCCAAAAACGTTAAAACGGCTTTTCAAGTCGGGGAAGCGAGGGGAGTAATAGTTTTAACCGCGGATTTAAATGATGTTCCGATTTGCGAACTGACGCCGTTGCAAGTTAAACAAGCTTTAACCGGTTATGGCCAGGCCTCAAAACAGCAAATTCAGAAAATGGTCAAATTAGTGCTTAAACTCAAGGAGGTTCCCAGGCCGGATGACGCGGCTGACGCCTTGGCAATCGCTATCGCCGGCGCGCAAATGAAGAATTTTTTGGATTAATTTTTTAACAGAAATATGAAAAAAAACCTTAAAATTGTTCATATCAGCGCCGAGGTATCGCCTTATTCCAAAACCGGCGGATTAGGCGAAGTAATCAGATATTTGCCGCGTTCTCTTTATCGTTTGGGATATAAAGTAATTGTCATTACTCCTTACCACGGCACAATTAAAAAAAATAATTGGCCGATTGAAAATTTGCCTTATAAAATATCCATTAAACTGGCGGGTAAAAATTATCAAGTTAGTTTTAAAAAAATCATTTCTCCGGATAAATATCCGGTTTTTTTTGTCTGCCAGGAAAAATTATTCGGCTCCAGATATAAAGAAAAAATTTACGACTATCCGGATAACGGCTTGAGATTTTATTTATTTGATTTGGCAGCCATAGAATTGGTTAAAATTTTAAAATTTAATCCGCAAATTTTTCATGTTCATGATTGGCACGCCGGGTTGGTTCCTTATTTATTAAAAACCAAATTTAAAAAAGATCCTGACTTGAAAAATGTCGGCACACTGCTGACGATTCATAATTTGAATTTTCAAGGGCCGCAAGATTGGTGGAAAATTCCCAAAGAAAAAAGAGATAATGGCAAAAATCCGCTACCTAATACCGCAAAGGAATTGCAGAATATAAATTTTATTAAAAGAGGAATTATTTATGCTGATGTTATTAACGCGGTCAGCGAGCGCTATGCTCAAGAAATTTTAACGCCGCAATTCGGCTGCGAACTGGATTCTTTTTTAAAACAAAGATCTAAAGATATTTACGGCATTGTCAATGGCATAGATTACACGGTTTTCAATCCTCGTTTTGATCCGGCTCTTTATGTTAATTATCGCGCCAATTCTTTGGAGAAAAAAGTAGAAAATAAAATAATTCTTCAAAAAAAGTTTGGTTTGAAAGTTGATCCGAAAATTCCTTTAATCGGGCTGGCAAACCGCCTGTCCGAACAGAAAGGCTTTGAATTAATTATTCAAATTTTGGATTTTCTTTTGAGACTAAATCTTCAAATAGCCATTGTTGGCAGCGGGGACGAAAATTATACGGAATTTTTTCGAAAAAAAGCGAAGAAATACCCAAAAAAATTATTATTCTTTTATCCGTTTAAGGAAGATATGGAAAGGAAAATTTATGCCGCTTCGGATTTTTATTTAATGCCTTCGCGCTTTGAACCTTGCGGAATTTCGCAGTTGATCAGTTTGCGTTATGGCTCAATCCCGATTGTCCATGAAGTGGGAGGGCTTTCAGACACGATTATTGATTATAATCCGCAAACATTGCGAGGCAACGGTTTTGTTCTTTCCACTTATCAGCCTCAGGATTTGTTGTTTACCATTGCCCGGGCTTTGGAAAATTATAAAAGAAAAAATATTTGGCAAAAAATAGTCCGCCAAGCAATGAGAGAATCATACTCCTGGAAATTACCGGCCAAAAAATACGTAATTTTATATCGCAAAATAGTTAAAAAAATGAGAAAATAAGCCCAAAAGCAGGAGTTGACAAATTCCTTAAAAAGGAGTATTATAAAAATATAAGATAATTAATAAAAATTATATGGAAATTTTAGAACAAGAACTTTCTAAAGAAGAGAAAAAGGAGATTCTTCAGAAAGAAGTTGGAGAACTTATTTCTGAACTTCGTTTTAAGGATGCGGAAGAGATGGCGGAAGGAGCCTTGAAAGTAGGAGTAGAGATAAGTTTTCAAGAGGCATTGCAATATGCCTTTGATGAAAAATTTAAGAATGGCGATCTTGGTGGTGCCCAAAAAATAGAAAATTATGCTGTTGATAAACGAATGCCAATAGAAATTAAACCGGAAATTTTATGGCAAGCCAAAGAATCTATATTGAAAGAATATACGTATGCGCTAACAGTTGATAAAAATTACGCAGAGGAAATAGAAAAATGTGCTGCAGTTTATAGAATTAAAGTGAAAGATCTAAAAAAATAAATTTTTATTCAAAAGTCAAGGACTGATATTTTATCAGTCCTTGATTTTTTATTTGACAAAAAATAAAAATTGTGATATTATTTATTCTAATAGCTTAGGGGATAAGCAATTAAGTTTGTCCCAAAATAGCTAGGTTCGTTAAAATAAGGAGGTGCATCATGGCTGAAAAGTCAAAGGGCCGGAAGGTCGACGATGCATTGTTATTACAGTTAGCCAAATTCGATAGTCAATTTATCGAATTGCGTAATCAATTCACAAATCCGAAGTCGCACAGGAGAGACCTTGACTTTATAAGGAGGGTTATTCAATGGCTTCAAGAAGGAAAAGAAGTAACTTTAGCTGGAACTGTTCCGTTAATAATTGGCGAAAGATTTACTCCTTCACCAAATAATCCATTTCCAATTCTTGAAGCGAATAAGAATTTCCATTTACCTTATAATTTCACACATACCCCAATTTATACTTGTCTAAGTAGTTTAATAGAGCATTATGGGGATCTTAATACAGAAGGGTTTGAAAAGAAATTTTTAAAAGCGAAAGGAAAGGCAGATAAATTGGCGAAGAAATATGGTATTAATCGTCAACGTATTATCCCAATTATTATTCCTTCGCTTAAAGTGGCTAATCGGATCGCGGATGTTAATAATCCCATAAATTCGGGATATGGCTTGGTTATTGAGAGGGGAGTTTTCCCCCTTCTTGAGAACCGATGCAAAAAGGAAAACGTATGTTTTGAAAATTGGTGTAACAGAATGATGGCATGGGAGCATTTAGAATTCCTTCGCGTTTATAGAGATTTTTTAACAGGGCTAACTGATGATATTAATATTGTTTTGCTTTTGGTCGATGCTTTTCAAGGATATTCTGTTCAGGCATGCAGATGGGAATTAGATCCCTATCGCTCACAGATTATTCCGGCCGGGAGTTTTGTTGTCGCTCATCTTTTGGTCGAGATGCCACAGATTTTAAGTGAAAAAGAACATATTCAGTTTGATGCTCCAGGAGATCTCTATCGTAAAGAAGGTAAATTCAATATTTTTTCAAGTTCAGTGGGTTTTAATATCCGCAAAATTGGAGGCGTAAAGAAATTAATATTTAGTGGTGACCCTGCTGAATGTCCTGATTCAACCCATTCTTCGGTAGTTATTCTCAATGGGTAGTGCAGTTTTTTTAGAAAATATTTTCAGGGGCGATTGGTAATTAATCACCCCTGTTTTATTTTATTAAAAATGTTATAATATTGATATGAAATGGGCTATTTTTCTACATTTTTATCAGCCGTCAAGCCAGCAATTGGATATTTTGGAGCGAATAGTCAATGAAAGTTATCGCAAAATAATCAGCGGCTTGGCTCTTAATTCCAAGGCGAAGATTACCATTAATATCAGCGCCGGATTAACCGAATTATTGGCAAAAAATGGCTATCAAGACGTGATTGAACAAATAAAAGATTTTGCCAAACGCGGACAAATTGAATTTACCGGAGGGGTTAAATACCACCCCTTTTTGCCTTTATTGTCCAAGGAAGAAATTAAAAGGCAAATTCTTCTGAATAATGAAACCAATAAAAAATATTTCGGAAAATATTGGCAGCCGAAAGGATTTTTTTCTCCCGAATTGGCTTACAGCGAGAAAGTGGCAAAAGTTGTGGAAGAATGCGGTTTTAAATGGATTATTGCCGAAGAATTGGCTTCGCCGCGAAAACCGGATTTTAAAAAAATTTATCCGATTCAAAAATTGAATCATTTGAAAATTATTTTTAGAGACAAAAGAATCAGCAATCTGATTCTCTCAGCCGTTTGCCGCAATTTCAAATCTCTAACCAGCGAAATCGGCGATGAAATTAAAAAAGACCGCTATCTTTTGACGGTAATGGACAGTGAAACTTTCGGCCATCATCGCCCGGGTTTGGAAAATTTGCTTTTTGAAATTTATCAGGATAAAAAAATTGAAAAAGTTTTTGTTTCAGAATTGATTAAAAATTTTTCCATAAATAATGAAAAAATTATTCCCAGAGATTGCACCTGGAGCTCGGAAGAGCAGGATTTTTGGTTGGAAAAAGAAAAACAGCATCCATTCACTCTCTGGCAAAATCCAGAGAATCCGATTCATAATCATCAGTGGGAATTTACTTATTTTGTGATTGATTTGGTTTCAAAATTGGATAAAAATATTGCTAATTATAAAGAAATCAGAGATAGATTGGACAAAGCTTTGTCCAGCGATCAATATTGGTGGGCTTCGGCCAAGCCATGGTGGAGTTTGGAAATGATAGAACAGAGCGCTTTTGATTTGAAAAAAATTGTTTTTTTGATTCCCAAAATAAGCCGTGAAATAAAAGAAAAAGCGGAAAATTATTATCGCAAAATTATTGATTTGGCTTTTGAATATCAGAGATCCGGATTGATCAGACAAGCGCATCGCCAAGCTTTTAAAACAGTAAAATTAAGGCCCTATAAAGAAAGAGTCATGGCAGCTGATTTTAATTCAATGGTTTTGGAATTTGAAGATGAAATGAATAAAGCCATTAAATTGAAAGAATTGGAAAAAGCGATTAAATGGCGCGACGCTATTTTTAAACTGAAAAACGGAATGGATATTTATGATGTTCTGCACGTGGTAGACGATTTGAGAACTGCTCGATTACTGCCTTCTTTAAAAGGTTATTGGGAATACGCGCCGGGAGAATTTTCAAAATTCGCCAAAGAATATTTTGAAAATCATAAAGATAAAGAATTCTTGGCAAAACAGCCGCAAGAACTTTTCAAGCTGATTAAAATCGCTTTTGAAAAAAGAAACAGAAATACTCATCCCTTGGGTTTTTCTTTTGATGAATACAATAATTTTTATCTTTGCGAAACACCTTCCATGTATATAGAATACTGGCTGGGAGAATTCGGCTGGGACGCGATGAGCTTGCTGCGTTTTTCCAAATTCGGCGATTATCATCAAAAAGGGCAATGCGATTATCAATATAAAAAAGGAAAACTAAAAATAATCGTCAAACCGGAAAGTTTAATTAATGATTTTCTGCAGCTTTTAAAACAATCGGACGCTGCGAAAGGCAAATATTTGAAATTAGCGCTTTTGGCTGAAACCAATCGATGGTCGCCGATTTTTTTCAAAAAAAATAAGAAAGGACAATTATTCATTGAAATTCTTTATAAACCGACAGCCGAAGGATTTGGTTTTAAATTTAAAATTTCCGGTTATACATCTAAATAAGCTTATTAGCTTGTAGCTTCTTAGCTTTTTAGGCATTAGAGAATAATTCCTAAGAAGCTAATTAGTTAATTTCTAAGAAGCTAAAAAGCTAATTCCTAATAAGCTAATCTATGATTTTTATTAAATTGCCCCGCATTTTTAACACCAAAAAATCTCTGGATAAAAAATATATGATTCTTCTTTTTCAGAAAAGAAGAAAAAATTTTTTAACTAAAAACGAAAAATTACTTGACCTTAAAATAGAATTAGTCAGAAATTTTTGCGGTAAATACCGCAATATGAGCTTGAAATATACATTAATAACAAATCGCGGCGCAAAAAATATCAGAGCCAAAATTCATCGCCGGCAAGACATACCGTATCGGGAATGGAAAGCTTTAAACTGGCTAAGAGACAAGGGATTTGGGCAAAATATTCCTCACTTTTTAGATTATGATCCGTCTTTAAATATTTATTTTTATCTGGAAACGCCGGGTTTTTCATTGGAAAATTTATTGGCCCAAAGAAAAATCAATAATCAGATAAATTTAATTGCGCCGATTGTCCGTTGTTTAAAAAGAATGCACAATATTTCATCTGAGAAACCTGATTTTTTGCCGATTAAAACTTTTGAACGCGAAAAATGGGAATATCGGCACTGGTATTTTTTAGTCAGAAAATGCGCCAAAGATTTTTATCCGGAATTCAGTTTCTTACTTAAACAACTTTGGCAATTCAGGCAGAAAAATAAAGAAATTTTTAAAAATAATTTTGGCTTGGTTCACGGGGATCTGCATTGGGGGAATATTATTTCTCAAAATAAAAAATTTAAAATCATAGATTTCAGTTATGCTTTTTGGGGCGATCCTTTGGAAGATGTGGGCGGATTCTTGGCCCAAAACGATTCAATGTTTCGTTATTACGCGCCAAAATTAAAAAAACAATCACAGGAAATAAGAAATTTATTTTTAAAAAATTATTTTACAAAACAGGAACTGGAAGATAAAAAAATCAAAATCCGTTTGCTTTATTTTGAAATCAGAAAAATTTTAGAAATGGCGGCGATTTTAGCTTTAGTTGAATCAAATAGAGAGAATAAGGCCAGAGGGATCAAGATTTTATTAAAACAAGGAGAAGAAAAAATTAAAAAATTATTACTTATTTAAAATAATTTTATGATTGATTTGCATTTGCATTCTTATTATTCGGACGGCGTTTATTCGCCTCAAGATTTGATGAAAAAAGCCAAGCAGGCAGGCTTTAATTATTTATCCTTAACTGATCATAATGGAATCGACGGGATAAAAGAATTTCAGGAAGAAGGCAAAAAATTAAAAATTAAAGTCATCACCGGCATAGAGATTTATACTTATTTTGAAGATAAACATTTGCATCTTTTGGGCTACGGATTTGATTTAAAAAATAAAAAACTTGATTCAGTTCTAAAAGAATTACAGGCATCTCATCTTCTAAAAATTAAAAAAATAATAAAAATTCTTCAAAAAAACGGCTGGCAGATGGACGAAAGAGATGTTTTTAAAATAAAAGCTCCATATATCGGCGTGGCAAACTTGGCCGGAGTTTTTCAAAAATATCCCCAAAATCAGAATAGAATCAGAAAAGATTTTAATTGGACTCCTAAAAAAATTATTTCTCTGACAGATATTATTGAAAAATATTTTTTTAAAAACGGTGTTTCTCTTTGTCCGGAAACTGAGCTGGATATCAAACAAGCTATTAAATTAATTAAGCAAGCTCACGGCAAGGCGGTTTTGGCTCATCCAGGCCAGCAGCTAGCTTGGCATGATGGAAATATAATTAAAGAACTTAAAAAATCAGGACTAGACGGACTGGAAGCTATTTCCAGTCATCATTCATGGGGGAGTAACGAACATTGGCAAAAAGTAGCCAAAGAATTAAATTTGACAATTACAGTTGGTTCTGATTTTCATGGTATTCTACCCGAAGAATGGGGGTTTGATATAAATTCAGTTTGGGATTATTTTAAAATCAACAATGAAAATTTTATTTGCCGCTTCTGAAGTAAATCCGATTTTAAAAGTCGGAGGCATTGCTGACGTAGTCAGCGCTTTAACTAAAGCGCTGAGAAAAATCAGTCAGCACGATATTAGAATTGTCATTCCTTATTATCGGCCGATTAAAGAAAAGAAATTTGGCGGGAAAATAATTGCTCAGTTTAAAATAAAAATTGGCGCTGGAGAAGAAATTGTAAATATTTACAAAACA
>Ga0265297_10001212_pt1 | contig 62693 bp, 50 predicted proteins | sample Munlanlwell13791_FD_192502 | JGI IMG/M metagenome (GOLD analysis project Ga0265297, IMG submission 192502) | Leachate microbial communities from a municipal landfill in Southern Ontario, Canada - Leachate well 137-91 | ecosystem: Engineered > Solid waste > Landfill > Unclassified | place... | reverse complement strand
GGACTAAACCAACTGAGCTAACAACCCTTCAATATTAATTTTTAAAAGAACCAGTGACCTAACTACCCTGTCATCCGCCGGCTGGCGGACTAAACCAACTGAGCTAACAACCCTGCTTTGTTCGGCAAAAATACACTTTTTTCTGAAAAAGATCCCTTCTAAATCAATCGAAGGGATCTTTTTACAGCAAATAGTTTCTACTCGCTAAGAAAAATATACCTGATCACGACAAGGGCAAAAAGAAGGTACATCATCCAATGCACCTGTTTTGCTTTACCAGCCGCAACTTTGAGTACCGTATAAAAGAAGATGCCACCAGCAATACCATTTGCAATGCTATAGGTAAAAGGCATGAGGACAAAAGTCATAAAGGCCGGAAATCCTTCCGTGAAGTCATGAAAATCAATGTCCAGAACAGAGGATGCCATGAGCACCCCAACAATAATTAATGCCGGCGCTGTAGCCGCATTTGGTATCATTGTTGCCAGAGGGGCAATCAATAGAGCCAGGAGGAACAACAATCCGGTGGTGATGGCTGTCAGGCCCGTGCGGCCACCTTCGCCAATTCCTGCGGCACTTTCAACATAGGCAGTAATGGTCGAAGTTCCCATCAGGGCCCCAAATGAAACACCGAGAGCATCTACCAGCATCGCTTTACCAATTTTTGGGGAATTACCATCCTTATCAATCAAACCGGCCTTGTTAGCTGTGCCGACTAGCGTTCCGAACGTGTCAAAAAGCTCAACGAAAGTAAAGGTGAAGACGACTGTCCAAATTCCCATGTTCAATGCGCCTCTGATATCGAGTTCGCCTATGGCAAGATTGTGAAAATCTGGAAGAGAAATGAAAGCAAAGTCTTTGGGAACCATCGTTACACCCATCGGAATCCCGATTATAGTAGAAATTACAATACCTATCAATAGGGATCCCTTGATCTTTCTTGCCATCAAAACGGCTGTGATCGTCAGGCCAATCAGGCACAAAAGCATGGATGGATTGTGAAAATTACCAAGACCAATGTTCCACTCGAAGAATTTCAAAGTGGCCATTCCGCCCGATTTACCAACTGCTTCGAGGGTAGGAGGAATCAAACTGGTTCCAACCACCATGATCTCCGAAAGTTTCAACCCGATGATGGTGATGAAAAGCCCAATACCTACTGTGATAGCCCTTTTTAGCGAGTTAGGAACCGCAACGACCAATATCTGACGAATCTTGGTTATAGTCAAAATGATAAAGATAACTCCCGAGATAAATACTGCTCCCAAGGCAACTCTCCATGGCATACCGACACCCGCTAGGGCCACTGTGGCGAAAAGTGCATTAAGGCCCATTCCCGGGGCCAAAGCAATTGGGAAATTGGCGACAAGACCCATGGCGATGGTTACAAATCCCGCCGATATCGCGGTAGCGAAAAAAACAGCATTCTTATCCATCCCTGTTGAAGCAAGGATATTCGGGTTCAGAAAGAGAATATAGGCCATGGTCATGAAGGTTGTAACGCCTGCAATGATCTCAGTCTTTATATTCGTCTTGTTTTCAGTTAATTTGAATAGTTTTTCCAGCATGTCAGTAGAATTAAATTAGAAAGTCCATTTTGCCGAAAGCATTGGATTTACCATAAATCCTTTGTGTCCGGAAAAATTGGCGCTAATGTCCTCCTCGGTACCCAGTGAGAGGTGTTCAGTGCAGTTGTACCACAATTGTGGTTTGGTTAGAAACACGTATTTGGTCATATCGGAAGTTCCAACAAAATTATCTTCTCTCCAGAAATCAGCGAATCCTGAAAAAGTAACTTTGTTTTTTAGCATCTGTATAGTCCAGACGCCGGTAATCTGAAAGGCAGCTTTGTTTTTGTCCTGAATGGTCTTGTACATCGCCTGAAGGGTAAATATTCTAGAGAAATCCTTGGTATTCCAGGTATATTCACCTCCAAACAGCCATGCATTATTGATTTGGTATGCACCATTCAGTGGCATAGAGGTTGTGAATTGTCCAAACCCGCCATTGAATTCAACATGCAATGCAAACGGACTTTTCCAAAATTTCAAAGCGCGTGAAATCTCCATGTAAGCCATACTTACACCATGAACTTCTCCTTCCCCGTAATTCATGTCTATGAAAAAGAAGTTGCTTCCCCATTTGTCGGGTTTGAACATCTCTATGTGGGTCCATGGGAACTTACGATCTTTTCCCAGATCATAATGCAATTGAACATTCTGGGCTTTGATTATTGAGGTTGATGCAAGGATCATTATAAGCAAAAGCGTTTTTTTCATGCGGACATTCTATTTTATGTATATTAAAAAAGCTACGCAAAAGTAAAAATTAATTTTTACTTTTGCGTAGCTTTATAACGTTGTGTAAGTGATATTTACGTCGTCACAATGACAGATTGAAAGGATCTGCAGGGAATAATATCCAAACTTAATCTTTCCCGCTGTCTTCGATTGCCCTGTTGAAAAAATGGTTTACAGGGAGCAATAACCGAAAAATCTGGGCGCTCTTTTCAATAAAATCATCAGCGAGCAACTCTTTTTCTGTGAGGCTTTTTCCAAAACCAAATGACCGGTTTTTGATCAAGGATATATGCTCCCAATCTTTGGGAAAACCTTTGGGGGCCGTCTTCAGCGGATCGAAATAGTGCTGGTCAAAAGTAGATTGAAACGGTTCTTTCTCAATAATCTGACGATATTCATCGGTGTGGTAATAGATCTCCTGACGGATGGCTGCAAGATGCTCCGGAAGTGGCATATAAACCCCTCCCGAGATGAAGTACTCACCAGGCTGTACGTGTATGTAATAGCCTGCAAAACCCGATTTTCTTCCACCCCTGGCGATGTAACTTCCGTAATTCGTTTTAAACGGTCGTTTGTCATTCGAAAAGCGAACATCCCTGAATATTCTGAACATGCAATCCTTTGGTTGAAGAAGTGGCACTTCTACATCAAACTTCCTGATTTCGTCAATGAAGGAGGCAGTAATATCCAGGAAATCCTTTTTTGTTTTTTCGTACCGGCTCCGGTTTGCATCGAACCATGCCCTTTCATTATTGAGATCAAGTTCCTTTAGAAACTGAAGAATATCTTTCATTTGAATGCGGATTTAGTGAAAATCAAAAATAATCAAATCAGGGGATCAATGTAAAGTCTGATAGCTATTTTTGTATAAGGATTTTACGGGACAAAGTGAAAAGGTAAAGCATGAGAAAAAGTGTCATCATCGTGGCAGGAGGAAATGGTTCCAGAATGGGGAGTGATCTTCCAAAACAGTTTCTTTTACTGGAGAACTACCCCGTCCTGATGTGGACTATTTTATGTTTCATTGAATTTGATCCGACCATTTCAGTGGTTGTTGTTTTGCCTGAATCACAAATCGGTTATTGGAATGAGCTGTGCATCAAATATGATTTTGACCACACCCATTTGGTTGTGACGGGAGGGGAAACAAGGTTCAACTCCGTGAAAAACGGATTGGATGCGATGGAAGAAACAGACCTGGTTGCCGTCCATGATGGCGTTCGCCCGCTTGTCTCTCAGTTGACAATCACCAACTGTTTCAACCAGGCCGCCGAAACTGGTGCCGCAATTCCGGCCCTTCCCTTGAACGAATCGTTGCGTCGCGGCACCCTGGAAGAATCAGCCTCTGTCGACAGAGGACTGTTTTATACTGTTCAAACCCCACAGGTATTTCGTTGGAAAATATTTAAAGATGCCTATTCTCAAAAATGGGACCTATCATTCACAGATGATGCCTCTGTCGTAGAAAAATATGGAGTACCTATCAGAATGGTGCCCGGAAACAGGGACAACTTAAAAATCACCCATCCGGAAGATTTGGTTGTCGCAAGTGAATACATAAAACAAAAGAAAGGCACCTTCTAATGCCTTTCTTTTATCTGGAAAATAGAATCCAATATACCATATTCCAGAGGGATCAAACCTGTATCGTCGTTTATGCCTTATACAAACCTGGGTAATAGGCGGCAATCAGGTTTAAATGTTCAAGTGTATCCGTTATCCCGGTTGCCAATACCCTTTGGCTGTAATATTCAGCTTTGTTTACACTATCCAGAGTGATTGGAAAACCGTTGTATAAAAGATCATTGTCCATCAACTTTACCCCGAAATAGACTCCATTACATTCATACTGGATGGGTAACTTGTCTGACAAAACATAATACTTTTTGCATTTTTTTATTTTGTCGAGAGCCACAATGACTTGTAAACCATTCTTTTCATAGGTAATTTGATACAGATCCAGCTCCTTGCCTTTAAAAGACATATGGTTATCCAATGCTTCAATTTTATAATCTCCGAATTGAGAATTAGAATGACCCTCAAACAATACCCGATTGGCAAAAGTGGCTAAACTGATTATGAGGATCAACGCGGTGGTTAAAACTATCTTTTTCATGACTAATAAATTTAAAAAAGTGATTTAAAAAATTCAATTACTGTTCAACTTGCAAGTCAACTATAAGACGCCCGACATTTCTATTCGTTACACCTTCAAAACATCCAATACAATTTTTATATGATCTAAATAAGATTGTTTTCGAGTATCGCAACGCCTTTTTTCTGACACGGAACAACTCATATGCAGTTGATTTTATGACATATACAAACTTTCATGCGCGTCGACCTGTCCACAAATTTCAGGTGAGCGTACAAGAAGCAACTTCACTATTTTAACCTTTTTTTAACCAATTTTTAACTATTTCGATGGATAGACAATAATTCGCTAAATTTGTTGACAATGGATTTTATACCTTGAGAACCAATCAATACACTTATCCAAATACAAAAAAATGAAAAAAAGAGAAGAAGACAGTAGACGAACTTTTTTAATGAACCTGGGGCTGTTGACTGGGGCAATGGTTTTACCTACGGGCCAGCTTGCCTTTGGAAAGGATAAAAAGCAACATATAAAACTTGGGTTTGTAACCTACCTATGGGGAAAAGACTGGGATCAGGATACGCTTATCAAAAACCTAACGGCTTCGTCCATTCATGGGGTAGAACTCCGTGTGGAGCATGCCCACAAAGTTTCCACTGCCTTAACTGCTGAAGAACGCAAGACTGTCCGAAAGAAATTCAGCGACAGTCCCGTTCAGATCATTGGTATGGGAACAAACCAGCAATTTGATTACCCTGAACCAGCCAAATTGCGTGAGTCTATAGAACAAACAAAGGCATTCTTCCAACTTAGCCATGATATTGGGGGATTAGGAGTAAAGGTAAAACCCAACCAGCTCCGGACGGGTATCCCGCACGAGAAGACCATCGAACAGATAGGCCTTGCATTGAATGAACTGGCAAAGTTTGGGGCCGACATGGGACAAAAACTTAGGTTGGAAGTACACGGCAACGAGACCCAGGAACTTCCCAATATCAAGGCCATCATGGATGTGGCCAACCATCCGAATGCTACAGTCTGCTGGAATTGTAATCCACAGGATCTTATTGGGAACGGTTTGGAGGCCAATTTCAACCTCGTGAAAGATCGCATTGGGGATATCTGTCATGTCAGGGAACTCGACGACACAACCTATCCTTACCAGGATTTAATGAACCTGTTTCTCAAAAACAAATACGAAGGCTGGATTCTGCTGGAGTGCAGAACTGATCCGGCAGACAAGGTCAAAGCGCTGATTAGCCAGAGGGAGATCTTTGAGAAGATGACAGGGAAGAGTTGAGAGTTGAGAGTTGAGAGATGAAAGATGAGAGTTGTAATATAATTATTTCTACCTTTATCAAAGATGTAACCTTATTTTAAGACTAAAATTTGAACGTATGAAATGAGCATGTTTGTAAATCACCAATCGAAGTGAATATAAACAACATGCGAATTCCATGTGGCAATTAAAAAACAAATTATTTACACATGAAAAGAAATCTCATTTCTGGAAAAAGCAGCCTATTACTTTTTGCCGGAATCCTATGCGCTTTTTATCTGCTTCCTTTGGCAGTGAAAGCACAAACCGGTGAGGTGGTTGGAAAAACCATGACCTCCCTGATGATATCTGATCCCAACAATCAACCTAAGCAGATTCCCTTTGTTGGTGAAAAGGTATTGCTCCTCCAATATACCGATCCTGATGTGAAAGATGTCAATGACAAGCTTTCTGATGCAGTTAAAGCCAAAAAATTCGACGAAAAACTTTACCAGGGCATCGGAATCGCCAATTGCAAGGATACGTGGATTCCAAATGCCGGTATCCGGATGAAAGCCAGACAAAAAGAGAAGCAATACGCCGGTTCAATCATCCTGCTTGATGAGTCGCGTGTTTTGCCAACCGCCCTGGGACTTGGGGATTGCAACGAGAAGGGGGTACTTCTGATTGTTGGAAAGGACAAAGTCATCAAGTACATGAAGAAAATTTCAACGGTTGAAGAGAGCCAAAAAGCTACTGACGAGGTCCTTGGGATACTTGAAACTGAGATAAATAAGTGAAAAGTAAGGATAAAGGATAAAGTTAAAAGGATAAAGTGTTGGACTCCATGTATTTGCACAATAAATGCAGATGAATTTCTTACCAAAAGAGGGAATGTTCAGTTTACTTGGATGCCCACTTTATCCTTTATCCTTTTAACTTTATCCTTTTGACTTTATCCTTTATCCTTATTCCAAAGAACCAAAATTTCAATCAATGAAAAACTTAGCGTATTGGTTCCATTGGATACCCAGGGTGCTTTGCATTTTGGCTATCCTGTTTCTCAGCATGTTTGCACTAGATTCTTTTGCTCCCGGATTGTCTGTTTGGGAACAGATTCGGGATTTCCTGATCCATTTGATTCCCTCTTATGTCTTAATAGCTATTCTTGTGGTAGCATGGAAATGGGAAAAAATCGGCGGAATCATCTTAATGGTCGTTGGACTTGGTTTCAGTCCATCCATTTTCTTACTGAATTATCATCGTTCAGGTTCGATCTGGATAGCGCTGGGAATTGTGTTGGTGATCAATCTTCCTTTCATATTGACAGGAGCCTTGTTTGTACTCAGCAACTACCTCAGAAAGAAGTAAAACCCAAAATAAAAAAGGCCTTCCGGCTCTTTTTATTACTTCAGTTTATCAAATAACCTCCTAAGGTTAACCTGACCGGCAATAATTGATTTTACCTGGTCGATGGCTACCCGCTCCTGTTCCATGGAATCGCGGTAGCGGATGGTTACGGTATTGTCTTCCATGGTTTGGTGATCCACTGTTACGCAGAAAGGTGTTCCTATGGCATCCTGGCGCCTGTAGCGTTTCCCGATAGAATCCTTTTCGTCGTACTGACAGTTGAATTCGAATTTAAGTTCATCGATGATTTCACGTGCTTTTTCAGGAAGGCCCTCCTTCTTGATCAACGGCATCACACATAGTTTGACTGGAGCCAGAGGTGCCGGAAGCCTAAGTACTACGCGGATATCTTTTTTGCCATCGCTGCCTTCAATCTCCTCTTCGAAATAGGAGGCAGACATGATTTGCAGAAACATCCTGTCGACACCAATTGAGGTTTCCACGACGAATGGAACGTATGATTCATTGAGCTCGGGATCGAAATATTGGATTTTCTTGCCGGAAAATTTTTGGTGTTGCGAGAGGTCAAAATCGGTGCGCGAATGTATACCCTCCACCTCTTTGAATCCAAATGGGAATTTAAACTCGATGTCGACAGCAGCATTGGCATAATGGGCCAGTTTTTCGTGCTCGTGAAAACGATAGTTGGATTCGCCAAATCCCAGGGCTTTGTGCCATTTGATCCGTGTCTCCTTCCATAGCTCAAACCATTTAAGTTCTGTGCCGGGGCGTACAAAAAATTGCATCTCCATCTGCTCAAACTCCCTCATCCGAAAGATAAACTGACGGGCCACGATTTCGTTGCGGAAGGCCTTACCTATCTGAGCAATCCCAAAAGGAATTTTCATCCGTCCTGTCTTCTGTACGTTGAGATAATTCACAAAGATACCCTGAGCAGTTTCCGGTCGTAGGTATATTTTCAACGAACTGTCGGCTGTTGAACCCATCTCGGTAGAGAACATCAGGTTAAACTGTCGAACTTCGGTCCAGTTGCGGGTGCCCGAAATCGGACAGACAATTTCGTTGTCTTCAATGATCTGCTTCAATTCTGCCAAATCCCCATTGTTCAATGCATTGGCAAAGCGCGTGTGCAAATCATTCCATTTTTTCTGATTCTCCAGCACTCTTGGATTGGTCTCTCTGAAAACCTTTTCATCGAAGGAATCGCCAAATCGACTTCGGGCCTTTTCAATTTCCTTGTCAATTTTGCCTTCAATTTTTGCCAATTCCTCTTCTATCAGGACATCCGCACGGTATCTTTTTTTGGAATCCTTGTTGTCGATCAAGGGATCATTGAATGCATCCACATGACCGGAGGCCTTCCAGATAGTTGGGTGCATAAAGATGGCAGAATCTATTCCCACGACATTCTCATTGAGGAGAATCATGGAATCCCACCAATATTTTTTGATGTTGTTTTTCAGTTCAACCCCATTTTGCCCGTAATCATAAACTGCCCCCAGACCATCGTAAATTTCGCTGGAGGGAAAAATATATCCATACTCTTTGCTGTGCGCGATCAGCTTCTTAAAAAGATCTTCCTGGTTCATATTGAATCGTATTGTATTAAAGCTTAATTATAAGGGTGTTACGGGTGATTGAATTTGCAAAATGACTATTTGACCTCCTCGAAATCGACATACTCCCCGTCATTTCGCCGAAAGAGTTTATCCTTTTTCTCCGGTCTCTCAACCGTCACTTTTCCCGGTGAAGAGGGTTCAGTCCGTCGCCTGGCCTCATCCTGTGCCTTTAGGTCACGATATATTTTATCCGCGGCTTTTTCAACCACTTTGGGACCAAAATACCTCAAAAAAAATCTAAACCCATAATAGACAAGCAGCAGGATAAAGATGGTATCAAACAGGGTCCCTATATTCAAAATGATAAAGAGTGTCATACTTTAACCAAATAACAACTGCGCACAAAAATAGTAAATTTTATCAGAGGTTATCCCTTACGAGCGGACAGCCAGGACCTGCCCTTTTTGGACGTCGGTTGTAAACGCCTTTCCTCGATTTGACTTCATCGTAAAAGATCAAATTGATTCCAACCCTCAAATTTGTGTTTCTGGCAGTTGTCGGCTCGAAAAAAGAGGGAACATTGTCGGCTGCTGCATAAATTTGGACGGCTCCAATCCTATAGGCAGCGGCAAAACCAAGGTTGTCGTATGTCGACTCCATAACGGAATAACTGGCCGACATAGAGAGTTTATTGGATAACCTGGCATTGACAGAAGCTGTTAAGGAAGTATGTATCATGTTGTTAAACATCCTAACGCGACCTAATCCCCCAAAAGTCACCTGCTCGCTCATCTTGTATTCACCGGCAACATACAACTTCACCGGCAACACAGTTGAGAAGGTTTTCGTATTCTGATTCGGGTAAAAGGCGGTGCGCAGGCTATCCCTGAAAGCCAGAAACAAACCCTGAACATCCGTGGTAGTTGGAGGATTGTTGGTGGAAGTGGGCGTATTCAGATTTATTCCACGTACGATAAAATGCCCATTTTCTGTAAACGCATTCACATCCTTGGTCCAGGAGATGAAGCCCAAGTCTATCAGACTGACTGATAACTCCAACTTCTTACTAATTTTGTTGGTAAATCCCAGGTCAACCGCAAGCCCTGGATTTCCGAAGTTGGCAAGATAACTGCCGGTCCCAAAATTATTTTTTGCAATAGCCTGATAACCATTGGGATTATTTAACAACTGGATATCAACAGGAGCTGAAAATAGCGCTTTCCCTGTTGCTCCCACATCGATTTGGTTGCCATCAATGGGCATTCCCATGATGAAATTCAATCCCGAAGTTTTTGCACCAGCCAATCCAAAAAGCAATTTGCCGGTTATACCAATTCCGATTCCCTTCTTCAATTCCCTGGCGTAAGTGAAGGCAAATTCGCGGTAATGCGCAGCTCCTAACCCAAAATATCCTGATTGATAGACACTTCCCAAATATGGCTCATTCCCGTAATACAAAAGCTCAGCGAGGCTTTTTGTAAAAAAGGGTTCGGCATACTCGCGCTCTGTCCATGAAAAAGCATAAAAAATATCCTCCTTTTTATACCCCATTTCAAATAAGGTCCAGGCTGCAGATTCCATCAGGAAATTGTTTTTACCAAGTGCACCCAGATATTTTTTGAAGTCCCACACCATTGAATCTGCCTTCAAACCGGTTCCCCTGTGGATTAGGTCATTGAAGCTCCAGTTGTTGGTATTGGCAGAAAGATCAATCTTTGAGAGCAAGGGTAAACTGATGTAGAATCCACTTTCAATGCCGGGCCTGGCAGGATTCAGATCTTTGGTCTGCGGAACCCCTTTCAAAAAATAGAGCGTATTTGGCTGTGCATTAACCTCGTTTAAACCATTCAGAAGCAAGGTGAATACACCGATGAGCAGATATTTACCCCGTCTCATGTTTTGAGTTTAAAAAGGTTGATAGGCGCCCTGAAACCAATGTAAAATGAGATGGTCGAATTTTTTAACCCATTGGCCAATACGCTGCCTGTATCCGGTTTATAAAGCGTTATGGCAAGGTCTATTTGTGTTGCATTGGCAATTTTCAAGACACTTTGCATATCCAGTTTATATTCAAGTGAATCTTTCGAAACTTCAATGACATCTCCCGTTGGATTAAGAAATCCACCTGCCAGGAATTTGCTTTTACTCCTTGAATTGACCATGGTGGAGTCATCAAAACCCTGGCCATGGAATATCAGCTTATAACTATATTTCATTGGGGTTTCATTGATGGTCTTCACAATGACCACCATCGAATCACTTCCGCTTGTATTGAATGACATACCATTGAAGGGATATTGAATTTTTTTAAATACGATCGAATCAGCCAACACAGGTGTACTTCCTAGTTCCTTGATTGTTGCATAATCCTTCACAAGATAACTCCCAAAGGAAAATGGCCGGTAAACGACCGGACTTAGGCCGGTTGGAACGGCATATTTGGACAAATCAAATTCGGACAAATGACACGATCCAAACAAGAGGGTTATCGAAAGAAGCAGATACAAAATCCGATTATTTTTCATTTTTTAGCTGTATTTGATAGTTGGACAAATACCCTTCCGGTGATGCTACCAATAAATTTACAACCTCACCTTTGTCATTAAAATATCCCTGGACAGGAGGAATACCTTTATCCTGCTGAAAGATATCAATAATTGTACCATCTTTTCTTAGCAGGATGCTCCTATTGTCCACATTTGATGTCAATACAATTATTTTCTCCGCCCCATGATCCAATAACACCGGAGGTTGGTCAATATTCATATCCAACTTTAAATCAAAGATCATTTTACCTGAGGCATCGTACCTTGCGACCTTTTGCTTGTCGCAGAATAGAAAATCCATCCTGCCCTCTCCCGAAAAATCAACAGGAATAAAATAGTGGCCGGCAGAATAGTTTGAAGTTGTGACTTTTGTTGAAGAGCCATCAAATCCAAGAAGCCAGACATTTGCGCGCTCATCGGTTGTCACCATGCTGACCGGCATTCCCTGGAATTTGAACATCGATAACTCATTCCGGGAGTGCACAAATTCGTCATGTATTTTCACCCTCTCCCGTCCCTGCCTGTCTACGACGTAGGTGCGTTTTCGGTCAAAATAGACCACGTAATCTTTCGTACCAACCGTGAAAAGACGGACCGGAAATTCGACGACTCCCAAATAGGTTTTGGGCTGCCAACCGGGAATCATTTTGCCTGATTTATCAAAGTTGTAGATTTTATGATCGCTGCAGGCAACCAGGAACCTGTAATCCCTTTTACCATCGTAGTCAAATGCGACTACTCCATTGGTTGCCGGTGATTTTAACCGTACAGGAAATTTCTTGACTTCTGATCCATTTCCGTTGATCAGGTGAATGGCATCACGGGTATTGAAAAGCAACCGTTTGTCTCCGCCCTTATTGGCTTCGATCGCGTTGATGCCTCCAAGAACCAGTCCATCAAGATTGATTTTCCAGCGTTCTGAACCCTCTCGGTCCAGACAAATAAGGCAATTGTCCTGATCCTGAAAAATGATCCCCATTCCAATGCCTTGTGACAGATTAGGAAAAATCTGACATTTGTTCCTTACCTTTGCTTTGAGCGGATACATCCAGAAAGGAACAATCATTTGTTTGGCATCAGGATTGGTAAAAAGTGAAGCGGTATTGTAAAAATGTCCGTTTTCAAAACCCCACTGCCAAAATGCATTCTCCATTTTACCAAGACTTTTGTTCGCCTCCTCAATCCTCTTATATGGCAAACTTCTGATGATTGGTTCGAAAAATGGGAATGACTGCCCCGGAAGGGCCCACAGGTAAAAGTTGGAACTTTTTGCAAGCCTCGTGCTTGATTTTGCATAAGTCGGTTCACTTTGCAAAAGAGCGCCTCGTTGAATTAAATTCCGGTACCGTTTCAAAGAGCCGGCTGTAGGTCCCATCAGAATATACCCATCTCCGGCAGTTATCCATTTTGTTCTGACGGAGCCAAAATAAAGATCCCCCAAAAGTCTTCCAAAATAATTGACCGGGAACTTGAATATGTTGTTCTTCCTGGCGTCGGTTATTTCAACATCGTGAGGATCTTTGCTGCCGGCAAACCATTTGCTAACGGCATTCACCAATGGATCGTTTGAACCGGATTGAACCTTCAGCAGTAAAAACCGGTTGTCATAACGATCTTCCAGGTTCTGATTGGTATAAATAATGGCGGCTTCACCTGACCAGTTGTCCTTTAAGTATTGTGAAATATTGATGTTTAGTTCCTTTGATCCATCATCAATCGCTCCATCGTAAAGTCCTATTTTGTTGTTCTTCCGAAGGTAACCGGTGTAATCTTCGAGGTAACGAACCGGCTGAGATAGGTTTTGTGTGACAAAGAATGAGGTTGTAGTAGGCATCCATTGAATCAAGGAGTTTGGCATCGGTTTTTGTCTCCTAAAGAGATCGAGATAACAAGTCCCAAGACTATCGGTCACTGTAAATCCATTGACGAGCCATTGATTCTCCTTTTGGATGACATCCACCTCTGTCCATCTTGCATAATTGGGTTCCAGCATACCGGTAGCCAATGAATCCGTATAGAATCCGGACAAATAAGAAGGGAATGTCCTGTGGTTGATAAATAGATTGATATCGGCATTTTCTGCCGTATTCATATTGATCTTACGATAGTCAGGATCATCCAAAACTGAAGGTTGATCCATTTGATCAATCGCCTTGCGCAGGTTTGAACTATCCGTGGAGGCCATTAAAACTCCCATGAAAAAGGTATAGAGGAATTGTCTCTTCTTCTCATTGGATCTCCATTCGAATTTCTGGACCATTGCATTTTGGTAATTCTCACTTGTCGAAATGATATTTCTACCATGAAAATAGTTGAAAATCATGGAGTTGAGAGTGCTCTTTTCCGTAAGACTCTCTATTTTAAGCAGATAAAGATTCGCTTTCCCTTCGGGTACAAACAACAACTCCTTGTGAAGGAGAAAATTCCCCTTCATTTTGTTTTGTTGGACTAAGGAATCCAAAAAAACAAACCCAGCATAGATTTCATTTACCTCACCGATATCCCGCAGTGACTTCCAGCTACTGCTTTTGGCAGCCTTTTCTGCAAACTCACCGAGGTTGCGGATCCTGACAAAGAAAGGGGCTTCTACAGGAACAGCTCTGAGTGGCGATGTACCGAAATATCTTGATTCCTTGGCAAAGAAGTACCACCCGGCAAAAATCCCTGCGATCAGAACAAGCGTGACAACAAACAACATCCGCTTCCCCATAATTGACAAACTATTCCATCGTAAAAATAATATTTTATGAAGGATAAGGAGTGCCACAAAAAAATATAATCGAATCGGGTGTTAATCGAAAACTATTGTGATTTTACCTGAGAAGCATCCACAATTTTATACACTTTATCTGAGCGCCTTACTTTAGATGGAACCGCTACTGAACAGTAAGAACCCTTTGGCGCTTCATCTACCGGTTGCATCTCTACCCTAACCTCATCTACGGTAGTTTGCATCACGCCGCTGCTTGGTCCGGTAATCAGGATTTCATCCCCAGGGTGCAATGGGCCGGTTTCCAACTTTATCTCCCCAACGCTGATATTGGTAAAGAAATTGGTTACTTTGCCAAGATAGACCCTTCTTTTGGTTGCCAGTGACCCGTAATTTCCGCTCCACTCCCCAAGGCGCTGCCCCAGGTAATATCCGTCCCAGAAACCTCTGTTAAAAACGGTAGCCAATCTCGCATTCCAGTCCGCTATCTTCGCTTCTGTATAGGTTCCCTCCAGATAGGCATTGGCGGCTTCGCGGTAGCATTCTACAACACATTTCACGTAATCGGCACTCCTGGCACGCCCTTCAATTTTAAGAACCGTAACACCTGCATCGAGTATTTTGTTCAGGAAATGAATGGTTTTAAGGTCTTTGGGTGACATGATGTATTCGTTGTCAATCTCCAATTCCGCACCCGTCTCCTTGTCAGTTACAGTGTATGCCCTTCGACAGCTTTGCATGCAAGAACCACGGTTGGCGGATGAATTCATTTCATGCAGCGAGAGATAGCACTTGCCGGAAGTTGCCATGCACAAAGCGCCGTGGACAAACATCTCCAGCCGGATTAACCCTCCCCCCGGACCGCACAGGTTATCCGCTTTGATTTTGTTTGAAATTTCCCAAACCCTGCCAATGTTCATTTCGCGGGCCAACACCATCACATCGGCAAACTGGGCATAAAATTTCACCGTCTCGTAATTGGTAATGTTCAGTTGCGTAGATATATGAACCTCCATGCCAATAGCCCTGCATGTTTGAATGACTGCCAAATCGGATGCGATCACCGCGGAAACGCCAGCATCTTTGGCCGCATCGATGATCCTTTTCAGGGTCTCCGCCTCTTCATCAAAAACAACCGTGTTGACAGTAAGATAAGTTTTTACTCCAGCATTACCGGCTCGTCTGGCAATCTCCCTTAAGTCTTCAAGCGTGAAATTATTGGCCGACCTTGCCCGCATGTTGAGGTGCTCGACGCCAAAGTAAACTGATCCGGCACCACCTTGTATGGCGGCCATCAGCGATTCATAGGAGCCAACCGGGGCCATAATCTCTATATTGTTCTTCATACTGTCTTTTTTAGAAGTGCGCTGAAGTGACTAAAGTGAACTAATTTTTGGGTCAAAAGTAAGATTTTATCCGTTGAAGATTTATGAAGGCTTTGCGGTTAATGCTTTCGTATTAACTGTATATTTGAAAAATTCCTTAACGAATGTGAATGAATCTTTACTTCCAGGTTTATGAAGCAGTTAATATATTCCCTTTTTCTACTGTGCTTGCTGGTTTCGGCAAAGTCGGATAAAAAACTTTACAACGAAAAATACAGGCCACAATTTCATTTTTCACCTGAAAAAAACTGGCTTTTTGAATCCGGTGGATTTGTGCATTACAAAGGTGATTATCATCTTTTCTACCACAATGTTTCAATTACCAACAAAACTTATAGTGACCAAATTGGTCACGCGGTAAGCAAAGATCTTATCCATTGGCAACAATTACCAACTGCCTTTATCCTGGAGGAGAAAGCTGCCGGGTTGATGTCATCGCAATCCACGTCTGGAAGTGCCATTGTTGATTCATTGAATGTGAGTGGCTTGCAAGGGAAAGATGAAAAACCTATGCTGATCTTTTATTCTGATAGTATAGGAAATCAAAATCTGGCAGTTAGTCAGGACAAAGGGATTACCTGGAATAAATATGCAAATAATCCAATCATAGCCAATCCAGGAGGGAATGCCCATGATCCAAAAGTATTTTTCCATGCACCAACCGGCAAATGGATTTTGGCATTGTTTCGCAGCAGGGGGGAAAATGGCCAAAGGGGAGGAATCACATTTTACAACTCAGCGGATCTGTTGCACTGGAAATATTGCAGTCATTTGGAAGGATTTGGTGAGTGCCCTGATATATTTGAATTAACGATCGAGGGAAGCAGCAATGAAAAAAGATGGGTAACGCTAAGTGGTGAAGGGGAATACAAGATTGGACAGTTTGATGGCCTCTCTTTTAAACCGGAGACAAATCTTCAAAAACTCGATTTCGGCAAGAATTTTTATGCAACACAAACGCTATTTAACGCCCCCAAAGGAAGAGTAATTCAAATAGCATGGATGAGAGGAGGGGAGTTTCCCGATATGGCATTCAATGGTCAGATGAGCATTCCCACAGAATTGACTTTGCGATCGACAAAGAAAGGGATGGTGCTTTGCCGAAAACCAATTGAAGCCATATCCAGTCTCAATGACAAAGAGATCCGCAAAAAAAATAAGAACCTGATACCCGGAATTAACGGTAATCTATTGAACGGAATTAAGGGGGATGCTGTTACGATTCATGCCATTCTGCAACTTAAAAGCGCTGATAGTTTTGGATTTATCGTTCGAAGTGGCAAAGCCGCAAACGGTACGGACATACACTATGATACGGCAAAAAAAATCCTGGATGTGAACGGTGTAAAAATGCCTCTCGAACCAATAGATGGAAAAATAGAACTTGAAATTTTGCTCGACAGGTCCTCTATTGAGATATTTGCCAATCAAGGAGAATCAGGGATCAGCACCTGTTTCTCACCAATTGGGAGTCAGGAAGAGATGATACTTTATACCCAGGGAGGAGAGCTTTTTGTGGAGTCGCTGGAAGCAAACACCCTAAAAAGTGCCTGGACGGTCAAATAAATTAATTAAGTCTATCTTTGTTGCCGGTATATTATTTTGAAATCCGGTTCCGGAATAAGTTTGGTGTGAATGGCGAATTTGCTTGAAAATATTGACTACCCGTCTGATCTTAAAAAACTTAGAGAGAAAGATTTGCCCAAAGTCTGTGCGGAGATAAGGGATTTGATCATACGGGAATCCTCGTGCAATCCGGGACACTTCGGAGCCAGCATGGGAGTGGTTGAACTGACAGTCGCGTTGCACTATGTCTACAATACCCCATACGATAAACTGATCTGGGACGTAGGACATCAGGCCTATGGCCACAAAATCCTAACCGGGAGAAGAAAACAATTTCACACCAACAGACGATACAAAGGAATCAGTGGATTTCCAAATCTATCTGAGAGTGAATATGATGCGTTTGGGGTTGGCCACTCTTCAACATCAATTTCTGCCGCCCTTGGAATCTCAATTGCCTCGGCGCTAAATGGCGATAAAAACCGAAAAGTGATTGCCGTGATCGGGGATGGTTCAATGACGGGTGGTCTGGCATTTGAAGGGCTAAACAATGCAGGAGGTGTCAATGCCGATCTGCTTGTCATCCTAAACGACAACAATATGTCGATAGATCCCAATGTGGGAGGAATCAGTAAGTATTTTGTGCGAATGCAAACCTCCAGGGCATACAACAACCTTAGGACGGGTGTTTGGCAGGTCCTTAAGCATTTCAGAAAAGCAGGAAGGAATATGCAAACTCTGCTTAGGAGGCACCAGCACGCCGTGAAATCGATCGTATTCAATGACAGCAATCTTTTTGAAGCATTTGGGTTCCGGTATTTCGGGCCCGTTGATGGTCATGATGTGATCGCACTTACCAAAATATTCCATGATCTCAAAGATATTCCCGGCCCCAAACTATTGCATGTACTTACCAAAAAAGGGAAAGGGTTTACCCCCGCGGAAAATGATGCGACCAAATGGCATGCTCCGGGAAAGTTCGACCGGGTAACCGGGGAAATATTCAATGAACCCGATTCTTCTCCAAAAGGGACAAAATATCAGACCGTGTTCGGACAGACATTGCTCGAACTTGCCAGAAAGAATAAAGATATCGTGGGTATTACACCGGCAATGCCAAGTGGGTGTTCAATGAATATCATGATGGAAGAGATGCCGGAAAGAGCATTTGATGTTGGTATTGCAGAACCGCATGCAGTAACTTTTGCTGCGGGAATGGCTGTCTCGGGTAAAATCCCGTTTGTCAATATTTATTCTTCCTTCATGCAAAGGTCTTATGATCAAATCATCCATGATGTAGCACTTCAAAAACTGAATGTTGTCTTCTGCATGGACCGGGGAGGACTTGTCGGTGCAGATGGCGCCACACATCACGGCGTCTTTGATTTATCCTTCATGCGCAATATCCCCAATATGACCGTATCGGCTCCGATGGATGAGCTCGAACTTCGAAACCTGATGTACACGGCACAACTCCCCAACAAGGGGCCATTTGCAATCCGTTACCCCCGTGGCAACGGGGTTTGCTGTGACTGGAAAGATGATTTTACAGAAATCCCGGTTGGTAAAGGGCGCAAAATATCCGATGGAAATCGGGTCGCCATTCTCTCAATTGGCCATCCCGGTAATTTTGTTACGGAAGCTGTTAAAATTTTAGCAAGGGATAACATCCATGTCGCCCACTACGACATGCGATTTGTCAAACCAATCGATACCGCAATCCTGGATGAGGTTGGATCGCGCTTTGACTACATCATCACCATTGAAGATGGTCTTGTTGATGGTGGATTCGGGAGCGCTGTGCTTGAATATTTTTCTTCGGTTGGTTTATCCAAACCGGTTGTTCGTTTAGGTGTCCCGGATCGTTTCGTGGAACAGGGAACGCAACAGGAACTTTACCATGAATGTGGATTTGACATCGATGGCATCTGCCAGACAGTCAGGAAAATACTAAAGTGAAAATTATTGGTTTCCCAATAATTTTCACTTTAGTATTTTCCTGACTGTCGCATTTCCGTTTTGTATAATATTTTTATATACCTTTGCCAAGCTTTTTAACAGGGATAATTATGAATTACCTTTCGCAATATACCCTTCCATTTTCAGGATTGAGTGAAGGAAAGCATCAGTTTGATTTTACAGTCGATGATCGTTTCTTTGCAGAATTTGAGAATTCAGAGGTTGAGAAAGGTGAATTAAAGATTGGGGTAGAACTTGAAAAACGCTCTACCTATCTTAGTTTGACCTTCAATATTGACGGAATCGTTGAATTGGTTTGCGACCGTTGTCTGGAGAGTTTTGGTTACCATGTTGAGAGCAATAGAAAGCTGTTGGTTAAATTCAGTGAAAAGCAGATCGAAGATGAGGCCGAATTGATCTATCTTCATCCGACTGCCTTTGAGGTTGAGATTGCCCAGTATATCTATGAATTCGTGATTTTAAGTTTGCCCATCCGTAGAATTCATCCCGATGGAGAAGATGGAAGAAGCTTGTGCGACCCAGTTATGATCAAGAAACTGGAAGAGCTAAGGCACCATGGCAAAACTTTAGATGAACCGGAGGATCCAAGATGGAATGAGTTAAAGAAAATTATTGGTAATTAAGTAAAGTTTATTAAAAATGGCACATCCTAAGCACAAACACTCCAGTACGAGAAGAGATAAGCGCAGGACTCACGACAAAGCCGTACCCGCACAAATTTCATCCTGTTCCAATTGTGGTGCAGCGGTAAAATATCATACCGTATGCACTGAATGTGGTTACTACAGAGGTAAGTTAGCGATCGAGAAGAGCGCAGCAGTCTAATTGTTCGAATTGAAAATAGTATTTCAATTTTAGACAAAAACGTCTAAAAAATCCCGAAAGGGATTTTTTTGTTACTGACAATTGCTAAAAACCGGCATGAATTCGTATCTTCATCGGCGCTTTTAACTGAACAATAAATTACATCATGTCAAAACCAGTCATTAACGAAGTAAAAGCCCTGAACACCATCGCTCAGGATACCAAAATCAAAGGAAACATCGAGTCGGCCGGAGACATTCGGATTGATGGTATTTTGATCGGCGACCTGGATTGCAAAGGGAGGGTAGTTGTTGGTCCAGATTCCAGAATTGATGGTACCATTCGCTGCACAAGCGCTGAAATAATGGGATATGTGAAAGGTGAAATTACTGTAAAAGATCTTCTCTCTCTCAAAGGAACTGCCTCCATTACCGGAAATCTGACCATGGGTAAACTTTCGGTAGAACCTGGAGCACGCTTTGTTGGTCATTGCAAGATGATCAATGAGGAGATGCCGGTTCAGGAAGCCCTTCTGGCAGAGAAGTAGTTTGAAACCATAAACTATGCTTAGTTTTCAATATCTCCTGGAATCGTTCGAGAAAAGATTTCAGACCGAGATTCAAAACATACAAAACACGGCTCCGTTACAATTGTATGGACCGATCGCCTACTCCTTGGCAGTCGGGGGCAAGAGAATCCGACCTGTCTTGCTGCTTCATGCCGCCTCCCTATTTTCCCGATATCCCGAAACTTTCTTTCCAGCCGCTGCTGCCATTGAGCTATTTCACAATTTTACCCTGTTGCACGACGATATCATGGATCATGCAGCAATCCGTAGGGGAGTTCCTTCAGTACATGTCAAATACAGCGAAAACAGCGCTATCCTGAGTGGAGATGCCATGTCAATCCTGTCATTTCAAATGTTGTCACAATGTGAACCGTCCAAACTTCCATCTGTTCTTACCCTGTTCTCTACCACTGCCATCGAAGTCTGCGAAGGGCAACAATTTGATATGGAATTTGAAGAAAAAGATCAGGTGACTATTGTTGAGTACTTAGAAATGATAAGGTTAAAAACTGCTGTTCTTATCGCCTGCAGTTTAAAGACCGGGGCCATGCTCGCCGGAGCGGATGAGCTGAATTGCCAACTGCTCTATGATTTCGGTCTTGCGATTGGCATAGCCTTTCAGTTGCAGGATGATTGGCTGGATGTTTACGGTGAGGAGCGTTCTTTCGGGAAAAAGATTGGCGGCGACATTTGCGAGAACAAGAAAACCTGCCTTTTAATTAGCGCCATGAAGTTGTGCGATGAAAGGAACCGTTCAAAGTTACTGGAATGGACTAGCAAAAGCGATTTTGACAAGAAGGAAAAAATAGAAGCAGTCAGAAGAATCTTTTCCGAATCGGGAGCAGCCACTGCGACCAAAGCGCTCATGAAACATTACCATGACCTAGGCATCGAAAAACTTAACCAAATAGCAATCACAGATTCAGAAAAAACCGAGCTCAGAAATTTTGCTTCAGCGCTACTTTCGCGAGTAAAATAGATGCGCGTTTATCCTCCCAGAATGTTTTCCATCCTTGTAAGCGCCTCCTCCAGAACCTGCCGTGGACATGCGAAATTCAATCTGAAAAATCCATCACCCTCCTTCCCGTAGATCGATCCTTTGTTCAATACAACCTCAGCCTTGTCGATCAGCAATCTGTTCATCTCTGCTTCTCCCAGACCATATTCCCTGACATCGAGCCAGGCGAGATAGGTCGCTTCGGTAATAATCATTTTTATCTTAGGCATCTTGTCCCGGAAAAAAGCCATCATAAAGTCGCGGTTGGCCTCTAAATAAGCATTTTGTTGATTCACCCAGTCCATACCAAATTGATAGGCAGCCTGAAGCGCAACATTCCCAAATAAATTACCATTTGAAAGATGTAATGTACGGAGAAAATGATCGAACTTTTGCCTGATTTTTTTATCGGGAATGATTACGAACGAACTCGCAAGACCGGCGATGTTAAAGGTTTTGCTCGGAGCCATGCACACAATACATTTGGCAGCCAGCTGCTCTGATATTTTAGGTAGCGGAAGGTGCTTGTATCCCGAGAAAATCAGGTCAGAATGAATTTCGTCTGATACAATCAAGACATTGTTTTCTAAACAGATATCCCCCAATTTAGAAAGTTCCTCTTTCTTCCACACCCGTCCCACAGGATTGTGCGGATTACACAAAATAAGCATGCGGGTTTGCTTGTCAATTTTGCCAACGAGATCCTCAAAGTCAAAGGTATAGGAACCATTCTCCAATTTAAGTGGATTTTCGACGACGATCCGTCCGCAATTTTTGACACAAGTAAAGAATGGGGTATAAACAGGTGGTTGAATGATCACTTTATCTCCCGCCTCAGTATACGCCATAATGATAGAGGCAAGTGTTGACACGACTCCCTGGGTTGGAAGTATCATGTCCCGTTCAATTTGCCAGTCATGTCTGTTTTGCTGCCAATGAATGATGGAGTTATAGTACCCGTCCGATCTGAAGGAGTAGGCATATATTTCATGGTCAGCCCGATACCGTATGGCAGCCGTAATAAAATCAGGTACCCTGAAATCCCCGTCTGCCACCCACAAAGGGATAGCATTGCCATTCCCAAAATGGCTCTCCAGATGATCGTATTTTTCACAATCTGTGCCCCTGCGGGGAATTATTTCGTCGAAATCGTATCTTTTCATTTTATATGTAAGTCACTTTAAGTACTTTCAATCCATCCTCGTCGGTAAGTTTTAATACGAAATCAAACCGGTCAAGATCCAGACAAAGATCAAAATCTGAGGCGGGAGACCATGTTTGATTATTCGGATCCAGCAGGCGGGCCCCGTCACCATATCGCAGGATCTCCTTCATGCCTTTAAAATCAGTGGACTGATCCAATATTTTAGCCCGGATGTATTCGGCCAGAAAAGTATCTTCCTGGGTTGGCCTCTTCCCTTCGTAGCCCATGCATACCAGGCTGACGATCGAAGGATCTTTGATTTTCAGGTAGCGGACAGTTGCCCCGTCATTTACAAAGCTGCCACTCAGAATCTCGTCTGAACCCGTTGCATTCATCAATCCCTTGGTGCCGGAACTGGTGGTCATGACAATGGTTTTATCCCTGAAATCATGCGCAGCAATATGGGTTGGGGAATTCCCGAAATCGAATCCCTCCACTTTTTTTTCGTTTCTTTCACCCAGAAGTATGGCATTAGGAATTTGACCTTTCAAAACCAGTGCCTCTTCAACATGTTCAACCGGAATGATTCTTGCCGCTCCTGAAGCCATGAGATAGCATGCGGTAGAAAAAGCCCTGAAAACATCAATAACGACGGTTGTTCCTTTCGCCTTTTTTGCACCCTCTGTCAATTGAAGAATATCAATTTGCATCCTTTTATCTATTAGTTAACCACTTACCTGAACCGAAATACTGGTCTCTTTTTTCACCCTTCTGCCTATCTCCTCTAACTTCTGCAACTTGATGCCGATCAGATTGTCGGCTGGGGTATCCCTGGCAATGGAATAGATCATGACTGATTTTGGCTGAATTAGCTTCAAAAGTTTGATCCAGCTATCAATTTCCTGTTCTGTGGTGTTATCGAAAGGAACACCCTCAAAAGTCCCTTTCAGGAACATCGTTTGAATGACAAGCGCCCTATCAAATTTTCTAAGATGGTCGGTCAGTTTCGTTAAGTCAAACTTGCCAACCGGCTTATTCAGCAACAAAATTGTCTCCAAAATGCCGGAGTCGAGTTTAAGAATATTGTCGTCAACCTTTTTAAGTGCCTCAACAACTGATGCTTTGTGCAACATGGTAGCGTTTGACAGAACGGCTATTTTCGATTTCGGGGAGAATTCATTCCTTAATTGGATGGTATCATCAATGATGGCTGCAAAATCAGGATGCATGGTTGGCTCCCCGTTCCCTGCAAAGGTAATAACATCAGGAAGTTGGGATTCAGCAGACATTTCAATGAGCTTATTTTTGAGTTGTATTTGTACATCGTATCGCTTTGGCAAATGTACCTGTTGTTGTCTCCGGTCAGGATTCCATCCGCACTCGCAATAGATGCAGTCGAAAGAGCATAATTTTGTATCGTTGGGAAGCAGGTTGACTCCCAGTGAGATTCCCAGCCTCCTGCTTATCAGTGGCCCGAAGATGGTCTTGTCAAAAAGAAAGGTCGCCATGAATGTACTCTGATTATTTAAAAATTAGCATATTTTTTTCAGCCTGGTCCCGGGAAATAGTTTTCTTTCGGAGAAATCTACATTGGTTAAAAGATTGATACCCGGACGTTTACCAATCTCAATGGAACCTGCCCAGTCACTTATTCCCAAGGCATTGGCCCCATGAATGGTCGCCCATCCGAGAAGCTCATCCAATGGAATCGAAGGAGAGGCCTGCTGAATGATCTTCATCTCCTCCAGAATAGATAGCTGGTGATTCGATGCAAGACTATCCGTTCCCAGACAAATTTGCAGCTCGTTTCTCCTGAACAGGTCAATGTTGGGAAGCCGGTTCTGAATGTAGAGATTAGATCCCGGACACAAGACAAACCAAGTATTGCTTAGCTTGCGCACCGTCGAAATATAATCCAGGTCACTTTGTGTCGTAAATAGATTGTGAACAAGTAACAAGTGGTTTTCAACTGGCAGTAATTTCAGGGTACTTCGGAGAGCGCTTTCCCCTGTTGGGGTAAAATGAGAAGTTTCAATCCCAAGATTATCCCGAAGATGATCAACCATTTCCCCAGATCCAGTCCTGTACAGATCATCTTCAGCCAAACTTTCCTGGCTGTGAATTGAAATGGGCAAGCCCGATCGCGTAGCTTCAATTGCAACAGCCTCAAAAAGTTGATTGGAAACCGAGTATGGAGCATGAGGCACGATGGAACCTTTCAGTCCCATTGATTCAGCAAGCTTTATGCAATTATCTGCCCAATGAAAAGCTTTTTCCGAACGTCCCGGATTAAATCCAAGCGTTTCGAGAAAAGTGAAATAATAAATAGATGAATTTTTCTTCGCTTCAAACGCCGTTGTACCATTGGCAATATCCCCTACCGCGACGATACCATTTTTATACATCAGGATATCGGCCTTTTCGGCGGCTTCCGAAATGTATTCGGGTTCACTGGCCCTCGTTTCAACAACCTTTTTAAGGAATGGCACGAATCCGGCAGACTCAGGGAATGTATTGTGCATGTGCGACAATTCGAGATGGCAGTGGGCATTGATAAATCCGGGCACCAGCATGCCGCTGAAGAACTCAACTTCTGCCGATTCACGCAATGCACCACCCGTATCCTCTATGTTGAGGATTGTCCCATCCCAATCGAGTGTCACAATCCCTTTGGTATAACAGTGACCAAGCCCATCCAGGATCAGGTGTGCAGAGATTTTACGCATGAGTCAGTTTTGTCTGTAAATCCTCAATTTTTTTGGGGAGCATCCTTTGGGGATTTCTTTGTTTTGGAGGTGTCAAGATCAAATCCGCTGACACGGGCCGCCCTAAGGGTATCATTTCGCGATTTCACCTCCATCGCGCTCAAAACATCCAATACTTCATCGTAAATCGGAACATATTCATTGGGATGTTTCCCATAATATAGGAGCGATTTTTCGATGACAGACTTCTCAATTTTATATTTTTTGCAAACTGAGAGATACAATATTTCGGGTAAACTGTCCCTAACCAATGAAATATTGAATTTTTGGTTATTAATGGCTTCCGAAAGATGGATATCAACCAATATGGGGATCATTTTCTTTGCTGGCAAAACGCCATCAGGCAGTCTGCGGCCTGAACAAGCCATAATTGCCAGCAGAACAAATATTAAAAGATAATGTCGTCTCATTCGTCATCCTCCCTTTGTTTCAAATCGCGAATTCTTTTTGACAAGGGTGATGCAAAAACAAATTCGTTGAGTTTCTTATTTCTGGTAAAAAGCACTTGTGTGTTGTTCCCCTCCCATCCCTTTTCGCCTTCTGAGATAAAGAGGATATTGTCGCCAATCTCCATCACAGAGTTCATGTCGTGTGTATTGATCAAAGTAGTTATATCAAATTCAAGGGTAATCTCCTTGATCAGGTTATCAATAAGAATAGAGGTTACCGGATCGAGGCCCGAATTTGGTTCGTCACAAAAAAGATATTTAGGATTTAAAGCTATGGCCCTTGCGATGGCCACCCTTTTACGCATACCTCCTGATATTTCGGATGGATAAAGACGGTGAGCCCCCTTGATGTTGACCCTATCGAGACAAAAGTCGACATGCTTGTTTTTCTCGGCAGCTGACATGTTGGTAAACATATCCATCGGGAACCTAACATTCTCCTCTACATTGAGCGAATCGAACAGGGCGCCTCCCTGAAACACCATTCCCATCTCCTGTCGGAGAAGTTTGATGTCCTTGAAATTCATCTTCCGTATATCTCTCCCGTCAAAAAGAATTTCACCCTCATCCACCTCAATCAACCGTACAATAGATTTAAGGAGGACGGTCTTTCCCGATCCGCTCTGACCAATGATCAGATTGGTTTTCCCCTTCTCAAAAAGTGTAGTAATATCTTTAAGAATCGGTCGCTCTTCAAAAGATTTCTTTATGTTTTTAATTTCAATCATTTGAACAGCAATTGAGTCAAAATCAAGTCAAAAAGTAAAATTAGTATGCTGGTATTGACGACAGACCGGGTGCTGGCGCGACCAACCTCCAATGCACCACCCTGCACATTGTATCCCTGGTAAGCGGGTACAGTAGCAATCAAAAAACCAAATACCAGTGTCTTAATAATGGAAAAGGTGACGAAAAACGGGACAAACATTGTCCGTATACCACCCATGTAGGTCGCCACCGTTACTACCCCCGAAATTGGCCCGGCAATCAACCCGCCGATAATTCCACAAAAGACGCTAAGAATAAACAGTATTGGACTGATAAAGACCACGGCAATAATTTTGGGAAGAATCAGGAAGGCCGCTGAATTGACTCCCATTAGCTCCAGTGAGTCGATCTGTTCAGTAACACGCATGCTTCCGATTTCCGAAGCGATATTTGATCCAACCTTCCCGGCAAGCATTAGACTTAGTACGGTACAGGAGAATTCAAGGATGAGCGTATCGCGGTTCCCAAGACCGACAAGATAGGTCGGCATCAATGGGCTAGACATGTTGTAGGTTAATTGTAAGGTAATGATACCCCCCATAAAAACCGAGATGATGGCAACAATACCAAGTGAATGAATTCCCAGCTTTTCTATTTCGAGAATCAGTTGACGCCAATAGATACGGCTCTTCTCCGGACGGCTAAAGACCCTTGACAACAACAAAAAATAACTTCCGATTTCACTGAAAACCTTCATGAAATTTTTTTATAAAAGTACAAATTATTTAAATATTGGGTGGACTCGTTTTGCTGCCTGCATTTAAACGGAATATGAGTTGATTTTGAAAAAATAAGCTAATTTTGATAAAAATCGCCTATACATGGAAAATTGTAAAAATTTTTGCGTCATCATGGCCGGTGGAATAGGAAGCCGTTTCTGGCCTCTAAGTACCTCCGATTGCCCGAAGCAATTTATTGATATTCTGGGCATTGGTAAGACCTTATTGCAACTCACCTTCGAGCGTTTCAACAGAATTTTGCCCGCGGCGAATGTTTTTGTTGTTACCAGCGAAAAGTACAAGGATCTGGTAATGGATCAGTTACCCCTACTCAAGGAATCCCAGGTATTGCTCGAACCACTCAGAAGAAACACGGCCCCTTGCATCGCTTATGCAACCTATAAAATATTGAGTATTTGTCCTACGGCAAGAATAGTTGTTTCACCTTCTGATCATTTGATTTTGAAAGAGGACTTGTTTCTCAGCGAAATTGAAAAAGGATTAACCTTCGCAAGTGAAAATGAGGTATTGGTGACTTTAGGCATTCAGCCTTCCCGCCCGGAAACCGGATATGGCTATATTCAGGTGAACGAACAAATTGATTTCAATGGCTATGGAAATCTTTACAAAGTGAAGACCTTTACGGAAAAGCCTGATCGTGCCATGGCTCAGGTATTTGTAGATACCGGTGAATTTTATTGGAATTCTGGTATTTTTGTTTGGTCGGCACCCACCATACAAAAAGCCCTTGAAAAATATCTCCCGGATGTAAATGCCCTGTTCGAAAAAGGCAAAAAACTGATCAATACCCCAGATGAAGTCTTCTTTATCAACAAAAGCTACTCCGAATGTCCAAATATTTCCATTGATTATGGCGTCATGGAAAAGGCCGATAATGTATTTGTATTAACGGCAGACTTTGGCTGGTCCGATTTGGGAACCTGGGGTTCTCTCTACGAAAATCATCCGCATGACGACCAGGGGAATGCGGTATCAGGTACCAAAATATTTCTTTACGATTCGGAAGGGTGTATCGTAAATATGCCTCAGGAAAAGATTGCTGTTATTCAGGGGTTAAAAGATTACATCATCGTTGAATCACAAAAAATTTTACTTATCTGCAGGAAAGACGATGAGCAGCAAATAAGACAATTTGTGTCTGATGTTACCCTGGCGGATGAGAAAAAAGGTTGATTATCAAATCGATGATCTCTTTTTGGTACTGGAAGATTTTGACCCTTTCAGCTCTTTCAGCAATTTGTCCCTTACAGACATGAAGTTAGCTTTGTTGGCTGGTGTAACTGGATTTGCCGGAGGCGATTTCAATTTGAGCGGATCGACTGGAAATCCATTCATGAAGACCCGAAAATCAAGGTGAGGGCCGGAGGCAAGACCAGTTGCCCCAACATATCCGATTAAGTCCCCTTGTTTGACCCGAGACCCTGCCTGAATTCCGGCGCCAAATTTTGAAAGGTGCATGTATGTCGTAGTGTACACAGAATTGTGCCTGATCTTGAGAAAATTACCCCCACCACCAGCCTGATAAGTCTTTGATAGAACTACCCCATCACCGATGGTATAGACCGGCGTTCCGGTTGGCGCTGCATAGTCGACGCCAAAGTGTGGTCTCACAATCCGCAAAATTGGATGCATTCTGGCTGCTGAAAAACGGGAACTTATTCTGAACATTTTTAGCGGGGCTTTTAAAAATTCCTTTCGGATGCTTCTTCCCTGTTCGTCAAAATAGCTTTGCCCATCCTCCTGTTCAAAGTGTATCGCCGTAAAATCCTGTCCGGAAGCGTTGAAAATTGCTGCATGGATCGTCCCAATCCCTAACTTTTCACCTTTCACATACTCCTGGTCATACAAAACGGTAAAATGATCCCCCTTTTGAATGGCAAAGAAGTCGATGGACCACTGAAACAAGTCGGAAAGCTGAATCGCCAGCATCGGATCCAGATTGTTCTCTTTCATGGCATTCCACAGCGAAGAGTTGATCGTTCCGGATACCACTTTTCGTTCGGATGTTAACTCGTTCTTCCCGGGAATAACTTTGCAGGAATCAAGCGATAAATCGTAGGTATAATAATTGACCATATTCTCTGAATAGACAAAAAAGAGCGGTTTGCGCAGAGAATCCCGCGAATAGAAAACGGCATAATCGTTTCCCACTTTCATTTTTCGAAGATCAAATACCGACTTTGGAAGATGTGCAATTTTGTCGATAACCACGGAAGATACCCCTCTGTCAGTCAGAATATCCGAGAGGCTCTCGTTTGGCCTGACTGAATTCTCTTCGACATGAAAGGAGTCGACTGGCAAACCAAACATCAGTTTTGGTTCAACAATCAGAATATCCTCTTTTTGATCCACGGTAGGGATCATATAGTTGTACCACATAATCCGGGAAAAAGTAAAGAACAGTAGCAAAAAGATTGCAATTCCATGAAACCACTCAGGAAAATTTCTCCTTCGAATCGAACGCTTTCCGGTCCTTTGAAGCCTGCGGAGGAATTTAGTGTTAATGTCTGATTTCATCAAACCCCTTTCCATAAACCCCCATCACTGATCCTTGAGAGATAAAGGCATCCGGGTCTATTTGTTTTATTTTTTGAAAAATCATGGGCGATTCCCGCTTTTTGACAACTGTCATGATCATCTTTACCTGCTTTTTGGTATACCAGCCTGTGCCCTCGATGATGGTCAAACCACGACGCGATTCCGTATTGATAAAGTCTGCAATTTGCTCATATTTCTCAGAAAAGATAAATAGTTGAACAGATTGCTGTGCTCCGGTAAGGAAGGCGTCAACCGAATAGGCGACAACCCACATGGTCACATAACCATACACCAGTTTTTCGATAGATGAAACGAGAAAGAAAGAGCTGGTAATAATGATTACATCACAATACAGAATTATCTTACCAGGACTAATGTTTCTATACTTGTTGATGATCATGGCTATGATGTCAGTACCTCCTGTGCTGCCTCCCTGGTTAAAAGTAATTCCCAACCCAACGCCCCCAAGTATTCCGCCCAATACCGATGAGAGAAAAATATCCTTCACAAGTGGCTCTTTAATAAAAATCTGCATTACATTGAGTAACACAGATATAATTACCATACTAAAAAGTGTCTTGAGACCAAAACTAGTCCCCAGTATCCGGATGGCGAGGATAACCAAAAAACTATTAATAATGAGATATGGATATCCCGTCGGGATGCCGGTTGCATAAAAAATCAGCATCGAAATACCCGTAACGCCACCCGCAGTAATCTTTAACGGAATAAGAAAAGCGGTCACTCCAAAAACATACATCGCAAGGCCGATGATCATAAACGTGTACATTCGAATGATCGAAAATATTTTCTTACTCATGGGGAATATTTAGACGTGCTAAATTAAATCTTTTTTAAAAATTTATTTAATTTCACGACGATTTAGCAAACTAAACTTTTCCAGTAAAAAAATCGAATCGACCAAAAATCAATTTTTTCAGCGGTAAACTTATTTTAATCAAATTATTTAGATATGAAGATTCACGAATATCAAGCAAAGGAGATTTTTTCGCGCTACCGAATCCCGGTGACCGATGAGGTGGTTTGTTACACAGTTGATGAAGCGGTAGCGGCTGCAGAGAAGCTTGGCCTTCCTGTGGTAATTAAGGCGCAGGTACTCGCCGGAGGAAGAGGGAAAGCCGGTGGAGTGAAACTGGCCCGAACAAAGGCCGACGTTCCTGAGCTGGCCGGAAAGATCCTTGGCATGGATATCAAAGGGTATACGGTCGAAAAGGTATTGGTTGCGCAAGGGGTAAAATTTTCGTCCGAGTTCTATGTAGGACTTACCATAGACCGCAACTCCAAATCCGTTATATTTATGGCGAGCAGTGAAGGTGGCGTTGAAATTGAGGAGGTTGCGAAGGATAATCCGGATGCAATACACAAATTTATCATCGACCCCGATTTGGGTTTAACCCCATTTCTTGCCAGAAAAATTGCGTTTGCACTTTTCTCCGATTTCAAGCTGGTCAAACAGGGCGCAGATCTTTTCCAAAAGCTTTACCGCATTTTTATGGATACCGATTCCTCACTCGTTGAGATCAATCCTTTGGTCATCACAGAGGATGGCCAACTATTGGCGCTCGACGGTAAAATGAATTTTGACGACAATGCACTCTTCCGTCAAAGCGCCATCGAAGCATTGAATGAGCCGACGGAGGATGAGTTGAAAGAGCTTGATGCCAAAGAGAAAGGATTAACTTATATTCGCCTGGATGGTTCGATTGGTTGCATGGTAAATGGAGCAGGATTAGCGATGGCCACACTCGACCTGATCAAATATTTTGGTGGTGAACCGGCAAACTTTTTAGATATTGGCGGAAGCTCCAATCCCCAAAAGGTAATCGATGCCATGAACCTCATTCTTTCCGACAAAAATGTGAAGGTTGTCATGATCAATATTTTTGGTGGTATTACCCGTTGTGACGACGTTGCCAGAGGGCTGATCATAGCCCTGGATAAAATCAAGGTGGATGTCCCGATTGTTGTGCGTTTGTCAGGAACCAACTCGAAAGAGGGGCTTGAAATTCTAAAGCAGGCCAATCTTCCGATTGTTGAGACCATGAGCCAGGCTGCTCAGAAAGCCATTGAATTGTGTGGAAAAAATTAAGAACCAACTTATTAATTAAGCTATGAGCATATTAGTCAATAAAAATACAAAATTACTGGTACAGGGTATTACCGGCAGGGACGGCAGTTTCCATGCAGGAAAGATGAAAGCTTACGGTACAAATGTTGTCGCTGGTGTTTCACCCGGGAAAGGTGGTTCTACTGTCGATGGCATTCCGGTTTTTAATACCGTTGAGCAAGCAATAAATGCTACAGGGGCAAATACTTCCATCATTTTTGTACCTGCACACCTTGCTGCCGATGCAATCCTTGAAGCCTCTGAGGCTGGCATTGATCTGGTCATTGCCATTTCCGAGGGTGTTCCAACATTGGACATGGTGAAAGTCATGCCTTACCTAACTAAAAAAGGGACAAAATTGATTGGCCCCAACTGCCCCGGACTCATTTCTCCGGGAGAAGCATTGGTTGGCATCCTTCCGGGAAATATCTTTCTGAAAGGAAATGTAGGTTTGATGAGCAGAAGCGGAACCCTGACCTATGAAATGGTATACCAGCTTACAAGCAACAACATCGGTCAAAGTACTTGTGTTGGCATTGGCGGTGATCCGGTCGCCGGACTCTATTACCTCGAGCTTCTGCAGATGTTTCAGGATGATCCTGCCACTGAAGCCATTGTGCTGATCGGCGAGATCGGTGGGGACGCAGAGGAACGTGCCGCGCAATTCATCAAGGAGCATGTTACCAAGCCGGTCGTCGCGTTTATTGCCGGTCAATCTGCTCCTCCGGGAAAAAGAATGGGACATGCCGGTGCAATTATCTCAAGCGGAAGCGGAACTGCAGAAGAGAAGATCAAAGCTTTTGAGCAGGTTGGCGTGAGAGTTGCCAAGATTCCAAGCGAAATTCCTGATCTGATCAAACTGGTGATGAAGAATTAGTTGTAAGAAATGAGAATTAAAAAAGGGAGAAGCGTTCTCCCTTTTTTAATTCTCATTTCTTGCGGCTTTTAGCACTTCGTTGACTGAGCCGTGGAGCATTAACAGCCTCTTGGCTTTGTCTTCACTGTATCCCAATTCACTCACGATCATTCGGGTCCCCCTGTGAACCAATTTCTGGTTGGTTAGTTGCATGTTGACCATTTTATTCCCTTTGACACGCCCCAGTTTGATCATGACGGAGGTGGTGATCATGTTCAGGATCATCTTTTGGGAAGTTCCTGATTTCATTCTTGTACTACCTGTAACAAATTCGGGTCCTACGATGGCTTCAATGGCAATATCTACACTTTTAGCCAGGATGCTTCCGGGGTTATTCACGATGCAGGCAGTCAAAATATTATGCTCACGGGCTTTTTTTACTGCACCAACCACATAGGGTGTGCGGCCGGATGCTGCAATTCCTACAACTGTATCCAATTCGTTGATCTCCAATTTCTCCAACTCCTTCCAACCCATCTCTTCATCATCTTCAGCAGCTTCGACGGCTTTACGGATAGCCCTGTCTCCTCCGGCAATCAATCCAATTACGAGCCCATGACCCACGCCAAAAGTCGGCGGTATTTCTGAGGCATCCAAAATGCCCAATCTGCCACTGGTTCCTGCACCCATGTAGAAGAGCCGCCCACCATTTTTCATCCGGATAAATACTTTTTCTACCAGTTCCTCAATTTGAGGCATCACAGCGCTGATGGCAGGCAAGACTTTTTTATCCTCCTCGTGAATGTGTTGGAGTAACTCCTTTACAGACATCCTCTCTAAATCGTGGTACAAAGAATCCTTTTCCGTAATGCTTTCGTAGTTCATGCGTATATAAATTGTTTTTTAACTGTCGTATCGAATACCCATCCCCCAACTGGCGGATTCGGTTAATTTGAACATATTCTCATGGGTATTTCATATGAAACAGCTTAATTGTTATTTTCCCGGTGATATTTTACAAGTCCCTCCATGGGTTCCTGTAGGATAGAGATACAATTCATTTGATAATTCGAGCAAATTTCAAGTACAAGCGCTTTAAAATGAAAAGCAATGGATCCAACAAACCCAATTTGGAAAGAACTATACCCGGGAATCTTGGTGACATTGCGCTCAAAGAATTCAGTCAGACTGGTTCTGACCAGATTTTGCGCATATTCCGAGGCAATTTCTTCCGAAAGAAATGGGGCAAAAGTGGCCAGAAAATGGTTGGGTTTCTCCGCTTTATAGACTCTTTGCAAAGCCTCTTCCCTTGTAAGCCTGTATTTGTTTTCAAATTTTTCCCTCAGCGACACTGGCATTACCTCTTTGAAATAATCACCCAGTAATTTCCTTCCTAAAACTGCGCCGCTACTCTCATCGCCAAGGATAAAACCTAGCGGGGAAATGCCGGCCACAACCTTTTCCCCATCATAAAGACAGGCATTGGATCCGGTTCCAATGATGCAGGCAATTCCCTTGGATGTCCCAAAAATAGAACGGGCAGCTGCTACAACATCGCTATACAGCTCGATCCGGGCATCCGAAAACAGTTTTTGAAGTGCAAGCCTTATGATGGATGCCTTTTCATCATTGATAATTCCTGATCCGTAAAAGAAGATTCCTTTGACCCCGGCATTTGAAAAAGGACGAAGTTTGAGTAAAAGCTCATCATAAATTGATGTAGTCGTACGAAAAAACGGATTAATGCCTGACGTATAGATGGCACTCGAATCCCCATTTTCAGAGATCAGTCTCCACGAACATTTGGAGGAACCACTGTCTGCAATAAGTATCACAATTGAAAAATTATATAATAATGAAATCCGGCTATTTTGCTCCCAGGAAACTCTTATTATCGTTTCCAATTGTAAAGATAAAAAATATTACAACAAAATAGAGGTATTATATAACATGTATTACCAATATTGCATTTTTCATTATTTAGGCTATTTTTGAATAATAATTGACCGGTCCCTATCTGAAATCTTTCTACTCAATGGTTAAATTCTTTGGTACATGGATAACGATGATTTGTCTGCTTTCCAATGCTGTCGCAGTGGATGTTATTCGGATCAATCAAATGGGCTATCTTCCACAGGCTAGAAAAATTGCCGTTTTCATCAGTGACAGGCATGTTGCGCTTAAAAAATTCAAATTAATTGACAACCTAACAGGCAAAGGGCTCTTCGAAGGCGTTCCATTGCCAGTTGATGGAACAGTTTGGGGTCAAAAGAGCGCCTACCGGTTCGATTTTTCTTCTGTCGTACAACAGGGTGGTTACCATTTGGAAGCAGCTGATGCAATTTCTCCAAACTTTTCCATCTCAACCGAAGTATACAAAGGCTCCGCCGACTATATCCTGACCTATCTGAGGCAACAGCGTTGTGGCTTCAATCCGTCTCTAAAAGATTCCTGTCATACCGCAGATGGCATCGTTGTAGACCATCCGGACAAATCGGGAAAATGGATCGATGTTACGGGTGGGTGGCATGATGCATCAGATTATCTGCAATATACGCTTACCTCCGCCAATGCCGTCTATCAGATGCTTTTTGCCTATCGTGAAAACCCCTCAGCCTACCGGGACAATTTCAGGGCCAATGGATTACCGGGATCAAATGGCATACCGGATATCCTGGATGAGGCCCGATGGGGATTGGACTGGCTCTTGAAAATGAACCCCGGCAAAGGGGAAATGTATTACCAAATTGCCGACGACAGGGACCACCGAGGATACAGGCTCCCGACGCTGGATACGGTCTCCTATGGTTTAGGGAAAAAATTCAGGCCTGTCTATTTCGCAACCGGAAAGCCACAGGGAAGTGGAAAACATAGAAACAGAACAACAGGAGTAGCCTCGGTGGCTACAAAATTTTGCTCATCTTTTGCCATGGGAAGTGAAATATTCGACCGTTTTGATCCGGCACTTGCAGCAAGACTGAGGACGAAAGCGAGCGAGGCGTGGGAGTTTGCCAACTCCGACCCGGGAGTCTGTCAAACGGCCTGTGTGGTTTCCCCCTATTTTTATGAGGAGGAAAACTATACTGACGATATGGAACTTGCCGCGATTTCCCTATCTCAGATTTCACATTCGGCAGAAGATCGCAATGCCGCGGCAAAGTGGGGAGAAATCGAACAGGTAACTCCCTGGATGGAACTTCACCGTGCCCGACATTATCAATACTACCCATTTGTCAATCTTGGCCATACATTTTTAGCACAATCTTCTGACAGCCTGACTTCCAAAAAATTTGCAGGATTTATGAAGCAAGGGCTCATGTCCCTACAAAATTTTGCCGCCGGGGATCCTTTCCCGATAGGAATACCATTTATTTGGTGTTCCAATAACCTGGTGGTTGCCGCAGCCACACAGGCCCGGCTCTATCGAAAGATTACGGGAGACCGCCAGTTTGAAGAGCTCGAAGCTGCATTGACAGACTGGCTGTTTGGGTGTAACCCCTGGGGGACATCCATGATCTGCGGTTTGCCTTTAACCGGCGATTATCCGGTAGACCCTCATTCAGCTATTACCTATTGGATGAAACAACCCACCTGGGGCGGACTCGTTGACGGACCAGTCTACAAGCAAATATTCAATTCGTTGCTTGGAATTACCCTTCACAGGAGTGACAGTTATGCGGCATTTCAGGGAGGGAAGGCTGTTTACCACGATGATAATGGCGATTACTCCACCAATGAACCAACCATGGATGGTACGGCCAGTCTCAGTTACCTGTTATCTTCCCTGGAAGCATCCAATCCGGAAAACGATGCAAATATTAAAACTATAGATAATCAGGGTGCCCTTGTCAGGATGAATCAGGCAGAAAAGAAAATTTATCTGATTTTCTCAGCACATGAATTCGGGGAGGGAGGTTTTGCGATTGAAAAGTCCCTGAAGAAGTTCGGTTCCAAAGGCTCTTTCTTTTTTACTGGTGATTTTTACAGAAGCAGGCAAAATTCAGGATTGATCAGCCAACTCCTGGCAGATGGTCACTATCTGGGCGCTCATTCAGACCGCCATTTGTTGTATGCTGATTGGAACAAAAGAGACTCGACACTGGTGAAACGAGAAAATTTCGAAAAGGATTTGCTGTCCAATTACAAAGAGATCATTGGTTTTGGAATACAAACCGGAAAAGCCAGATTTTTTCTCCCTCCGTACGAATGGTACAACCGGGAAGTGGTATCCTGGGCAAAACAATTGGGCCTGACCACTATCAACTTCACCCCAAACATCAGAACCAATGCGGATTATACTACTCCTGAAATGCCCAATTACCGGAGTTCAGAACAATTGATGAATGATTTGAAACAGTTTGAATCCAAAGATCCAAACGGCTTGAATGGCGCATTCATCCTTATTCATTTGGGTACTGCTCCTCAACGAACGGACAAATTCTACCTGCAGTTGGATGATTTACAGAAATATTTAACAGCAAAGGGTTACCAACTTTGCAGCTTATCAGATGTCAACCCTTGAGAAACAAGCGAAATTCAACCAGATTTTAACTAATTTTATCCTATGACCGGCATTTTAAGAAATATTGTTTTTGCAATTGCCGTGCTTGTTCATTTGACTGGTTGTGCGAACCATCAAAAGAGCAAGGGCGTCACTGATGCTGTCAAACTTTTGGCTAATGGTCAACTGACGCAGGCCACCGCGATGGCAAACGATCTTTTAAAAACGCAACAGCTCACGGGTGGAGAGAAGAATACACTTGATTCAGTTCTCGATCTGAGCGATCGGATGCGAAGGGATTTTAAATTATCAGAACATGATGTTCTTCAAAAATTATCAAAATACAATCCACTGATAGACAGCACTGAACTTAAACGACTGGCGAAAGAAGGCAAAATGGACCTGCTTACCTTGGATGGCCAAAGGACCTATTTCTCTTCCTGCGTCAATAATTTGTTTCGCCTTGATACCGCTTATGCGCGGTTACGAAGAAACCTGGAAGGAGCATCGGTTGATTCCTTTACCATTTTCAAATTGAAACATACTGCATCCGTACTGGCAAAATCGAATCATTCAGGCAAACCGGTCAATCCGGTAAAGATGAAGCTTTCTTACACCATAAGGGTAAATGCTGACGCTGTCCCTGCCGGTGAAACCCTTCTATGCTGGATGCCATTTCCAAGAGAGAACCACAAACGGCAACAGGCGGTTCATCTGATTCGGACAGAACCCAGGATAAACCAGATCTCACCTGCCACTGATTTACAACGCACCCTATATCTCGAGAAGATAGCGGTTGCTAACCAGCCTACCATTTTCCATGCCGAAATGGAAATCACCTCTTTTGCACAGTCCTATCAATTGTCACCTGAAAAGATTGCCCCTTATCAGAAAGAGAGTCCATTATACAAAGAATTTACGGCTGAGAGACCGCCCCAAATCATTTTCAATTCAAAGATCAAATTGTTAGCTAAAAATATATTACAAGGCGAAACAAATCCTTTACTTCAGGTAAAAAAAATATACACCTGGATCAACGACTCTGTTACCTGGGCCAGCGCCCTGGAGTACTCGATCATGCCGGATATCCCCGGGTTTGTAATGGAGAAACGCCACGGCGATTGCGGAATGCAGACACTCCTCTTCATGACGCTGGCAAGATCGGTAGGCATCCCGGTCAAGTGGCAAAGTGGTTGGATGCTTCATCCCGGGGAGGTGAACCTGCACGACTGGTGTGAGGTTTATTATGAAGGAATCGGGTGGGTGCCACTCGATCAATCCTTTGGTTTACAGGAAAATAAAAATGATGCAATCCGTTATTTTTACATGACCGGGATTGATTCCTACCGGATGATCGTCAACGATGATTTCAGCAGACCACTTACTCCTGCCAAAAAATTTTACCGAAGCGAACCATACGACTTCCAACGGGGTGAGATTGAGTGGAAGGGAGGGAACCTTTATTTTGACAAATGGTCGTGGCACATGGAGGTGACTTACGAATGACGGAGGGCGGAATGACGGTAGGACTTAGGGACTGGGAGACGGAAAGAATGGAGAGACTAGGACGACTAGGATGACTAGGACGACTGGGAAGAGAGATAATGTGAAAACTGGAAAATGTGGAAATGTGGAAATGAACGCATGCCCAGTACACTCCCTGAGCCTGTCGAAGGGATAAGTTCATAACAATGTCACCTTGCGGTCCCTGAGCTTGTCGAAGGGCATCTGCAAAGTTGGAATCAATAATGAAATAGAATAATGCTAATAAACTAAAAACATTAAATATCAAATAACTAAAACATTTTACCTCGTGAATAAGATGAAATATTTTTTCGGATTCATTCTTTTGTTTGGCTTTTCACTTTCAATGATGGCCAAGGAATATCCCAAGAGGGAAATGAGGGCGGTTTGGATTGCTACCGTTGAGAATATTGACTGGCCATCAAAGACCCAACTCACCACCGAGCAGCAAAAGGCAGAAATGGTCTCCATACTCGACGCTGCCAAAGAATACAACATGAATGCCGTAGTTTTTCAGATCAGGCCTGATGCCGATGCACTTTATGCTTCAGAACTTGAACCCTGGTCTGAATGGCTTTCCGGAAAGCAGGGTGAAGCTCCCTCACCTTTTTATGATCCCCTGCAATTCACCATTGATGAGTGCCGCAAACGAGGACTGGATGTTCATGTCTGGCTCAATCCCTACCGTGCCATCCAAAATATCGACAAAACTGTTCCGGCGGCAAACCATGTGGCAAGAACACATCCCGAGTGGATGCTCACCTATGGGAAGAAAAAATATTTCGACCCGGGTATTCCAGCCGTACGAAACCACGTAGCCCGGGTAGTTAGCGATCTGGTGAAACGATACGATATCGATGCCATCCATTTCGACGACTACTTTTATCCTTACAAAATCAGCGGTGTTGAATTCCCCGATGAGAATTCTTTCAAAAAATTTGGAGGAAGTTTTGGTCCCCAACAAAAAGAGGATTGGCGCCGCGATAATGTGGACCAGATTATCCGGCAACTTCACGATAGTATCAAATCCATCAAACCCTGGGTGGAATTCGGTATTTCGCCCTTTGGCGTCTGGCGTAACAAGAAAAATGATCCTAATGGGTCTGACACCAGGGCAGGGGTCTCCAATTATGACGACCTGTATGCCGATATTCTCAAATGGCAACAGGAAAAATGGATCGATTATGTGACACCGCAATTGTACTGGTACATAGGTAAAGAGGTGGCTGATTATGCCATCCTGGCAAAATGGTGGGCAGAACACAGTTACGGATGCAACATTTATATCGGGCAAGCGCTTTACCTGATTGATCCAGCTTCAAGAGATCAATCCTGGAGAAATTCAGACGAAATTACCAAACAACTCTCACTGAACCGCTCCATCCCCGGGGTGAATGGAAGTATGTATTTTAGCGCCAAGTTCCTGAACAAGAACCCGCTTTCGGTAAAAGAGAAACTTTTGGCAGATCATTACCGCTTTCTAGCCCTTACACCTGTCAATCCGATGGTTGTTCCGGTAATACCTGTTAAACCGGTTAATGCTATCGTGCAGAAGGAAGGAAAAAACATCGTATTGTCATGGCAAAAACAGGAAAATAATACCCTCTTTGTTATTTATCGTTTCAAATTCCTGCAAAGGAAAAAAATTGAGAATCCCGACAAAATCATTTTCACCACCTCCTACGAAAAGATTCTATTGTCCGCAGCAAAAGGGTATAGACCTGCCAGATACAGATATGTAGTTACGGCATTAAGCCCATCTCATACCGAAAGTGACCCCGTGAAATTCAAAAAGCATTGAAGCAATGACCGACCAAACAAAGCAAAACCAAAGGTACCTTGCCCTGGATATCCTTCGCGGGATGACCGTTGCCCTGATGATCCTTGTCAACAACCCGGGGAGCTGGGCCCATATCTATGCCCCTTTGGAGCACGCATCCTGGCAGGGATGCACCCCAACGGACCTGGTTTTCCCATTTTTTCTTTTTGTTGTGGGGGCTTCCATGTTTTTCTCTTTTTCAAAATATGGCAATCAACTTAACCGGGAATCTCTCCTGAAAATTGGGAAACGCACCCTGTTGATATTTGCCATTGGACTCTTTCTCAACTCGTTTCCACAATGGAATTATGACTTTTCGAAGCTCAGGATCATGGGTGTTTTGCAACGGATAGCACTGGCTTATGGCTTTGCAGCCCTGATCGTATTGTCCGTAAATAAAAAATATCTGCCCTACATTGGAGGAGCGATCCTGCTTGTTTATTGGAGTTTGGTAGTGTTGGCGGGCGGAGCAGATCCATATTCTTTAGCCGGAAACCCTGCCAGTGGCTTCGATACCACGCTATTTGGCATATCCCATCTTTACAAAGGGTTCGGAATACCATTTGATCCGGAAGGGGTCTTCAGCACATTGCCTGCCATTGTCACGGTAATAATTGGATATTTGGTAGGTTCCGCCATCAAAGAGGTACCCAAGGCAAAAGTTCCTACCATTCTCGCGCTGGCAGGCATAACTGCCATTGTAGTCGGTTGGATCTGGGGACTCTGGTTTCCGCTTTGCAAACCAATCTGGTCAAGCTCATATGTAATCTATACTGCCGGATGGGCCTATTTGGTACTTGGATTATTGATCTGGCTGATTGATGTGAAAGGCTATACCAAATGGAGTTCATTTTTTGTTGTCTTTGGCATGAATCCCCTCTTCATTTTCGCTTTCTCCGGACTGTGGGCCAGGATCCTGGGACGAATGGTCCACATAACCATGGCCGACGGCAAGGTTGTGAATGGCTCTACCTGGCTTTTTAATGAAATCTTTCTTCCAATGGCTGGAGAGCTGAACGGTTCGTTACTGTACGCCATAGCTCACGTGGTTCTATTCTGGATGATGGGATACATTTTATGGAAGAAGAAAATTTTCATTAAAGTGTGATTGTGGATTTGGATTAGTGGATTTTGGGATTGTTGGATTAAAAAAAATATTGTGAGATGGGATTAAAATATAGTTTTTTGGTGCTCGCATTTCTATTGTCGGGACAGGTTTTGGGGGCCGACAGGGCCAAAAGACTTTACAACAAAGCCAAAGTTGCATCCGTTCAGTTTGCAAAAAACGCTTCGGTTGGAAAGGTCTATAAATTTAAGGTGGATACATTGAAAATGGATCCCAAGGGAGGGAAAATCGACCTCCAAATGACGGCGACATTTGCAGAGATTCCCTTCCGGCCGGAGGATGTTCAAAGATATTACACTGATTACAAGCAACTTCTCGGTAGAAAATTCAGAAAGAGCAACCTTACCATCACGTCCATGGGCAAAGAGATCAGCCAATTGGTTCCCAATTTCTATCGGACAAATTCATCCGAAGTTGATTCCTCACGGCTTTCTATACCGGCAAAGAGACCTTCCCCAATTGTCATCAACCAGACCAGAAATGCAAAATTCTCGAAGGGGCTTGACAGCCGCAATATCGCGCTGTGGCAAAGTCATGGCTGGTACTATGAAAATACGCTGGATCGGTGGGAATGGCAGCGGGCAAGGGATTTCCTGACTGTCGAAGATATCTGGACCCTGAGTTTTGTCGTACCCTATCTCACACCCATGCTCGAAAATGCTGGCGCCACTGTTTGGCTTCCACGTGAAAGGGATTTTGGATCGAAAGAGGTGATTGTGGATGCTGAAAAATCTTCAGCAAATTCTGAATATAAGGAAACTGGCGCCTGGCAAACTTCTGAAAAACCCGGCTATGGAGTGAAGTATCCTTTTTTGTTTGACGGGGAGAACCCTTTTCAGTTTGGACATTCCAAAACCATTGCATCAAAAAGTCAGGCTGATGCCGTGACCAGGTATTTGCCCGATATTCCTGAAACAGCGAATTATGCTGTTTATGTCTCCTATTCGATTGATGATAACAATGTTACAGATGCCCATTATTCGGTTCACCATGCAGGTGGCACAACTAATTTCACCGTCAACCAATCAATCGGCGGCGGCACCTGGATCTATCTCGGCAGTTTCAAGTTTGAGAAGGGCAAACATCCTGAAAATGGATTGGTAGAACTCAGCAACAGCTCCTCCGAACCCGGTAAGCGGGTTTCAGCTGATGCCGTCCGCTTTGGCGGTGGAATGGGTAACATTGTCAGGGGCAAAGAGGAGCAGCTAAAACAATTGTATGATATCAGGGAAAAAGATGGGTTTGCCATGGATTCAGCCATCTGGATACCATTTGCAAGTCAGCGGCCAAGGTACCAGGAGGCGGCAAGATATTATCTTCAATATGCCGGATTCCCGGATTCCCTGGTCTACAGCCTGAACCGTACTAAGGTGGACTATTCCAACCGTGGCGCTGATGCTGCCTTGTACGCAAGTCGCGAAAGTGGCAAGGAGGATTACAAGGACGATTACATGTCGCGAGGGGAATGGGTGAATTACCTGATGGGAGCCCCAAATGGTCCGACGAAATCGCCAAACGCCAAAGGATTGGGAATTTCCATGGATATGTCGATGGGATTTCATACGGACGCCGGGACAACCAAAGATAGTTCGATCATTGGCACACTACTGATTTATGACACCACCTTTGACAAGGACCAATTTCCCAATGGACAGTCGAAATGGGCCAGCAGGGACCTTGCTGATCTTGTTCAAACACAGGTAGTGAATGATTTACGGATATTGCACAAACCCGATTGGACCCGCCGAGGCATGTGGAACAAGAGATATTTTGAGGCTGCCCGGCCGAAAGTTCCGGCCATTTTATCGGAGCTGCTCTCCCACCAGAATTTTGCAGACATGTACCTGGCACAGGACCCACGGTTCAAATTTGATGTCTGCCGGGCTTATTACAAGGGAATTCTGAAATTTATTTCCTACCAGAATGGCTTACCCTTTGTTGTACAGCCACTTCCGGTAGATCATTTCGGTATGAAACTTGAAGGGAATGCGTTGAAGCTTTCGTGGACTCCTGTCAATGATCCTCTTGAACCAACTGCTGTGCCCACAGGCTATCGGGTATATAAGAGAGTAGAAGATGGGGGTTTTGATGAAGGATTCCTGGTAAAAGAACCTACAGTCACCCTCACGGATCTCAAACCGGGTACAATTTATAGTTTCAAAATCGCAGCCCTAAACGAAGGAGGCGAAAGCTTTCCATCTGAGATCCTGTCCTGTTCGCTGCCCGTTAACAACACAAAACCGGTGTTGGTGGTCAATGGTTTTGACCGGATATGCGCACCCGATGCATTCGACAATGGCAAGGAAGCTGGTTTCAGAATGTCTGAAGATGAAGGGGTTGCCTGGCACGAGAACATGACCTACATTGGCGAACAATATGATTTTGACAGAAAATCGCAGTGGCTGGATGACGATGCATCCGGATTTGGTTCCAGTTTCGCAGATCAGGAGACCAGGATCGTACCCGGAAACAGCTTCGATTATCCCTATGTTCATGGAAAATCGATTCGGAACAACGGATTTGGCTTTATCTCTACCAGCGACGAATGTTTCGAAATGGGAGACTATCCTGCATCCTCTTTCTCACTGTTCGATCTGATCTTCGGTGAGGAAAAGACAACTAAACGGTTCATTGGCATTCCTTGTAAGGACTTCACAATTTTTACACTAGCCATGAGAGAAGCCATTTCAAAAATATCGGAGCATGAGGGGGCAAAGTTTTTGGTATCAGGGGCCTATGTTGGTTCGGATCTTAGTCTGTGCGGCGACACCCTTGCCGGAAAATTTGCCAGCGATGTACTTCATTATAAGCACAGAACAGCTCATGGCAGTAAATCCGGATTGATTTATACAGTAAATAGTCTGAAGAAGGGCATTTCGGAGCAATATCACTATGTAAACAATTGGAACCCTTCCATTTACAAAGTTGAAGCGCCGGATGCGATTGAACCGACAGGGAAAAATGCTTCTGTGCTGTTTCGATTTTTTGGCGACAACAAGAGCGCCGGAGTGTGGTACAAAGACAAATACCAGGCAATTATGCTCACTGTCCCACTCGAAACGATTGCAAGCGACAGCGAAAGGGATGCCATCATAAAGCAATTATTGCAGCAATTGGAAGTGAAATAGTTAAAAATAGAGTATAAATTTAACCGCAAAGGAGACGAAGGGTGTCACAAAGGAATACATAAAGGATGAAATCAAGTTTAGTGTTCCTTCGTGTTTTCCTTTGTGACCTTCTATGTTGAAAAATTATAAAAAATGAAAATCACCTGTTTTATCCCGTTTGGGAGTGAAAAAGAGACAAAAGCAACGATTCATGAGCTCGGAAGCTCAGAATTGGTTGCCAAAATATTTGTAACGGGCTCCGACAAGGCGCTCTTCGACCTGGAGGGTGCTGAATGGCTCAACACCGGAAGCCTGAACGCCGGAGCTACGATCAAAACCATCTCGGTTCAAAGCCGGACTGAATTTGTTATGATCTATACCCGGCACAGTCCGCTAAAAATGAGTCAATATGCCCTGGAGCGCTTTATCAAGGTAACTGATGATACAAATAGCGGCATGGTTTACGCCAATTTTTATGCCGTAAAGGCAGGCGTTCCGGAGCCTCATCCCGTGATCGATTACCAGGAGGGAAGTTTGAGGGACGATTTCAATTTTGGTTCGCTGCTTTTCTTCAGGAAAGAAAAATTTAAAGATGCAGCTGCCTCGGTGGATGATTCCCTGAAACATGCCGGTTTGTATGACCTGCGGCTCAATCTTTCACTGATTGCACCTCTCTTCCGCATTCCGGAATACCTCTACACCGAAGAAGAGTCAGATTTACGGCTTTCGGGCGAGAAAATCTTCGATTACGTGGATCCCAAAAACAGGGGTGTACAAATTGAAATGGAACAGGTCTGTACCCGGTTTCTGAAGAGAGCCGGGGCTTACCTTCAACCTGAGTTTAAACCTGTTGACTTTGACAAGGAGCAATTCCCGGTTGAAGCATCCGTTATTATTCCGGTCAGAAACAGGGTGCGGACCATCGAAGACGCGATCAAGTCGGTCCTATCACAGAAGACGAATTTTGCTTTCAACCTGATTATTGCCGACAACTACTCTACCGACGGAACCACCGAAATCATTGAAAAATACGCTGAAAAGGATGCAAGACTGATCCATTTGATTCCCGATCGCAAGGATCTCGGAATCGGCGGTTGCTGGAACGCGGCTGCAGCTCATGAGGCCTGCGGAAAATTTGCCGTTCAGCTCGACAGCGACGACCTCTACCTTGACGAAACAACGCTTCAACAGGTAGTTGATACTTTTTATGCGGAGAAATGCGTCATGGTGGTTGGTTCCTACCGGATGGTCAACTTTGATTTGCAGGAAATTCCGCCGGGAGTGATCGACCACAAGGAGTGGACCCCCGAAAATGGAAGAAACAATGCCTTGCGCATCAATGGTCTAGGCGCCCCAAGGGCTTTTTACACTCCGGTCCTCCGTTGCATCAAAGTTCCCAATGTCAATTACGGCGAAGATTATGCACTAGGACTTGCCATCTCCAGATACTACCAGATTGGCAGAATCTACAACCCGATCTACCTGTGCCGCAGGTGGGACGACAACTCGGATGCCTCCCTCAGCGTCGAGGTGATGAATGGCCACAACTTGTACAAAGACCGGATCAGGACGATTGAGTTTCTGGCAAGGAAAGCGATGAACAAATCAATGTGAAAATTGGGAAATGTGGAAATGTGAAAATAGGGAAGATGAGAAGGTGAGAAAATGAGGCCGGTCCCTCTGTGTAGCCAATGGGTGAAATGAATTGGCATAGGTGAATTCGCATTTTCGACCATGAGGTTGAACTTGCTCAAATTCCAACCTGAAGGGGTCAAACGTCAATAGCCCCGGGTGGAGCGCAGCGGAACCCGGGGAAAATGTGAAATGTGAAAATTGGAAAATGTGGAAATATGAAAATTTAGATAGGGCACTAGTCCCTGAGAATTGCAAAAAGGTTGTGAGCTGAAAAATTGCAGAGGTGAATTTGCATTTTCGACCATGAGGTTGAACTTGCTTAAATCTCACCCTGAAAGGGTCAAATATGAATAACCCCGGGTGGAGCGCAGCGGAACCCGGGGAAAATGTGAAATGTGAAAATTTGGAAATGTGAAAATATGAAAATTTAAATAGGGCACAAGTCCTTGTGAATTGCAGAAAGGGTAATGAGCTGAAAAATTGCATAGGCGAATTTTCATTTTCGACAATGAGGTTGAACTTGCTCAAATCTCACCCTGAAAGGGTCAAATATGAATAACCCCGGGTGGAGCGAAGCGGAACCCGGGGTAAGGGAATGAAGAAAAAAAGCCGTCCGCGGTAGCTGGATGAAAAAAGAGATTCGTTCGATCTCGGACGGAAAAGAACAAATTTTGAAAAAAGAGTATTTTAACTATGATGGCAAATCAAAATAGCGATCGGTTCAGGAATTTTCTAACGGACCAAAACCATACCTGGAAGCTATCGGCCGATAACTACCGTGGATTGGATTCTGTGGAAGAGAAACTCTTTCTCTTCGATGGTTTTGTCATCAAAGTCCAATTCAATCCCGAACGCATGCGATCCTCCGCTGCCAAAGTGGACCAGGACTCGATTGCCGCCCGAAAGTGCTTCCTCTGTTCCGAAAATCGGCCGGAGGCTCAAAACAGCATGAATTTGCTCCACGATTTTCTCCTTCTGGTCAATCCATTCCCCATATTTAAAACCCATTTCACCATTCCTTCCATCCACCATATCCCTCAGCGTCTGGACGGAAATCTGGAAGCCATGTTCTCCATCTCCCGGCGGATGGAGGGTTTCCAGTTGTTTTACAATGGACCTGAGTGCGGCGCTTCTGCACCTGACCACCTTCACTTCCAGGCTGGTGAAACCGGATTTCTACCCGTAGAATCAGAATGTTCATCGCTTAAAAAAGATTCTAATGCCATCCTCTTCAATTCAGGATCAACCACGGCATGGGCATTTGACTATTATCTGCGAAAGATGATTTCGATCGAAACCGGATCGCAGGAGCACGGGGTTCAATTGCTGGAGAGGATCCTTTCCCGGTTAGGGGAAATTCAACCCGAGAAAGTAGAACCAATGGTCAACCTGCTTTGTACATTTACAGATGGGAAATGGATCCTTCATTTGTTCCCGAGAAAGTTGCACCGTCCGGCCCAGTATTTTTCTGAAGGAAAAGATCAGCTATTGATCAGTCCGGCTTCCGTCGATTTTGGCGGAGTATTTATCACCCCTCGCCGTGAGGATTTTGATAAGATCACAGCAGAAGATATTGCAGATATATTTGATCAGGTTAGTTTGGATGAAGATGCATTTCAAAAGTTGAAGGACACGGTTAAAAATATTAATTGAATTTCAGAATGGAACAACCAAAATTGAAGATTGGGATCATGTCGGAGGTTGAAATAGCGCTCTGCTTCAATGGAGAATATTCTTCTTCCGCGAAAGGCATAACCTATTTCGGAAATCAGACCGTACGACTTGAGAATAGTCAAATCCTGCTAAACGACCTTCCAGTGCAAACTGATGAGCTTCTATTTGAACCGCTGGACAAGAAAAATGGCTCCTTCGAATTGAAAGATGTGACCATCGGTATACAATTTCACTGGGAGCGAAAAGAAAATCAACTCTTTAAGGGAGCCCTTCAATTTCTGACTGAAAACAACAAGTTAGTTGCGATCAACATTTTACCATTGGAAGATTACCTTATCAGCGTCATCTCTTCAGAAATGAGCGCAACAAGCAGTATGGAACTGCTGAAAGCACATGCCATCACTTCACGTTCGTGGTTGATTGCGCAGGTGGTGAAAGGTAAAGAGCTGAGACAAGCCCGCGAAAAATACCAGACCATCTTCGAGACTGATGATGAATATATTCGCTGGTGGGACCGGGAAGATCATGCGCTTTTTGATGTTTGCGCCGACGACCATTGCCAGCGATACCAGGGAATAACAAGGCAAACCAGTCCGCTGGTTGAGAAAGCCGTGTCCGAAACCGCCGGTTTGGTGCTGATGTCGGGCGGGCAGGTTTGCGATGCACGATTCTCCAAAAGCTGCGGGGGAGTCACCGAAACCTTCGAGCAGGTATGGGAACCTATCGAACACCCGTATCTGCAAACGCTGTATGATTACAACGAAAAGGTGAGCGATATAGGAATGAAACTAACAGAAGAGTTCTCTGCAAAAGCCTGGATTCGTTCCTCCCCGGCCGCCTTTTGCAATACAACGGACCACAAGGTGCTTTCCCAGGTCCTGAACGATTATGACCAGGAGACGGTCGATTTTTACAGATGGAAAGTTTCATATACCCAATCGGAAATCGCTGAATTGATAAAACGAAAAACGGGAATCGATTTTGGAAATATAATTTCTCTCAATCCCATCCAGAGAGGACATTCCGGCAGGATAATCAAACTGGAAATTGTTGGCACTTTAAAGACGATGGTTTATGGAAAAGAGTTGCAGATCAGGAAGATTCTCTCCAATTCGCATCTTTACAGTTCCGCATTTGTGGTGGATCGCAACGATATTTCCGATGGAATACCTGCCCAATTTGTGTTGACCGGAGCCGGTTGGGGTCACGGGGTCGGACTCTGTCAGATCGGCGCGGCCATGATGGGAGAGAAAGGATATTCGCATGAGGCAATTCTGAAACACTATTTTGTGGGAGCGGAACTTAGAAGAGCTTACAACAAAGAGATATGAGTTATAAGTTATGAGATATGAGTTATGAGATATGAGTTATGAGATATGAGTTATGAGATATGAGTTATGAGATATGAGTTATGAGATATGAGTTAGCGGTAATAAAAAACATTCCTATGAAAGTCCAATTAATATTAGTAATGCTTTTTGTTTCAATTTTTGCAATAGCTCAAAATGAAAACCATAAAATTGAAAATCATTGGTTTAATCTAACTAATAAAAATGGTAAATTAGTTCTATTTGAACGTTGCGATGCTGAGATTCCACAAATTATTATTGATCCTGAAAAAAGGGAGATGACCATGAAATATGGGAATGAAGATGCAATCTTTAAGATAAATAATACAACCTATATATCAGATAAAGAATTGAATATAAATATAATATATTCCATATTTGGCCGACCTCAGGAGACTACAGTGAAAGTAATATTTATCGATATTGAAAAAAGAATTACAAAATGGTCTTTTACGCTAATTGATGGGAAAACAGTATTGGAAAACGAATATTTAATGGTTTCTGAAGCAAAATCAAAGAATTACAAAACAATAAAGCAACCATGCTTAGAATGTTGGCCAAAAGAAATATGTGACAGTATAAATAAGATTAAAAAATGAATAACCATATTACTACTAACAACAACTACCCGCAACCAAGGCAATCTTGCCAGTCAAAAAAAAAATTAACTTTAATAACCCTGTCTGCGTGTAGTCGCAAACCGATATAAGCTATGAGTTATAAGATTTGGTTTATTTTCAAATGCTTTACCAATGAAATGCTTTTTTTATTATCGCAAATTCTGATTAAAATGCTCAGTATTCACCTTCCTTCATAACTCATAACTCATAACTTATAACTCATATCCAAATTTTGATTCGATTAAAACAAACTATATGAAACCAACTACCCGCAATCCATGGGCCTGGATCCCAACGCTTTATTTCGCTGAAGGGATTCCGTATGTGGTGGCCATGACGGTTGCCGTGATCATGTTTAAACGATTTGGGATCTCCAATACGGATATTGCGCTCTATACCAGCTGGCTCTACCTCCCCTGGGTCATCAAGCCTCTGTGGAGCCCGGTAGTTGACCTTTTTAAAACGAAGCGCTGGTGGATCATCATCATGCAACTGATCATCGGAGCCGCCTTGGGTGGTGTTGCACTGGCCATTCCCCTGCCGGGATACTTCAAAATCACCCTCATTTTTCTCTGGCTGCTTGCATTCAGCTCGGCCACCCACGACATCTCGGCTGATGGATTCTACATGCTTGGATTGAATGAGCACCAGCAGGCCTATTTTGTCGGGATTCGAAGCACCTTCTACCGTATTGCCATGATCACCGGGCAAGGGCTGCTCATCATTCTGGCCGGATATTTTGAGACAGCCACCGGTTTGCCACCGGTAGAAATAAAGGTGCAGGCCAGTCCGGGTTACGCCAATACAATCGAACTTCCACAGATAAATAAGGATGCTGCATCACAATCCGGCAACGCAACCTTTTCAGTTTTCCCGGGTATAGCAAGCCTTTCAACACAAAATATTCCATTTCGGCAGATGGATTCCATACGCAAAATAGTTTCAACCCATAACCTTTCACTGGGCTTTGTTGGCATTGGAAAGCAGATGACCTCTTTGGGCAAAGCCGACGAATCCTCTGTTTGGTCGGATTATATTTCCACTCCACTAAAACTTTTCCTGCAAAAACATTTCCAGAAATCAAAAGGAGTCCAATCGGGTGAAGTTTTGTCGGGAAATGTCGCAGTAGTAGCCATCAAGCTGAATGGCAAACCGGAAGCAGGAAAAGAGATGATCCTGAATTTCAAATTGACGACTGGCGACAACAGCCTGAAACTTTTGGAAGGTGAACGACTCGCCTTCAACCTGGAAAACTGGGAACAACCGGCCTATCTGCTCTTTCAGGCGGATCCCAAACTTAATTCACCGACGGATGCCAGTTTTAAAGGAACCTCCGGCAATATTCACTTGGCCTGGAGTATTACCTTCATCATCTTGGCAATCCTTTTTGTCATCTTTTCGTTTTACCACCGCTTTATTCTGCCCTACCCGCTTACTGACGGGAAGGTAATAAAGGGCGAAGAGAGCATTTTAGGCGCTTTCTTCAAAACATTTGCCTCCTTCTTCAGGCGGAAAGAGATTTGGGTCATCCTCTCCTTTTTGATGTTCTACCGTCTGGGAGAGGCTCAGTTGATCAAAATGGCCTCCCCGTTCATGCTCGATTCCAGGCAACTGGGCGGCCTTGGACTTACCACAGGAGAGGTAGGCCTCATCTATGGCACCTTCGGGATACTTGCCCTAACTGCCGGTGGCATTCTAGGTGGATTAGCCGCCTCCCGCAAGGGCTTCAGGTACTGGTTGTGGTGGATGGTACTGGCCATTAACATTCCCCACCTCGCTTATGTTTACATGGCCTATGCACAACCATCCAACTATTTTGTCATCAGTTTATGTGCTGCCATCGAACAGTTCAGCTACGGTTTTGGTTTTACCGCCTACATGCTGTACATGATCTATATTTCTGAAGGAGAGAACAAAACCGCTCATTTCGCCATAGCTACCGGCTTCATGGCCCTCGGCATGATGCTACCGGGTATGTTCTCAGGCTGGCTGCAGGATATTATCGGATACAAAAATTTCTTTGTTTGGGTGATGCTGTGTATGATCCCGGGCATGATTCCGGTCCTATTTCTGAATGTTAAGCCGGAGTTTGGAAAGAAAGCGAAGGAAATTGGAAAATGAGAAAATGTGAAGATGTGAAAATGAGAAAATCATTAGCTCCCTGAGCTTGTCGAAGGGTAGAGGTAAATTACAGCCAAATGCCGGTCCCTGAGCTTGTCGAAGGGGGAAGATGCAGAAAATTGATCGGTTGCTTAGAAGCTTGTCGAAGGGTCAAAGGGAAATTGTAAAAATTATATAGAGCACTGGTCCCTGACCGTAGCCGAAGGGGTGAAAAGGAACAGATAAAACCCGGGGTTTGGTAGTCCCGTCAGGGACGACCAATCTTGTAGCCCGGGGTAAAGCGACGAAGGAGCGACACCCCGGGTTGGTGAATGACGATCAACCACCGTCCGCGGGAAAATGTTGAAAAGTGAGATTGGATCGTGTCGGACGGAAGGTGGAAATAAATGAAAATGTGAAAATTGGGAAATGTGAAAATATGAAAATGAAAAAATCATTGATATTCTTTGCGATAATCTTGTGGGGGCATTTCTCCTATGCACAGGTCGACCTGGAAAAACTACTGCACCATCCCTGGGTCGATTCGGTTTTTAATTCACTGACGCCGGAGCAACGGGTTGGCCAATTGGTATGGATCGATGTAACCGCAAAAAAAAATCTTTCGAAACAGTTCAAAGATGCTGAACTGATTAAAAAGTATGGCTTTGGCGGGATCGTCTTTTTCGAAGGCGAACCGGTAACGCAAGCCAGCCTGACCAACTTCTATCAATCCATCTCAACGACCCCACTCCTGTCGGTGATGGATGCAGAATGGGGAATCGGAATGCGGTTGCCCGGGATTATGGCGCTTCCGTATAATATGGCGCTTGGGGCTACCGGCGACATCTCACTGGTTCATGAGGCAGCCTTGGAGATGGCCCGTCAAATGAAAAGAATAGGTATCAACATTGCACTGGGACCCACCTGCGACATTAACACGGAACCAATGAATCCGATTATCGGCATGCGCTCATTTGGTGAATCACGTAAAATGGTTACCGATTTCAGCATAGCGGCCATGCAGGCCTTGCAGGAAAACGGAAACATGGCAACGGCCAAACACTATCCCGGGCACGGCGATACCCAATCCGACTCCCATTTGATGCTCCCACTGCTCCCCTATTCAAAGGAACGGATCGACTCGCTCGAATTGTATCCCTTCAGGCAGCTCTCCAAAGCCGGGATCGGCTGCATCATGACCGCCCATTTGAATGTACCAGCGCTTGATAGTACAAAAGGTATGCCTTCCAGCTTATCCCCGAAAATCATCGATCAGATTTTGAACAAAGAGTTGAAATACAAAGGATTGGCAATTACCGATGCCATGAACATGAGGGGAGTGAGAGCATATGAAAATCCCGGAAGGCTTGAAGTGCTTGCCCTGAAAGCAGGGAACGATGTTGTCGAATATCCCGAAGATCCTGAGCTGGCGGTGAATTCTATTTTGGCCGCGTTGAAAACAAAAGAGCTTTCGCAGGAGGAGCTCAACCTGAAATGCCGGAAAGTATTGGCAGCAAAATTATGGTGCGGTTTGAACCACCTGGATAAAGTGGAGACGGCCAATTTGGTTCGCGACCTCAACACACCAATGGCAGAGCTGACCAAACGAAAAATCATTGAATCCTCGCTGACCCTGCTTACAAACAAGAATGAAATTATTCCCATCGGTCACCTGGAAGACACCAAAATTGCCGCTTTGTCAATTGGTAGTAAAAATGTAACGCCTTTCCAAAAGATGCTTGCAAAGTACACCAAAGTGGATCATTTCCAATTGAAGCAGAACTTTTCGGATGCCGAAAGGGTTGAAGTACAAAAGAAATTGAGCGGGTATGACCTGGTAGTGGCCGGTATTCACTCGATGTACGAAAGCAAACTGCGCCAGTCGCTTCAGGTTGGCATCCTGCAAAAAGAGAAACCGGTGAGGCCCTATGGCGTAAACAATCAGCTCGATTCACTTTTTGCCTTTCTCTCATCAAAACCTAAAACCATTGCTGTATTGTTTGCCAGTCCATACGGACTGGGTGAAATTAATCCCGGTTTGTCTCCGGACGCTCTCCTGGTAGCCTATCAGAACGATTCGCTGGCCCAGGAACTTTCTGCCCAACTGATATTTGGAGGTATCGCTGCCAAAGGGAAACTTCCTGTCTCCGTAACCGGGAAGTTCAAGGTTGGAGACGGAGTGGAAATCAAGAACCCTATCCGTTTAAAATATACCATCCCGGAGGAAGTAGGCATCCAATCAACACAAATTAACTGCAAGATAGACTCTATCGTTGCTCAGGCTCTTGATCGGAAGGCTTTTCCTGGCTGCAATGTGCTTGTGGCGAAGGATGGAAAGATCATCTTCCGAAAAGCCTACGGCTTCCATACTTTCGATAAAATGATCCCCGAAAAGGAAGATGATTTGTACGATCTCGCCTCCGTGACCAAGATCACAGGCGGATTGCCTGCCTGGCTGAAGCTTTATGATGAAGGGAAGGTCAATCCAGACGAATATGTATCGACCTACTATCCCGAATGGAAAAACCGGATTTTCCACCGCTCCAACAAATCGAACATTACCGTTAGAGAACTGCTTTCACACCAATCCGGGCTGACCCCATTCGTCCCATTTTGGAAAAAAAGCCTGAAAGGAAGTAAACTTTCACCCAAATGGTATGCTTTCGAATCCGACCAGTTTCATGGATTACAGGTGGCCAGGGGAATGTATCTCGACAACCGTTTCCCTGAAACAGTTTACAAAACAATTCGGAAATCCGTCCTAAAAAATAGGGGAAAATACGTGTACAGCGACCTTCCATTCGTGCTGACGCCCAAAATCACCTCCGGCATTTCAGGTAAACCATTTGTAGAAGAATTGGACAACAATTTTTACAAGCCTTTGGGAGCCTACAGGATTACCTACAATCCGATGTTAAAGTTCAAGGACGATGAGATTATTCCGACCGAAAATGACAACTACTACCGCAAACAGCAGTTGCTTGGAACGGTACACGACGAATCTGCAGCTGTTCTGGGAGGAATCTCAGGCAATGCCGGACTATTTGCCACAGCAAACGATTTGGCTAAACTCTATCAAATGTACCTGCAAATGGGCAACTATGGGGGTAGACAATACCTGAAAGAGAGTACCATGAAGGAGTTTTCAAGGGTTCAATTTCCACAAAACAAGAACCGGCGAGGGCTAGGATTCGACAAACCTTCGCTGAATAATGGTCAACTTATTGAAAAAGATGCTTATCCTATTAAAGCTGCTTCGCCTGAAAGTTTTGGTCACTCAGGTTATACAGGTACTTTTATCTGGATCGATCCAGACTATGGTTTGGTCTATATCTTCTTGTCGAACAGGGTCTTTCCGACCAGGGAGAACAACAAGATCAGCGAACTGAATGTGCGCACCGAAATTCAACGAATAATCTACCAACAACTGACAAAAAAATAATTGGTATTATATCTTACAGAAATCCTTAAATAATGTAAAAATTTGTTACATTAGTACCCATAAAACGGACAGGAAATTTCATTCTGGAAAAACCGCTTTTAAAAATTTTAAGCGTATCTATCATTTTTTTTGGATTAAGACATTCTTCCTTGCTTTTATACGCCCTTTGAAACTCTTGATTCATTTAATCTGTATTACCAAAACAAATTTTAATGTATCGTCTTTTCATAAGTCTGGTGAGTGCAACGCTGTTGATCGCGTGTCAAAATATTAGCTCCAAGCTGAAAGATGCAGAGCTTATTTCACAAAGTGTGTCCGACCAATTTATACCCGATTCACGCGAAGATCTGTACCAAATCCATTTCAAGACGGACGGAAAGGTATTGATCGCTTTTGGTGAAACAACCAATCCGGAAGCCAGGCATGCACTCTTGTCCCACTTGAAAAATTTAACCCTTCCCATCGAAGACAGCATCAAATTGTTGCCTGATCCCGCTTTGGGAGCAAACAATTGGGGATTGGTTACCATTAGCGTCTGCAACATTCGTACCGGACCTGCCCACAGTGCCGAAATGTCCACACAGGCTATTTTGGGAACTCCGGTTAAGGTTTTGAAGAAGTCAGGTTCGTGGCTGTTCATCCAAACACCCGACAGCTATCTTGGCTGGGTAGATGACGATGCCATTCAACCGATGGATACGACAAGTATTTCGGCATGGAAAAAAGGGAAGCGGTTTATCTATCTACCTCTCGTTGGCGCTGGTTTCGATCCGATCAAGAAGGAGGCTGTGACAGACCTTGTAGCTGGAAGTATCCTAAAACTGGACACTCTGTTCAAGGGAGAAGCGCTGCTCGAAATGCCGGATGGACGTAAGTTGACTGTTCCATTAGCTGATGGAATGGAGTTTGATTGTTGGAAAAAGCAAACCGAAGCTAGTGTGTTCACATTGAGCAATACTGCAAGGTCCCTGACCGGCAGGCCCTATTTGTGGGGTGGGACTTCTGCCAAAGGGGTCGATTGCAGCGGCTTCGTGAAGACCGTCTTCTTCCTGAACGGAATTATATTGGCACGGGATGCGTCGCTACAATTCCGACATGGCACGTTTATCGATCCGCAAAAGGGGTACAATGCACTGAAACCTGGGGATTTGGTATTCTTCGGACGACAGGCCAAAGGCAACAAGCCGGCCAGGGCTACCCACGTGGGAATGTATCTCGGAAACGGAGAGTACATCAACTCATCAGGGTACGTGAAGATCCAGAGTTTTTCCCCAGACCAAAAAAACTACGCCAAATACAGGGAAGGAATGTGGCTGGGAGGCCGTACCATCCTTGGATCCGAGGAATCAAAAGGGATTGTGAGGGTGAGGGAGCATCCATGGTATTGAAGGATAAAGGGTAAAGTAAAAAGGATAATGTAGGGTTGGTCCTCCGTGACCAACCTTTCACTACCGATCAAAATATTGAAGGCTAAATACACTATGCATAGGAATTATAGAACTCCGTAGGAGTGACATATTTGTAGAAATGAAGGTTAAAATTGAGACCCGTCCGCGCAGGAATTTAGAAAAGGGAGAAACTCTCACTCCGGACGGAATGAACTCAATAATTGAAAAAGAACTACTGCATTGAATAGAGAGTATTGATAATGAAGACCAATCGCAGAACATTTATAGGAGCAACGACCATGGCAGCTGGTGCTGGCCTCTTTTCATCATTTTCGAAAGATGGGAAAACACTACCGCGATATAAACCAACCGGTAACGGTTTGAAATTTACTTTCAGGCCTTTTGAGCTTCAGCTCAGACACGTGTTTACCATTGCCTCCAATTCCCGGACCACTACCGCAGTGATGTTGACGGAGCTTGAGTGGGAAGGGGTAACCGGCTTTGGTGAAGCATCCATGCCACCTTATCTGGGAGAGTCGCACCAGACAGCCACAAAATTTCTCTCTTCGTTGAATTTGTCTCAGTTCAAAGATCCATTCAAAATGGAAGAAATCCTCGACTATGTTGATGCTACCCTACCGGGAAACTGTGCCGCAAAAGCGGCTGTCGACATTGCGCTGCATGATTTGGTCGGGAAGTTGCTGAATCAACCCTGGCATCGGATTTGGGGCTACTCTCCGGAAAATACCCCTTTGACCACTTTCACCATTGGAATCGACAAAAGTGAAGAGGTAATTGCAAAAACCAAAGAGGCCTCGGCATTTAAAATATTGAAAATCAAAATTGGCGGTGGAAACGACGAAGAGATGATTAAAAGCGTTCGTGCCGTGACCAAAGTACCACTTTGCGTGGATGTCAACCAGGGATGGAAAGACCGGCAGGAGGCATTGGACAAGATCTTCTGGCTAAAAGAACAAGGTGTCGTATTCGTGGAACAACCCATGGACAAACACAACTTTGACGATACTGCCTGGCTTACCCAGCATAGTCCGTTACCTATCCTGGCAGACGAAGCGCTGCAAAGGGTGGGGGATTTGGAACATCTTCATGGAGTTTACTCCGGCGTGAACTGCAAACTGATGAAATGCACCGGCATGCGCGAAGCCCACAAAATCATTGAGATGGCCCGAAGCCTGAAAATGAAAACCCTGATGGGATGCATGACAGAGACCTCCTGCGGAATTAGCGCTGCAGCCCAGCTTTCACCCATCGTCGACTGGGCAGATCTGGACGGAAACCTGTTGATCTCCAACGATCAGTTCGAGGGGATGAAGGTCGTTGACGGAAAGGTAACGTTGAGTGACCTTCCGGGAATCGGCATTGGTAAAATGAGGGCAATGTCTGATTAATATCATATTTCAATCTTAAAAATTCTAACTAAAAAAATAAATTGGTAGTATATCTTACAAAAAAGTTAATTAATGTAAAAATTTGTTACATTAGTACCCATTATTCAAGTCAAACATTTCGTTCAGTGAATTAAACGAATTTCAAAGAATGACAATATGTCAATTTTCTCTTCGTAATCTTTTATCAGATTGAATTTTTCAACCCTAAAATTTGAAACTTTACAAATCTATAATACCAAAAGACTCCAACTGAACGAAAGTTTAGCAAGGCATAATAGCTAATTATTCCCATGGATTACTTAAAACCAAAAACAAAATGAAATGAAAAAAACTTTAGCTCTCTTTTTCATTTTGTGCATGGTCATTCAATTGACCTTCGCGCAAAAGCGAACACTCACCGGAACTGTTCGCGACAATGCAACCGGAGAACTCCTTGTTGGTGTTACCATTGTAGAAAAGGGTACATCTAACGGGACCATAACGGATGCCAGCGGTAACTTCAAGATTTCGATAGCACCCGAATCATCACTTTCGGTCAGTTTTATTGGAATGAAAAGCAAAGAGGTTAAACCTGGAAGGGTTTCCAATATTACCATCGATCTCGAGTCTGATATTTCACAGGTTGAAGAGGTTGTAGTTGTAGGATATGGCACCCAAAAGAAAGCCAATCTTACCGGATCAGTTTCTACAGTCGATGTCCAAAAGACATTAAAGTCAAGGCCAATTACCGACGTTGGTCGCGGACTTCAGGGATCAACACCGGGATTGATTGTTACAACAACAACAGGCGCTATTGGAGCAGCACCTACTATTACTATTCGCGGTGTAACCGGATCATTGAACTCTTCTGCCACACCTTTGATCTTACTGGATAACGTCCCAATTCCGGATCTTAATTACATAAATCCGGATGATATCGAATCGATTTCCGTACTAAAAGATGCTGCCTCAACAGCAATATATGGTGCTCGTGCAGCTTTTGGCGTAGTGCTGATAACTTCAAAAACCGGGAAAAGGGACGAAACTGTCAGGGTAACCTATTCTAATAACTTCGCATGGGCTACTCCTGCCAATCTTCCCGAAATGGCACCAGCCTGGCAAAGTGGTTTGGCTTATCTTACAGCAGCGCGTCATAATAATCCATCCGCACAGTATGTTGGTACAATCGGAGGTCTCCGGTACAATGACGATATCATTGCCAAGATGAAAACATGGTCTGAAACCTATGGTAAAGGAGAAGGACTATCCAGGGAAATGGAACGTGGTCGTGATTTTGAGATGTTTGTTGGATATATGGAAGCCTATCGGGACTGGGATATAGCTAATTTGTTTTTTAGTAAATGGACACCTCAACAGAATCAAAATTTTTCGGTAAGTGGCGGTTCTAAATCAACAAGTTACAGTATAAGCCTTGGTTATCTTGACCAGACTGGTATCTTTAAAGCAAAACCTGATAGCTATAACCGTTACAACGTCAATGCCAATATCAATTCTGATGTCAATAAGTGGCTTACAGTGAGACTGAGAACCCAATTGTCCAAAACTGATTTTGCCACTCCCTTTTCTCTGAGTGGTGGAACATATACTCCCCTATTTACTTTATATCGCTGGCAACCCTCTTACCTCTATGGTACTTTCCAGGGTTTGCCTTTCCGCAATCCTGTAAATGAGTACGAACAAGCCAAATACCAAACCAAAGATATTTGGTACAATCGCTATTCTATGGGTGCAACATTGAAACCAATAAAAGGACTTTCAGTTGATTTTGATTATACCTACATAACGAATCATGAAGGTAACAATACAGTCGGGGGAATACCTTATGCATTGGATATTTATACAGCGCCAAATGCTGCTAACGTAGCCGATCCGACTACCATGTATAAAGCATATACTACATCTTATGATTATGTTTCAGCCGATGATGGCCGTACGGAAGGTTATGTTATGAATAGTATTATCTCTTATGAGAAAGCCATTAAAGAACATAGCTTTAAAATTATGGCCGGTACCAACATTGAGTCTTCAGAATACAGATATCATTGGTCCCAACGGAAAGGAGTTCTGGATTATACCCATCCCGAAATATCCCTGGCAACTGGCGACCAGTTTGTTTCAGGATCTCATTCGAAAACTGCCGTTGCCGGATTCTTTGGCCGTGTAAATTACGCTTACAAAGATCGGTATCTTGTTGAGTTTAATGGTCGATATGATGGTACATCCAAGTTTTTTGGCAAAAATCAATGGGGATTTTTCCCTTCTGTATCAGTTGGATACCGCATTACGGAAGAACCTTTCATGAAATCTTTGAAACCTTATCTTACTTCTCTAAAGCCAAGAGCATCATGGGGTAGAGTAGGAAATCAGGATGTACCTTCCGGACAGTTTTTGTCAAATATTGGTGTAGGAACATCTTCCTGGTTAATTGGCAACAAGAATACCTCTTATGCGGGAGTTCCATCCACCCTGAATCCTGTATTAACCTGGGAAACTGTTCAAACATTAGACTTTGGAGCTGATGCCCGCCTGTTTAAGGATAAAATGGGTGTCAATTTCGATTGGTTTCAACGGAAAACACTTAATATGTTAGGTGCAGGACAAGTTGTGCCCAGTTCTTTCGGTGGAAGTTCCCCAATGGTAAATTATGGTGAATTAACTACGAATGGCTTTGAAATTGCCATTGATTACAATCATACTTTCAAGAATAACCTGCACATCTTACTGTCTGCCAGTTTATCTGATTACAATACCAAAATAACGAAGTTTGCTTCAGCCTCTGACCCCAACGTTTATAACAATTACGAAGGGAAAACAATTGGGGAAATTTGGGGTTATACCACTGACAGACTTTTTCAGGTCTCCGATTTTGATCTGAATACAACTACCAATAAATATGTTTTGAAAGCGGATTTGCCCGCTCAAACCTTGCTGGAAAGCAGTAGTTTTACTTTTGCCCCTGGTGATGTTAAATATGTCGATATGAACGGTGATAGCAAGATTGGGTACGGAATCAATACCCTAAGCGATCACGGCGATTTATCAGTGATTGGAAATTCACAACCCCGGTATCTGTATGGATTGCGTGTTAATGCCGACTGGAAAGGCTTTGATGTCGATGTATTCTTTCAAGGTGTAGGTTCCAGAAAATACTGGGCTACAGGAAATACTGCAATTCCGGGTTGGGATGCTGCTGAAGCATGGTATGCACACCAAATGGATTATTGGACTACCGACAATACTACTGCCTACTACCCGCGTCCATCGAATTTAGGACAGGCAGGAAGTCTTTATAACTTCCAGACTCAGACTAAATATCTTTTGAATATGGCCTATTGCAGGTTGAAAAATGTGACTTTGGGTTATTCTCTTTCTCCTAAAATTGCAAAAAAGGTGTATGTACAGAAATTCAGGGTTTATGTAAGTGGTGAAAATCTATTCGAAGTTGATGGTCTGGGTAATGTTCCACTCGATCCCGAAACCGGTTTGCATAGCACTGCCGACTCTCGTATGTTTGGTCGTGGTTATCCATACCGCAGAACCGTTTCATTTGGAGTTCAATTAACCTTTTAGCAAAAAACTAAAATAGATATTATCATGAAAAGAATATTACTTATACTAACTCTTACGACGCTTTTTGCGACGAGTTGTTCAGATTTTCTGGACAAGCCACCTCTTTCTACGCTAACCGATGATGGATTCTGGGTTTCCGAATCCAATGTGCGTTTGTATGCGCAAAACTGCTACACTGACTATTTTACGGGATATGGAAGCGGTTGGACCTGGGGTAAGTTTTTCTCCGGAGAAACATTCAATGATGATTTTACAACTTTGGGCGCATGGACAAAAACAACACCCGCAACTAGTACTGCATGGACTTTCACCTATGTCCGAAAAGTCAATATCTTAATCGACAGGCTTGAACGTGTTCCGATGGCAGATGCTGCAAAGAATCACTGGAGGGGAATTGCCCGTATGTTCAGGGCTTTGGAATATTCCGATATGGCTCAAAAATTTGGGGATGTGCCATATTATGATACCCCATTGGATATTGCCGATAATACCGCATTGTATAAAAAACGCGATCCTTTGGCAACAGTCGTTCAAAAAATCATTGAAGATTTTGAATTTGCAGCTGCCAATGTCAGGCTAACGGATGGTGCACTTCAGGTAAATCGAGCTACAGTTCTAGGCCTTATGGCAGATAGATTACTCTATTTCGGTACCTTCTTAAAATATCAGCAAAACAACACAGCATTGGCCAAAACCTGTCTGGAAAAATCAAAATGGGCTGCAGGACAAATTATCGATGGAGTTGTGGGTAATTACCAAATTGAAAACAACTATAGGGCAATTTTCTCGTCCAAAGACCTTACAAGCAACAAGGAGGTTATCTTCTTCCGCCAATATGAAACTGCAATGACTACGCATTGTCTGATGAGTTATAACAACAGAGAACCTCAGACTGGCAT
>Ga0265297_10001211_pt1 | contig 62700 bp, 63 predicted proteins | sample Munlanlwell13791_FD_192502 | JGI IMG/M metagenome (GOLD analysis project Ga0265297, IMG submission 192502) | Leachate microbial communities from a municipal landfill in Southern Ontario, Canada - Leachate well 137-91 | ecosystem: Engineered > Solid waste > Landfill > Unclassified | place... | reverse complement strand
TGAATAGGTTGATGAACAATGGGGACAGGAATATTTTTTCATATACCCCATGTATTAGCAGATTGTGCTATCATTACAAGTAGATTATCTATTTCTAGGTGCCAGTTTTGTTACGGTACCGCTCACACACTAGCGACTGTTTACGAGGAACGAAGAAATACAGTCGCTTGCTCGTCCTGCATAGTCCGAAGGACAAAGTAGGATGTCCTTCCGAAACGAATATTTCGATTGCGAGGACCTGCCTGCCGGCAGGTAGGCGTAGACCTCGAATCGAACATGAGTGAAGGAGGACAGAAATTTAAATAACCTCACAGGTTAATTTGTTATAATATTTTAAATGAGTGATTATATTTATGACAATCCACCTCATAGTGGAGGTGATACTAATGATGATGTTTTAGATAGAGCTACAGAAGGTTACTATTCGTCTGAGACTCGTGAAAGATTTTTAAGGAAGGTCCGAATGATAAATCCACAAGCCCAAACTTTAGTAGAAGCTCTAACTCATTTTGCTAACCTTGATCATCCACATGCAAATCACAATCTAACAAATTCTTCTACTGGCGCTTTTGATTCAGAGAGAGCTTCTTATTTCGGTGTACCTTTAAAACCAGTAGATAGAGAGGGCACAAAATACAGTCCTTATGGCCATTTGGTGCTAAGGATAGAAAAAGATAGTAGAGACTCGCAAGATGGTTCTACTCCAGTTGTTCTGGAACTAGCCACAGGTGAAGATCCTTGGATGAGTGGTTATATGGTAGCTCAGTTTAAAACCAGATTATCACCAAGTGGTATATGGTCTGAAAACGAAAGTTGGGAAGTTGGATTCCAAATTCGGGGTCAAACTTCAACTCTGATGACAGTTGAATTAAATAATATCCCACATATCAAACCATAGACTTCGCCCAGTTAAGGTCTCTATCACTCCTAAAGTAGCAATAGCAGCGGTATTTACCCATGAAGGAAATGGCAAATTCTTACCTGTTGCTTCGCAGATATCTAAATATTTTTTGCAGGCGGCCTTTAGTCCATTACTTTCCAGTGCATCTAATACCATCAAGGATGTAAAAGGAGCACCATTATTGTCAAGTTTTTTTTGAGCATGTCTGCTAATAGTAGATGCTAAACTAGTATTTATGCAAGTTCCAATTCCTCTTCTTGTTGCACCTATTTCTATATAACTCATAGTATATTATTATACATAATTACTTACAAAAGTCAACGATATTTAGTTCAGACATATGTCTTTATAGACTTCATTATTATGATGATCTATTTTGTCATATTGTTTTAAGCAATAAAAGCGACTATAGTTATCCCATGTTTGCTTATTTCAGCATTTTTTTGTTGATCTAACCGACCTTATGTGGTCGGTTTTTTTTATAAGTTAAATTGAAAGGGGGTGAAAAAATATGAAAAAGCTGATTTTTACATCATTTTTTTTAAGTTTATTTTTAGCATTATTCACCTTTACGGTTAGCGCAGGATTTGATGAATTCGGTTATAACCCTACAGCAAGAAATTTTGTCGGTACGGGTTCTTCTTGGTGTCAGGGAAAATTAGGATGGAATAAATCAACCTGTGATGCTTATATGCATCCATATGAAAATGACAAATTAGTGATGAAGTGGAATGCTGAATGGGATAGAGGAAATGACGAAGTCTGGACTGACCCGGACGGATATGATGCCTGGGAAAATAATGAATGGAACGGAAGAGTTCCAGGTGGTTCAGGAGAAATATGGCATTATAAAATTGCCTGGGATAGAGGTTGTGCTGATGAAAATGTTCCTTCAACGCAAGCAACAAAGGGCAATGCCTATTGTTTATGGGGACCATTCGCCATGCTTCAAAGTCAGGGTTCAGGAGCCGATAGAGTTCACGTTTGGGATGTTCTCATGAAACCTGCTGGATACGGAGCATATTAGTTATATTTAGTAAGCGTATAAACAACCCATCTGACTGGATGGGTTGTTTTTTTGACATTTATAACAAATATCTTTATATTTAAACTATGCTCAAGAAGTTTAGTATTTATTTATTGCTTTTCTCCATTATATTTATCGTTAATATTTATTTCCTGTTAAAAATTAACAGCCGCTATAAAAAACAGGCCCATATCCAACAGATACTTAAAGACATTACATTTAATAATAGTCCTGAAAAACAGTTTAATTTTTCCAGTGCTCCGTTTGTACTTGGAGCTTATGAAAGTGAAGTTAATGTCGTTGATAATCGGGTAGCTAATCTTAAAAGTTTTTTCAGGAAATACGGTTCATCATTGTATGATCAGGCAGAACTTATTGTTAAAGTATCTGATAAGTATAATTTTGATTACCGGCTCTTACCGGCGATTGCCATGCAGGAGTCCAATCTCTGCAAATATATTCCCAGCGATTCATATAATTGCTGGGGATGGGGGATATACGGTGATTTGGTTACACGATTCGAATCGTACGAAGAAGCAATAGAAACAGTAGCCAAAGGCATAAAGAATCACTATATAGATAAAGGCCTGGTTACTGCATCGTCGATTATGGAAAAATATACGCCTTCGTCAAACGGTAGTTGGGCACATGGAGTAAATATATTTTTAAAAATGCTTGAATAGGCAGCTGTATTACTGGATTGATCTTGCCGATTGAAGTTCTTGCGATAATGAAAATTGAGTTCCTTTTTTCTTGGAAATTGCCGCAAAAGCTGATCCTCTTTTCTTTCTTTTGGATACCATGGCATTAAGCCAGGTTTTTGATTCTCCGACTCGAGCTCTAACAGCTTGTAAAAGACTAAGGACGGTTTCCAGGAAACGGACATGATAAATACCCGGCTTTTCCAGCTGTGTTTCGAGAACGATTTTTTGCATTTCCTTAACCTCATCAAGAAGTGATGCATCAGCTTTTTTAATCGCTTCTATCTCTCTTTTTATCAGCTCGACCAGGTCTTTTATCTGTTTTTTGATCAAATCCCTTTCGTAATACTCTTGATAGTTAAATACGGAAAATTCTTTTCTTTGAGAAACGGGTTTTTTTTTAGCTTCAAAATCACGCTCATTATACTGAGGCAGACCTTCACTGTTAAAATATGAGTCCATCCCATCGTAATCCAGGTCCTTGAGAGATTCAAGCGGATTGTTCTTAATCGGCTTGTTATATGGCTTATTTTGCATTTTAGAAGTATTGCTAAACATGGCCCAATTATACTACAGGCCTAAAAGAAAATCAAGCGTTTTCTGCTTCTTGAGAATGGTTGCGTAAAAATAGGCATTGCTTTGTACAGCCTTACGTTCTGCTTCGTTACTGATATTGGAAAACAGTTTTTCCAGATCAGTATTATTGACTACAATATTCTCTTTGTCGGCAATCTCATTGAGGATAAACTCAATCGCAAAAGTATCGGTGATTTCCTGAGCGTAGCGCTTTTTCAGATCCTCCATAGACGTATTCTTTGACTTAAGGTAGCTCTCAGTACTCAGGCCGATTTTCTGAATGTCATCAACCAGTTTTGCCAGTCTTTGGTTCAGTTCAGTTTCAATCACCAAATCCGAAATTTCAACTTTTGATTGCTTGATTAGACCATCAAGCAGATCGTTAAGTAATTTTTGTTTATTTTGCTCTATTTCCTTGGCATCAGGTTGTTTATCATTTTTTCCCGGTACCCAAATAGCTTCCTTCTTTTTGTCGGTCTTAAGTTTTTTGGAAAGTTCTTTGTAATCGGCAAGTTTAATTGAGGGTTTTTCAGCTAAGCTGAATTTTATCTGCCAATCTTCATTTTCCTTGGCTTTCACAAGCTCCACCTTGGGTGAAATTATTGGTTTCAGACCTTCTTTCTTTATGATTTCCTCATATATTTTTGGGAGTATGGTTTTCATTAACTCCTGATATACGGATTCTTTATGGATATGTTTCTGGGCTATTGTCTTTGGAGCTTTTCCTTGTCTGAATCCTTCAACGATTAAGGTTTTTTGTAGTCTAGAAAAAGCTTCCTCGTACTCTTTCTCAATAACGTCTTTAGGAATATCGGCAAAAATTTCGTAAGTATTTTTTGGGAGTTTATTGACTTTATGCTTAAACATAGATAATTATTTTACCGGATTTTAGGTCGAAAACAACTGGATTTTGTCTTCTTCTTTTTTAAATTCGTTCATGAAAAATCTAACTTTACCCGCCCATGTATTACCTTCACAGTAAATTCTGCCAACATCTTCAATGGTTTCGGCTCCTTTATTGTAATAATTTTCTCTTAAACCTTTACCGACAGTATCAATTGCTTCGGCCCAATCTTCGAACATAATCAGGCCCCTGCCCCAACCAAAAGGATTATTCGAGTTAGGATAGATGTGCTTGCCAAAGGAAGATTCAATACCGGTAATCGACGGTAAAAGATAACAGTCAAGATTATATTTATTACAAGCAGTAATGAAATCGTCTACAGAATCAACCAAAGGCGACTGCCATTTTTGCAGGACTTTTCTTATAGCGATTTTTTGCTTAAAATTAGCTAGGGACTGAGTATTGTCGATGCTGACAGATGTTAAAAGAGCAGAGTTTCCGGCAATTTTTTCCGCTATAACCGGCTTTGGAAAAAGAATCAACGCTAATATGATTATTAGGAAAAATTTTTTGCCCATAAAAAAAATCCTAAAGCTTTTCTAGCAAAGTAGAAAAACCTTAGGATCTGTTGCTATTTTAGCAGAATATTATAAGTTTGTCAAGTAGGGTAATAAACTACCCTATATAGCCTAATTTGTTACACAGCCATTATGTAGCTATTTAGACTATAATATGAGTCTGATTATGGTCAAATTTATGATTTCTAGCTTTGGATGTCGCGTAAATCAGGCTGAGAAAGCCGAGTTGAGTCTGAAGCTAACCAGCCTGGGATTTCTTCAAGATGAAGTATGTCCTAAAGTAATTATTATATATACATGTGCTGTTACTAATAAAGCTGAAAGGGAGGCTCGACAGAAGATTTACCATCTGCGGAGGAAGTATCCTGAAGCAAAAATTATCATCACAGGCTGTGCGGCAACCTACTGGCTCAAGCTTAATCCAAGTAATTCTGCTTTGGTTGATTTGGTTGTGCCTAACCAGGATAAAGAAAAGCTTCCAAAATTAATCACAAACATACTGCCACACCAACCCACCCGCAACCTGACAGGTTGCGGACGGCCTGGTAAAATAGGCAGGATAAGAACAGAGTCCCTTCTTATTGATAAATTCAACTTTTCCGGAAGATATTTGATTAAGATACAGGACGGCTGTCATCGATTCTGCAGCTATTGTATTGTTCCCTATTTGAGAAGTTTGCCTAAATCAAGAACAATAAAATCTGTTATTGATCAAATCAATGTTCTTCCTGGCAATATTAGAGAGGCTGTCTTAACTGCAATTAATACTGAGGATTATGGTTACGACACTGGGGAAAAATTAACAGACCTTATCGCTGATATTTTTAACCAAACAACAATTAAGCGGCTTAGTTTCGGATCGATTAATCCCTGGAGTATAAATAAAATTTTATTTCCCTTTATAGAGAGATAAATAATTCTGATAGATTCGTTAAATTTTTTCATATACCACTACAGTCCGGATCGGATAAGATTTTGAAATTGATGAAAAGAGATTATTCCGCTAACGAGTTTGCTGATAAAGTCAATATTCTATATAACATAAATCGTTTTTCCTTTATTGCGACTGATGTAATAACCGGCTTTATTGGAGAAACTGATCGTGAATTCGACAAAACGTATAATTTCCTTGAGAAATCACCAATTTCAAGATTTCACGTATTTCGATTTTCAGCAAGACGCGGTACCGCAGCATATTATATGCGTAACAAAATCAAAGAGCCGTCAGACAGTATGAAAAAGCTACGCTCAAAAGCATTAATAGACTTAAGTAATAAAAAATACTTGGAATTCCTTACAAAACATGTCGGATATGAATCTCCGGCTCTTTTTTTGATAAAAAGAATCAACGGTCATCAAGAAGCATTACTTGATAATAATATACCGGTAATGATTAGAACTGAATCCAATATATGCGGACAGATAAAAAACATAAAAGTAAATAGGCTAAAAAATAATCTGTTATTTGGTAGAATTATCTAAATTAAGGTCGCGTAGCTCAGTTGGCTAGAGCGTTTCATTGACATTGAAAAGGTCACAGGTTCAAGTCCTGTCGCGACCACCACGTAAGAAATTTGCTCTGCAAATTTCAACGTGGTTGGAACGTTTAAATCGAAGATTTATTACGTTCCACCAGTTTCGCTAGGCAGATTTAAGGATCTCAGGTTTCCCGCTTTGCGGGACTAACTCTCCACAAAACTCTCCCTGAATTATGATCGGGATTAATCACACTTAAAACTGCTTACTTCAATTAAAATCAGATATAATATACTACTTATGAATGAATTTGCAGGTCCTATAAGAGTACCTATCGAAATAGATCAATTAAGATTAGAAAGTGCTTTTGGTTCCGACGCTGCTTATCTGGAGTTTGTTTCAGAAGCTAAAGTATATCTTCATCAAATGGACAGTCGACTAGTTATGTATGGTAGTTTTGTGCACGGCAAACCTCGTCCAGATAGTGACATTGATTTATTGCTTTGCGACTATTTTAGCTTTCGTAATGTACCAAAAAAAGAAGTTATAGATAGTCCGACAATAGTATGCCCGGACTTGTGCGGACAGATCTCATATCCAATAACCTATGCTGATGGAAGAATTAAAGAATATGTTAAAAGAAAATTTGAAAGGTTGTATAGACAGGTTAAATCAATCCAACAAATAACCGGTCGAAGGTTTGATTTAAATTTCTGCTGTAATTTTCAATCATGGTTAACAACTATGAACGATCCATACTGGGAACTGGCCAGAAGATAAATTACTTAAAACTGCTTCATAAAATTGAGAAAAGAATGGAAGATATTATTTCCTATTTTTTGGTTTATAGAAAAAATAATATTGAGAATAATAATGATCTGCAACGGCAACTCGCTTCATTTTATCAAAATAAGCAGACAAGCTTCTTAATAAGTTTTCTGGTACGGTTGATAAAAAACGTTGTAATTTATATATGGTAGAGTAAACTATACTATCAAATTGACTATCACCGTCTAAAATCAAAGCTCCACCAGGTTTCAAAACCCGATAATACTCTCCTAAAATAAAATGAGTTAATTTATCATGATCATTGTGATGGGTTATGTCGTAATCAACCGCATGCCATAACGCTCCTAAACGATCAAAAATTACATCAACTGTATTGTCTCTAATAGGAAGATAAAATGCATTCAATTGAAGCGGAATTGAATGGTCTCTTTGACGTCTAACACCGACGATATCACCAGCCAGCACTTTAAAAGGTAGTGTTTTGGCAAACGCTTCTTCATATAGACCAGTATTCGCAGAGGGTGATAAAAGAATACCTGTTCCACCCCGGGGCACAGCCGGCAACATACCTGATTCAAAAAAAGTTTCTGCTGTAACAGTATAAGATGAACGAGTGACGGATTGATTTCTTTGACTGTCTAACGCACCCCAGTTTGCATTAATTCCCATTGGTCCATAAAGACATGAAAGATAATCTGCTAATTTACCTATTTTCATTTCCATTGTGCACATATTTATACTGATTTATTTTTCGTATAATTTACTATAGGTTAGTATATTATTAAATTCTAAGAAAATCCATGGTATTTTGTTTAAATCTGAGAATCTTGACTTTTTGAATTAAACTTATATACTTATTTTGTCAATTATGATACTAATAAATAATATTATTTATATTACAACCACTACCTGCCGCTAATCGGGGGGTAATGGTTTGATATCAAATTCCCGCCGATACGGCGGGTTTTTTTGTTATTATTAGTAATTAATCAAACAAATATGGATAAAAACAATTTAGAAAAACTGCGTCATTCATGCTCACACCTTTTGGCTGCCGCTATTATGGAGTTATGGCCAAAAACAAAACGAGCAATTGGGCCTGCCATTGACAACGGATTTTACTTTGATTTTGAGTTTATTAATCCAATATCAGAAACAGACTTCCCAAGAATTGAGCAAAAAATGCATGAGATAGTAAAAAAATGGGATAAATTTGAAAAGCAGGAATTAACTCTTGATGAAGCAAAAGCTGATTATCCTGACAACCCATATAAGCATGAGCTGATTGACGAATATGCAAAACAGGATGCTAAACTTTCATTTTACCAATCAGGCGATTACCGGGATTTATGTGTCGGAAGTCATATTGATAATCCAAGTAAAGCCCTAAAACATTTTAAACTGCTTTCAATTGCCGGGGCTTACTGGAGAGGCAGTGAAAAAAACAAAATGCTGACCAGAATTTACGGTACCTGTTTTCCAACCAAAGAAGAACTTGATAAGTATCTTTGGCTTATTGAAGAGGCAAAAAAAAGAGATCACCGCAAGCTCGGACGCGAGCTTGATTTGTTCGTAATTAGCGAAAATATCGGTAAGGGACTGCCTCTTTTAACACCAAATGGAACAGTAATAAAAAAGCAGATTCTTGATTATGAATATAAGCTTGAGACAGCTGCCGGTTTCAAGCAGGTTTCAACACCCCATATTGCCCGAAGCGAGATGTATAAAAAAACCGGCCATTGGGACCATTACCGCGATACCATGTACAAACCATTTGGAATTGATGAAGATGAATATGTTTTAAAGCCGATGAACTGTCCACATCACTATATGATCTATGCATCGCAGCCGAGGAGTTATAAAGATCTTCCCATCAGATTATCCGAACCGGGAATGTGTTATCGTTTTGAAAAAGCCGGTGAATTAGCAGGCTTACTCCGAGTTAGAGCTTTGAGCATTGACGATAGTCATATATTGATGATGGAAAACCAGATTGAATCTGAGTTCGCTCTGTGTATTAGAATGGTAAAACAGATGTTTACTGTATTTCAATTACCTGATTATTATGTAAGGTTGTCTTTAGCTGATCCTACTGATGCCGTTAAATATATCGCCGATGAACAAACATGGACCAAAGCAGGAGAAAAACTGGAAAAAATCGTCAAAGATAACAAATTAAATTACGTGGTTAAAAAGGGAGAGGCTTCTTTTTATGGTCCAAAACTTGATTTCATGGTAAAAGATTCATTAGGTAGAGAGTGGCAAATGAGTACATTACAGCTCGATCTTTTTATGAGTAAGCGACTGAATCTTGTTTATACTGATGATGAAGGAAAGGAAAAAAATCCGGTCATACTTCATCGCGGACTAACCGGATCAATTGAAAGAACTCTGGCGATTCTGATTGAGCATTTTAACGGTTCATTTCCAATCTGGCTGGCACCAGTTCAGGTGGCGATATTGCCTATTTCAGAGAAACATCTTGAATATGCCCAGACAATCCTGGCTCAATTACAAAGTGCTGGTATAAGAACTGAGGTTGACCGTGACAACAAAAAAATCGGTTATAAGATCCGTCAAGCAACCTTGAAAAAGATCCCCTATATGATTATAATTGGTGATAAGGAAAGTCAAAATAATAAAGAAATGCTTATAAGCGTCAGACAAAGGGATGGAAAAAATATGGGAACTATGAATATTACCAGTTTTTTAGATATTTTAAAAGACCAAATTGAGAAATTTTTATAGACCCCCGATCAGGAGAAAGTTTTATCAATTGAACTACCGAATTGAGCCGTTGAGTTTAAGAGTAATTGATGATAAGGGTAAGCAGGTAGGCATTCTTAATCGCGATGAAGCTATAAGAATCGCTCAGGAGAAAGATCTTGATCTGGTTTTAATCGCTGCTAAAGCCAGCCCCCCGGTCGCCAAGATTATTGACTTTAAGAAATTTTTGTATCAGGAGAAAAAGAAAGAACAGGAGGCCAAGAAAGGCATAAAAAAAAGTGTTGTCAAAGATCTGAATTTATCGCTATTTATTGGCCAGGCTGATTTGCAAAGAATTATTAACAAAGGATTATCTTTCCTTAAAGATGGCAATCAGCTGCGGATCAACCTGACGCTGAAAGGAAGAGAGGTTGCTAAACGCGACATGGCCTTTGCTTTAGTTAAGAAATATATTACCAGCCTCGGCGAAGTAAACGTTTCAAAAGAACCAAGACTCGAGGGAAGAGTAATCAGAACTGTAATCGCTAGAAAAAAATAGCATTGTCTGTTACAATTGAAGTTTGCTATTATGAAAAACAAAACCCGGAAATCAGCCAGTAAACGATTTAAAGTAACAAAAACAGGGAAGTTATTGCATCGTTCGCATTATCTGAGACACCTGAGATCAAAGAAGTCAAAAAGACAAATCAGAGCGCTGAAAAGAATGAAGGTCGTTACCGGAAGATATGAAAAGAAAATAAAAAAAATGCTGGGAGTATCAACCAAATGATATAAATTTACTGACAATTTGAATTATGGTAAGAGTGAAAAGCGGAACAGCCACAAAAAGGAAACATAAGAAAATTTTAAAGCTTGCCAAAGGTTACTGGATGACCAGACACAAGCAATTTAAGAAAGCTCAGGAAGCTGTTCTTCATGCCGGTGAATATGCCTTTCGCGGCAGAAAAAACCGGAAAAGAGATTTCCGCCGATTATGGATACTCAGGTTAAATGCCGCTTTGAAGGCTCTCGGAATGAAATATAACCAATTTATCAATCTGCTTAAAAATAAAAAAATTATTCTTGACCGCAAAGTTTTAGCCCAAATCGCAGTTGAACATCCCAAAGTGTTTGAAAATATCGTTAACAAAATAAAATAAATATCCTCTATAATTTCCTTTATGAATTTGTCGGAAAAATTCCACGCTCTGCAAAATGGTTGGAGAAATGAAATCAACTCAATCAATTCAGCTGATGAACTGGAAAATCTGCGTATTAAATACCTTGGCCGCAAAGGATTGCTTAACAATCAATTTCATAATTTATCAGATCTCGGTAAAAAAAACGCCGGTATTGAATATAACCTAACCAAAAGATTTATCGAACAGAGTTTAAAGGATAAATTGTTTCAATTAACAAATGCTAATAGCGCTTCGTCAACAGACGTCACTGTCAAATATGAAATTGAGAAATATTCAAAAGGCAGTCTGCATATGACCACATTAGCCATTGAGGAAATCAGCCGGATTTTCGAAAAAATCGGTTTTGTTAGGGTATCCTATCCCGAAGTCGAATGGGAATATTTTTCTTTTGAAGCGCTTAATATGCCAAAAGGCCATCCTGCCCGTGATGATTTTGAAACATTCTATATTGATCAACCGGAAGATATATCTAAAGGAAAAATGATATTAACGCCCCATACGTCATCCGGACAGATACGGGAAATGCTCAGATTAAAAAAACCACAGGTAAGAATGATAAATATTGCCAAAACATATCGGCTTAACTGGGACACGACACATACACCGATGTTCCACCAGTTCGAAGGATTATGTGTTGACAAAGATATTAATATTACACATCTCAAAGGTACAATTGATTATTTTGCCAAGGAGTTTTTTGGCGAAAAAAGGGAAATCAGACTTCGGCCGTTCCATTTTCAGTTTACCGAACCATCATTTGAAGTTGACGTCAGTTGTGGAGTCTGTCTTGGAAAGGGAAGCATTAATGGAAAAAAATGTAAGGTCTGTAAATCCGGCTGGCTTGAACTGGGCGGAGCCGGTATGGTTCATCCCAATGTTTTCCGTTACGGCGGTATTGATCCGGATATCTACAGCGGTTGGGCATTTGGTTTTGGTCCGGAGCGCTGTTTTATGATGAAGGAAGGCTTAAAGATTGATGACCTGAGAACTGTTTATGAAAACGATGTTAGATTCCTTGAACAGTTTTGAGATAACAATATGAACATCAAAATTACGTACAACTGGCTGCTTGAATATCTGGAAACCGATGCCGGGCCTTATGAAATCCAAAAGTATTTGTCTTTATGCGGACCGTCAATAGAAAAAGTTATCGAATACGATAGCAAAGGAATAAAAGACTATATTTTCGATATCGAAGTCACTTCAAACAGGATTGATACGGCCTCTGTTTTTGGAATAGCCCAGGAAGCTCAGGCAATCTTACCCCAATTTAACAAAAAAGCGCAGCTGAAGTTCAATCCTTTGGAAAAATACCGGTTTGGTTCATTGGAAAAAGAACTTGGAGTGAAAAACAAGCTTGATATACAAATTACTGATAGCAGTCTTTGTTCTCGTTTTACCGCCTTGATTCTTGACGTCAAAATAGAAAAATCTCCTGAGATTATTAAACAAAGATTAACCATGTGTGACATCAAGTCAATTAGCAATGTTATTGATATCTCAAATTACTTGATGCTTGCTCTTGGCCAGCCGACCCATATTTTTGACTACGATAAAATCAAAAATAAAAAAATGTGGTTACGGTTAAGTAAACCCGGAGAAAAAATAATCACTTTAGACGGTAAAGAAATAAACCTGCCCGGAAATGATATAGTTATCGAAGATGGATCAGGAAAACTAATTGATCTTTGCGGCATAATGGGCGGGCTTAATTCTTCGGTAACACCGGAAACGAAAAAAATTATTCTTTTTGTCCAAACATATAATAAGCGAAAGATCAGACAAACCTCAATGACTACCGGCCAGCGAACAATGGCAGCAACATACTTTGAAAAAGGTCTTGACGAAGACAGAGTAGAGGCAGCTATAATTTATGGGGTTGAACTGTTGAAAAAATCTGCCGGCGGGATTATTACCTCTCCGCTCTATGATATATATCCCCAACCATATCAGTCAAAGAAAATAACTGTTAATCAGGATTATATCGACGGGAAAATAGGTGTAAAAGTGCCCAAAGACAAATCCTTAACAATCTTGAAAAGCCTTGGCTTTAATGTTAACCTAACTGATAATCAGTTTGAAGTTGAGATTCCATCGTACAGAAAAAATGATGTCAGCATTAAGGAAGACATCGTTGAGGAAATTGCCAGGGTGAACGGATATTTCAATCTTCCCGGTATTTTATCACCGTATGTATACATCAAACAGCCCGAGGAATTACAGAAATTCTTTTTCTGGAGTAACAGAGTCAAATATTTCCTTAAGGATCTCGGTTTAAATGAGGTAGTTAATTATTCAATGGTATCGGAAAAACTGCTCAACGCTCTGGAATTAAAACCGGAAACACATCTGTGTCTTTCAAATACCATTTCAGATGAAATCAAATACTTACGCACCAGTTTATTAGTATCTTTGATAAAGAATATTAAAGATAATCAGGGCAAAAAGAAAGGCTTGAAATTTTTCGAACTGGCAAAAGTTTATCATAAGAAAGACAATGATTTGCCGGAAGAAAAATATAAGCTCGGATTAGTCACTAACTCGAATTTTCAAGAACTCAAAGGGATTGTCGAAGCTTTGTTTACCGAATTAAAAATTAAAAAGATTACCAGAAAAAAAACCAATCACCAGCTGTTTTCGGATATGCAGGTTGGATTTATGGTGAATAACAATTTGATTGCCATTATCGGCGAATTAAAACCGCCTTACAAATTAGCCATGGAAATTAAAGATAATGTTATTTTGGCTGAACTGGATTTTCAAAAACTAGCTTCACTTGCCCGAGTCGTCCCAGACTATAAACCGATCAACCCATATGCTGTGATTAATCTTGATGCAACGTTTGGCACCAATGAACTTATTACATATCAATCAATAATAGACGCCGCTTATAAAACGTCATCGCTTTTAATTGACGCAGAAGTTATCAGTGGAATAAAAGAAACATCAATCAATAACAAGCTGACTTTAAGGTTTTATTTTTCGTCACCGGAGAGAAACATTACTATTGATGATGCCAAGCAGGAGTTGGAAAAAATTAAACTTATGGTTCCTCAGTCGGGGTTGGAGAAGGTGAAAGAATAAGCGTCGGTGTTGGCACATTAGTCGGACTGACATAATCCCAGGCTTTATTAACACCAAATTTAATTGTTGATTCTCCGTTTTTGTCTTTATCATTCTTGGCTGTAATTTTCAGTTCATAAACACCATCATTCAGGCTCATGGCTTCATTAATATCTTTGTTATCTCCGTCAAGATTCTTAACTTCATTTCCGTTCAAATAGATCTTTACGTTTTTAATTGAACCCAGACTGGCTATCTTGGCTTTTATTTCGACGTTATTCGAGTCGACCTTCGATTGATTTCCCGGAGACTTAATCGAGACAATCACGGAATCAGCCGATGCGTCCGAAGTTTCGGTCGGATAATGATATTTGCTGTCGCTTTGTTCTCTTGACCAAGCATCAATTGCCTCCTGCCAGCGATTCTTACCGTCAACAGAAATCGGGTCGTTCTCGGTAATGACAATAAAATCTTTTTCTTCGTAATTTCCTGATTTAATCTCAACATCATTCGCCAGTTTTCCGTTGCTTTTGGATATTTTTAGTTTTTTATAAAAAGGTGAAATGTCTTTTGGTTCGCTGTTTTTGATAAAATATTCAGCCCGGTTCGGATAACCGTCTTTTGGCAGACCTCCGAGATAAGCATCGATTTGCACCGCTTCAACATTGGCGGGCTTATCAATAATCCCGTCTTCATATTTTTTAAGAACCTCTGTCATTAATTGATACCAGATCGGTGAAGCACCGGTTATTCCGGAGGCGATTTTAGCATTCATCGGAGTATTATCATTATTACCGACCCATACGCCAATGGTGATTTTTTTAGTATAACCAACTGCCCAGTTATCCCGCTTGTCATTGGTTGTACCGGTTTTGACAGCTACGGTTTTTCCGGGTATTTTCAGATATGAATTAGGTCCGAATACCTGAATTCTGGCATTATTATCCGAAAGGATGTGGGAAATAATAAAGGCGACTTCTTCAGGAACAATCTGTTTTTCTTTGGCTTTTATTTCCTGGTACAATTTTTTATTATTAAAATCGCTGATCTCAGTGAAAGAACTTAAATTTCTTTTGGTTCCGCCATTGGCTAAAACCGCATAACTTGATGTTAAATCGAGCAAAGTAGTTTCGCCGCCGCCAAGACTGATTGATAATCCAAACCGTTTAATATTTTCCTGAGTCGGGCCAAAAGTGTCCATTCCAAAATTTGACAGATATTGGAGAAAGTCTTTAATTCCAACCATGGCCAGAATTTTTACTGCAGGAATATTAATTGAGTTGCCAAGAGCAAACCTCAGTTGAATCGGTCCGGCAAATTTACCATCGTAATTTTCAGGAATATAATCCTTTTCACCCTGATTCGGGAAAACTGTTTTAACGTCCATGATTACAGATGCCGCAGTATAGCCTTTTTCCAAGGCCAATCCGTATTCAAATGGCTTTAAAGCCGAACCAGGCTGACGTAAACCTAAAGCAGCGTTAAACTTACCGAATTTATCGTCATTATAATCATAAGAACCAACCATCGCCAAAATTTCGCCTGTTTTTGAATCAAGTACAACTACGGCCGCATTGCTGACATCAAAATCTTTGAGTTTGGAGATCTCGTCTTTAACTATTTTTTCGGCTGATTTTTGAACATCCAGGGCTAAGGTTGTTTTTATCTTAACTCCGGTATCAATGATCTTGGGTCCCATCTCTTCTTCAACCATATTTTTTACGTAAAAAATAAAGTGCGGGGCTGAAATATTCAACCGTGGCGAAGCGAATTTAACCTTATCAAGATCGGTAAGGGCTTTTTTTTCCTGAACTTTGGTAATATAACCGTCTTCCCGCATCCGTCTTAACACATCGATTGCCCGGTCTTTCCAAGCGCTGTTTTTACCTATAAACGGTGAAAAGTATGAAGGATTTTGAGGAAGACCCGCCAGGATAGCAGATTCGACTAAATTCAAATTTTTTGGAGATTTATTAAAATAAGCTGAAGTTGCAGTCGCAACACCCCAATAACTTCCCCCATATGGAGCCTCGTTGAGATACATTTCTAAGATTTGATCTTTGGAATACCTGCGTTCAACCTCAATCGCCAAAATAATTTCCCTTACCTTTCTCGATATAACTCTTTGGGAAGTAAGCAGAACGTTCTTTATCAGCTGCTGGGTAATGGTAGAACCGCCTTCCAACCTGCGTTTTAGAAAAATATTCAAAACAGCCCTTAAGATACCTGTTTGAGAGACCCCCCTGTGCTTATAAAAATTTTTATCTTCAATTGCCACTGTGGCTTTTTTAAGATTGTCCGCCACATCTTTAATATCCACGGGAACGCGATTTTTGTCCTTGTACATCTCATAAATTACCTTGCCTTCCCGATCATAAAAAACCGTCGAGTTTTGGCTTGTCTGGGAAAGCTTTCCCGGTGACGGCAGATCCTTTCCATACCATGCAAATACAAAAAATGACAGTAAAAAACCCAGAACGATAAAAGCCACGATTGAGATAAAGCCGTAAAAAATAATTTTTTGCTTAAGTTTATTTCTTTTGAGGATTGATCTTGAATAATTGACCATATCTCAATTATAATACATTTAGTGTATTATGAATTTTAATATGAAAAAAACCGCTAAGCTTTCAAAAAAAGAAAAAATCTGGAAAATAATCTTAATTATTTCTTCGCTTTTGTTAATCCTATCGTCATTATCACCTTTTTTATTTATAAGATAGGATAATTCAATGTTAATTAATGATGATATAAGACTTTTACCCCAAACCAGTCATGTTACCATTCACCGATTAAATTCACTGGGAATCCGCAACTGCTGGAATTTGATTAATTTTTTTCCTTTTCGCTATGAAGATTATTCTCTCGTTTCAAATATTGCCAAAATACAGGAAGGCGAAATTGTAACCATTAAAGGCAGTATTGTCAGCGTTAAACCCGTTTTTACTAAAAACGGTTATAAAACCCAAAATATTGTAATTCAAGACCAAACCGGACAAATCGAAGTAATCTGGTTTAACCAGTTATACCTGTTAAGAATTTTTAAAGTCGGTTTAAATATTTCAATTTCCGGTAAAGTTACCCAGTACCGGGGTAAGCTTACCATCCAGCCTTCCGAATATGAAATTATCCCCGGTTTAACTGCGCCGACCATTCATACGGGAAGAATCATCCCTGTTTATTCTGAAAGAAAAGGCCTTTCTACCAAAACGATCCGCCAAAAAATTAAATACCTGACAGATGATGTGGATTTCATCGAATCTATACCGGAACCGTTTCCTGGTGAAATTATTAAATATAATCAGCTTTTACCTGAATCGGCAGCCTATTCCCAGATTCATGCACCAAAAACATTACTTTTGGCAGATAAGGCAAGATATCGTTTGGCTTTTGACGAAATGTTTCAACTGCAGCTAAGAACTACACTGGTAAAGAAAGAATGGGAAAAAAATCGGGTTGGCCACAAACTTGACATTTATTCCCGGGCAATTCAGGAAAAAATAATTGGCTTTATCGCCGGTCTACCTTTCACGCTAACATCGGCGCAAAAAAAAGTGATTGACGAGATTTTAACCGACCTGTCTCAGGACAAACCGATGAACCGATTCTTGCAAGGTGACGTTGGATCCGGTAAGACTGTAGTAGCGGCTATTGCTGCCTTCGCAACTTATCTTAACGGCTACCAAACTTTAATTATGGCGCCAACTGAAATACTGGCTCAACAACACTATCTGACGATAATCAATTTATTTAAAAATCAAAAAGTAAAAGTAGGTTTGCTAACAGGATCAAAAAAACTGGCGAGTATCAATAAGCTGGATATTATCATCGGTACTCACGCATTGCTAACCAATAATATTAAACTAAATAAAGTTGGGACCGTAGTCATTGACGAACAGCACCGATTCGGTGTCGCGCAAAGACATAATCTGAAAGAGAAGGGAATAAATCCTCATCTTTTATCAATGACGGCAACGCCGATTCCAAGAACTATCTGGCTGACTGTCTACGGCGAACTTGATCTTTCGATTATTGACGAAATGCCCGTTGGAAGAAAGCCCGTAAAAACATATCTTATTCCAAAAGAAAAAAGACAATCCTGTTATCAATGGATTAAAAAACAGATCAGAGAAAATAAAACCCAGGCTTTTGTTATTTGCCCGTTAATCAATGAGTCCAACACAGAAACCCTGCAGTCGGTTAAAGCGGCTAAAAAAGAGTTTGTTGAACTGCAGAATAATGTTTTTCCTGAATACCGAATCGGTCTGCTTCATGGAAAGTTAAAAACTGCTGAAAAAGACTCTATTATGGCCGGTTTCAAAGACGGAAAGTACGGTATATTAATCTCAACTTCAGTGGTTGAGGTCGGTATTGACATACCAAACGCCTCCATCATGCTGATTGAAGGAGCTGAAAGATTCGGACTTGCCCAGCTGCATCAACTAAGAGGCAGAGTCGGCAGGGATAATGCCCAAGCATATTGCTTTCTTTTTACCGACCAGGACAAACCAGAAATTAAAAAAAGGCTGACTTTTTTTTGTAAAAATAATAAGGGAGTCGATCTGGCTGAGTACGATTTAAAAATAAGAGGACCCGGCGATATTTTTGGTCTGGCCCAACACGGATTTTTAAATTTAAAAATTGCTTCTTTTAGCGATCTTGAATTAATTAAAACAACCAAAAAAGCGGTAAATTACTTTATACAAAAATACCCTTTACTTAATAAGTTTCCCGAACTTAAATCCCGGCTTAAGGAAATTGATCACGTACCGGATGTCGCGAGGGATTGAGGTAATTATAATTATTACTTAAACGAACTTGTCAGATTGTAAATTGGAGTAATAACGGAAATTACCAGGAATCCAACACCAAAACCCAATAAAAGCAGAATGGCCGGCTCAATTAACGTAGTCATGGCTTTAATTGCCATCTCCGATTCCATCTCAAAGTACTTTGAAAGCTTTCCCAGTGTTTCATCAAGATGGCCGGTTTGTTCACCGACTATTGACATCTGGACTAAAATCGGCGGAAAAATTCCTTCTTGCTCAAACGAGTTGCCAAGGGATTCTCCTTTTTCAACCTTTTTATAGATATTCCTGAACGAATCCTGATAAATAATATTGTCCGTGGTATCAACTATGATTGTTAATGCCTCAAGTATGGAAACGCCTGAGGAAATAAGAATTGACAAGGTTCTGGTTGCATTAACCAATGACGATACTTGAACGACATTATTAATAATCGGGGTTTTAAGCAACAACCGATGAAAAACATATTTTCCCGGTTTTGTTTTGATATACCCTTGGAATAAATTGATCAGTCCGATGACAGTAAAAATTATAAACGGCCAAAACTTGACCGAGAAAGACGATATGACTATCAGAATTTGGGTAGTAAAAGGCAGTTCAACTTTAAAGTCTTTATAAAGATTTAACAGTTTGGGAATAACAAATGTAATCATAATAAACATAACAATAAACATCGCCGAAATAACAATCGCGGGATAGACCATAGCCCCTTTCAGTTTACTCTTAAACTCCCTTTCCTTTTCCAGGTTCTCCGCTAGTTTGAGCAGAATTTCGCCCAGTTTACCTGAAGCTTCTCCTGACTTGACTAGAGAAATATAAAGATTTGAAAAAGCTCCGGGATATTTTTCAAGCGACTTGGAAAAAGTGTTTCCGGATTTAATCTGACTGTCAATATCTTCAATCATTTTAAGCAGGGTTGGTTTGGTAATCTGTTTTTTGAGAATTTCGAGAGCGTCAATTATTGTCAAACCGGCATTAAGCATGATGGCAAGCTGCCTGGTAAAATCAACCACATTGTTAAAGGTTACTTTTGAAAAGTAATTACTGATAAAACTCAAGGAATTTTCTTTCTGAATCTCAGTTACCTCGATCGGAAAATAACCGTTATTTCGTAAATACTTAATCACATCAGATACGCTCTCGGCTGATATTTTTCTTTTGATTATTTTATTATCTTTTAAAGCTCGGAATTCAAACTGCATTTTGGTCTAAATTAAATTTTCTAATTCTTTTGGTCTGATTGCATAAGACATGGCCGTATCACGTGAAATCTTGCCCGCTTGGTATAAATTTGAAAGGCATTTTTCAAAGAGAATCATTCCTTCTCCTTCCGATGTCAGCATAACGTTATTTATTAAGTGCGTTTTACCTTCCCGGATTAAAGAAGCAACAGCCGGATTAATAATCAGGATCTCAGCTGCCGGAATTCTTCCCGGCTTATCCAGTCTGGGAAGCAGTTTCTGGGAAACAACCATCTGCAGCTCTGCTGAAAGCTGGGATTTTATCTGATTTTGTTGATTGGCCGGAAAAATATCAATCATTCTGTTAATAGCTTCAGAGGCTGAAGACGTATGCAGGGTAGAGAATACCAGATGTCCGGTTTCGGCAGCAGTCAACGCCAGGTCAATTGTGTCGTAATCCCTCATCTCTCCAACGAGAATAACATCAGGATCTTCACGCAAAGCAGATCTTAGGGCAACCTGCCACGAATGGGTATCTTGATGAAGCTCGCGCTGAGAAATAATTGATTTTGATACTGGATAAACATATTCAACCGGATCCTCGATTGTGATAATGTGTTTCGAATATTTGGTATTAATGTCATTGATTATTGCCGCCAGGGTTGTTGATTTACCTTCACCGGTTGGTCCGGTTAACAAAACCAATCCTTGGGATAAATCTTTTGTTTTATTGATTATGGCTGGAAGGTTTAACTCCTCAATTGTCTTGATGGTTGTTGAAATAAGTCTGAAGGCTCCTGACAAGCCGTTCTTTGTATAGTAAATATTCAATCTGAACCGGTGACCGTTATAATCTATTCCCAGATCAATCTCCCGGTTTGAAAGTAAATTTTCTTTTTGTTCAGAACTGATTAATTCGAACAAGAGTTTTTTTGCATCGGTAGCGGTAATCACTTCAGTATTGTTCAGCTGGTAAAGATCGCCGTTAACTCTGATGCTTGGATAATACCCGGAAATAATATGCAGATCAGAAGCATTACGGTCAATCGTCAACTGTAATAATGTACCTATATCCATAGATGTTTGTAATTTTTAATACTCTTGTCAAACTTCAGCCACCCTTAAAATTTCTTCAATCGTCGTAATCTTATCAAGAACCTTCAGATAACCGTCTTGTTTCATAGTAATTAATCCTTCTTTAATCGCTTGCGCTTCAATATCCTTGGCAGAGGTCTGCTGCAGTATCATCTTGTTTATGGGCGTGGTAATTTTGAGCAGCTCAAAAATGGCAACTCTCCCTAAGTAACCGGTATGGTTACACTCGCTGCATCCTTCACCACGGGCAATTTTTATTCCGTGCTCTTCGAGGTATGGTTTTGGAAGCAGGAAGTTTAAAACTTCTTTTATATTTTCTTTTACTGCTTGGGTTGGTTCAAAAATAGTTTTGCAATAGGGACATATTTTACGGCAGATTCTTTGGGCAATTGAAGCAGTCAAAATTGAGGCAATTAAAAAAGGTTCTCCACCCAAATCGATTAAACGCGGTATGGCTGTAGCTGAATCGTTAGTGTGCAAAGTAGAAAAAACAAGATGACCTGTTAAGGCGGCCTGGATGGCTAATTGCGTCGTTTCCTTATCTCTGATTTCTCCGACTAAAATAATATTCGGATCCTGTCTTAGAAAAGCTCTTAAACCGCTGGAGAAAGTTAAACCTGCCTGGGGATTAGTCTGAACCTGATTTATTCCTGCCAGTTGATACTCCACAGGATCCTCCAAAGTAACAATGTTAACCCCCGGTTTGTTTAACCGGTTTAGTATCGAATACAAAGTAGTTGTCTTCCCGGAACCGGTTGGCCCGGTAACCAAAATTATGCCGTAAGGTTTGTTTAATGATTCTTCAAGATCTTTGTACTGAGGACCTCTCAGGCCAAGATCCATCAAAGAAGGGACACCACCGGTTTTTTTTAGTAATCTCATGACAATTTTCTCTCCATAAACGGTCGGTAACGAAGACACCCTAAGATCAACTTCTTCATTGCTTACTTTAAAAGTGAATCGCCCGTCCTGAGGAATTCTTTTTTCATCAATTTTCATCTCGGAAAGAATCTTAATTCTCGAAACTAAAGCGTCGTGAATAGTTCGCGGTAAAGTAAGCTTTTCCGTAAGGATACCATCAATCCGGTAACGCACCCGTGTCTTTGTTTCCAAAGGTTCGATATGAATATCCGAAGCCCGGCTTTTAATCGAAAATTCAAGTATTGTGGAGACGATTTTTGCAATGGGAGCCTCGTTAATAAGAGAAGCTGCCGATTCCTTTATTTTATTATCAGCTCCATTATCACCGTATTCTTTTAAGGCGTCTTTAATTTCCGGGGATAAACCTTGGCTATAGGCAATGTAGATAACCTTATTAATTTCTTCTTGATCTGCCAGCGACATAATGATTTTTTTTCCGGTTTTCTTTTCCAAAAAATCAGTGATTGAAGTATTAAAAGGATCAGCAGTCGCCACATAAATTACTTGCTGTAAAGGATCATATTTATATGGCACCAGATTGTATTTTCTGGCAATTGATTCGGAAATTAGTGTCCCTGCCTGGGGATCGTTTGGAGAGTTGGATAAATCAACAAAAGAAACACCGGTTAGTTGACCGATGACCTTTATTACCTCGAAGCGTCTGATGCTTGTTTTTGTCAGTAAATATTCAGTAATGGAAAGATTATTCTTCAGACATTCCAGTTCATAACGGTCGGCTTCGTCATTGCTAATTATTCCGTTTCCAACCAATTTGCTTAAGATCGTTTTTGGTGACAGATCCATAGTTTCAATATAAATTTTTTTTTGCTAAAATGCAATAACCATATGGCTTCAATAATTGTCATTACCGATGATCAAAAAAAACTTTCTCATTATCTGGAAAAATATCAGAACAGGAAACAATACTTATTAATAAAGATTGTCCCGAAAACCAAGGATTATGGTGTCGACCAAATAAAAGAAATCATCGCTGAAATTAAAAGTTACCATAAAATTATCAGGGTTTATTTATTTGAAAATTTTCATAACTCCTCTCTTGAAGCTCAAAATTCTTTTTTAAAAACCCTGGAGGAATCTTCTCAAACTAATATTTTTATTTTGACGACAGATAATCTCCAGCAGCTTTTGCCAACTCTGATTTCAAGATCCGGAATCATTGATTTGCGAAGCAGGGTAAGACCTGAAATAAATAAACTAATTGAGAATAAGCTTGAAAAGATTACTGCCAAACAGGAGTTGAGTTTATTTGCCGATAATCTGTTCCAGGTAAAAAATAAGGTAGAAGCGCTAATTCTAATTGATCAAATGATTATGATTTTTGAGTCCTGGTTAACAAAAAAAACTTTCACCAATAAAATAACCGGATTACTTAAGGAATTGATTATAACGCGCTACCATCTTTTCAATAATAACCTTAATCCACAGTTGGCAATTGATCATTGCTTGATTCAGGCAATAAAAATTTCACTGTAAGTTAACTTCATTTGACTTTTTATAGCCGGATGTTATAAGCTTTTTAATAATACATATATGAATCTAAGAAGCAATGGTTTTTCATTAATCGAATTGTTGGTTGTGATTGCCATAATCGGTGGTCTATCAGCCTTGCTTCTGCCAAACTATATGGATGCGAGGCAAAGAGCCCGCGATACTCAAAGGAAATCCGATTTGAAACAAATCCAGAAATCGCTTGAGCTTTATAAACTTGATCAAACCTCGCCTGCCTATCCAACCGGTCTGCCTGTTCCTGGCGCTTGTTGGTCATCAGGAACCGGAGCCTGCGCCAGCGGTGAAAATATGTATTTAAAAAAATTTCCCGGGGATCCCCAGACAATAACGCCAACTCCTTATTACTATAACCGCGTTACAGCAATCGAATATGAACTTGGTGCCTGTCTTGAAAATCAGGCTGACACCGAGGGCCAATCCAGTTGCGGATCAATACCGGGGTGCACATCACCAAAAAAATGTTTTGTTTTAACACAACCATAGATTAACAAATTGTTTTTTCTCGGCTTAGAAATTAATTAAGACTTATGAGAAATAAATCCAGAGCTTTTACACTTCTTGAACTATTAGTGGTTATCGGATTAATGGCAGTACTGATTGCGCTGGCGACAACATCATATTCGACAGCCCAAAAAAAAGCCCGCGATGCCAGACGCCAGAGCGATCTTCACCAGGCACAAAATGTTATGGAACAGTGTTATTCAGGAAGCACGAATTATCAGTATCCGGTTATAACCAACAGCAGCGGTACTCTATCTGGCAGCTGCACGATAAACGGAACGGCCTATTCATTTACCATAACTGATCCGCTTAATACCGGATCGTATATTTATTCGATTGTCAGCTCAACTACGACCAGTTATTCTATCAGTGCCATATCAGAAACTATTGCCAGTCAAACATATTCAGTAACCAACCAACAATGAGAAAAACCAAAGCTTTTACGCTAATCGAAATTTTGGTCGTTGCCACGATAATCGGTCTTTTGACTGCAGCCGCATTTATTTCTTATGCTCAATTAAGCCGTCAAAGCCGCGATGCTAAAAGGAAAGCTGATCTGGAACAAATCAGGGCAGCTGTGGAAATGTACAGAAGCAACAATGCCAGTAATGCATATCCTTCTTTTACGCTTAGCTGCAGCTCTACCGGAGGCATATCTGAAGGAACTACCACATACCTCTCAAGCATTCCCAAAGATCCGAAGTGCAGCACCAATACCTATTATTACTCAACTAGCGGAACAGACTATACATTAGGTGCTTTTTTGGAAGCCAGTTCTTCAACCTGCTCTAGTACTTATAGTTGTGGAGGCGTCAACTGCAATTATTGTCTTGGACCATATGGGCAAAAATAAACTCAATCCTTTGGCTTTTACTCTGATTGAAATACTGGTAATTGTTACCATAATTACTATCGTCACCGGAATCGGACTGGCTTATTATAATGACGACAATCATCGAAAAAATCTTTTCAAAGAACAAAGAAAACTGGTCGACGTCTTATCTTTGGCAAGAAAGAAAACTATGGCCAATGACGATCAAAATCATTCATGTACTGATTTTCAAGGTTATCAGGTCAATGTGGTTAACGCTAATAGTTACAGCATGACTTTATGTTGTGATGCTAGCTGTATTGGTATACAAACATATAATCTTATAAGTGATGTCGTCTTTCAGACAATCACCACATCCTTGCAGTTTAAACCGATCACTTTGAATGTTAATCCGGCGGAGACATTCACCTTAAGAAATTCCGCACTCAGTAATAAGTGCGTCCAGGTAACTGTCAGCTCAGCAGGAGTTATTAGCACAAGCGATATTATCAGCTGTCCGTAATTTATATATGTCCACAAAAGCATTTTCCCTAATCGAGGTTTTGGTTTTTACAACCATACTGAGTATTGTTCTTGTCGCTGCCACCTCGGTTACTGTCGTTTCCCTGCGCAACATGAAAGCTAACGAGCACAAGATACTGGCAACAAGATATGCTGAGGAGCTTGAAGAATGGCTTGAATCTGAAAAAGAAGAAAATTGGTATTTATTCACTGAAAAAGCCGTATCCGGTTTAGATACAGAATATTGTTTTACCGATCTTAATGGGTGGCCGTCTCAAGGATCTTGCAGTGGATTCACTCAAATTGACGGCCATGGTCCGGCTATTTTCCAAAGATCAATTACCTTACATAAGGATACGTCGCGACCAGAATCAATTACGGGATTTATTACGATCAATTGGCAGGAATTGAACAGTGTTCAAACGCTGAAAATTAATCTAGTATTTACCTTATGGGAAAAATAAATAAAGGTTTTACCCTAGTCGAAACATTGGTAATTATTGCGATTATTGGTCTATCGTTACCTGCTGTTTTTGCTATTTTTTTCAGCATTATCCAGCAACAGGTAAGGATTTATCGCCTTACCGAAGTCAAAAGACAGGGAGATTATAGTCTCTCGATTATTCAAAACCTTATCCGTAATAATGCCCAAAAAATTTACAGGACCAATAGTCCGACTGACTTTGAAATTTGCAGTACGACTACCAATACAGCCGAGGCTGTCAGTTATTTTACTGATAAGTCAAACAACAGATTTTCCTTTTCCATTCCTGCCGGTTCCAGCAATATTGCCTCAGTTTCAGCCAGTTTTCAAGTCCCGCTTACAAATGATAAAGTAAGAATTAGTAATTTTGAAATTACCTGTAATCGATCATCAACTTACTCAACTCCATATGTTAACTTAAGTTACGAAATATGTTATAGCAACTCAGATGGGTCTGCGTGTACGAATGAACCCCCAAGTTTTTTTTACTCAACAAAACTAAAACTAAAGAACTATTGACTTATGTTGTTTTTTTTTCAATACTGATAGTATGGCAGATAATTTTTTTTGTCTTGACCTTGGTGAAACAGCAATCAGGTTAGCCGATGTAAAAAAAAGCGGCAATTTTTTGGAAGCGACATCGTTGGGAATTACTCCTTCAACCCCAAACTACTTCTTGGATAACCTTGAAAAAACGATTGAGATTCAGTCCGATATCATTGGCAAGCTAGTTAGCAGTCTGAAAATTAACAAAAAAAACGTCAATGCAATTATTCCGGATACGTATACTTACAGCCAGATATTAGAAATGCCTGTTCTTAAAGAAAAAGAGTTGATTTCTGCGATTAAGTATCAGGCAGATCAGTTTATTCCTATGCCAATTGAAGACGCGAACATGGATATTGAGATCATTTATGAGAACGACAAAGATAAGAAAATTTATGTATTGATTGAGGCGGTTCCTAAGAAACTGGTTGACAAGATCCAGAATACAATTGAGCTTTCGGGTCTGATCCCTGAATCAATAGAAAATGAACTGAGTGCGGATTCACGTTTATTCAGCCAGATTTACCGGAACCTTGATCCGGAAACTAACGACGGTATCGCCTTAATTAATTTTGGGTATAATTCATCAACCATATACTTTTATAATTCCAAGCTCGCTCTGCTTAGCCAAAACCATAGTTTTAACATTGGCACCAGTCTTTTCCTTAAAGAACTGCAGATGAATTTAAATATTGATCAGAATAAGGCTATTGAGATTATGAAAACGTATGAAGGTCAATCCGGATCGAGCATATCTATCGACTCAATTATTAATCCAGCTATCAAAGAGTTTACTTTTGAAGTTAAACGATTCATCAACTCTATTCAACAAAAATATCAGCTAAAAACCAAAAAAATGTATCTGACCAACGAAGCCTATAAATTTCTTTATCTAAATAATGTTTTGGAATCGGCTTTAGGTATTAATGTCTCTGTGTTCAACCCATACACTCTTTTTAACAAATCGAATCTGATTGAGTCCCTAAAGACTGATTTATCTTATTTTACCTCTGCTATCGGGGGGAATCTTAGATGAAAAAAACCAAGATAAACTTATTAACAAACAGGGAAGACTATCAAAAAATTAATCTTTATTTTAAATACTTTAGGACGGCTCTGCTTTTTTTTAGTTTGGCTTGCTTCGCAGCTGTCATTTTGTTTTATTTCTCCAATGCTTCGGAAACAAACAAATACAATGTCTTGGTCAGGGAAAAAACTCATTTCACGAAGTTAGTAAATCAAAATAAAGTTCAGGAATTGAAGCTTAATTTCATTAATAGAAAATATAGTGCTCTGCAGGACTTTTCAAGGGAAGACGCTAAGTTTTTACCATATTATAACAAGCTGAGTTCGCTGCTCATTTACGGTACTGAGGAAGCTAATTTAAGATCATTTGACATTAATAAAATCCGCGAAGTAAATTTTATGGTTTCATTTGATGATTTTACCGATGTTATTAACTTTTTCGGGTTGCTGGAATCGGACAAATTTCTTTCGAGTTTCGACACGTTAATCATCAAAGGTTTTAGCATATTCGGAGACGAGTTAACTAAAAAGAAGAATTATGACCTGACTTTTTTTGGCAAGTTTAAAGAACTCAAAAATGAAATTACGGATTAAACCATATTTAAGGATATTGATTAAAGAAAATCTTGTTTATTTTCTATTTAATATCTTGTTGTTCGTCCTGGCGTTTTCTTTTTTGATCTACAATCTTGATGAAATCCCACGTAAACAAGCCAAAATTATCCAACTGGAACAGGAAGTTAAATTTTTGAAGAACCAGGCCACTTTATTACAGTCAAGAGCCGGGGCAACTGATAAAACTCTTGATGACTATTCGGTATTATTGAATAATCTCATTCCCAATGCCGAAGATTTCTTCTCGATAATTTACTCTTTTGAGCAGCTCTCCCAAGAAACCGGATTTATTATCACAGCGTATAATGTTGACCTTAAAAATACTTCCGGTAATAAAACAAAGCTAAAAATAACCGGTGCTGGCAATAAAGACGCTTTTATTAAATTCCTCGAGGACTATAATTTTGGAGGTGGCAGATATATTACCTCTGACAAAATAGCCCTGTCGAATGACCAATCCGATCTAATCAGTTTGAATGTAACCCTATATCACAAGAATATAGCCACGGATTCAAATATTTCTTTAGCCAACGTCAGCCCAAAAATGATTGAAGAAATAAAAAAAATTTCCGACAAAATTACCTATATGGTTAAGGATATAATTCTTACGGAAGATTCCTCAATAGTAGATTATCCTAAGAAGACAAATCCTTTTTAGCTTATTGATGAAGATGCATTAATTTTTGTAAACCTTCGGAGATAACAGCGCCTTTGCTTTTCCAATATTCAAATCTTTTTTTGTCAATCTTTAGTGATAGGGGACTTATCATCGGATCGTAGAAACCGACTGATTCAATATAAGAACCATTTCTTTTCTTTCTTTTGTCGATCGCCACGATTCTGTAAACTGGTTTTCCTTTTTTTCCGAGCCTGAATAGTCTTAATGCTACTGCCATAAAAAATTATATCATGACTGGGTAATTTTTTCAAAAGCAATTTTAGCCGCTTTTTCTTCGGCTTCCTTTTTAGACGGTGCTGTTCCTTCTCCGGTTTTTTTACTATTGATGAAGACGCCAACAATAAAAATCCGGTTATGTTCCGGACCGGATTGATTAAGCACTTTATAGACGGGAATTTTCTTGAATTTTGCTTGAATTAACTCCTGTAATTTACTTTTAGCTGACAAATATAACTTATTTTTAATTATATAATCAAGAGTATCCTGAAATAAGTGATTAACAACAAAATTATAGGCTTTCTCAAAGCTCTGATCAAGAAATATTGCCGCAATAAGCGCTTCAAAACAATCAGCTAAAATATTCTTATTGGTTCTGCCTTTGCCGGATTCCTCACCTTTTGAAAGAAGTAAAAATTTTCCTAGATTTAGTTTTTTGGCGGCGTCAGCCAAACTTTCCGTTTTTACTATGGCAGATTTAATTTCTGTGTAATCGCCTTCCTGAAGACTAGGGTAGCCTCTAAAAAGATAAACTGAGGTAATTAAAGACAAGACACTATCTCCTAAAAACTCTATTTTTTCATTTGACTCAAGAATAAAATTCTTATGTTCGTTAAGGAATGACCTATGCACAAATACATTTTCCAGAAGCAGTTTGTCTTTAAACTCTATTCCTAGCTTTACTTCCAAGTTATGATAATTATTTAGCATTTTTTTAACCTTTCTGTATTAATTTTACCAAGTACGGCATTGATGAAAGAGTACGATCGGTCTGAGCCTAATTCCTTTGCCAGTTCTACCGCCTCGTTAATAATTACCTTAATCGGTTCTTTGTCCTCAATCGTCATTTCATAAACCCCTAACTGCATAATCGCCAGATCAACACGGGAGATTTTGTCGATGGGAAACTTAGGCGCAAATTTCTTTATTAAATCATTTATGATTGATAGATTATCAATAACGTGATTAGTTTTATCTGTAAAATCATTTTTAGAGTCTTTCTTATTTTTAAACGAGTAGCTAAAAAGCTCTTGGACGATTTTTAACCTTAGCTTGTGTCGTGAGTCCATTTTAAAAAGTATTTATTTCTGACAGTACTTACAGACCTTGTGAGCAAGTTTATTTTGATTGCATTTTTTACATTTTACTAAACTTGGAAGTGCTTTTCTTTTGCTAAATATTCTTTTTCCTTTTCTCTGGGTAGAATGTTTTCTTTTTGGTAGTGGAACCATATAAATACAATAACTTTTAATTTATTGATAACAAAATAATCATAGCATACAAAGTTGTAATATTCAAACAATTGAAACCAAATTTAACGATACCGTTTGTTTAATGTTACGTTATTACTAATTCTTTATTCTTAATTCTGTATCTTACAAATACCACTTGACAATAGGAAAAAAATTGTAGTATGATGTATTTATTAGCATTTACGCATGATATTTATGAAAAGCAGAAATAAAGGTTTCACTTTGATAGAGCTTTTAATTGTTATTGCCCTCCTTGGAGCTTTGGCTGTCGGTCTTCTGGCCGCGCTTGATCCTTTTGAACAACTAAAAAAAGGTACTGATACAGGTATAAGAAATACCGTATCTGAAATTCACGGATCTTTTATCAGATATTACGCCATTAAAAATGAGATGCCATGGGGCGTCAGCGGTGCATATGCAGGTCTAGCAAGCAGTACAGGCTTCTCAACATTTCTTAGCGCTGTTATCGGAACTGGTGAGTTAAAAAGCGATTTTTTCTCATTAGCCGGAACTCAGCTCGAAAGAATTTATGTCAATGGAACTTCTGATACTTTAACAGTATGCTTTAACCCGCAATCAAAGTCATTTAGAAGCGATTTGAACTCTAAGTATACTGCTGACGGTAGCGCGGATGCTACTTGTCCTAATCAGGCCTCTTGTTATTGGTGTGTCAAATAAGTATAATCTGCTTTGATGAAAAAATATAGCTTATACTTAATTGTTATTGTATTTCTTTTTGCCTTATATTTTCTTTATCTTTCAAACTTATCCCTTCATGTATTCGGGGCCGATTCAATTGATTTTGCGACATCAATGTCAAGCTGGGGCATAGCTCATCCACCAGGATATCCGTTATACAACTTAATCGGTAACTTGGTAAGATTTCTGCCTTTTAAAAATACGTATTTCACATTGTCTTTACCATCAGCTATGTTTGCTATAGCCTCCGGAGTTTGTATTTTCTTTATTACCAATCTGATAACCGGTAATAAAACAGCTTCTTTATTAGCATCCTTGCTTTTCTTCGTGCTTTTTCCGGTGTGGCTTTATGCTATTGTTCCTGAAGCTTTTGCATTGGCAAGCTTCTTGATTCTATTGCAAATTCTGTCTATTTTAGGATTATTCTTTAAAAAAGGAAATAAAAATTTGTTAATAGTCTTATTTTTTCTATCCATCGGTCTGTCTGTATCACATCATCACTTATTTGTTTTTTTTATTCCGTCTTATTACTACCTGGTAAAAAAGAAAAAAACATTAATCAGGGACTTTATAGCCAAAAAGTATACGGTTATTCTGTCTCTGATTTCCGGAATCGCATTCTATCTGTATGCTCCGATAGTTTCATTTTTTAATGCCTCACCGGATATTGAAAACGCCAAATCTTTATCCGGTTTTATAAATTTGATAACCAGATCGTCATATGGCACATTTAAAGCCTATGCCGGATCCAGTGCAAATCTGGTAAATCAACTATATTCTTTTTTTTCTTTTTTTATTTTTTTAATTCAGGACTACAAACCTTTGGGAATTATTTTCATAATGTTCGGTTTTGTTTTCTTATACCGGAAAAATAGGGTTGTTTTTAATTTTTTTATTATCAATATGGCGTCTTTGCTCTTTTTCCTTTTTTACGCGAATTTCTTTCTTTCGGCTGAGTTTGGCGTTGCCACATATGAACGTTTTTTAATCTTTATTTACTTGGTTTTGGCCATCATAGTAGGACTGGGGATTAATTATCTGTCTATTTTATGCGAAAAATTTATTATTAAGTTCACTAAGAAAGTTTCAGTTTTGTGGTTTGCTCAGGTAATCGTCTATTTGTTAGCTTTAATATTGGTTACAACAACCACAATCTCTAACTATAGAGTGATATCTAATGTCAAAAATATTGTCGATTTTGAGAATTACGGTCTTGACATTTTAAAAACCCCTAAAAAGAATGCGCTACTAATACTAAAAACTGATAACAGTTTCTTTCTTGCCGAGCATTTCCTTACAGTAAGGAAATTAAGACCGGATCTTACGCTTGTTCCGCTGATCCTTGAAAGAAACTACATCAGAGAAAGAATTATCCGCAAAAACCCTAAGGTAATTTTTCCTCAGCTTAACTCCAAAAATTATCTATCGGACTTTCACAAAATAAACTTTAAAAAAGGTAATTATATTTATTCTGACAGACCCTCAACCTACGGGTTGTGGATACCTTACGGATTACTATGGAAATACTATCCCAGTGAAAAAGAATACGACGCAGAAATCAAGCAAATTATGGCTGATAATAATAGCCTGTGGCAGAAATATCATGTCCCTGTTACTGATTTTTACAAAAAATCAATTTTATTTACTCAAGATATCCAGCAGCAATATCTAAAACAGATTTGGGCGTATACAAATTTCTTAATAGTATCAAATCAACCTGAACCGGCAAAAAAAGTAATTGTGAAATATTATGATTCTTTCAAAAATGATTATTATCTATTGCTTACCTATATAAACATAAAAGTTTATTTTAATGAATGTAAAGGCTTAAAACCGGATTTAGTCAAACTCAAGAATATGAATATTAAAGCGTCAGTCGACTATCTTCCAATCCTAAACTACTACAAAACCTGCGAAAAGAATTCCGCTGAACAAAAAAAGATCAACGGTCTATATGAAGAACTAAAGAGAAAAGAGGAAAAATCTGTCAAAAAGATTTAATTTTGATTGTTATTTTATTTTGTGAATAATCCTTTATTTATGAAGCGTAAACCGGTTATCGTTACTTTGAAAGAGCTGATAAAGAAAAAAAATATTATCGTCTGGGTTTCGGTAATATATTTTTTGTCGATAACGGCAATTTTAATTTATCATAAATCATGGCTCCTTATTGACCAATTTATTTTTTTTGCCTATATTTTGCTTTTAATTTTGGGTAAAAGTAAAGGTTTCCTAAAAGACTGGTTACCGTTTATGGTATTGCTTTTAAGTTATGAATACCTGAGGGGTATTGTTCCCTTTTTTTGGAAAAAAATTTATGTTACTCCTCTTATTAAGGCTGATATTATCCTCTGGGGCAAACTGCCTACCATTTATCTTCAGAATATTTTCTTTATTCACGGCAAAGTTATGTGGTATGACTTTTTAGCCGCTTTTATTTACATTGCCCACTTTATTACACCGCTAATTATTGGTTTAATTTTCTGGCTTGATAATAGACGTTTGTTCAGACGTTATACACTGGCATTGCTAGTTCTGTCTTACGCGGCTTTTATTACCTATTTTCTGTATCCTGCCATGCCACCTTGGCTGGCTGCAAATAATAAATACATACCAGCAGTCCATAAAATTTTAGTTGATGTTTTTAGGACTCTTGGTCCGCAGTGGAAATTAAATACACTTTATGAAGGCATTAATCCCAATGAGAATGCAGCCATGCCTTCACTTCACGCTGCTTATCCTTGGCTTATCTTTTTATTTCTCCTGAAACAGTATGGAAAAAAGTCGCTTTTATTTTTGATCTACACTCTGGCGGTTTGGATATCATTGGTTTATTTAGGCGAACATTATACGATTGATATCATTGTCGGGATTATTTATGCGTCAGTAATATATATTATTCTTAATTTATTCTTTTCCAGAGAAGACCGTATTCAGAGAGGTATCACGAAACCATTAAGTAAAGTGTGGGATCAAGTACCTGTTAATTATTATGAAAATGGCATCAGTAATAATCTTGGACAAAGATGGTGGCATGGTAAGAAGAAGGATGTTTCAAGCCTGATGTTCAAACAGATTAGAAAAAAACCGAGATATATTCTTGATATTGGCTGTGCTGATGGCTATCTTACCAATTGGATAAGCCAGCAATGGCCAACAGCAAAAGTAACAGCTATCGATGTGGTGCAAAAATTAGTTAAAGCCGGGAAGAAAAAGTATCCTCAAGTGAATTTCCGTCAATCTGATTGCCACCGTTTACCCTTTAAACAAAACCGGTTTGATTTGGTAACATTTTATGAAACTCTGGAACATGTAAAAAATCCCCACCAGGTTGTTGGTGAAATATATCGGGTATTAAAAAAAAACGGAACACTTATTGTTGAGCTTGATTCTAATAATATTTTATTTAGAACTATCTGGTTTTTTTGGACTAAACTGGGCGCCGGCAGAGTCTGGCACGATTCACATATTAATCCTTTTAACCGTCAAAAGTTGATTAACATATTAGTTGATCATGGTTTTAAAATCTCAAAAGTCAATACTTATAGCCTGGGTATGGCAATAATGGTACTAGCAATAAAAAAATGAAAAAAATATTAGGCAAATCAAAGTATGTTCTAGTGATTTTTTTGATATCAACCGCTACCTTTATTCTTATCCAAACAGGTAAGAAAAACTATTTTGTCAATGATGATACGCTGAGTTACTTTCTTCCTAATATAGTCATTCAGGCAAAAACTTTGTTTAACTCTCACAGTATCCCTTTTATCAACTTCTATCAATTTTTAGGTCATCCATTATTACCTCAAGGCCAATCAGGTGTACTATATCTACCTCACTATTTCTTTTATCTTTTCAGTCTGCCTTTTAAAAATTACGAGCTTATTGTAAGTTTTGAAGTATATTTTCACATAATCGTCGGATCAATTTCGATGTTCTATTTATTAAAAAAGCTTAAGATCAGCAATTCCGTAGCTCTAATTACAAGTTACGCTTATGGCTATAATGGTTTTATCATTGAGGTTGGCCGTAACTGGTTTATTACTTCGGCGTATTTAGCCTACGCTCCATTATTAATCTTATTCCTGCTCAGAGCGGTCGAACATCGTGAATGGAATCGTTATCTTTGGTTGTCAATAATGAGAACAGTGCTTTTCTATATCGGCTATACTAATTTTTTTGCTATTCTTGTTTTTTTTGAGCTGATCTTATTTTTATTACTGGAAAAAAAACACGCTGCTAAACAAACATGGTTGTTTTATTTTTACAGTCATCTGATCACTGCTGTTTTGTCACTCCCAATCTTACTGCCGATAATTAACGGATTATTAAAATCCGTAAGACTTACCGGTGCCCCTGACTATTTTCTAAACGATATTAATTTTGTCTATTTTATAAAGTCTTTTTTTTCCTTTCCGCATCCTGTTCATTTTACCAATGAACTGTATCCATCAGCCTATTATTTTCATCCATTAAGTTTTCCTTTCCTTTTGTTAGTGTTTCTTTCTTCTGCCAAACTAATTAAATTTATTAAAAGCGCTTTTTTGAAAATTTTACCCATTTTCTTTTATATTTTATTTATCAAAATCTTAATTAATGGTGGATTGTTCTACCGACCTGAATTAATCGAGAATTTGGTGATTATTCTACTTGAAAGTATTTTTATTTTAATGTTACTTTATGTTGGGAAAAAACAACATCAGAATCTAAAATTAAACTTTGTTTTTGTTTTTTTACTTTGCCTCTCGCTGATCATGGCTCTTGGACAAAAATCATTGATTTCAACCCTGACATATCCGATATTCTATTTGTTCCGCTGGCCATTCAAATGGTATCTGGCAACCCAGATTTTTCTTACCTTGGTTTTGGCTCTGATGATAGACAGACTGGTGCCAAAAAAAAACAATCAACGAAATATTCTCTTGATTCTGCTGGCTGTGTTTTGTTTTGGGTCGTCAATTTACGTAAGCAAATCAGGCACTAAAGACTGGATTCCTATGTATGACAGCTATTTATCAATAAAGCCCGATTATATTCGGCATATTAACAACCGAACCATTCCGGTTGGATTAAACGATTACAATAAAGATAATCATTTTTCCAAACATTTGACTGCTAATATCGCTTCTTACTTTGATTTGCTAAGTTATGGAGGTTATGACCCGCTGACTTCCAAAAACAAAAGTTCATTCATCGGTCTGAATAAACGGTTTTCAATTACTTCCAATGCTTTTTATCATGAGAATAAAAGTAAACTCAAAGCTTATGGAGTTAGGTCCTATCTCTATGATAAGAACTCTTTGACAGCCTTTACATTTTTCCAGGATAAAAATTTCGAGAAAAAATATCAAGACAAGGATACGATTGTCTATGAAGATGTGTCGGTGGATCCAATTGTTTTCCTTAAGCAAAAAAAACAACCATTGAAATTCCAAATCAGAGGCAATAAGATCCGGATCAAAATTCCCGATAATATTTCTAAAGATGAAATTGTTATCGGGTTTTATAAAGACGATGATAACTGGATAGGGAAGATGGATAATAAAACGATCAAGATACAAAAGGACGAATTTAACCGCTTGGTTATTCCGGTAGAAAAAGGGGCAAAATCCTTAGAAATTGTTTATGTTGATCAACAATTTATCTTGGGATTGACTATTACATCTGTACTTATATTAATATATCTGCTAGTATTTATTACAAATAACACAAAGTATGACAGTAAGAAATGATAAGGGTTTCACATTAATTGAACTTATTATTGTAATAATCATTCTTGGCGTATTGACTGCATTAATCTCCGGTAATTTCATCAGTTCGTTAAAAAAAGGCAGGGATGCCAGACGTAAATCAGATCTTGAATCGATTCAAAAAGCCTTGGAAATGTACTATGAAGACAAAAAAGCTTATCCACCAACACTCTCCTTTGGATCCATACTTAATGACGTTGCTCTTGGGAAAACATATATGTTTAAAGTACCAAACGACCCTTTGAATAACTATATGTATATTTATGACAGTGATGGCACTTATTTTGAACTTTATTCCTGTATTGAAAATACTGAAGATCATTCCCAGGGAATTAAACTTCCAGACGGTTATACCACTAAAAACTGCGGTAGTTGCGGTAACTGCCGCTATGCTATTTCCAGTCCGAATCGGGTCATTAATTAGCAATCATTTCTTTTTTCACTTCTTCATCGTCGGGATTAAGATTGTCCAAAATAAATTGATAAGCTGATTGCGCTTCAGCTTTCTGGCCGAATTTTTTTAATAACTGGGCCTTTAAAAAATAGCCGTCGCGGTAGTTTGGTTTTAATTTAACCGAGTTCTCTATGGCAGTTAAGGATAATCCTTGATATTTATCTTTATCTAAGGTGTTCTTTTCTTCATCAAACATTAATGAATAAAAAATGGCTAAGCTATAAGGTATTTTGGGATCGGTCGGCGAAAACTTTTCCGCCTGAACCAACGCATTGATTCCTTGTTCGATATATTTCTTGTCCAGAGTGATTTGATAGAATAAATAGGCATTCTTGGCGCCGGTTTTCCAATATAAAACGTTCATGGGGGAAGCCTCAATACTTTTTTTATTAAGGCTCAGGGATGAATCTATCAACTCTTCAGTTGTTGTATTATTTGGTTTTTGATATGAAACTAAAAAAGCTAAATTACCCATGGCAACCGAGAGTTTATCCTCATAAACATGTTCGTACTTGAGGTTCAGCGCTTGTTTTAACAATTCAGCCGAATCATTATAATTGCCTGCTTTTGCTTCAAGATCAGCTCGGGCGTACTTAATATCAGCCAGATAATAACTTACAAAATAGTTGGTTGTTAATACTGCGGCAAAGAAAACTATTACCAGTAAAACGGTCTGCAGGAATGAAAACGAATTCAAATTTATTTTTTCTTCAAGGCTGGCTTCTTTTTCATTTTCGTTAAGCACAATGACAAAACCGGGAATTAAATAAAAATATATATTGATTGATGTGGTTGAAAACCCAAAAAAGTTAGTAATAAGAATCATTAAGTAGGACATAAATAAACTAATCGTTAATATTAATCTATTGGTATTGTTGACCTTTTTATCAGACCTTAGGCCGGAAATGAGTTTTATTAAATAAAAAGTAAATCCGCCGATCATGATTAAGTAAGCGGTCAAACCAAAATATCCTGTTGTAGCCAAATAATTAATATACTCGTTATGTGCTTTGTTATAAAGATAGTCCCATTCTGACGTCAAGTTGTGTTCTTCCGGTCTGGTAAAGTAATAGGCATAGGCAAAAGTTTCAACACCCGATCCGAATATTGGATATCTTTTTACTAAATTAAAGGCTCCCTGCCAAACAATTTTCCTAATGTCCAATGACTCTGAGACTCCTGAACTTCCAACGCTGATATTATTTGTCTGATTGGATTTCTGGATGACTTTATCAGACCACCAGCTCGTGTTTAAATATTTATCAAAGCTATTTATGCCTGTCTTAAAAATAAGAGACAAGCAGATAAAGATGATAATAAGTCCCGCGAACAGTTTTTTTTCTTTGGCTTGAATTATTAAGTTATTTTTAAGGAATACCATACCGAAGACTAATATTGCGAATAGGATAAACCAGATAGATAACAAGGCGGACCGTGACCTGGTAAATAACACCATTATAAAATTAACTAATAAGTATGGTATGACTAAAGAATTAAACTTGGTATTTTTTTTGAATAGAAAATAAATTCCTATAAAAAAATTAATAGCGAGATAAGCGCCTAGCCAGTTTGGTTGACCAAGTGTTGAAAAAGCTCTGATCTCAGGATGAAATTGATCTGTCCAGCAATTATTACTCAGTTGTCCGGTAAAAACCAAGCATGACAAATCATAACCGTATCTTCCTGGTATAGCCCAAAGGATAACGATAAATGATACTGCCAGGGAGAATTTTAACAATGCCTCAACATCATCTTTATTAAAGTTTGAAACAAATCCATAAAAAATTACCAGGTACGCAATAATCGATAACAAACCGCCGTTAAATCTCCCGTAGTATCCAAACAGAGAAGTATGAACATCAATTGAAATAAAAGTTGAGACTATCTGGGAAACAAGAAAGATAATGATTGGAATATCAATCGGTGTTCTTTTAATTATGATTCTGTGTTGTCCTATCATTCTCAGCACCCAAAAAAACAGAATGAATACGGATAAAAGATAGATGCAGAGCATCTTATTGAACTCGAACAGCTCAGATGTAATCGAGTTCATTACTAACGGGATTACCAGGAAAAGAAAAAAATAAAGGTACTTGATTATTTTTTTTATCATATGTTAATTGTAGAATATATTTTTTCATTTTAAATGATAAAGTAAAAGACGAAATAAACTGTGTTATCATTAATTAGCAATATATATGTCTGACATGTTTTCTTTTCTCAGAAAAATTCATCTGCCTTTTTTCAGTGATTTTGTAGTCTATGTTGATATTGGCACGGTTAACACTAAACTCGCGGTTAAAGACAAAGGAATCGTATTGAAAGATGATACTTATATCGGTTATAACACACGAATAAAAGCGCCGATTTTTTTTGGAAAAGAAGCTAAAACAATACTGGGTAAGACTCCGGATTTTGTTAATATTATTCGTCCGGTAGTCAATGGTGTTATTTCTGACTTTGATGCTGAAGTCCAGTTATTAAAAAAATTCTTCGAAAAATCAATTTATTTATATTTCACGAACTATTTAATAAAACCGTCTATTCAGGCTGTAACCAGCGTGCCTTCGATAGCTTCAGAAATTGAACGTAAAGCGGTTGAAGAGGCGCTAATCAAGGTTGGTTGCAGCCAAGTCTTTCTTATTGAAAGACCAATTGCCAATATTGCCGGATATGGAGTAAATATTTTTTCCCATCAACCGAATATTATTGTGGACCTTGGCGGCGGGTTAATCGAGATTGCTATTGTTAGCGGAGGCGGTGTTGTTAAAGAAAAAACATTAAAAAATGCCGGAGAACATATGAATAAATTGATTTATAACTATATCTATCTTAAATATGGGGTAATTTTAGGAGAAAATACCTGTAATACTCTCAAAGTTACCCTCCTTAATTTTAAAGATAAAGAAGCTAGTGCAACTATCAGAGGGAAATCACTGGAAACAGGTCTGCCAAAATCTATCCGCGTAAAGTCATCAGATATTAAAGAATCTTTGCTTGGTAACTTTCATCAGATAGTTGACGGGATTAAAGAGTTGATTGAAGCATCGCCACCGGAAATAGTTGAGGATATATATCGACGTGGAATAATTCTCACAGGAGGATTGGCGACAATTGAAGGCATTGACAGTTTTTTTGCCAATGAATTAAAGATTGACGTTAGTCGCCCTGAAAATCCATCCGATAATACGATACATGGTTTGATCCGTCTGGGAAGAAACAAAGACAATATTGCAAAACTACAAATTTAATGTTTTTTCTGATTGACATTTAATAATAAATTATATAAAATTGAATTCTTCGTTTTTTTATAGCACCTTAATAATTAGAGGTAGTTTTAGTTTGGTAATCGGGTTAGGAACCCGACATTAAGTCGGGAACTAACTTTTTTAAGAGTTTGATCCTGGCTCAGGATGAATGTTGGCGGCGTGCCTGAGATATGCAAGTCGAATGTGTCTGACGCAAGTTGGACTAATGGCGGACGGCTGAGTAACACGCAGGTACCTGCCTCTATCTAAGGAATAGCTCCGCGAAAGCGGGGATAATACCTTATGGTTTCCACCTTTGGTGGAATAAAGGACGTAACTGTCTGGATAGAGATGGACCTACGGCTTATCAGGTAGTTGGTGGGGTAATGGCCTACCAAGCCTATGACGAGTAGCTGATCTGAGAGGATGGTCAGCCAGAGGAGCACTGAGATACGGGCTCCACTCCTACGGGAGGCAGCAATCAGGAATAGTCGGCAATGGACGAAAGTCTGACCGCGCGACGCCGCGTGTAGGAAGAAACTCTTCGGAGTGTAAACTACTGTGGTAAGGGAAGAAGCCCCGCCTTTGGCGGGGTTGACGGTACCTTACTAGAAAGGGGCCGCTAACTGCGTGCCAGAAGCGTCGGTAATACGTGGGCCCCAAACATTATCCGGTTTTACTGGGTGTAAAAGGTAGTGTAGGCGTCTAGATAAGTTCTTGTTTAAAGACTAAGGCTTAACCTTAGGAAAGGCAATAATACTATCTGGATAGAATTTTCTTAAGGGAGATTGGAACTTAGGGAGGAGTAGTGAAATGCGTTGATACCCTAGGGAACACCAGTGGCGAAGGCGAATCTCTGGAAGAAAATTGACGCTGAGACACGAAAGCTAGGGGAGCGAAGCAGATTAGAGACCTGCGTAGTCCTAGCCCTAAACGTATGCTTGCTAGCTGCATTTTTCCCACCTTTTGGTGGGATTGGTGTGGCGAAGGTAACCCGTTAAGCAAGCCACCTGGAAAGTACGGCCGCAAGGTTGAAATTCAAAGGAATTGGCGGGGAGGCACACAACCAGTGGAACATGTGGTTCAATTCGAAACGAACCGAAGAACCTCACCAGGGTTTGACATCCCAGCGTCCTATTCCGCAGAAATGCGGGAAATTCGCAAGAAGGTTGGGACAGGTGCTGCATGGCTGTCGTCAGTTCGTTCCGTGAGGAGTGCCCTTAAGTGGGACAACGAACGCAACCCCTATCCTATGTTAAATCTATCATAGGAGACTGATCTGACATATCGTCGGATAGGAAGGCGGGGCAGACGTCAAGTCAGCATGGTCCTTATACCCTGGGCTACACACATGTTACAATGAATAGAACAGCGGGTTTAGCTATCTTGTAAAGGAAGGCAAATCCCTTAAATCTATTCTCAGTGGGGATTGAGGTCTGCAACTCGACCTCATGAACTCGGAATTGGTAGTAATCGCAGGTCAGTCATACCGCGGTGAATACGTTCTTGCCTCTTGCACACACCGCCCGTCAAACCAACAAAGTCGGGAAAATTTGAATCCCGCCTCTGGCGGGAGAGAATTTATCCGGCGATGGGGGTTAAGTCGTAACAAGGTATCCGTTCTGGAAGGAGCGGATGGATCACCTCCTTTCTTTTTTTTATTTTTATCTGGTCCTAACCCGATTATTGAACTAAAATTATTGTATTTCTATCTTAGTCCCCGGTCTGGGAAATTTGAATTCCTCCCAACCGGTTGCAGGTTTTTCTTCAAGGAAGGTTCTGCGGATTGTAATTTCAAGAAATGGATCGGATTTGATTCCGGATGAACCGGGATATACTACTAAATCACCTGAAACTGTCCCAAACATATTATTGACATATTTTACAGATTTTTCCACAGGTCCAATTTTAATTTTAACCATGGCTTTTTCTTCGTGTTTTCCCTTGAAGTAGCTATGTTTAATATTCGTTTTCAAATTTCCAAAATTATCAACATGAACTAAATGGTAACCGGTAAGTTCCGGAATAACATTGGTGGAAGTTTCTTCCAGCTCAAGCTCATCTTCCATTTCATCCATTAAATGAGCGCAGATCCGTGCATAAAGATCGCGCGATCTGAATTGGCTGCCTTCGGCTAAACCCGGATAAGTAAAAGACATACCGATCTTGTTTTTAATCATGCTGAAATCATATCCGGCATTAGGTCCTATGATATATACACCTGACTGGAGTTTGATTATAAGCAGTTCCGCTCCCCGGGCATTTTCAACTGCATCTTCAGTATGCAGCCGGGGATCAACATTGAGGAAAATTACTGTTTCCAACGGAGATCCGTATCTTTCCTCTGTTTCAACAATTTGTGATAATAAGAAGGCTCCATGAATGGTTGACGGAGTAGAACCTACATAATGGATATCTGCATTCTGTGATTGTTTTAAAAATCCGTTAACTGTTGACCGATGTTCCTGACAAGTTAAACTATCATCTGCCCAGTCAGCAATTGTAACAAGTTTTTTCATTAATAAATATTATAAAGGTTTTTTCTATTGTTTACTAGGCAAAGCTCCACATAATACATCTAAGTATTGGATGTGTCTTACGGGAGTATTGTGTCCTTTAATAACTTTTGATTGTGGTAAAACTCTAAAACCTGCTTCTCGTAGCATTGGGTCAAGCCCTTTAAAGGTTTGCCGATAATATGAAAGTCCTGTTTTAGGATCGGTAAATAAACCTTTTCCATGTCTCATAGTTAAAAACAGAAGTCCGTTATCAGTTACTAATTCTCTCATTTTCTTTAAGGCTGTGAGTTGAGTATCAGGTTCAAAATGATGAAGAACAGCTATAGCGCTAACTGCCATCGCAGAGCCCGAGGGAAACGCTTCACGATCAGGATTAAATAAATCCCCGACCTGTATGTTAATGCCTGGATTTAAACCTCTGGCAATCTCAACCATAGCCGGCGATTGATCAAAAGCACTAACCGCTCCCAGATCTCCAAGATATCTCTGGTATAAAGGCAGTTCTCTTCCAGGACCACATCCAACATCAACTATAGAATGCTTCACATTGTTAATACGGCCATCATCCAATCTCGTCCTTAGCTCCTCAGCGAGCAGGGCAACCGCAGGTTCCAGAATATCTGATTTTGACAAATGCTCGTTAGCCCAAAGCAATGCCTGTCTAAATTCACGATAATATTTTAAGGCCTCATCGGTCTTATCTCGATTAAATCCCTGTTCTATGTGTAAAACGTTTCCGTTTAATTCTGAAATAATAGCAACTAATCTTACCAAGCTGTATGATATTGCTTCAGAATGCCCAGCTTCCTGAATTTCCTCACGCTCCATGTGATTAAGATATATTTGAGCTAGCCGTCTTCTGAGAACAAGCTGCTGCACATTCGCATCATTTGGTTGCTGGTCGGGCAGTATACCCTTCATCAAACAAGCTGTTATTATACCTTCAACTATTTCTTTATTAACATGATCATATAATAGCTTTCCAGTACTCGTTCCTAAGGAATCACCACATCTTCCATGTAAAAGAGGATACCGTTCGCTCATAAAATAATCTAACTAAATAAATTATGTAATAAAAAATACCCTATAATATTTGCTTTATGAATTATATCAAAAACAACGTGGATTTAATGGCTAAATATTTTCCCAACTATACCAATAAATGAAGCCATAGAAATCACAACTGCGCACACAATTAGAAGAATGTTCTGAAACCGGTTATTTCTATATTTTCCCATAATTTGCGGGTCATTGGCAAACCGGTATAGAAAAAAGAAAATTACCGGTAAGCAGATTCCATTAAAAAAATCTGCATATAAGGTAATTTTAAATAAGGAAAAATCAGGCTGCATAACAAAAATTGCAGCTAAAATTATCTGGAAAAGAAAAAAACTATAAAAGAATTTGCTTTTTTTGAAACCATGATCCAGGCTTCCTTCATAGCCAAAAAATTCAGAAAAAGCATATGCTGTTGACAGAGGAACAATGGCACACCCAAGAAAACCTGCCGCAAGTAACCCAACCCCGAATAGAATACCGGCCATATCGCCGGCAAAAGGCATGATTGCCAATGCGGCTTCATCAGCCCCGGTAATCTTTATTTTATTCACAAACAATGTAGCAATTACAGCTACCATCATTAAGATTGTAAAAATGTCGCTTACTAATGAAGCCAGAATTACTTCAATCTGTTCATATTTCATTTGCGATTGAGTTAGTTTTTTATCCTTGATCTGGCTGCTGATTACAAACTGACCCCAGATCGTTACTGTTGTTCCCAGAACCGCAATTGATGTATACAAGAAATCAAACGAAATCTTACCTTGCGGGATAAGAATAGATTTAGCTACATATTGCCAATCAGGCTTTGCCATTACTGCTGAAAAAAAGTAAGCTAAATAAAAGATCATCACCACAAAAAAAAGTTTTTCAGTATTAGAGTATGAGGCCTTAATCAGAAAGAAAAAAAGAATGACCAAGACAATCGGAAGGAAAATCCTGTAATCAAGTCCAAACAGTCCCAAAGCTGATTTAAGGCCACTGACATCCTGCAGAATAACACCGAAGTTCACCAGGAAAATCAGGATAAAGATAAAGATGGTTGTCCTTATTCCAAATCTTTCCCGAATTAGGTCTGCCAAACCTTTCCCTGTTGCTATTGCAACCCGCGCCCCAACTTCCTGAGAAATGGCAAGCACCGCTGTAATTGGAATTAAGGTTATTAATATCTGGTAACCATATTTGGCTGCCGCTATGGAATATGTGGCCACACCTCCGGCATCATTGTCGGCAAAAGCAGTTACTAATCCCGGACCAGCTACAATCAAAAACAATAACAGCTTAGTTCTAAATTTTCTAAATGCTTTAAAAATACCTTTCATAGTTTTCCTTCCATAATGATCTTGCTAAATCATCAACTGTTACCATACCTAATATTTGCCTATTATTATCGATCACCGGTAACGAATGCAGGTAATACTTGACAATTTTATTAAAAACGATTTCCTTGGGAGTTGTTAAATGAGTTACAATTACATTCTGGATCATGAATTTATATACAGGTGTATCAGATTCCTGTAAAATAAGCTCATGCAGACTAAAAACACCAATCAATTGTTTATTGTCATTGACAACATAAACAATATTAAAGTAATAAAAATCCAAGGTAGCTTTTTTAATCTGTGCGATTACTTCCTTAACGGTGAAGTTCGGTGAGACACTAATATACTCGGTAGTAATAAGATCACCGATTGGCGTTTTTGATAATGATCTTAAGTAATTAATTTCTTTCTTCTTCTCCGGAGCTAAGAGTGCCAGTATCTCTTCCTGTCTTGTTTTTGATAATGTAAAAATTACATCGACTGCTTCATCCGGATCCATTAAAGAAACTATCTTGGCCACTTTTTCTATCTTAAAATGCTTAAAAATAGAAATCTGATAATTAAGATTCAAACTTCTTATTACGCTGGCAGCATATTTCTCGTCGACTAAATTTAATAATTTTCCTACATTGCGGATATTGGTTTTATCAAGATAAAATGCCAGATCTTCCGGCTTCATTTTTTGCAGTTTTTCTTCTTTTTTACGTAGTTTTACCAGACCTCTGGTTAATTCCAGCGGTTGGATATCTGCCCAGGATAAAAATCTTGATTTGATATTTATATGAAAGATTTTTAAGAATCTAATTATATTTTGTTCCAAACCAAGCCATCTTAATATTGCTAAAAATCCGATATCTACACCGGAGACATATAAACCATTTTCGTCCTGCAGTAGAACGTCGTTCACTCTAACGATTTTATTGCCTTTAAGATCGATGATCTGCTTATCAAGAAGATTGCGGACAACGTAAATTTCGTTTTCCACTAATTCTTCCGTAACGAAGTTTTTATTGACCAGTATTACCTGGTTTATTTTTTTAAGACAGCTTATCGGTATGAGGAATCTTTTTATTTCACCTTTTTTCTTATGTATAACCAGGAATTTGGTTACCTTTGGATCTTCGGTTGCCTGAAAAACCACATCATCGAATAGCCCGATCTGTACTGCGTCTTCTGTAATTACTTTCTTACCTTTCAATTCTGAAAAGTAGATCATAAATCCATTATATACTAAAATACAAAAATCAAGCCATAAACAAATATGTAATTGTGATGTACTATTTAGTTATTGCTAAATATCTTATCTTATGAAGAGAAAATTACGGACAGTTAGTCCCGCGAAGCGAGAAACCTGTGATCTTTAGGCCCGGCTGTCGAAACTGGTGGAACGTAATAAATCTTCGGTTTAAACGTTCCAACCACGTTTAAATTTGCGTAGCAAATTTATTACGTGGTGGTCGCTGAGGGATTTGCTCAACTCGCAGTTATTGATTCTGAACAAAGTGAAGAATTGATTATCTGCGAGTTAGTCCCGCGAAGCCTTGGTAAAGCGGGAAACCCCCATGTGTGGTCGCTGAGGGATTTGAACCCCCAACATCTTCGATGTAAACGAAGCGCTCTACCGTTGAGCTAAGCGACCATTTTAGGCAGGAACTACATTTTTTTTAATAGCACTATGGTGGGTGCGGATGGAATCGAACCATCGCTCTGTTCTTTATCAGAGAACTGTTTTACCATTAAACTACGCACCCTAAAACGTTGATTAAACTTCCCACGAACTCGCGCTCGGGGAATTAACTACTTCGCTTCATCGAAAATAAAAAATCCTGCCGAAGCGGTATTTCCGCTCCCTTCCTCACGGGCTTACACCACGGTAGAATACCGCGGAGGCGGATTAAAAATTATAACACAAAACTTATCTGTTATAATCAAAATATGAAAATAATAATTAAAAGGATTGACAAGTCACTGCCGCTTCCCGCCTACCAAACATCAGGTTCGGCTGCTTTTGATCTTTATGCCAGAGAAACCAGGATAATCGAACCTTTTAAACCGACAATTATTCCCATGAATATAATAGTCAAAATCCCCAAAGGTTATTTTCTTATGCTCTGTAACCGCTCATCAACCCCGATGAAAAAAAATCTGATAGTCGCTAATGGCGTCGGTGTTGTTGACCGGGATTACTGCGGTGAAGAAGATGAGATCGGTCTCCAGGTAATTAATTTTTCTAGAAGAAATGTTACTGTCGAAAAAGGCGAAAGAATCGCACAGGCTATTTTGGTAAAAATTGCCATCGCTGATAAAATATCCGAAGTAGGCAAAATGTCTTCCAACTCCCGTGGCGGATGGGGAAGCACTTCATAACCTCAATAATTATTTATCTTAAAATAAAAGCGGGTATTTGCATGCTTACCCTTGTGGTGCTATAATTCACAATATTACAACTTATAAAGCTAATAATAATGACTCATCATGAACGTAGTGTTGTCATTAATCCATTATTTTCTGTCGATACCACAGTAAAACAATTAAGATTAATTCAGGATCTTTTAATAAAATATTCACAAGAAAATGTGTTAATCCATATTCGTGATGATGAAGATCCTGACAATCAGAAAGATCTTGAATTCACCATAAAAAAACCTCCAAATCCTAAATATGGACCAACGCAAATAACAGCAAGATTTAGTGATGAAGATCGAAATTTTGATAGCTATATTAGACTTGATGGACGCGGAATTACTTTTTATGATAGAGATAAAAACACTGGAGCTATTGCTAATAAGTCTTCGATAAGTTATATCAATATTGGCGATACACAGCGCCTCGGACTAGACAGAGATAACATGAGTTTGGCTAAAGCATTCGGAAAAATGTCACAGGTATACCAAGCGTTAGGTAACACTTGCTAATTAAGGTTTTTTCACCATCTTATACACCTGTCTCCGGTCAAAGTAGCGGTGCTTCCAGCCGTAGTCTACCTGCAGACAGTCAATCAGCTTAAATCCGCGTTTTATCGCGTCTTCGTATTCGAGATATATCATATAATTGCCTATTCCCTTAAAGCGGTTGATATCATTACCTCCGCGGGGGATATAATACCGGTCTTTATATTCAATAATAATATCAATGGCCGCCAGATGATTCTGGATGTGAATCTCCATGAAGCTTGTTTTATATAATCCGGAATTCTTTACGAAACTTTGATAAAAAGCATTTCTTCTTTTGGGTATGATAAGATCACTATCCTCGCGGTTATAACCGTCAAACCGTTCTGTGTTCATCTTGACAAAACGGTCAAAGACATTTTTATCAGATGAAGGAATCATTATTACTTTTGGATCATAAGAATCAATCAGATTATGATCATGACGCAAGGTATGGCGGTCTTTCTTATGAAAAGTATGTAAAACATCGTCAATCGATTTATAGGTTGATAAATCTTTGATATTTTTGTCGTAATCAAGCTCCATTGTCTGAAAATATGGCTTCTGTTTCATTGCTTCGCTGACTTCAATTGCGTTAAGCTCGATAGGTGTTGGGGCAATCTTAATCAACAAGTCTATAAACTTTTCATCACTAACGAAGAAATAACAGTCTTCCACCCAGTCGCTGCCAAACCATTCATATCTTTGTTTATCAATATCAAACCATAAAGGCAGGAGAGCGATTGGTTTGTTCTTTTCGTAAATTGTATAAAAATACGGTTTACAACCATAAGCCTGATACCAACCATAACGAAAGTCCCAAAGGTCAAACAATGATTTTTTTGGTGTGAATTTTTCCCACAGCTCATAACATTCATCAATGTTAGTATGCACCTTGACAATCAAACGGGGAATTATTTTTGATAAACCATTCTCATAAAAATAGCGGTTCTCCTTAGTTTTTGGTATATACTTGAGAAGGGGGATAGTCAAATTAATGTTTGTACCGGGTGGTTCACTGGTATCGACTTCTAATATGTCCATCTTTCTTTGCCTTCCTATTGGAACTAACTAATATATTAACAATATACTAAAAATATATTGATATAAATATTGATACATTGTTGATAAAAAATCAAGTGGTATTTGCTATACTTTTTTTATGAAGATGAATTTCTTTCAGTTTGTTTCCTATGAGTTAAAAAATTTCCTGGAGGCAGCTTTCAATATCATAGTTTTTCTCCCTTTTTATTTCTCCATTACCGTGCTCGTACGAACGCTGTTTTACCCGTGGAAAAACCTTGTAACCGCCAAGAAATCGGTCGGCTTTAGTTTCAACGACTGGCTCAATACTTTAAGCTATAATATGATCTCTTCGCTGGTTGGTTTTTTTGTTCGTTTTTCAACTGTTGTTGCTTATTTTATTATCGAGTTTATTTATATTCTGGTTCTGCCAATTGCTTTTGCCATTTTTATCATTTTGACACCGATATTTTACCTTGAATATCTTCTAACCAAGCCGGAAGAAACAGTTAAAAAAGAGTTCGTTATCAATTTCATTTCAAAGCATCTTTTAAAGCAGGAAAATTTGAACAAAGTTAATCAATGGGCAAATGAATATTATCAAAAAGAGTATCACAAAAGTCATTGGTGGAAGCTATCTAACTTATTTTTAATCAGACCGATCGGGAAAGATTGGGCAGTGGGGTATACTCCGACTCTTAACCAGTACTGCGACGAACTTACCAGTCCGTCTTATCAATACCGGATAAAAAACATTATCGGCAGACAGACTGAAATAAATGAAATTGAAAAAACTCTTACGAAAAATGTTGAAGCGAATGTAGTTATTGTCGGTGAGGAAGGAGTCGGTAAACATACGATTATTGACGCTCTGGCAAAACATATTTACGAAGGTAGGGTTAACCCGCTACTCATGTATAAACGGGTCCTAAAAGTCAACATGGAGAAAATCCTTACCCGGTATACCGATCAAAAACAAAGAGAAAACTTTTTTGAAGATCTTATTGGTGAAGCTGCTGCTGCCCATAATGTTATATTGTTGATGGAAAATCTCGACCGTTATGTTTCCTCGGGTGAGGGCAGAATTGATCTGACAACGGCAATTGAAAAATATACTAAAAATTCCGCATCACAAATTGTCGGAATTACGACTCCGTTCTTTTATCAAAAATTTATTTTCTCTAATGCCAAAATTAACCGCTTTTTCACAAAAATTGATGTTAATGAAGTGTCAAAGGAAGAAGCCGAACAAGTGTTGATTGACTGCACCCCGATTTTTGAAAATCGTTACCGATTAACTATTCCCTATGAAACGATTATTGAAGTGATTAATAAAAGTGATTTTTTTATTACCTATATTCCTTTTCCGGAAAAAGCGATTGAACTCCTGGACACTGCCTGCGCCTATACTAAAGACAATAAAAAAAGTATTGTCTTGCCGGAAATTGTTGATGATGTTTTGAGTGAAAAAACCCATATTCCAACCCGTCTCTCCGAAGACATTAAGACTAAGCTTGTCGACCTGGAAAATCTACTCCGGGAAAAAGTCGTCCATCAGGATCAAGCATTGGTTCAGATTGCCTCATCCTTAAGAAGATCTTTTATTTTGATCGGCCAAAGAAAAAAACCGCTTGCCAGCTTCTTATTTCTTGGACCAACAGGAGTCGGTAAAACCGAAACAGCCAAGGCCATTGCCAAGACATTTTTTGACGGGGAAAAATCGCTTTTACGTTTTGATATGTCACTGTATCAACTCAAGGAGGATATCCCAAAACTCATTGGTTCGATTGACACTAACAATCCTGGTCTCCTGGCTACCGCTATTAGAGAAAAACCTTATGGAGTTCTTTTGCTTGACGAGATTGAAAAAGCCAATAAGGATTTGATTAATATTTTCCTGACAGTTATTGATGAAGGATATTTCACAGATGGCTATGGTAAAAGAATTGACTGCAAAAATCTTGTAATTGTTGCTACTTCAAATGCGGGATCCGACCAGGTATTCCAGTCTTTTTCTAAAAACGCCCAAACAGACCCAATCGTTTCGACATCCCCCAACTCCCTAATTGACTTTTTGATTACCAATCGTATTTTTTCGCCTGAGTTCCTTAACCGATTTGATGGGGTAGTGGCATTTAATCCTTTGACTCAAACCTCAGTTCTCGTCCTTGCCAGAAAAATGATTAACAGAATCTCCGGTGATATTCTTAAACTTTATAAAGTCACGCTCAACGTGTCAGACACCTATCTTGCGGATTTGGCTACTAGAGGTTACGATGAACGATTTGGCGCCCGTAATATGGAAAGAATTATCCGTGAAGAGATCGAAGATAAAGCCGCAAAAATGATTCTCGGCAACCAAATAAAAGAAGGCGAAACCATTAATTTATAGTATAATCATGTTCTTATGCTTAATATTTATTTTACCGCTTCTACTGCTGAGCAAAATAAATTTCTTCAGCAAAATAAGAAAATCATTAGTCTAATCAAAAAAAATCGCGGACATCTTACTTCTGGCATGCAGATAGTTGATAAAAGCCTGCTTTCTCTGGATGAGAAAATTGAACAATCGGTTATTTTCAACCGTCAGAAAAGTCTGATTGATCAGTCTGATTGTCTTATTGCTGAAGTGACTAATGCTTCGCTCGGAGTCGGTGGAGAAATTGTGTATGCGCTGACAAAGAACATCCCTGTTCTCGCGCTCATTCTCGAAAATCATGAAGAAGCCATATCTCCGATGATCGTTGGCAATCCATCGGATAATTTCTTTCTTGAACATTATAATGACGATAAATTACCTTATTTAATTAAGGACTTTTTCAAACATATTAACACGATAAAAAAAAGACGGGGTGTTTTTATTGTTATCGACGGCGGCGACGGATCAGGTAAAACAACCCAGTCTAAACTTCTAATCGAACATCTTAAAAAGAGTAAAATACCGGCCAAATTGGTTGATTTTCCCCAATACTATAACTCTTTCCATGGAAAAACTGTAGCTAAGTTTCTCCGTGGCGAATTTGGCAGTATTGATCAGGTTTCGCCATACTTGGCATCACTCGCTTACGCTCTTGATCGTGCTTCAGTCAAAACCGAAATGGAAGATTTTCTGGAAAAAGGCGGATATATCATTGCTAATCGTTATGCTACCTCAAACATGGCCCATCAAGGTGCAAAATTTACCCTTGATAAGGAGAAAAATGATTTTCTTAAGTGGGTCTATGATCTTGAGTATAAGGTTCACCGGATTCCCAAAGAAAATCTGGTTATATATCTTTATGTTCCCTGGCAAATCAGTACTAAATTAACAGATAACAGAACCAAAAAAGGTTATCTACAAGGCCAAACAAAAGATATTCATGAAAAAGATCTTAACCACCTAAGACAAACCGAACAGATGTATCTTATGCTGGCGAAAAAATTTCCTCATTGGGTAAAGATCAATTGCACTTCCAATGGAAAAATTCTTTCTCGGGAAACTATCCACAAACTGATCCTCTCCGAACTCAAAAAACGCCAGTTGATTTAACAATCATCCTGCATTCTATACTTTATAACTTTATAAACTTTTAAAACTTTTTAAACTTTTATATTCTACCCAGAAATTTGACTTTTACCAACCAAGTTGCTATGCTTGACTAATATGGATAAAAAACTTATTGGATTGATGGTAATTTTTTTCCTCTCGTTTGCGCTTTTTACTTCGATTATGATCTTTAATAAGCCGCTCTCAAAATTAACCAGAGCCTCTAATGCTTTTTCGGCGGATTCCGACAGCTCGCTTATTCTTGTTTGGCCTCTTACTGCCAAAGCCGACGGTAAAACCAGAGTTGAGGTAAACGTCTTTATTCGTAACAACAGCCAAAACGGAGCCCTGGCTTTATCTAATAAAGTCGTCAAGTTAAACTCAACCTTGGGAACCATTTCTGGAAATAATGCGTCAACAAATAAGCAAGGCAAGGCAACCTTTAGTCTGACTTCAGATGCAACGGGTATTGCCGAGATAACAGCCGAGGTACCCGGTGATAATGTCCTGATAAAACAAAAAACATCAGTCAAATTCGAATAAAAGATTTATGAAAATTACCAAAGCGGTTATTCCTGCTGCCGGTTTCGGAACTAGATTTCTTCCGCAAACCAAAGCCATGCCTAAGGAAATGCTGCCGGTTGTCGACAAGCCGGTTATCCAATATGTAGTTGAAGAGTTAGTTGAAGCCGGAATTACTGATATTATCCTGGTTACAGGGTATCACAAAAGAACAATCGAAGACCATTTTGACGCTCCAAGTCTAGACCTAATTGAAAATCTTAAAATGGGTGGAGAAAAGAAAAAACCCTTGCTTGAGTCAGTTGAAAGAATTTCGCGCTTGGCTAATTTCGTCTATGTCAGACAAAAAGGACCTTATGGCAATGGAACTCCACTACTAAACGTCCGCCATATTGTCGGCAATGAACCGTTTATCTATGCCTGGAGCGATGACTTTATCCTGGCATCCCCGTCAAGATTCAAACAATTGATCGCGGCATACGATGAGTTTGGCTGCTCAGCTCTGGCCAGTATTAAGGCTTCAAAAGATGAAGACTATGACCGATACGGTTTTGCCGGCGGTAAAAAAATTCGTGACGGTATCATTGACATTGATGTTATTGTTGAAAAACCGGGAAAAGCTAAAGCGCCATCGGACTTAGCCAACGTCTCCGGTTTCCTTTTTACACCCGATATTTTTAACTACCTTGATGAAGTTCTAACGAATCTCAAACCAGGAGCTGAACTTTATTATAATGATGCTCTTAAATTAATGCTCAAAGATCAAAAAAAAGTCCTGGCTGTTGAAATCAAGGATGGAAAATTTTATGACACGGGTAATAAACTCGAGTATATGAAAACAGTGGTTGAGTTTGCGCTTAACCATAAGGATATTAACGGCGAATTCCGCTCCTTCCTCAAAAACCTGGATATTTAACACTTTATCATTCATCGCTTTTTCTCTCCTTGAAAATCGCACCTTCGACTGATAAAATTATATTTCTATGACTGCAACTGATAAACAAATAGAAGAACTTTTTAATGCCGGTTGTCATCTAGGGCATAAAGTTAACCGTATTCATCCAAAATCAAAAAAGTATATTTACAGGATTGAAAACGGAGCATCGATTATTGACCTTACCCAAACAGTAGTAAAACTTAATTATGCAAAGGAAATAATTGCTAAACTGGCAAAAGAAAAGAAAACTATCCTTGTCGTGGCTTCAAAAAAGATTGCCTCAAGAATTATTCAAAAGATGTGCTTGGAATATAACCTCGCCTTTGTCACAATCAAGTGGCCAGCGGGTCTTTTGACTAATTTTGAGATGATCATGAGAAATGTAAAAAAAATGCTTAAGATGAAAGAAGCACGCGACAATGGTGAATGGAATAAATACGTGAAACATGAACAAACACAAATGGCCAAAGAACTTTATAAGCTGGAAAAATTTTATGGGGGATTAAGGAGCTTGTTAAAACTTCCTGATGCTTTGTTAATTTTCGATTCGAAAAAAGAAGCCAATGCAGTCAAAGAAGCTAAAGAAATGAATATTCCGATTATCGCTGTTACCGATACTAATTCCAATCCTGATCTGGTTAATTATCCTATTCCGGCAAACGACGATCTTTTAAGCTCAGTTGAATACCTTGCAAATCAATTAATCCATGCTTATAAGGTAGACAAAAAGGAAGGCAATAAGGAAGAATTAACTAAATAATCTTAATATGTTCGACATTAACAAACTCAAACTGCTTCGTGAACAAACTGACGTTTCTTTTACTTTGTGTAAAAAAGCTCTTGAAGAAACCAATAATGATATTGAGAAAGCTAAATTGCTTTTAACAAAATGGGGCGCTGAAAAAGTTAAGTCTAAAAGCAATCGTGAGACAACTCAAGGAATCATTGCTTCATATGTCCACCATAACAAAAAGGTCGCCGGACTGGTTGAACTTCTTTGCGAGACTGACTTTGTTTCAGGTAATCATGATTTTCAAAAACTAGGCCAGGAAATTGCGATGCAAATCGCATCACTAAAGGCAAAATCCGTTAAGGAACTGCTTGAACAGGAATATATCAGAGATCCCTCAAAGAAAATCAATGATCTGATTAAAGATGCAGTCTTAAAGTTTGGAGAAAATATTAAAATAACCCGCTTACTCCGTTGGGAAATCGGTGTTAAATAATCTGGATATTTTCCTTTTGAATTTTGAATTTGCTTAGTATAATGAATGTTATGGATCCGACGATTTCCGAATTTAAACAAGATGTAAGTAAAACCATTGCCAGTCTTCATGAAGAACTAAAAAGCATCAGAACCGGTCAAGCCAACCCTTCTTTGGTTGAAAATGTAATTGCCGAAGTCTACGGCGGACAATCAAAGCTAAAACTTCTCGAACTGTCAACAATTACCACGGAAGGACCGATTACAATTGTTATTTCTCCTTTTGACCCGAGCACGATTTCCGACATTGAAAAGGCTATTCTTAAATCACCTCTGGGTCTTTCACCGATAGTCCAAAATAACCGTGTTCTTGTAAAAATTCCGCCGCTTTCTGAGGAACAGCGTAAAAAAATGATCAAGTTGGTAAACCAAATAATTGAAGAAAAAAAAGAAATCGTTAGGAATCACCGTGATGAGGCAAGAAAGAAAATAAAAAATGATTTTGAAGAAAAAATAATCACAGAAGATGATAAATATAGGATTGAAAAGGAAATCGATAAGGAAAGCCAAAAATATATGGAAAACTTGGTTACGCTAAAAACTAATAAAGAAGCAGAAATCCTTGAAGTTTAATCTTTAAGTTTCAGTTACTTAATCTATGTCCTTTTTTTCAGTAGTAATATTTATATTAATCCTCGGTTTGCTTATTTTTATCCATGAATTGGGTCATTTCCTGGCAGCCAAAAAAAACGGGGTATTGGTTGAAGAGTTCGGATTAGGTCTCCCTCCCAGAATATTTGGGAAAAAAATAGGTGAAACTATCTATAGTTTGAACTTACTGCCTATCGGTGGTTTTGTTAAGCTCTACGGTGAAGAATATTATGAAGCAGAAAAAAAAGACTCTAATAAAAAAGGAAGTATTCCGCCAAACCGGGCTTTTATTAATAAGAAACCCTGGCAAAAATTACTTATTGTGATTGGAGGAGTAATCGGTAATTTTTTTCTCGGTTGGTTTTTATTTTCGATCCTTTTTATTCAAGGAGTGCCTGTACCGACCGATAAATTAATCGTTGACCAGGTAGCCAAAAACTCTCCGGCATTTTATGCCGGCGTCAAGCCAAAAGATATTATCACATCCATAACCTACCAGGATAAAAAATATCCTTTGCAAAAATATGACGAGCTGGCTTCGGTAACGAAAAAGTTTCTTGGTAAGGAAATTTTGCTTTCGGTTAAAAGAAACGGAGCTACGCTTGATTTCCCATTAGTACCAAGGATTAAATCACCGTCAGGTGAAGGAGCTATAGGCTTAGCTTTTTCATCATTTATTGAAAAGAAATATCCATGGTACCAAGCACCATTTCTAGCTCTAATCGAAGCTTTTAAAATAACAAAACAGATTATTGTTGAACTATCCAAAACTCTGGCTAAGCTAATAATTTTAAAGAAACCGGCGGTCGAAGTTTCAGGTCCGATCGGAATTGCCCGCTATACCAGTAAAGTAATCCAGTTTGGCGTTAAAGCCGTATTGGAATTAATTGCCCTGCTTTCCTTTAATTTGGCCATTGTCAACATTTTGCCTTTTCCCGCACTGGACGGTGGTCATATAGTATTTATTGTTTACGAATGGATTACTAAAAGAAAAGTGAATCAAAAACTTGAACGTTATCTGAATCTTGCAGGTATGGCGCTGCTTTTGCTTATCGCTTTTGTCGTATCAATTAATGATATTATTAAAATTTATAAATAGTATGTCGAACTATCGTATTATTACTGTTTCCGGCAAGATTTCGAGCGGAACAACCACTCTGGCAAAAAATCTGACCAATATTCTCAAATGGCGCTATATTAATGCCGGAGAAATCCAGAGGAAGTATGACCGACAACACATGATTGATGAAAACAAACAAGGAGCATTATCAAGAACCGATACTCATGAAATGGAAGTTGATGATATGACAATAAATATACTTAAAACCGATAAAGATTTGGTTTACGAAGCTTGGCTGGCCGGTTTTATGGCCCAAAAAATTAACGGTATCTTTAAAGTTCTCCTATTCTGTTCTGTTGATGCGATCAGGATTGATCGGGTAGCCAATCGTGATAAGCTAACCATTGATGAGGCTAAGCTGTTTGTCAAACAGCGTGAAGAAGAAAATATCACCAAATGGAAAAAACTTTATGGTGACTATGATTTTTGGGACCCTAAATATTACGACTTAGCAATAGATACTTTTTCCTCTGGCCCGATGGAAACACTGGGCAAAGTTCTCGACAAAACCGGCTACAAATAACATTCGATTTTATTACAACAAGGATGTTATATAATTATTTCCATGCTTTACTCCAAACTGTTCGGAAAAACCCAAAAAAACATACCCCAGCAATTTGAATCAAAGAATCATGAATTACTGGTTAAAGCCGGATTTATTGATCAGGTAGCCAGCGGAATTTATAATTTTTTACCGCTTGGCAACCAAGTGTTAACTAAAATTGAAGACATTGTAAGAAACGCAATGAATTCAATTAATGCCCAGGAAATCATCATGCCGCTTCTTCATCCAAAAAATTTATGGGTAAAAACAGACCGCTGGAATAATGTCGATGTTTTATTTAAAACAAAAAGCCGTTACGATCATGAATTCGGTTTAGCTCCAACTCACGAAGAAATCGTCACCCCTTTGGCAAAAAAATTTATAAAAAGTTTTCGCGATTTACCGTTATCTTTATATCAGATAACGACAAAATTTCGTGATGAACAAAGGGCTAAATCAGGCATTCTTAGAGGCAAAGAGTTCAGGATGAAAGATCTTTATTCATTTCATATTGACGAGGCGGATTTTAAATCCTACTACAAAAAAGTAATGGCTGTTTACCTCAATATTTTCTCCCGTTGCTGTCTAAACGATATTAAAATTACCGAAGCATCGGGCGGTAGTTTTAGTAAAAAATTTTCCCACGAATTTAACGTGCTTACTCAATCAGGCGAAGTTGACTTAATCTACTGCCAAAAATGTAATTTTGCCCAGAATTTAGAGGTTGCAACAGTAAAAGAAGATGGTCTGTGCCCCAAGTGCAGTCAGGGTCATCTTAAAATTAGCCGGGCTATTGAAGTTGGAAATATTTTTGATCTGGGAACAAAATTCAGCCATGCATTTGAACTTAAATATATAAACCAGGATCGCCAGGAAAAGGAAATTGTCATGGGCTGCTACGGTATTGGCACATCAAGATTGGTTGGAGCCGTTGTTGAGATCCATCATGATGACAAAGGGATTGTTTGGCCGGAATCTGTTGCGCCTTACCAGATTCATTTAATCGGCCTTGATCTGAAAGACGAGTCCATAAAGTCAAGAGTCAATAAAGTTTATGAAGAATTATTGAAAAATAATATTGAGGTCCTTTTTGACGACCGCGAAAATGTAACTGCCGGAGAAAAATTCGCCGACGCTGATCTGATCGGAATTCCAGTCAGGCTGGTTATTTCGAAAAGAACCGGCGATCAAATTGAATATAAAAAAAGGTTAGAGAAAGCTTCCCAAATGTTACATCTTGAAAATATCATACAAACAATATAAAATCGTAAGAATCCAAATGAAAACTATCGTTACCCATCTTTCGGTTGACCTTGACTCTATCACATCCTGCTGGTTAATAAAAAGATTTTTACCCGGATGGTCAAAAGCGATTGTTAAATTTGTTCCCGCTGGATCAACGTTAAACAGCCAACCGCCTGATGAAAAAAAAGAAGTTATTCATGTTGATACAGGTTTAGGCAGATTTGATCACCATCAAACCAGAGATTATACCTGTGCGACTAAACTGATGTATGAATTTCTGGTTGAAAAACATTATCTTGACCACAAATTGATTGCTCCGTTGGATAGAGTTACTTGTCATGTCAACGATATCGACCATTTTGCCGAAGTCAATTTTCATGATCCGACAGCTGACTGCTATGATTTTTCCCTCCATCAGCTTATCGAAGGACTAAGAGCTACATTAAGAACCGACCAAAAAATTATTGAGGTCTCGTTTCAACTTCTTGACAGCGTACTCCATATTTTTAGAAAAAAAATAAAAGCGGAATCGGATCTGCTTCGTGGTTTTACTTTTCGGTCAAAGTGGGGAAAAGCCATCGCCTTTGAGACCATCAATGAAGATTCAATCCGATTAGCTTTAAAATCCGGATATTCGTTGGCTTTGCGTAAAGATCCGGAAAAGAAAAGTGTCAGAATCAAAACGCTGCCGGATAAAAGAATCGATTTAACACCTATTTATGAAAAAATAAAAAAGATTGACAAAAGAGGCAGTTGGTTCCTGCATATCTCGAAAAACATGCTGCTTAACGGTTCATCGACTAATCCTAACTTTATTCCAACCGGGCTTAGCCTGAAAAAACTGATTGAAATAATCTCCCAGATTTAATACAATTACAGTGTTCATTTGTATATATATTCCAGCTTAATTCTGAAAGGAGGCGTAACTATTTTATGGTATTTATGTCAAGAAAAAAAGGAGAGACTAAGGATTCGTTGTTCCGAAAATTTACACGCTCTTTTATTGAAGAAGAGATAATTGATGAAGTAAAAAAAAGGCTTTATTACAAGAAACCGTCGCTTGTCCGCCAGGAAGAAGAAAAAGAACGTCGCCGCAACCGCTTTCACCGTTTTCCCAAAAAAATTATCAGAAGAGTGGGTTTCGGCAGGAGATAAGCAGATGATTTCCTTATCTAATTATGATTAATATTATTACTTCCTCACGCTATAAAATAGCTCGTAAAGGCATTAAGGATTTTGTGGACAAAATTCTGTCGGAAAATGGCTTAACACCCGAATATACGATTAATATTATTTTTATCGGACGCAACAAAATGAAAAGCATATCGGCAAAGTATAAAAAAGAGGCAATTGCGCTACCCGTGCTCTCATTTCCTTATCATAACCAGGAACTTGCCGGTGAAAAGATGGTTGGAGAAGTATTTGTCTGCTATCCGCAAGCGGTTCTTCTTGCGGCTGAAAGAAATAAAAAAGTCGATGTTATGATCTACTCATTAATTGAGCACGGTATATCAAATTTACTAAAATAAATTACAAATTTGTTTTTTTGAACAACGATCCTGGGCCCCCCCCTTCGAATCGGAGGGTTCGCCAGGATGAGATCTTTTAAAACTTTTTGAACTTTATAACTTTTCATGTTTTACCTTAAATACCGTCCAAAAACTTTAAAGGAGATCGATAATAGCAAAGTTAAAGAAACCCTGGTTAAATTGCTTAATGCAAAAGAGATTCCTCATGCATTACTTTTTATTGGCCAAAAAGGCACTGGCAAGACATCTGCAGCTCGGATTTTTGCCAAGGCTGTCAACTGTCTTGATAATAAATTTGCCGATATTAAATCTCTCGGCTATGAACCATGCAATCAGTGCGCCAACTGTTCAAGCATTAGCAATTCTTCATTTACTGACGTACTCGAACTTGACGCAGCATCGAATAGGGGAATTGAAGAAGTCAAGAGCCTGATTAGAGAAACGGCATTTTTACCTATGGCTGGCCGTTTTCGCGTTTTTATCATTGATGAGGTTCACATGATTACTCCTGACGGGTTTAATGCTCTTTTAAAAACCCTTGAGGAACCGCCAAAATCCGCTATTTTTATTCTCGCAACTACCAATCAGGAAAAACTTCCAAAAACTATTATTTCCCGTTGTCTAAAAGTTAATTTCGGAAAAGCCGGGAAAAATGATCTTATTTCAATGCTCAATCGGATTTTAAAAAATGAACAGATTCAGCTTTCGGCTGAGATTGTTGATTTGATCGCTTTACATTCAGATGAATCGTTTCGCGATGCCGCCAAGATCCTTGAGGAATTTATCGTTCAAAAAATAGTCACTATTGATGAGGCGGAAAAATACCTTGGATTAAGAGGCAAAAATAATCTGTTGCCTTTGATTGAGGAAGCCGATATAAAGAAAGTGCTGGTTTGGGTAGACGAGTTTGCTATATCCGGAGGCAGTTTTAAAAATCTCCTTCAAGACGTTCTGGAAAAGCTAAGACTAGCACTTTTATCTAAAAAAGGGTATAAACAGGAGAATGATACTCCTTGTAAACTGTCAGTTTCCGAAATAACAATGCTTATAAAACTTCTCATGGAAGCGTATCAGAATTTAAAATATTCACCGATTGAGTCATTACCACTTGAGATTGCCCTGGTCGAGTTCTATAATCAAAGTAATAAAAGTTTGAAGGAAAATTAAATCACAAAGTAGTATTTGTTTAGAAGTTAGATCAATTAAAAATTAGAAATTGAATAATATGGCTAATCCATTTGGTGCTTTAGGAGATTTACAAAAATTGCAGCAACAAGCCCAGCAGATGCAACAGTCTTTGCAGCAGGAACAGGTTGAAATTAATAAAAACGGTGTCCGCGTAGTTGTCCGGGGTGATCAAGTAATTCATGAAATTGAAGTAGACGGAGTCATTGAGAATCGGATAGCTGATGCTGTTAATGAAGCGATCAAAAAAACCCAGGAATTGGCAGCCAGAAAATTGATTGAAATGTCCCAAGGCGGACAGGGCTAGAAACTTAAATAGTTAATAGTTTAGAGTTAAGAGTTAGGAATTTTGATGTAAATTGTCTCAGTATTCCTTGAGCGACCTCGCCACAGGCGGGGGAGTCGAGAAGTTTCCTTTAAACTTTTTTTAACTCTTAAAACTTTTTAAACTTTATAATTAAAATGTTCAAACTTTTTTCCGGTACAGCTAACCCTGCTTTATCAAGCACAGTATCCAAGTTATTGGATCTCCCACTTTCAAAGGCGGAGATTGTCAGATTCGGTAATTCGGAAGTGAAAGTTACTGTCAAAGAAGATGTCAAAAACAAGAACTGCGTTATCATCCAGCCAACATCCAATCCCACCGACACCCATCTCATGGAACTTTATTTATTTTGCGATGCCCTTAAAAGGCAAGAAGCAAAAAGGGTGATTGCTATTATCCCATATTTCGGTTATGCCAAACAGAATATCCAGCATCGTGCCGGTGAATGCGTCTCGGTAAATGTAGTCATCAGATTTTTGGAAGCAATCGGTTTTTTTAAAATTTATTCTATCGATATTCACGATGAAGCAACAGGTGGAGTATTCTTCATTCCCTATAAGAATCTTTCTGCTTTCCCACTTCTTGCAGATCATCTCAAAAGTTACTTCCATAAATCAAAAGTCAGTCTCAAGGATACCGTACTTGTTTCACCGGACCAGGGAGCTGTTGAAAAAGTCCGTCTTTTTGGTACTTATTTTTACAATACCGCAAGTTTTTCCGAGGTGGTGATTGAAAAGAAAAGAGATCAGAATATGATGCATCAAGCCAGTCCTATTGATATATACGGCGACGTCAAAGATAAAATCGTTGTTATTGTCGACGATATGATAGTTTCCGGATCAACACTGGTTCCTGCA
>Ga0265297_10001210_pt1 | contig 62706 bp, 51 predicted proteins | sample Munlanlwell13791_FD_192502 | JGI IMG/M metagenome (GOLD analysis project Ga0265297, IMG submission 192502) | Leachate microbial communities from a municipal landfill in Southern Ontario, Canada - Leachate well 137-91 | ecosystem: Engineered > Solid waste > Landfill > Unclassified | place... | reverse complement strand
GCGCGCCCTCTGGACCAGGTGGTGGCCGCCCCCCGGCATCTGCATGTCCGTGATGATGAGGTCCGGGATGTTGTCGTCGGCGAGAAGGGTGAAGAACTGGATCATGTCCGCGGCGCGCCAGACGGTGTAGCCCTGCTCCTCGAGCAGGTCCTTGGTCATGGACATCAACCCCGCGTCGTCGTCCACTAGGGTGATGGTGCGGCGTTTGGTCATAGTCCGAGGGCGATGGGCCCCAAACTTAGGATAGCCCTCCCCTGCCGTTCTTTTCAAGGGCCGCTCCATTATGGGCGGTCTTGCCGGATCCGAGCGCGTAGGCCGCGGCGCCGTCCGCGCGGACATATAGTCCTTGAGCGCCAAAGAGGCCAAAGACATGCGGAGCCCGAAATGGCTCCCACGAGCAGGGGCAGATCCGTCCCGATATCCCCGAACGAGCCGGCGAGTTCGTTGCGGTCGAATCGGAGGCGTTCGGACATGGGGATATTCTATCATCCTCAGTGCACCCGGCATGAACCTGGACATCCTGTGGATCGGCCTGTACGGATCGCTGGCCGTCCTGTGCGCGGCGACCTTCTGGTCCTGGCTCAGGCTCGAGCCGGCATCCAGGCGTCGGGCCCTGGTCTGCCTGCTTCTGGCCGCGGTCTGGCTGACGGTCTTCCATGCGAGGGCCGGCAGGGTCCCGGTGGACTGGGTCACGCCGCTTCACGAGGGCACGGGACGGACGAACCTGCTCCAGCTCTACGGCGAAGCGGCCCATAGCGGACTGAACTTCGCGTTCGTCAGGAGACTCTGGCTGGAGCCGGAGAGACGGGACTTGCGCGACGTGGTCCGCATGAACACGGCCCTGGCCGGGCTCAACGCCTGCCTCTATCTCCTCATCGCCTGGAGCGTGCTGGGCAGGCTCCTGCCGGCCCTGGGGTTCACTCTCCTTTTCGCGGCCAACAGGAACTACGTCCATGCCGCCCTCTCGGAGGTCCCGGGGCAGCTCCTGACGCTCTTCTTCCTCCTGGGGGTCTTGGCCGCCGCCGTGCTGCGCAGATGCGCGCGGGCGCCGGCCGGCGCATGGAGGGCTTGGTCCGCCTGGCTCATGCTCGTCGTGCTGACCCTGCTCGCCGGCTGGACCCGGATCGAGTGCGCCATGACCGGCGTCTTGGCCGCGGCCCTGGGTCTGGCGCGGCTCATGGGGGCCAGGGACGCCGGCGGGGACTTCCTCTGGCGCAGGCTCGAAAAGATACTGGGCTGGGGCGTGCTCGACAAGGCGGGCCTCCTGCTTCTTCTGGCCGTCCTCTCCGTGCGCTGGTGGGATGCGCCCGAGAGATGGACTTGGGTCCCGGACGGCCTGAGGCCGTTCAACCCCTCTTTCCTGCTCTTGCCGGCGTTCCTCTGGGACTATCTCCCGGCCGGTCTCGTGGTCCTGACCCTGGCCGGTTTCGCGCATAGCGTGCGCAACATCGGCGGTTTCCTCGGCCTGCCCGTCTCCCTTATCGTTCTTTATCGGACCTACCATTCCGCCGGGAGCGCGAGCTATTGCGACATGTTCCGCTACGCCACGCATTGGACGCCCATGGTCCTGGTGCTCGCCCTGTTCGGCTGGAAGGAGATCGCCTCGCTCCTCGGTCCAAAGGCGCGGCGGGCGGCGCTGGCCTTGGTGCTCGTCCTTTTTTTGATCCCGCCGGGAGGTCCGGTGCATGCCCTCTACAGCGGGGGCAGGGCTTCCCGGGAGCATCGTCTCTGGCGCGGGCACAACCAGGAGGAGGTCCGGTTCCTCCTTAAGGCCATGGACGAGAACCCGGACACGGTCTTCGTCACGCGCCTCACCGCGGGCTGGGCCTTCTTCGGCAAGCCCCTGCCCTTCGTGGTGTTCGACAAGGCGGGCGCCGCGAGCCTCGGCGAGGAGCTCCGGGGCCAGAGATGGGTGTCCCATGAGAAGATGCTCTTCTACCGCGGGCTCGATTGCTCCCTGGAAGGGATGGCGCAGGGCTGCATGGAGCAGGTCCCTGGAGCGAGGCCGGTCCGTGAACTGGAGTTCGCGAACCCGCGCCTGTGCGACCCTTCGGAGTACGACGGGGGGCATGCCCCGCGCATAAGCCTCGGCCTCTACGAGTTCAGCCTGCGCGGCGAGGGCTCCGGGGCCAGATGCCCGGCCGAGGCCGCTTCCTGGGACTGGCTGTCTTTGGCCGGACTGCGCCTAGGGGCCGGTGATAAGGAGGGCGGCCTCGCGGCGCTCGAGTGCGCGACCTCGGCCGGCCCCAAGGAGAGGGATTTCGTCGCCATCGCCCGCTATTACGGAGAGCTCCGCTCGGACGAGCGCGCCAAGCCCGGCATCCGGAGGCTTGTCGAGAGGAGCCCGGCGGCCATGTCCCCCGAGGCCTGGCTCCAGGTGGCGGGCGCGGCGCACGCGGCCGGCGACATCGAGGAGGCGCTCAAGGCCTTGGGCCGGGCCGAGAGCGCCGGGGCGCGCTCCGAGGACGTGGTCCGGGCCGCGTATCCTGCCGGCCCGGCCCGGCCCGGGGCGGCCGGCGCGCTGGCCCGGAGGCTCTCGGAGAAGGGCCTCGAGGGAGCGCCCTTCCGCGTGTGGATGGAGCTCGCGGCCGCGGCGCAGGCGGCGGGCGATCCGGAGGCGGCTCTAAAGGCCCTGGAGCGCGCCGGATCCGCTGGGCCGCGCGGCGAGGAGGTCCTCGAGCTGGCCCGGGCCTTGGTCGGGCTCAAGATGCCGGACCGGACGCGGGACGCCCTGCGCAGGCTCTGGGAGCAGGGCCCGGCCCGGGCTTCCAGGAGGGTCCGCATCCGACTCGCCGAACTGGCCGAAGAGTGCGGCGAGGTCCAGGCGGCGGCCAGGATACTCGCCGTTCCCGCGGCCTTCCGGTACGAGGCATGGGATCTGCTCCGGGGCATGACCGCTTCCCTGCCGGGGCTGGGGCATGGGTCCTCCCTGGGATCCGCCCGAGGGCTCACTATGCGGTTCCTGATCGCTGCGGACGCGCTGGACGTGAGCGGGCTGGACAGGCGGAGCGCCGCCCGCCTATATCTGGACCTGGGCGCTCCGGAACGGGCTTACGAGATCCTGAGCGCACCGGCGGGCTTCGAGGAGATGCCCACGGCCTCGGACTGGATGGCCCTTGGAGAGGCCGCGGTTCGATGCGGGGCGCGGGATGTCGCGCTCAAGGCTCTGGCCAGGGCCGAGGACGCCGGGCCTGGGCCGGGTCTCATGATGGAACTGGCCCGCGCGTACCTCGGGCTGGGCGAGACCGTGCGCGCCAAGGCCGTGGTGTGCGGCTTGGCGGAGGGTGACGAGGGCTTATCCGCCCTGGATTGGATCGACGTGGCGCACCTGGCGAAGGGGGCGGGCGAGGTGTCGTGCGCGCGGCGGGCCTTGGAGCGCGCCGAGTCCGCCGGACCCGAGGGGAGCGGAGTGGGGAAGCTGGCGCGAGCGTACGCGGAGGCCGGGCTCGCCGCGCGCGCGCTGGCGATGTCGAGGAAGGCGTTCTCCGGCGGGCCCCTGCCGGCGTGGGCCTGGCTGGACGCGGCCTATGCCGCGCGGGCCGGCGGGGATAGGGCCTTGTCGTTGAAGGCCCTGGAGCGGGCGCGGAAGGCGGGCTGCAGCCGAAAGGATCGGGAGGAATCCGCGCTGCAGTACCAGGCGCTCGGAGAGCATGGGAAGGCCCTGGAGCTGCTCGACGGCCTCATCCGCGATGAGCCGGGTTCCGGGCGGTTGAGGAGCGACCGCGGGGTGGTGAAGGCGCTCCTGGGGAGAAGGGACGAGGCGATCGCCGACCTGCGGGAGGCCGTGAGGCTGGAACCCGACCTGTTGGAGGCGTATGTGAGCCTGGGCGGGCTGCTCGCGGCGTCGGGGCGCAGCGAGCAGGCGCGGGAGGTCTACAGGCTGGGCATGAAGCGCTGCGGCGGGTCCGCCGCGGGCGAGGATATGCGCCGGGTCATCGAGCGGGAGCTCGCGCGGCTCTGAGTGCGGGCGAGGAGTTCCGGCAGCATCCGTTCTTGAGTACGGAGCGGACTTCTGCGAGGGTCGTTACTCCCCCTCCTGATCCAGCTCGACGGACCTCTGGTAGTAGGCGTTCGCCCGCGGAGCCGGCGTCGTGAACAGGTCCGGGTATTGCGCCCGCAGCAGCGTTTCCCGCCCTCGTATGTGCTCGCAGAAGGCGTCGTACCGGGCCTTGGCCGCCTCCGGCGTCGCGGACGTGCGCGTGAAGTGGTCCCGGGCGTTGAGCTCCAGGTTCCGGAACGCCCATTCCAGCGAGCTCCCGTGCTCGACCGCGACAGCGGCCTTCTCGGACCGGCCTCCCCAGGCGTAGCCGAAGAGGCCTGGCCTCCCGTTCTGGATCTGGAGCGCTTCGCGCCCGGTGATGAGGCCCTTCTGCTGGGCGCCCGCGAGCAGGGTGGTGTCGAAGACGTGCAGGGTCTCGTGGCCGGGCTTGTTCGAATTGGTGAGCCGGCTGAGCGCGGCGAAGAACAGGCCTGAGACGTTCGAGTGTCCGCTGGCCGAGGCTCCGATGATGTCCCCGGACTTGTTCATCTTCACGCCCTCGACGGGGACCTGGGCGATGCCGCCCACGATGGCCGCTCCCGCGTTCGTCACGTAGCCCAGGCCCTTCATGCCCCCGTTCTTGGCGTGCGTGATGTAGAGCTTGGCCGCGTCCACCACCGGCGTCGGGGACTTCTTGTACTCGATCTCGATGGGACGCTCGAGGCCCTGGTTGAGGGTCTCCACCGCGGTCCTGAGCTCCTGGGTGCGCGCCTGCTGTTTGGAGTTCGTCCCGATGTATTTGTCCGCCAGGCTGAGCTTGACCGGGGAGCGTCCCTCGGTCTGCGCGATGCGGGCCGGAGTCTCCTCCAGCGGCTTCACCTCCGTCTTTTTGGCGGAGAGCCTGAAGGTCTTCGCGGTGGGGTCGTAGCCCAGCCCCTCGGCGAGCTCCTGGGCCTTCGCCTGGAAGCTCGCGGGCTCGGGCTTGTAAGGCTTGGCTTCGCCGCTCTTGATGACCATGCTGGCCAAGGGGCTCGTGGTGAAGACCTCCGCGAGCATGCGCTTGGGGTTGAGAGACGTGGATTCGCCGGGTTTGAGCTCCCTGCCGCGCGGCATGATGCCCAGGGCGGCCAATTGGCACAAGGAGTCCGCGGCCTTCTCGGAATCCCCTTTGGAGAAGGCGGAGCCGAGCTCGAGGCCCTGCATGGCTATGAGGGAGTCGAAATACGCGCCCTGCGCGATCTGCACGCCCTTGGCCGTCTTGTCCAGCGCGATGGCGGTGCGGCCCATGGCCGTCAGCTTCTCTGCGGTCTGCGCCGTCTTCGCGGTCTTGCTCAGCGACCCGAAGGCCGCGCCCATGGCGTTGAACCCCAGGCTCTGGAACGTGAAGTCCGCGGCGTAGACGTTCGCGGCGGCCAGGCCCCAGCCCGCCTTGCCGAGCTTGGTGTCGCTCTCGGAAGCGTACTTGGCGAACTCGCGGCCGGCTCCGCCGAAGCCCTCCCCCCCTCCCCCGTGCACGAGGAAGCTGCCAAGTTCGTCGTCCGTCACGTCGAGCTTGCCGTGCTGGAGGCTGAACTTCTGCTGCGGGCTCATGGGCTGCTTGAGCAGGCTTTCCTTGTAGCGGCTCACCCAGTAGTTCCGGCGCGCCTCGAAGTCCTCCTTGCCCATCTTCTCCCGGAGCTCCATCATCATGGCCCCGCCCGCTCCCTTCGCCCACGCGATGCCCTGGTACTTGCTCACCACTCCGTAGACGGTGTGCTCCTTGGATCCGCTTACCTTGCCGATGAGCTCCCCGGTCCCTCCGGTCAGGGTGTAGCCCACGAACTTGCCCCCGTCCGCCACCACGCCGATGCCCTGGCCCACCTGCTTGTACACGGGTACGTTGCTGAAAGTCCAGGAGATGTTCTTGGTGACGACGTCGAAGATCCCGTCGGCTTGCGGCTTGTCCTCCCGGGTCTTCTTCCAGCCCTTGGCCCCCGCATCCCAGACGTACTGGGTCAGCGCGGTCTCCTTGGAGGAATAGTGGCCCCGCATGGGCTCGTAGCGCGTGACGAAGGTCGTCCGATAGTCGTCGTAGCTCGTGAAGCGCTTCTCTCTTTCGTTCCATCCTCTGAACACCTGGATGGTCTCGAAGCTCCCGGCTCCCTTGGTCTTGTACCGGGAGGAAGCCACCCAGCCGTTGGCGTTCTTGTCGAAGCCGTGGGAGGTGAGGACATTGTTCCCGTGGGGGCTCTGCATCTCGTAGATCAGGGTCGGGCCGTTCGGCTTCGGCCCGAACACCACCTGGGGCGGGGTCAGGAACTTGGACCCCGTCCCCGAGTCCGTCATCAAGGCCGCGGCCGTCGGGAACCGGCTCGCGAGCTGGTCCGCCTCGCTTTGGGTCAGGAACCCCGCCTTGACCATGCCCGAGAGGTCGGCCTTGCCCGTCTTCTTGTCCCAGGAGAGCTCCGCACCGACCACGTTCCCCTTCTTGTCCACGAGCACCGCGTGCTTGGTGCCTTCGATGACCGCGCTCGTGACGCGCACCCTGCCGTCGGGCCCCATCTCGCCGCGCTGGACCATGCGCTTGCGCTTGTCCGTGATCTCCACCTTGTTCCCGGCCAGGAAACGCGTCACCGTGAGGGACTCGCCGTCCGCTCCCTCCTCGACGATGGTCCGCACCGCTCCGGTGAGAGGATCGTAGCTGAGCGCCTTCGTCGTCCCGCCGGTCTCCTCGATGCGCTGCCCGATGAGCCGGCCCTCCCCGTCGTAACGGTAGGTCGAGGTCGAGACCTTGTCCCCTTTCCGGATGACCTCGCGCGAGGGCTTGCCGTCCTCGCGCAGGTAGCGGGTGGCGACGACGTCGCCCTTGAACTCCCGGATCATCCTTCCGTCGAGGGACTCGAACACGCGGTTCGCCTTGGAGCCGGCCGGGGGCATGAGCAGCAGGCCCTCGACCCCGGCGTACGTCTTCTTGACGAGCCGTCCGTCAACGGACATGCCCAGATCCGCCGGGTCGAATGCCCAGCCGTCCGGCACCGCGCCCTGGCGCAGGGCGTCCGTCAGGAACCGGCGATGGGCTTCGCGGTCCTGGCGGTACCGCGCCAGGTCCGGGTACTTCTTGTAGAGGGACCCCAGCTCGTTCCAGAGGGCCTCGAGCTCCTTCGGGTCCGTCTTTTTCTGCAGGGCTCGGCTCAGGCGGTCCTTGAGCTTGGACTCCTCGTCGAGGCCCGGGGGGGTCTTCTGCTTGAGCTTCTCGGCGAAGGCCTTCTCGTTCTCCTTGAACAGGCGGATCTTCGCGTCCTTCTTGAGCCCTTCCGGGATGAGGGGCAAAGAGGTCAGGGCCCTGTCGAAGGAGGACTGCACTCGCCCGGTCGTCCCGGCCTTGATGGAGCCGTTCGGCTTGTCCAGGGGGGTGTCGCTGAAGGAGACGGACTTCATCTGCGGAGGGACGAAATCGCTGCGATGCACCGTCCCTCCCGGGGTCTGTTTCGGCGCGAGGCCGCGCATGGACGGATCCACGTCGGCCCCGGGCGCGAGGCCGGAGTTGTCGTAGAACTTGCCCATGCCCTGCGTGTCGCCGGCCGTGAACTCCTTCTGCACCGGAGCCAAGTCCTTGATCCGGCCCTGCACTCCCTTGCCGATGTCCTTGGGCTCCTTCCTCTCCCGCTCCTCGTCGCGCGTCTTGGACCGGAGCAGGGCGAGGAGCTCCGCCTGCTTCTCAGCCATGGGCAGCAGATGCTGCTGGTACGTGGCCTGGAGGTCGGGCGAGAGGTTCGCGCGGGCTGCCTGGACCCAGGTCTGGTATTGGGCGATCGCCGTGTACTCCCGGGTCTTGCGCTCCTCAGGGCCGAAGGCGGAGAGCATGGAGCCGAGCGCGGACTCCACGCGCGCCAGGCAGGGGTCCAGGCCGGCGCAGGGGTCCTTGTCCTCCGCGTCCACCCGGGGCTCCGCTTGCGGATCAAGGGCTCTTTGCGTGAAAGCGAAGGCGAGGTCGAGATCTTTGGAAAAACGTTCTATGCTTTGGGGGGTGAGGGCGAATTCCGCACAGGCCGGCGCAGCCAGTGACGCGAGGAGGATGGGGGCGATGAAAGGTCTCATCCGGGCCTCCTGCGGCCATAGTATAGCCCTGGGCCTTTGGATTTCAAGGCTTTTTTCGCCTGGAGAATTGAACTCGATTTAAGGCGGGGTTGAGCCTGCGTCAAGTCTACGAGCATACAATATGGCTATCGAGGACAATGTCATGCCGTATTGCGCGGTGCGGACCAAGCAGAAGATGCTCGAGGAACAGGTGCGGCGCTGGGAGCTGCTGAAGGTGCTCGAGCACCGGGAGCCGGCCCGGGAACCCATCATCACCATCTCCCGACTCCCCGGTTGCGCGGGTCGGGCGGTGGCCGAGGAGCTCGCCCGCCTCATGGGATTCCGGCTCTACGACAAGGAACTCTTCTCGCGCATCGCGGAGGACGCCGAGATGAGCGAGGCCCTCCTGAGGTCCCTCGACGACAGGGTCTTGCCGGCGTTGGATGAATGGATCACCGGGTTCGTCCTGCATCGGCGCCTCAGCGGGGATTACTTCAAGCATCTCACCCGGATATTGTTCTCCATCGCGCAAAGCGGACGGGCCATCATCTTGGGGCGGGGGGCCAATTTCATCCTGCCGCCGAGCCAGTGCCTGCGCGTCCTGCTCGTCGCCCCGCGGGAGGCGCGCGTCCAGAGCCTGGCTCGCCGGATGGGGATCTCCCCCCTGCGGGCCTCGGAGCAGGTGCGCCGGGTGGAATCGGACCGGCGGGCCTTCATCCGGAGCCATTTCTGCCACGATATGTGCGACCCCGTCCACTATGACCTCGCCTTGAACACGGAATGCCTGGGCTTCTCCGACACGGTCGACGCCATCCGGCTGGCCTGGGCCGCGAAGCGCGGGGTGCTCGCAGAGAAGACCGCGGCCTGAAATAATGGGTATCATCTTCGCGTGGCGTGGGCTTTCCTGACCGTCCTCATCCATTGGAACGCGGTCCTGGGCTCTTGCGAGAGCGCCTTGGAGGCGGACGCCAGCCAGCGCGGGGTCATCGCTGAGATGGGCCGCAGCGTCCGCGACTTGACCCCTGTGCAGGCCGAGCTCAAGGCCCTTGCTCCCCGATACGGGACGGACCCGGATCTTGCCCCCCTCGCTGCCCGGCGCGACGCGCTTCGCAAGAGCCTGAAGCAAGGGTGCGAGAAGTTCGACGAGGCGCGCGACCGGTTCGAGCGGGCCAACAAGGAGATGCGGGCCCGCCAGATGCTCATGCTGCTCCTCAGGTCCGCCAAGGGCGCTCCGCGGGTGGATAAGTCCCTGGGCCCGGTCCTCGAGGGGCGCGACATCAGCGACAGGATGGAGGCGGCTTTGAAGGGGTTCCGCGTCACCTTGGCCGAGGACGAGGCCGGGTTCAAGATCGCCATGGAAGGCCGCGCCAAGGCCAGGAGATATCAGATAGGGTTCTTCATCTCGCTCGCCGTGATGGGGGTCTTGGCGATCCTGGACGTGGCCCTGATCTTCCGGCGCGCGGCTCCGGCCGCCCCGGCGCTCCCGGCTCGTGCCGTCCCGGTGCTCCTCCCGGCTCCTCTGGACGCCCCGCGCATGCCGGCACTCACGGCCGGGTTCATGAGCTTCGTGGGGATCGCCGCGCTCGGCGGCTCGTGCCTGGCTTTCTCGTACCTCGACGATATCGGCCCGTCCACGCGCCAGCAGTTCCTTCAGGCCTTGTCCGGGATACGGTCCTTCCTCATCGGCTCCGCCCTGCTCTCCGGAGGGGCTGCATTGGTGAGCGGGGCGGCGCTGGGGATGCTGGAAAAGGAGTCCCGCTACGGCAAGGCGGTCGGACTGGGCATCATCGAGGGGGCCCTATGCGCCGCCGCTTTCTCCGCCATGAGCCTGCCGGGATGGTACGTGGAGCTGTTCGCGTTCGTCCCTTTCCCGGCCGCCGTGTGCGGGGCGCTGCTCAGCGATCCGAAGGCCTGGAAGCCGAGGTCCTAGGCGGCGGGACGCGGTTTGCAGGGGTCCGGGCTTCCATGATAGACTGCCCCGTCTTGCTCCAGACGATCAAAACCCTCTACCGGCGCCTCCTTCCCGCCGATTCGCGGGAGAGGATTTCCTATGCTCGCGAGTGGGGCGCGCTCCTGTTCAACTACGCCCTCATGCGCTCGCCCCTCCTCAACCGCCTGCGCTGCGTGAGCGTGTGGCCCCACGCCCTCTACATCGAAGGGACGAATATCTGCAACGCACGCTGCGTCTTCTGCGTCTATCCGGAGATGAAGAGGGCCAAGTCCACGATGCCCATGGAGCTGTTCCGGAAAGTCGTCGACGAAGCCGTGGCGCTCGGGATATCCGAGGTGGACCTCACGCCGATCGTGGGAGACCCCTTCGTCGACGCGCATCTCTTCGAAAGGCTCGACTTCCTCGCCTCGAAGCCCTCGTTGAGGCGGTTCCATTTCTACACGAACAGCATCGCGATGAAGCCGAAGCTCGCGGGTCGTCTCGTGGCGTACGGCGAACGGTTGTGGGTCTTCTGCTCCTTCGGGGGGTTCGACCGGGAGACCTACCGCAGCATCATGGGGGTCGACGGATTCGCCGATGCCGCGGCCCATATCCGCGCGCTCATCGAGGAGAAATCCAGGACCGGGTCGAAGGTCCGCATCGGCATCAGCCTCAGGATCCCCGATGGGAACGCCTCCGGGGACTTTTGGGAGTACCTTTGCGCCAGGCGGGACGAAGGCCTCATCGTCGTCAGCGGCGTCCGGATGTTCGACAACTGGGGAGGCATGCTTCCGGACGGCCGCTTGGCCGAGGCGGGGCTCGTCCCCAAGCCGCTGCGCCGCCCGGGTGGGGCCTGCAGGCGCCTGCTCACCGGGCCCGTGGTCCTGGCTGACGGGAGGGTCAACGCCTGTTGCTGCCGCGATGTCGAAGCCACGCTGATCATCGGCGACACAAAAGAGGAGTCCCTGGGGGAGATCCTATCGGGCGGGAGGCTTAAGGGGCTGCTCTCCCGGTTCGCCGCAGGGGAGCTCCCGGAGATATGCCGGCGCTGCACGAAATATCAATCCGTCTTCGACGGCGTCCGCGACACGGATTGACTCGCTCTCATCCCGCAACGACCCGCGCGATGGGGATATCCGCAGGCGCGAGCGCGTACTCCAGGAGCCGTCCCTTCTCCACCCACTCGACCGCGTCATGGTCTTTCAGGGTGAGTTCCCCGGACGCGACCCTGGCGGACAGCGCGATGAGCTCGACGGCTCCCCACTCGTAGACGTGGACGTTCCTGCTCACTTCGGGCCCGACCTCGATGATCAGGCCGAGTTCCTCCCGGATCTCTCGGGCCAGGCATTCCTGGACGGATTCCCCCGCGCGGAGCTTCCCTCCGGGGAACTCCCAGAAGCCTCCCATGCGTCCCTTGGCCCTGCGCGCGATGAGCACCTTCCCGCCCTTCTCGAGGACGGCGGCCGTCACTGGGATCGGAATCATTCCGTATTATTGTAACATCTTCGGTATCATGGCCCCGGAGAAGCGCATCCTCATCGCGGACGACGATAGGACCTTCGTCTCCTTCGTCCAGGAGGCCCTCTCCGGGCGGGGGCTGTCCATGGACACGGCGTTCGACGGGGAGAGCGCCCTATCCAAGGCGCTCTCCGGCGGCTTCGACCTCATCCTCCTCGACGTCATGATGCCCAAGCTCGACGGGTACCACATCTCCTCGGAATTGGTCCGCTCCCTGGGGGAGCGCGCGCCCAAGATCCTCATCGTGACGGCCCGGGACACCAGGATGGAGAAGGGGATCGCCTTCATGGCGGGCGCGGTCGCGGTTCTGCAGAAGCCGTTCCTCGCCAGGGAGCTGCGGGCCAAGGTGGCCGAGCTCTTGGGATTGGCGATCCCCTAGCCCACTCGCTGACGCATCCCCTATATCCGCTCGGGACAAGACCGCGTCCGCGGTCTAGAACTTCGCGTAGCCCGGCACCCGGGGGCAGAGGCACACGTCGCGGATGTTCTCCATGCCGGTGAAGTACATGAGCGCCCGCTCGAAACCCAGTCCGAACCCCGCGTGGGGCGCGCTCCCGAAGCGGCGCAGGTCGCAGTACCACGCGTAGCGGGCCGGGTCCATGCCGCACTCGAGGATCCGCTCCTTCAAGCGCTCGAGCCGGTGCTCGCGCTGAGACCCCCCCACGAGCTCGCCCACGCGGGGGACCAACAGGTCGAAGCAGGCCACGGTCTTGCCGTCGTCGTTGCAGTACATGTAGAACGGCTTGATGGCCTTCGGGTAGTTGATGATGAAGGCGGGCCGCTTGGCGTGCTCCTCGGTCAGGTAGCGTTCGTGCTCGGTCTGGAGGTCCTTGCCCCATTCCACCGGGTACTCGAAGCGCCGGCCCGACTCTTTCAGGATGCGGATGGCTTCGGTATAGTCCAACACGGCGAACTCGGCCTTCGCGATGGACTCGAGCTTGGCGCGCAGGCCCTTCTCCACGCGCTCCTCGAAGAAGGCCAGGTCGCGGCCGCAGCGGGAGAATAGATGCCCGATGCAGTGCTTGACCAAGCCTTCGGCGAGCCGCATGGCGCCTTGCACGTCCGTGAACGCGACCTCCGGCTCGATCATCCAGAACTCGGAAGCGTGGCGCGGGGTGGTGGAGGGCTCGGCCCGGAACGTCGGGCCGAAGGTGTAGACCTTGCCGAGCGAGAGCGCCAGGATCTCGGCCTCCAGCTGCCCGGACACGGTGAGGCTGCACTTCTCGCCGAAGAAATCCTTGGAGTAGTCGATCCCGCCCGCGCCGTCGCGCGCGGGCTTGTCCACGTCCAGGGTGGTGACCTGGAACATGGCGCCCGCGCCCTCGCAGTCGCTCGTGGTCAGGATCGGGGAGTGGCAGACCACGAAGCCCTCCCGGTGGAAGAATTCGTGGACCGCGAAGGCGAGCGCCGAGCGCACGCGGAACACCGCGCCGAAGGTGTTGGTCCGAGGGCGCATGTGCGCCACGCCTCGGAGGAATTCGTACGAGGCCCCGGCCTTCTGCACCGGGGAGTCCGCGTCGCAGGGGCCGAGGATCTCGATGCGGGAGGGTTCGATCTCCAGGTTCTGACCCTTGGCCGGAGAGGGGCGGAGTTTGCCCTCCACCCGCATGCTCGCGCCCGTGATCTGCTTGAGCACCTCCTCTCGGTTGGGCAGCCGCTCCGGTATGAGGACCTGGATGGAGTCGAAGGTCGAGCCGTCATTGAGGTGCATGAACGCCATGCTCTTGGAGGTGCGGATGGACTTGACCCAGCCCGCGACCGCGACCTCCGCCCCAGCCTGGCCCTGCTCAAGCACCGTCTTGATCTCTCTGCGTTCCATCCCCCAATTATACTTCTAATGATAATTGATATGATTGGGGCTCCTTCAGGAGGACTCATGCAAACATTGCTGTTGCTGGCCCTTTCCGTCGCCGCCCAGGAGTCCCAGAAGGCTCCTGCCCAGGAGCTCACCGAGCACCAGAAGACGCTCTACGCCGTGGGCGTCGCCCTCGGCCGGAACGCCACCTCGCTCGACATCAAGCCAGAGGAGCTCCCTTATCTGGTGATGGGCTTGGAGGATACGGTGACCGGCCGCGCTCCCAAGGCCTCCCTGCAGGAGTACGGCCCCAAGATCGAGGCCATGGGACAGGAACGGCAGGTCGCCAAGGGGAAGGCTTTCCTGACCGAGGCCGCGGCCGAGAAGGGCGCGAAGAAGACCGCGTCCGGCCTCGTCTTCAAGAGGCTCTCCGCCGGAAAGGGAGGGAAGCCGAAAGCCTCGGACACGGTCAAGGTGCATTATCGCGGGACCTTGGTCAACGGGAGGGAGTTCGACTCCTCCTACCGGCGCGGGGAGCCGGCCGAGTTCCCTCTCAACGGGGTCATCAAGTGCTGGACCGAGGGTCTGCAGCTCATGCAGAAAGGGGAGAAGGCGCAGCTCGTCTGCCCTTCGGACATCGCGTACGGCTCCAGGGGCTCGTCTCCGGTCATCCCGCCGGACGCGGTGCTGGTGTTCGAGGTCGAACTCTTGGATATCGTCAAGAAATAAGTGTTCCGCCTCCTGCTCGCCGCCCCGCTCTGCGCTCCCTGGGTTCTGGCCCAGGAGCAGCAGGCGTCGGGCCCCTACGAGTGTCCGAAGGGCCAGACGGCGGTGCGCGACCGCATCAAGGACCAGTGGGTGTGCAAGCCCCGGCTCCAGACTAAGCGCGACGTGTTCGGCCCGCAGAAGCATCCCCAGGACCCCTGCCCGGACGGATATTGGTGGCACAAGACGCGGGACTTCTGCTTCCCGGTCGTGTGCACGCAGGAGCAGAACCCCTCCCAGCTCAAGGGCCTGTGCCCCATCGGGCATCATGAGCATCTCAACTCCGGGGCGGACTGGACCCGCCCCATCCAATGCGTGGAGGACTATCGCAAGCGGAACGAGGCCACGGGCGGGGCCCCGCGCCGCAAGGGGAACTGCAGCCTCTGCGTCATCGACAAACCCGGGCATCACGGCGAGCAGGAGAGGCCATGGTTCTTCGAGAAGCCTCGGGCCCCGGGGAAGGAGGAGCCGCGTCGGAGCCCGACCACGCGGCTGGGGACCCGCGGTCAAGGCCCCCCCCGGGAGGCCAAACCCTGCTCCAAGGGCCAGTACGCGTCGGACACGGGCGAATGCCGCCCCTGCCCCGCCGGGGCCGCGAGCGCCAAGCGGGACGACGGCCGCATGTTCTGCGTGGGCGGCACGGCGGAGAACTCATGCCCCGTGGGCTCGGGCAGGGTGACCGCCGACGCCTCCCAGCCTTCCCTCTGTCTCCCCTGTCAGAGCGGTGAGGAGAGTCTGGTGATCAACGGCCGGCAGCGCTGCGCGCGCAACTCTTGTCCTGAGGACTCCATCCCCATCCCGGAGGCGGGCTCCGAGGAGGCGTACATCTGCCTTCAGCCCTTGGAGTCCGAGGCCTCGCTCAATTGGGCCAGGGTGCTCGAGGCGGGCCGCATGAATCCGACGGATGCTCCCGAGTGCCAGGAAGGCCAGGGCCTTGTCCTGGCATCGGGTTCCTATCAGTGCAGGCGCTGCACTAAGGGCCAGAGAGTGGTCCGCCGCAACGGGTACCCGACCTGCGGCAGGTAGAGGAGACCCTGATGCAGACATCCCGCGGAGCCGCCTGGGACATGTCCAGCTTCTTCCCCGCATTCGACGGCCCTGAGATGCGCGGTTTCATCAAGAAGCTGACGGCCGACATCGCGTCGCTCCAGGCCGAGTCTGCCGGACTCGGCTCGCTCTCGAAGCGGACGCTCAAGCCCTGGGAGAAGGTCGTCCTGGCCCGGGAGGACATCAACGCCCGGCTCGAGCATCTGACCCTCTACGTCAACTGCATGGATGCCGCCGACGCGGGCAACGAGGCCATCGCCAAGCAGAAGGCCGCGCTGTCCGCTCTTTCCGCGGAGTCCGACAAGCTCGACGTCGAGCTCCTGAGGGCTTTCAAGGGCGTGCCGCAGGACTGCTTCGCCGCTTTCATCCGCCGCGAGCCTATGGCTCCGGTGGCCTACTACCTGCGCCGCTTGCGCGAGCGCAGCCGCAAGACCATGGAACCGGAGCTCGAGAGGCTGGCCGCGGACCTCAACGTGGACGGGTTCCACGCTTGGGGCAGGCTCTACGACAGGGCGTCGAGCCGGCTCGAGTTCGACATGGTCTATCCCGACGGCAGGAAGGAGCGCACCCCCGTCTCGAAATGGCGCAGCCTCATGGGGAGCCCTGACCGCGCCATCGGACGGGCGGCCTTCGAGGGCGGCAACCGGGCCTGGGCGTCCGTGGAAGACGTGTGCGCGGCCGCCTTGAACGCCATCTCCGGGACGAGGTTGACGCTGTCCAAGCGCCGGGGCCTGGATCATTTCCTGGATGCCGCGCTCTTCCAGGCCGGCATGAGCCGCAAGAGCCTGGACGCCATGTACGAGGCCATCCGCGCGAATCTGGATATCCCGCGCGGCATGTGCCGGGCCAAGGCCGCGAAGCTGGGGCGCACGGGCATCTGCTGGTTCGAGCGCGAGGCCCCCCTCCCTCTGGGCGAGTCCTCCTCGGCCGAGCTCTCCTGGGAGCAGGGCGTGGCCATGGTCTCCCGTTCCTTCAGGACGGTGTACCCGGGGCTGGCGGACTACTACCGCGGCTTCCTCGACAAGCGCTGGCTCGAATCCGAGCCCCGGGGCCGAAAGCGCCCCGGAGCCTTCTGCGAGGCCTCGTCGTTGAACGACGAGGAGCGGGTGTTCATGACCTTCAACGGCGCTCTGCACGACGTGAGCACCATGGCGCACGAGATGGGACACGCTTGGCACGGCCACCTCATGCACGGCATGAGGCCTATGGCGCGGCGCTACCCCATGACGCTGGCGGAGACCGCCTCCATCTTCGCGGAGCAGCTCCTGGCCGAGGGCGTCTACGCGGACCCCGGCGTGAGCGAGACCGACAAGCTGCTCATGCTCGACTCGGAGCTCTCCGGCGCGGCGGTGCTCCTGCTCGACATCACGACCCGCTTCGAGTTCGAGAAGAGCTTCCACGAGGAGCGGGCTTCGGGAGAGCTTCCGGTCTCGCGCTTCAAGGAGCTCATGACCGAATCCCAGCGCCGCGTCATGGGCGACGCCTTGGAGCCCGGAGGAGAGGACCCCATGTTCTGGGCCTCGAAGCTGCACTTCTACCTGACGGATGTGAGCTTCTACAACTTCCCTTATACGGTGGGGTTCCTCCTCGCCCGCGCTCTCTTCATCATGTTCCGCGAGCAGGGGAGCTCCTTCCTCCCCCGCTATGAGGAGTTTCTGAGGCTGACCGGATCGGACACGGTGGAGGAGGTCGCTGCCAAGACCCTCGGCGCGGACGTGGCCTCCCCTGAGTTCTGGGCCGAGCCTATCCGGAGCCTGAAGGAGCCCCTGGAGAAGTACAGGGGCTTGCTCAAGGCGAGATGAATTATTATCCTCTGCGCTGGCGGAGCGGTGTCGGACAGAAGGAGGCTTACATGAAGAGAGTCGTAGCGGGCAGTCTCGGGATCGCGCTGCTGGCCGGGATCTTCCTCACCGGCTGTCAGACGCGCCTGACGGACTTCACGGTCCTGTCCACGAAGAACGTGGACATCTCCAAGCTCGGGACGTACAAGCGGGGCGGAAAGCGGGTCGAGGGCGCGGACCTTCAGACCATCATATTGTTCTTCCCCACGAGCGGACCACCGAACATGAAGGAAGCCATCGATCGGGCGATCGAGAGCGTTCCCGGCTGCATGGCCCTGGTGGACGGGGTGCTGTACAACAAGATGGTGTACTTCGTGCTCGGCGGGCAGGGCGGCTACGTCGTGGAAGGCACGTGCCTGATCGACCCGTCCTTGGCCCGGGGACATCGGCAGAGTGATTACGTGCTGAGCCGGTACAACCCGAAGACCCGGAACATGGAGAATCAGTATCTGGATGAGACGTCATTCCGCGAGATCCACAACAGCGTGGTCTCCGGCGACAAGATATAAGGACTAGGGCGTCCGTCATCCCTTGCGCCGCCCGGCCCTGCCGGGCGGCGCAAGTCTTTTCTATCTGAGGATGAGGCCGCCCTCGGATTTGCCCTGCAGCACCGGGGTCTGCTCGCGGTTTTGGCGCCGCGCTTCGTCCTGCACCTTGGGCAGCAGGTACTTGTAGAGGCTTTCCGCGCTCACGCGGCCGTCTTTGTCCTTGGCATCCCCGTTGAGCCCCTTGAGGAAGAAGTAGGTCATGATGCCGTGCCCGTACTCGTCGAGCGTGCCCGTGATCTGATCGTTGGACGCGGCCGAGAACACGGTGATGTTCGAGGCCAGCGCCTGCGCCGGCTCGGCCTTGGACAGGACCAGGGGCCTGGCCCCCTTGGCCAGCACGGACCTCCCCCCGCTCCCCGAGAAGCAGGCGTCCACGACCATGACCACGTCCTTGGCCTTGAGCTCGCCCATCTTCTTGTAGAGGCGCTCGAGGGGATAGGCGGTGTCCTGCAGGAAGTTCGGGTCGCCGTCGAACGGGACCAGATACGCGTCCCCCGTGGTCGGGTTCGGGGCGCCGTGTCCCGAATAGAAGAAATAGACGCGGCTCTCCGGGGTCACGTTCTTGGGGAGCCAGGTCTCGAGGTACTTCTGCAGCCCGGTGCGCGTGGCCCGCGTCCCCGTGAGGGTCACGAGGTTCCTGCGCGGGACGCCCATGGCCAGGAGGTGGCGCTCGACCGTGGCAGCGTCTCTTTCCGCGTAGCTCGCCGAGGTCAGATCCGAGTACTTCTCCACTCCCACCACCAGGGCGAAGTCCTGCTCCCTGGGGGGGGCGTGATAGGCCGGCCGGTCCACCCCGGAGTCCGCGAACGTGGGCGCGGCCGGAGCCGAGGACTCCGCGGGACCCGCGGCCTCGCGGGTCGGAGCGCTCGCCTTCGGCGTCAGCATGGCGAGTATGACCGGGTTCCCCTTGGCGTCGGCCCTCTTGAGCGCGAGTTCATCCACCGGCGCTCCGTGCTTGAGGAGGACCTGGACGATGTCCGAGCGTCCGTTCTCGATGGCCCAGGTGATAGGGGTGTGCTCCCTGCCTGACTCCGGGTCCACGGAGCGGGCCTGCGGGCTGGAGCCCCGTTCGAGCAGCAATTCGACCATCTCGATGTGCCCTTGCTGGACCGCGCGCGTGAGCGCGCTCACCCCGGGCCCGCGGTTCCCCCCGAGGGACTTGGAGACATCCCGGTTCTCGACGAGGGCCTTGACCACGTCGAGCGGGTTCCCCTTGGAGGGCTTGGTCAGCGCGTTGACGTCCGCGCCGGCGTCCAGGAGGGCCTTCGCGGCCTCGATGTTCCCGGTCTCCGCGGCCGTGATGAGCGGGGTGCTCTTTCCTGAAGCGGCCTCGCGCAGCTCCACGTTGGTCCCGGACGAGAGGAGGGCGCGCACGCGGCCGTTGTCGCGGTTGCGGATCGCGGCATGCATGGGCGTCGAACAACCGGCGGCCGACAGGGCCGCCGCGAGCGCGAATAGTGTCCTAGGGTTCATAGAGTTCATAGGGTTCGTATATTATATCTCCCCCGAGGCTGCGTTGCGCGTCCAGCAGGTCCTTGTATATCTGCTCCTTCTGCCCGTAAGAAGCGGATCGGGCCCAGGGCAGCATCAGGTCCATGCCTTGGTCGATCGCCGTCCGACGCAGGCCGCGGTAGAGGTCGGACCTCAGGTCCTCCACGACGGGATGGAGGTCCAGCCTGGCCTTGCGCGGCTCGCCGGCCGCCGCTCCTGCCGATCGCGAAGACCCGCTCGCCGAGGTGTAGACCACGGCCCGCGAGGGCTTCAGGCGGAAACCGTAGAACCCGATCCGAGTGCCGGCGGCGATGTTCCGCGCGTTGCCTCCCAGCGTGTCCAGGGGATGAAGCACCCAGCGGCGCGCTGCCGAGGGGAGACGGAATATGTCGGCGTTGTCCCAGCGCAGGCGGTAGTCGAGCTGGAAGCGGTAGCCGTGGTCGTCATAGAGGAGGTTCAGCTCGAAAGGATTGGGCGTCTGGACGCCGACGACCGTGGACGTCGAGACCTGGCTGGCCGGGGCCGTCGACACGGCTGGCGGTTCCGCGGCCCGGAGGGCAGCCGGGAGGATGAGGCAGCAGACCCAGAGGAGCCCCGTGGAGCCCCCTACTCCACCTTCACCTTCCCGATCGAGCCGCTCCTTCGCCCCCGGTTCGGCACCGCCAGGCTGAGGACCCCGTTCTTGTAGGCGGCCTTCACGTCCTTCGCGCCGACTCCGGCCGGGATGTGGAAGGAGCGCTGGAAGCCGATCGAGCTCACGTGGAGCGCGCCGCCGGAGACCCGCACCAGGATGTCCTCTTTCGACAGCTCCGGCAGCTCCATGGACAGCGTATACCCGTGCGCAGTCATGGCGATCTCCATATCCGGGAGCCGGGTCCTCCCGATCAGGGCATCCGGACCCCACGACGCGATCCCGCTGGGCATAAAAGGATCTCCTTGCGAATAGCATAGGGAAGGCCGCTGAAATCCGGCTGAACATTCGATGAACCATGGCTCAATGCTGCGAGTCGAACAGAGTGGGCTGCGACCGACGCGGGTCCGGCCGCCTCTTCGGAGGCGGTTCCGCTTCCCGCAGCCTCTTGAGCTCGTCCTGGATGTCCTTCACGAACGGGCTGGGCCCAGGGCGCGATGTCTTGCCGTAGAGCAGGCGCTTGCGGCAGTAGGAAAGGAAGAGCCTGTTCCTCGCCCGCGTCATGCCCACGTAGAAGAGCCGGCGCTCCTCCTCGATGGGACAGCCCGCGTGGGGCAGAAGACCGTCCTCGCAGCCCGTGATGAAGACCACTGGGAACTCCAGCCCCTTGGCCCGGTGCAGGGTCATCAGGGAGATGTACTCCCCCTCCGGGACCGGCGCCTGGCAGTCCTCGATGTCCTGGGCCGAGGAAGGCCTGCCGAAAGCCTTGAAGGGCAGGCCGGAGCGCTCGAAGACCCCGCTGAGCAGTCGCGCCTGCGCGTGCGTCCGATAGAGCACCGCGATGTCCTTGAGGCCGTAGACGTAGCTCTCGCTCTCCTTCCTGGCCCAGAGCGTGTCTATCGTGAACGTGCTGGAGCCTCCGAGCAGGCCCTCGATGCTGCGCGCCACCATCTCCGCTTCCTGGCGGTCCGTGTCGAAGGCCGCGATCTCCACCGGCAGCCCGGCCTTAATGCGGCTCCGGAGCTCGCGCTCCGCGGGATTGGCCGCGATGACGCCCTTGGCCGCTTCCACGATGACGGCCTGGGACCGGTAGTTCTCGCTCAGATTCAGGGTGATGCAGTCCGGGAAATCGCGCCGGAAGGCGTCGAACGGGTCGAAGCTTTCGCCGGTGAAGCCGTAGATGGCCTGGTCCGGGTCTCCGATGGCCCAGACATCCTTCCCCGCCAGCCTGCGGGCCAGAGCGTACTGCGCCGAGCTCGTGTCCTGGAACTCGTCGATGAGGAGGTGCCGCGCCCGGCCCTGATAGAGCCGCAGCGCCTCGGGACGCTCATCCAGGAGGCGGCACGCGTAGAGCAGCAGGTCGTCGTAGTCGAGCAGGCGGGCCGCGGTGAGCCGGTCCTGGTATTCCCCCGCGGGGAGGACGAGCCCCTGCTTGGTCTTGCGCACGGAGCCCAGGAAGGCGCGCATCTCCTTCTTCCGGGCCAGCCCTTCGAGCATGCCGGGCTTCTCGTCTTCCCCGAGCACGGTGAAGCCTCTCTCTCCGAAGGGATAGGCCTGCTCCCGGAGCATGCGCAGCGCGATGGCGTGGAAGGTGTCGACCCAGCAGGGGGCCTGGAGCCTCGCGCGGATCTCCGAGGCCGCGCTCTTGGTGAACGTGACCGCCATGACGCTGTCCGTCGGGGCGGTCTTGAGCAGGCGCGCCGCGCGCTCGACGAGGCAGCGGGTCTTGCCCGTGCCGGGCCCGGCCACGACGAGGAAGCGGCCGAAGGGAGCTTCCACGGCCCTGGATTGAGCTTCGTCGAGTCGCATCCGCGGCCTAGAGCAGAGGGAGCTGGTCCACCGGGAGAGGAGTCTCCTCCCGGAGAGAGACCTTCCCGTACTCTCCGTCGTAGCCGGCTTCGACCCGAACCTGGCCGCGGCGCATCCTGTCGAGGGCGCGGGCCAGAGGCTCTTCCAGGATATCGAGCGGGGCCTCGCGAAGTATCTTCAACTCGGGGCCGAAGGCCGAGAGCAGGCGCCGGTACTCCCGGTCCACCTTCGCGGTCGCGGCTCCGCAGTCGAAGATCTCGGAGAGGACCTCCTTGAGCGGGACCAGGTGCTCGAACGGAGCGGCGTGGGGGGGCCGGAAGCCTTCCTTCCGGTCCGCCAGCTTCTCGACGCGGTGCAGGACGCCCACGGTGACGGGCTTGCCGCAGACCGGACAGAGACCGCCGCGCTCGAGCGTCTCGGCCGGGAGGAGCCGGGTCTTGCAGACCCGATGCCCGTCCACGTGGTATTTCCCCTCCTCCGGGAAGAACTCGAGGGTGCCGAGGAACCTCTTGGGGTCGCGGCTGCGGACCGCGCCGAAGATGCCGGCGAAAGAAGGCTCCGTGTCGAAGAGGTTCGCCTCGCGCCCCAGCTTCTCCGGGGAATGGGCGTCCGAGTTGGAGATGAGCGCGAGGCGGTCCAGGGCTGAGGCCCTCCAGTTCATGGGGGGATCGGACGATAGCCCTGTCTCCAGGGCGAAGATGCGGGGGGTCAGGTCCTCGAAGCACTCCTCGAGCGAGTCGAAGCCGGACTCGGACCCGAACACGGAAAAATGCGGGGTCCACGCATGGGCCGGGACCAGCACCGCCTCATCGCAGCACTCGAGAACGATGGAGAAGAGGTCCTTGGAATCGAGCCCCAGGATGGGGCGGCCGTCCGAACGGATGTTCCCGATCTTCTCGAGTCGGGCCGACAACTTGGCCGCGTCCTGAAGGGACGGCACGTACACGAGGTTGTGGACCTTGCGGACCCGTCCCCCCTTCTTGTAGATGCAGCTGATCTCGGCTTCGAGCAGGAAGCGGACCGGCGCCTTGCACGAGCGCGGGATCTCCGCGTCGGCGGCCTTGGCCAGGGCGGGTTTGAGCCGATAGAGCCCGGGTTCCGCCGGGACCAGTTTTTCGCGCAGCTCCTCGAGCCACTTGGGATGCGTGAAGTCCCCGGTGCCTAGGACGCCGATGCCCTTGAGCTGGCACCAGGCGTACAGGCGCTCGGGCCGCAGCTCGCGGCTGCAGGCGCGGGAGAGGTACGAGTGGATGTGGAGGTCGGCGACGAAGCGCAAGCCCTACTCGACCTTGAACACCTTGTCGTGCGGGTGCACCTTCTTCTGGACCTTGATGCCGATGGACTGGCCTTTCAGGCCCTCGGGAGCGTCCTTGTGGTCTAACTGGATGGACTCCACAGGCTGCGAGAAATCGTCGTGCACGCCCTTGACATGGATGGTGTCTCCGACCTTCAGGGTGTCCGTGAGCTCGATGATCCCCACGGAGACCTTCCCGAAATAGTGCGTGAACTTCCCGATCTCCTTCTCCGGCATGTTTCCCCCTCTGCGGCTCTATCAGTACAAGATAGTCTTTCGCTCCCGGCCGTGTCAAATGCTAGACTCCAGGCGTCCCGTGGCTGGAGGTGAAGCCATGAAGCTCAGGCTATTCCACTACCAGGTCCTCTGCGAGGTCCTGGAGAACATCCACTACATCTACGACGAGGCGGTGCTGGCGGAGACCATCCTCTCCCGGGTGGCGGAGTCGCTCAACGCGGAGGCCGGCACCGTGTTCCGGCTCGGCGACGGCGCGGGCATGTCCGTGCTCGCGGCCTACGGCGCTCCCGTGGCCACGCTGCGCAGGCAGCGCTTCGAGGTCGGCAAAGGCGTGGCCGGCTGGGTCGCCCACTACGTGCAGCCCGTGAAGGTGGACGACCCGAAGAAGGATGAGCGCTTCACAGGCGTCGTGGACCTGCGCACGGGGTTCAAGACCCGGAACATCATCGCCGCGCCCATCATGGCGCGCGGCCGTCCGGTGGGCGTCATCGAGTTCCTCAACTGCCGCGGGGGCTCCTTCGCGCTGACGGACCTGGAGCTCATCTCCATGGTGGGGCGGGAGATCGGCATCGCGTTCGAGAACTCCCGCTTGGTCCAGCGCCTGGAGAGGGCGCGCGCCTTCGACGAGTCCCTCCTGGCCAACCTCTCGGCCGGGCTGCTGGTCATGGACCCGGAGGGGCGCCTGGTGAAGATCAACCCGAGCGCCCGCAGGATACTGGGATTCGAGACCGAGGTCGATGAGGAAAGGCCTCTTCCCATGCGGCAGGCCCTCAAGGAGTATCCGGAACTCGTCTTTGCGATCGACGGGGCGCTCGACAGCACCTCCCCCGTCCTTCGCCGGGAGTTCTTCCTCAAGGCCCGCGGCCGCAGACTGCACATCGGCTACTCCGGAGTCCCCATGCTCAACTCGGACGCGGTCCGGCTGGGGACCATCCTGCTGTTCCAGGACATCACCTCGGTGAGGTGAACACCCCTGAAATACGACAGCCCCTGGGTGGAGGGGCTGTCGGGTGGTGATGACTTCTGGGTGTGGATGAGGTGGTTAGATCGTCTTGCTCCTGCGGCTATTGTACCTAGATGCGGTCTAGGCCCTTATGACCCCGGTCAAATGTGCGGATTGATTTAGATCAATGATCGGGATCAACGCGGTCCGCGGACGGCGAACCGGACGCCTCAGGAGAACTGCCCGGAGACGCTGCGCAGCTTCTCCGGCTCGGTGATGATGATCTCCTTCTCTTTGCGCTCGATCCAGCCGCGGGTCTCGAAGTCCTTCAGGAGCCTGACCGTGGTCTCGATGGTGAGACCGGCCATCTCCGCGATCTCCTTGCGCTTGAGCGAGGTGATCCGGGGCGGCCCGCTGTTCTTGCCGGCCGGCACGGACATCATGCGCGTCAGGGTCCCGGCGAGGCGCGAGCGCGCGGGCTTGAACGCGATATCCCGCGCGATGGCTTCCCCGCGGCGCACGTCCCGCGCGACTTCGCGGAGCAGGACCATGGCGGAGTTCGGATGGGCCACGAGGAATTTGCGCAGAGCCGCTTCCGTGATCATGGAGACCACGGCTTCCTCGAGGGCCTCGGCGCCGCCGGCATAGGGCCATTCGGCGAGCGCGCTGATGTGGCCGAGGAGGTCGCCGGCCTTCTCGATGCGTATCAGGAGCTGCTGCCCCGTGCGGCTCGACTTATAGATCTTGACCTTCCCGGAGCAGATGGTGTAGACGCCGCCCGGAGTCTCGCCCTCGTAGAAGATGGCCTCGCCCGGCCTGTAGCGGTTGGCGATGCGCATCTCCCGCCACTCTTTCTTGGACGCTTTGTCGTTGAGAAGCTCGTAGAAGCAGTTCGATTTGAACTTGCACCAATCGCAGTTGGGGGCTTCTTTCTTTGAAAATCCCATTGGAATGATGATACGAAATTAAAAGGGTCTTTGGAAGGTCGCTTGAGGCGAACCGTCTGGATTCAGCGCCGGGCCGTCAGCTTGCCCTTGTGGGAGTTGAGGATCTCCTTGAATCTCGGGAGGCCCTGCAGGGCCGTCATCTCGGAGTCCGTCTTGGACATGATCATGATCTGCCTCAGCTCCGGCAGCGTGCGGGCGTTGTCGAGCGCTTTGTTCAGGCAGGTCAGGGCGTTGTCGAGCTCGCCCGCTATGGCGTAGCTCAAAGACAACTGATAGTGGGCTGAGGCGTTCTGCGGCATCTCCTCCACCGCGCTCCTGAGGGAGCGTACGGCCTCTCCGGCGAGGCCCATGTTGCGGTAGGAGGAGCCGATGTTCTCGTGGATCGCGGACTTCTGGGCGGAGTCGAGCGTGCCTCTCCTTGAGTCCTCCTCCAGCGCCGCTCGGTAGTTGTCGATGGCCGCGGGATAGTGCTGGTGCTTGAAGGCCGCGTTCGCGATATCGAGGCGTTTGAGCACCGCCGGATCGCGCATGGGCTCGCCCAAAGCCTTGGGACGGCTGTCCGACCGCGGCAGGGCGGTGAGCGCGTCCTTGTAGCCGGAGCTGTTGCGGATGCGCTCCTTGGCTTCGCCCTCGGTCAGAGTCCCGGATTCCACCGCGTCGTAAGCCTCGAGGATCGTCTTGTTTTGGGGGATGTCCAAAAGGCTCATGAACAGCGGGTCGGACTTGACCATCTTGGCCAGGGCCGGGTACGCGTTCATCCGGCGGGCCCGCTGCACGCCGTGATAAAGGTTGGCGGCGGAGTTCGCGTAATCCTGCATCTTGTACCGGAGCTTCGCCCCGTAGAGATAGGGCATGGGGTTGTCCTGCGAGAGCACCGTCGCCCTTTTGACGGCGGCCAGGGCGTCCTCGTACTGGTTCAGGGCTTCGTGGCACTGGGCCATGGCGTGGTGCACGAAATAGGGCTCGCGGACCGTTCTCAGACCCGGGTCCAGGGCCACGGCCGCGTCGAACGCCTCGAGAGCGTTGCGGGCGTCGTCCTTGTCCGCGGCCTCGGGCGTGCCGCGCTGGAAGGCCTTCCGATAGTAGGCGTTGCCCAGATGCGCGAAGGCGTTGGCGGAGTTGGGGTCGGCGCGGGTCGCTTTTTCCAGCAGCCCGATGGCCTTGTCGTAATCCCGGGCCCGGAGCTCCTGCAGGGCCTCCACGATCAGCCGACCCGCCTGGGACCGGCTGCCGGCGTCGGCCGGAACGGCCGAGACGAAAAGGAGCACCGCCAGGAGGGCGCGTCCGTTCATTTCCCCTCTCGCCAGCATACTAAAGTCTTGCGCGCGGAGCCAGGAACTTCGAGGAGCTCAGGGCCCATGGCCGATTGGGTCCAAGGGCCTATAGTTCGTTTTCTTGCGGACACGCGCGCAAAACGATACAATAGGCACCGTCGGTGGCCGTAGCTCAATAGGCAGAGCGCCAGGTTGTGGCCCTGGAGGTTGCGGGTTCGAACCCCGTCGGTCACCCCAGGTTTCCGCCCTCGCTTGCGAGGGCGGTTCCTTTTTTTTGTCCTGCTTCCCGCTGTCGTGGTTAGTCCGCGTCCAGCCGGTACCCGAACCCGCGCACGGTCACGACCCGGTCGCCGTACGCCCCGAGCTTGGCCCGGAGATGGCTCACCGTGACGTCGACGACCTTGGTGGCGGGGTCGCTCTCCGGGGAGTAGCCCCAGATCTCCTGCAGTAGGAACTCGCGGGACATCACGCGGTTCTTCTGCGACAGGAGCAGGGCGAGCAGGTCGAATTCCTTGGCCCAGAGCTCCACGGGTTTGTTCTTCACGAAAACCTTGCGGCCTTCCAGGTCCAGCCGCAGGGAGCCGCTCTCCAGGGCCAAGGGTTTGCCCATGCGTCCGCTGCGGCGCAGGAGCGCCTGCACGCGGGCCACCAGTTCCGCGGGGTTGAACGGCTTGGCGAGATAGTCGTCGCCGCCGGTCTGCAGCCCCGCCACCTTGTCCGCGACGCTGCCCTTCGCGGTCAGGAAGAGCACGGGGATGGCCCGCAGGCTGCTCTTGCGCCGCATCTCGGCGCAGAGCTCGATGCCGTCGGCGTCCGGAAGGGAGCGGTCGAGCACCACGATGTCGAATTCCGAGGTGCGCTCGAACTGCGCGCGGGCGGCGCCGGCGGTCTCCGCGGCGCAGACGTCGAACCCCTCGCCTTGCAGCACCTCCGATACCATGGCGGAGGTGTGGGGGTCGTCTTCAACCAGCAGTATCTGAAACTTGGGCATCGGTAGCGTATTAAAGCAATAATGTAGAATCCTTTCCAAACGCATGACCGAACTCAAGGACCAGCTGCGCGAATCCGGGGTGGTCGGCGCCGGCGGAGCCGGTTTCCCCACGCACGTCAAGGCGGCGGCAACGGCGGAGTTCGTCATCGCCAACGGGGCCGAGTGCGAGCCCCTCCTGCAGAAGGACCGGGAGCTGCTGAAGGCGTTCCCCGCGGAGTTCCTGGACGGTCTGGAAAAGATGACCCGGGCGGTGGGAGCCCGGCAGGGGATCGTGGCCGTCAAGGCCAAGCACGAGGGGGTCGTGAGCCTCTACTCGAGGCTCCTCAAGGACCGGCCGCGCCTCAGGCTCTGCCCGCTCGGCGATTTCTATCCCGCGGGAGACGAGTTCTGCCTGGTCCATGAGGTCACGGGCAGGCTCATCCCTCCGGGCGGCATCCCCATCCAGGTCGGCGTGGTCGTGGACAACGTGGAGACGCTCTACAACGTCTCGCGCGCGGACCGGGAGCCCGTGACCGAGACTTTCCTGACCGTGGCCGGCGCCGTGGCCAAGCCCTGTACCCTGCGCCTCCCGGTCGGGGCTTCGTTCGCGGACGCGATCCGTCTGGCCGGAGGGCCCAAGACCGCCTCCCCGGTCGCGCTCGACGGCGGCGCTATGATGGGCCGCGTCGTCGAGGATATGACCGAGCCCGTGACCAAGACCACGGGCGGGCTCATCGTACTGGGCGCGGAGCACTCTCTCGTGCGCAGGAAATCGGCCCCGCGCAAGCAGATATCGCGGATCGGCAGGTCCGCCTGCGACCAGTGCTCGTTCTGCACGGAGCTCTGCCCCCGCTACCTGCTCGGCTACCCGGTGCAGCCCCATCGGGTCATGCGCAGCCTCGGCATGTGCGGCGCGGAGGGCAAGCCTTTGAGCGAATGGTCCCTGCTCTGCTGCGAATGCTCGCTCTGCAGCCTCTATTCCTGCCCGGAGTCCCTGGACCCCAGGAACGTATGCGTCGCGGCCAAGGGCGACCTGCGCGAGGCCGGGGCCGGATGGAAGGAGTCCCTCAACGCGGGGAAGGAACCGTCGGTCCATCCGATGCGCGAGTTCCGTAAGATCCCGCTCGAGAGCCTCATCAAGAGGCTCGGCTTGTGGGACTATCAGGTCGAGGCCCCGCTGCTGCGGGAGCCCGTGAGCCTCGCCAAGGTCCGCATCCCGCTCAAGCAGGGCCTCGGGTCCCCGGCCGTCCCGGTCGTTTCCGTCGGGCAGAAAGTGCGCAGGGGGCAGCTGCTCGGCGAGATCCCGGAAGGCGAGCTCGGCGCCAGGGTGCACGCGAGCATCGACGGTGTGGTAAAATCAGTGGACCGTTGCGTGACGATCGAGACATGAGCATGCATTCCATCGGCGGGGTCGAGACCAGCTCCATGGCCAAGGGCTACGAGGCCGCGGACGCGATGCTCAAGGCGGCCGCAGTCCGCATCCTGGTCTCCAGGACCCTGTGCCCGGGCAAGTACATCGTGCTCGTGGCGGGAGAGGTCGCGGACGTCTCCGCCGGCGTGGACGCGGGAGCGGCCCGGGCCGCCGAGTCCCTGGTGGACCGATTCGTCATCCCCGACATCCACCCGGAAGTCTTCCCGGCCTTGGAAGGGACCTCCCAAGTCTCGGAGCTCCAGGCCCTCGGCCTCATCGAGACCTTCTCCGTCTCCTCGGTCATCGAGGCGGCGGACGCCGCGGTCAAGGCCGCCTTCGTCAGGCTCATCGAGGTGCGGCTGGCTATGGCCATGGGCGGCAAGGGGCTGGTAACCCTGACCGGCTCCGTGGCCGCGGTCGAGGCCGCTGTCGCCGCCGGAGCGGCGTGCGCCGGTGAGAAAGGCCTGCTGGTCCAGAAGGTCGTGATCCCTCAGCCGAGGCAGGAACTGCTGCGGGAGCTTATCTAGGGATCGAGAACTCCCAGGCGCACCACGGCCCTCCGTCCCGCTCGTCCGGAGGGCAGTTCACGCAGCGGGTCTGGATCCTGGGGTCCACGGTCTTGGCGAAGGTGCCGAACTCCACGATGCCGACCGGCTTGCACGGGAAGTCGGGCAATCCCTTCCGGCGCCGGGCTTCCTGCACCCGGCAGCCCTTCATCCGGAAAATGCACCGGGTGGGAGTCTCCTCCGCGACCTCCTGCTCGTTGAGCAGGGCGTAGAGCCGGTGGCGGAGCGCTTGGATGAGGGCCGGGATCCCCCCCCCGGGGGCGAGGCCCAGGCGCTTCATGATCCGCTGCGCTTCCACGGCGGCGAAGCGGCCCCAGACTTCCGCGTCCAGGCGGATGGCCTCCTCGAGACCGTGCCTGGCTTCCACGGCCTGGAACCACAGTCCATCGTGGGCCAGCCAGTTCTTGGCAGCGTCTTCGAGGGAGGCGTCCATTGCCCGCCGGCTATCATATATAATCTGATCAGGAGATTTCTCAATGTGGAAGACCACTGAAGGCAGCACGGGGAGACTGGTCCAGCTTTGTTCCGCGTATTTTTTCTTCTACGTGATTTTCGGCGTGGCCACCAAGTACTTCACGGGCAAGACCGCCCTCATCGTCCCTCCCATGACGGATATGGAGTTCCTGACTTGGAGCACGCTGGGAGGCTCCCTCATCTGCCTGGGCGTCGTCTTCGTCGCAGGCTGGTACAAGCCCAAGTCCGCCCACACCAAGCAGTGGGGATCCGTGCGCTTCCCGGCCGAGTTCCTCTACATCATCCCCTCCGGCGTGTGCACGGCCATCGTCATCCCCACGACCACGCTCATGTACATGCTGCTCAAGTCCGTGATGGTGGCCATGGTCATCATGCGCGCCAGCGTCATCGTCATCAGCCGGGTCGTCGACGAGACGCAGATCCGGCAGGGCATCCTCCACAAGAAGGTCTACTGGGAGGAGAACGTGGGCGTGGTGTTCGCGGTCTGCGCGGCCGGAACGCAGATCTTCCTGGCCAAGAGCGAGGATTTCGACTTCGTCCGCAACACGGCCGCCATGACCGTGCTCTGCACCTACATCCTAGCCTACTGCTTCCGCATCTACATCATGAACTACTACAAGAACACGCGGCCCAAGGGCGCGCCGCTCGACAACAAGTGGTTCTTCTCCATCGAGCAGATAGCCGCGAGCGCCGCCATGGCGCTTGCGGCGATCCTCCTGCTGTCCAGCGGTTCGGAGCTCCGGCCCATCCAGCTCTTCCAGGCGGCCGTCGCGGCCCCGCACGCCAAGTGGTTCCCCGCGGTGCTCGCCGGAGCCGTGTACGGGATGGTCGCGTTCTTCTCGGTTTTCATTTTCATGTTCAAGGGCCGGACCGCGACGTTCGCGGGCCTGGTGAACCGGCTCACCTCCCTGGTGGCGGGCACGACCGCGACGCTCATCTCCTACTTCGTCTACGGGGGAAGGTTCCCGAGCCGGGCGGACTGGTCGTCTCTGGCCCTCATCCTGGTGGCGGTCGGGTTCCTGACCATGGCGGAAAGGAAGCGCGCGGCCGAACTCTTGGCCGCGCACGAGATAGGGACAGCGAAGACCTAGACTGCGGACGCGGTCTAGGCCCTCCGCGTATGCGTCAGCGGATGGGCTGGACTACTTCAAGGTGTAGGTGGCGTTGGCCTCCCTCTGCGTGTCCTGGTGCACGGTGTTGCTCTTGAGCTTGTCGTTGTAGTAGTCCGTGCCGTGGCTCGGCGTGAACTGGTCCGCGTTCACGCCGTCGTTCACCGCCTGGTCCGCGGCCTCGTTGACTCCCTGGCCCTGGTCCTTCTGGCCGTACTGGTCCGCGACCTTGTTCCCTTGGCCCTTGGCGCCCCGGCCCATCATGCTCGAGGCGACGAGGCAGGCGATGCCGGCCGCGATGAGGGCGAGGCCGATGCCGAGCAGGATGGCACCGATCGTGGCCGTGAAGGGGTTGCCCATGAGCTTCTTGCCGATGAGCGTGAGTATGGCGCCGATGGCCAGGAGCATCGCGCCCAGGATCTTGAGCATGGCGGCGTTGTTGTCCTTGCCTTTCGCGTCGTCGATCGAGTCCTGGTACGGGGTCGCGTTCACGGGGGGGCTCACGTCGGGGACCGAGTCGGCCTCGGTCATGCCGGGAGCCCCGTCTCCCGGGGGCACCACGATGCCGTCCCCGGGGAGTCCGAGCCCTCCGCCGATGGTGCTCTGTTCGAACGCGGCGGCCGCGTAGCCCTTGGCCTTGGAGGCGTCGGCCGACCTGGCTCCGTAGTTCGACAGGTTCTTGGCGAGCTTGAGCTGACCCATGGCGCGGTCCGAGACGCCTCGCCGGGTGTTGCCGCGGATACCGCGGGCGGCCTGCTTCTGCCGCGTCAGCGGCGCGGTCTTCTTCGAGAGACCGAGCGCCGTCGGCGTGGGGTCGCCCGCCTTCTTGCCCAGGGCCATGCCCGCCGCGTCCCTCAGGGCCCCTGGACCGCCGGCATAGAGCTGGCCCGTGTCGTTGGTGAGCTTTCGTGCGAAGCCGTCCTGGCTGAGGACCGCCTTCGCCGCGTCCGCCACCTTGCCCACGTCGGGCAGGGTGAGCGGGATGTCCGGGACCTTGACCTCCGCGGGCTTCTGTTCCTCGGCCGTCTGGCTCTCCGCCGGGGCGTCTTTCTCCTCCATGGCGCCGGCGTCCTCGAAAGCGAGCTCCCCCCGGTTCGCGTATGCCAGCCAGTCGAGGGAGCGGTTCTTGGGCTTGTCGATCATAAGGTTATTGGACAGGACTCCCGGCAGGCTGGAGAACATCCTGGAGTAGGTCGGGTCCGCCGACCTTCCGAGCAGGCCTAAGGCCTTGAAGCCGGCCATGGCGAGCAGCCCGCCCAAGGCCAGCATGCCGGCCAGGACCAGCTGGCCTCCGAGCGACGAGGAAAAGAGTCCGCCGAGGATGGTGGCCGGGCCTCCGAATATCCGCGCGAGGGCGGCCGCGATCCGGGCCGAGCCCAGGAAGCCTGGATTCGCCAGACTCGAGCCCAGCCTGGCCGCGCTTCCGGCGCCCAATATGGCTCCGGACGGGGCGCCCGCAGGCCCCGCGTACCAGGCGGCTCCGGCGCCCTTGCGCTCCTCCTCCTTCTCCTTGAGCTCAGGGACATCCAGGGGCGTGGGTTCGCCGAGTACTTGGAGTTCGGCGGACGTCCTTTCGTACCGGAAGAACGGATCGTCTCGCGCGGTCTCCGTCCGCGACTCGCGATGATCACGATGAGGGTGTCTCATAATCACTATTTAGGATGCGGGCCATCGGGGCAAGCAACCAGGGACTAAAGTCCTATACCTAAAAATAGGTCCTTCGGTCCATGGGCCTAGATCAACGCTTGAGGTCCGCCGGCCGGTTGTCGACGTCCATGCTGTCCTGGCTCGCGCGGATCTCCTTGCGGCCGAACGCGCCTGCGGCCTCGTCGATGGGGATGACGTTGAAGGTCTTGAGGTTGCCGTCGAACTTCTTGCCGAAATGGTCTCGGGAGCCGTCCTCCATCCCCGGGTCGTTGCTCATCTGCACGGAATGCGCGCTGTCCTGGTTGATCTTCTCGAGCAGCTGGAGCGTCGGGGTCTTCGGCCCGTCGAGAGGGCCTACGCTCAGCACGGGGGAGATGGGGTCATCCGCGAATTCTTTCTGGCCGGAGCCGCGGCTCCCGTCCGACCCGCTGCGCTCGCGCATCGAGGCGCGGGCGCTGCGCTTGAGCTTCTGGATGAATGATTCGAAGGTGCTCAGGACCTGTTCTTCCGACGGCTTCGAGTAGGGCGTGGAGGCTCGGCCGCTCGTCGGGATCGACCCGGTCTTCGAACCGGAGGTCTTGTACCCGTAGTAGAGCTTTTTCTTCCCCGCCTCGCGGTCCTTCATCTCGATGAGCTGCAGCCGCTTCTTCTCCTCGTCCGAGGCGGCGTCGTCCCCGCCCGTCCCCTCCCCGGCGGCGGGCGGCTCGCCGCTCCCGGGGGTCCCCCCCGCGGTTTTGCCGTCGGATCGGCCGTCCCCCGGCAAGGACGAGCCCTGGGCCAGGGAATCCATGACGCTCCCCATGAGCCCCCTGCCGAGGAGTTCCGAGGAAACGCCGTCGGCCACTCCACCCGCTTTCCCGCGCAGGGCCGCCTCGGCCGAAGCGCCCTTTTTATGGGACCCGGTGCCGAGGGTGAAGAGGAGTAGGAGGAGCAGAGCGACGGCGAGGAAGGCGCAAAGGCCGATGAGGAACTTGCGGGAATCCATACCCTGCTATCCAATATCTATGGTAGCAGGTCCTTTCGGTATTCGCCAGTGCGGACGCCGGGATCCCCGCCCGTCGGTCAGATCTTGACCGTGAGCACGCGCTTGTTGCCGCGCGGGATCTGGAGCGTCCAGGAGCCACCGACGAATACCGGGATGACCGCGGCCTTGCCGAGCGACATCTTCTTTCCCCACGAGCGCAGCAGCGTGTCTGCCGGCTTCTCGCGGATGACCTCGGTGTCGTCCTGGCTGGCCTTGGGATTCGCGTTAGTGTTTCTGGCCATGACTTTGCTCCGCTTCAATCCAAGTATGTGCGCTGGGCCTACTCGCCACCTGGGTCGTAGGGCCTGCCAAATCATAGCATATGACCCACATCGGCATAGGCCCTAAGTCCTACGATGTCGGATTAGGCCGAACGACCCGCCGTCCCCTTCTCCACTCGGCCCTAGACATGGGGCGAGCCCGGAGCGTATACTACCTTTATCTGCAAGGGAGAACTATGACCTTCGCCTTGTCCCTCCTTACCTTGTTCATGCCTGCCGGGCCGCTGTGCAGCCAGGACATGGTGGCTCCGGTGATCAATCCCCAGCCCGTGGGCTCCGGGATACAAGGAGCGGCCGGCACTCTGCGCAACGCGAATCCCACCCTTTCGGTCAACTCCAGCATGCTCACCTCTCAGTACAACCTCGGGATACAGCCCGTGATCCCCGGCGTACAGAACATCCAGGTCCAGCTGCAGACGGACCCGGGAGTGCGCTCGATCCAGGCTCAGGAGGGCGTGCGGCCTACGGGCCTCTCTTTGCCGACCGGCTTGTCGAGGGGCCTCGAGTCTCGGGCCGCGCTGACGCCGTCGGGCCAGAAGGCTCAGGATCGCGTTCCGGCCGCATCGCCCTTGAGCGTGCCGGGGGATTCCGGTTTCGAGGGGACGCCGGCCTTGCCGCGCCCGCAGCGTCCGGAGGAGACCTCGGGCGTCAAGTCTTTGGACGGAGCCATGAAGGATATCGAGAAGGCGAAGAAGGAGGAGGCCAAGGGCGCTGACGGCGCCGTGGCGTCCAAGCTCGACCTTCTGTTCGATTTTTCCCGCTCCAAGAACGCGGGGGCGCTGAGCGATATCGCTGGCGCTCCCTCCGGCATGGAGGAGCTCTCCTCGGCCGCCGGCCTGCCGGACCCGAAGCAGGTCGGCATAGAGACCGCGCTGGGCAAGATGCGGATACTGGCCGAGGGCGCGCAGGCGGCGGACGCCCCGTACCTCTATCAGAGCGCGGTCTCCATGGCCAAGGGCGGGCTGAGCGCTCAGGCTGCGGAGACGAGCGTTTCCCGCATCCTCGCCGCCGCTTCGCGCAAAGCGGTCGAGGCGGTGGGCATCCTCGGGCAAGGCGCTCTGGACGCTGCGACGGGCGGCAGGACGAGCGACGCTCTGCGCTACACCAAGGCGGTGCACGCGTGGAACGAGCTCCTCTCCGTTCCGAAGAACCCTCTCATCGTCAACCTCCCGGAGTTCAAGAGCGCGGTCAAGCACGTATTGGCGCAGGCTCTGAAATCCCCGGGGAAGACGCTGCCCTCGAGCAAGGTGGTGTTCGAGGGCACGAAGGCCTCCGGCCTTCGTGCCCTCGTCGCGCTCCCGGCGGGCATCGAGAGCCAGGTCGCGGCCGTTCCGCTCAAACTCCCGGAATCCCTGGCCCTTGAGCAGGCCGTAGTGGCGTGGGAGCCGGCCGGATCCGTGGACGCGCTCGCCTCCGGGATGAGCTCGGCCTTCGGCCTCACCCCGCAGGCCGGCTTACGGGATTTCTATAGGGCGCAGCGCGCGGCCGGGAGTTCCGTGCTGAAGGGATTCTGGCTCGCCGCTAGAAGCTTCATCGCCGCTTCCGTGTCCTCTCTCGGGCGGCGTCTCCGGTCGTGGTTGCTGTCGGCCCTGCGCTGGCTGGGACTCATCCGGGCGGCTGCCGAGGGGATGACTGTGGATTCCTCGCCGGGGACGCTGGATGGGCTGCGCTCCCTGGATGCGCAGAAGGTGGAGATGCCGGCGCCCGAGTCCGGTCCGTTCGAGCTGGACGGCTTCGGACTCGGCTATAATCTCCACCGTGTGCTATAGCCTTCTAGCCTGTCTGTTGCCGTTCGTCGTCCTCCCCGCGCAGGCATCGGTCCAGCTTCGGCGCGGGCCCGACGCCCCCGCCGAGGTCCGGACGTATTTCTCCACCCTGGATCGACTGCTCGATCAGGCGGAAGCTGTGACCCTGTGCTTGGCGCGCCAGGCGCCGCACCCGACTTTCGGCACAGCCCTGCGGGCCTCATCCCTTCTCGAGGGGATGGCGGAAGGCTACGGCCTGCTGTTCAAGGACGCGGCCGGCGTCAAAGCCATGCGGGAGAGCTCCGAGCGCCTCAAGTCCGCTCTGCAGGGAGATCCTTCCCAGCCTCTGCGCAAAGAGGCGTCCCAGGCCGTGTTCTCCCTGGAGAAGGAGTCCGTGAACCGGTGGGCGCAGCTCGTGCGCCAGGCGGCGCTGGATGCTCCCGGCCCCGCAGGGTCTTTCCCGGCGAACGCCATCGTGACGCTGGAGGATGGAGCGGAGGTGCCGATACTGGACGTTTCGGAGGGCCCGCTCGTGAAAGAAGGCCGCGCCGCGGCTCCGTCGCTCCGGGCCCTGGTCCACGCGGTCGGGGCCGGCCACCAGCCCGGGAAGGGAAGCGGGTTCGTCCTGAGCCGCAGCCGCCTGTGGATGCGCTTGGGTCCGGCGGATTTCTACGCGGACCTCGCGGCCACGTCGGGAGACGCCGTGATCCGCATCCGCTGCCGCGAGCCGGGCCCGACCACGCTGGACCAGGCCGAGTTCTACTTCTTCTCCAAAGCCCTCTACGACCTGGGCTTCGCGGTCAGCGTGAAGAACGGGGAGCTCGTCGCCATGCTGAGCGGCGAACGCGCTTCCTTGGACCCGGAGAGCCGAGTGGAGCGCTTCGCCTCCGCCTGGCGCGCGCTGGGATGGAGCCGCCGCCTGCGCCCCTCGTTGGAGGCTTATCTCTCCGGCTCCGTGTCGCGGGAAGACAACGCCCGGAGGCTCGACAGTCTGGCGGCCGCGTTCTCCGCCGAGGGCGGGCTCCCCTTCTTCGAGGATGGCCGCCCCGAAGCCTTGACTTCGGGATTGGCCGTGTATTTGTCCTCGGGCTCCGTACGCGAGGCTCTGCGCGCTCGGCTCGACGCGACGCTGTCCGGGCTCGGCCTGGGCGGGATGCCGGCCTGGGTCCCGCTGGGGCAGCGCACCATCACGGTCTACTACAACTGGCCCATCGAGGCGGCCTTGGCCCGGGGGGAGCTGCGCGAGACGCCCAAAGGCCTGGCGCGCGCCAAGTCCTACGACCCGCTTTCACCGCTCGCGGCCGCAGCCGCCAAGAAGGCTCCGCTGCCCAAGGAGCTCCTGACCAAGCGCTTGGACCCGTTGGTGGATGCGTCGCAGGCCATCGGCGTTCTCGGCCCGGCGGGCAAGCCCCCCCTCTACCTGGCCAAACGGGGGCAGTGGCGCATCGGCGCGAAGGATTGGCTGCTCGTTCACCTGCTCCAGGAGGTCGCCGGCGGACGCGTGGCCGTGTTCGAGGCGCGCCGTGCGGGCGGGAGGCCTGAGCGGCTCGGCGCGGCGCAGGCCTTGGGGCTCCTCGAGGAGATCGGCGTGCTTGCGAGGAGCGGGGAGGGCGCGCTACATGCGCCTCACGCCGCTCCTGAGACGGCGCAGTACGGCGTCGCTTCCGCGACGGCCGCCTTCACCGCGCGCATCACCTATGATCCGAGCAAGGCCCTGCTCGGAGACAGGGTCTTCGTGACCCCGTACGTTTCCTTCGGGGACAGGGAAGCGGCGCTGCGAAGCCGCGGGCTCATCACCACTGCGGGAGGTCCGCAGGCTGCCATGCTCGCCGCCTTGGCCGGTATCCCGTTCGTGAACCTTCCCCAGGCGGTCTGGACCGAGAGCTCGGGGCTGAGCGTCGAGCAGCCCGTGCTAGGCCCGCCGCGCAAGGCTTCCGGAGGGCTGCAGGCCAGGCCGGTGGTAAGCCGGCAGCGCTTGGTGCTGCGGGAGGGAGACGCCATCCGCATGGACCCGGCCCGCGGCGCCGTCGAGCTCCTCGGCGCCCCTACCAGTCCTTGAGGTCGCCGGACAAGAGAGCCGAGTAGGACGGGCCCGGGGTGTTGGTGAACGCGTACCGGGGCCCGAGCTCCGGCACCAGCGCCAGCACCTCGGATACCTTGGTCACGTCTTCCCCGCGGCCGGCGTCGTCCGCGACCCGGTTGGAGCGCATGCAGCCCTTCTCGCTGTCGTACACGAAGTCGCGCTCCCCGCGCACGAGGATGCCCTCGATCTGGCCGGTCACGGCGTTGAACACGGCCGAGCCGGAGTTCCCGCCGTAGGTGTCCAGGTTGGCGACGAAGAAGCCGTTCTGGTTCGCGTCCCGCACCGCGGCGCCGCCCGCCACCTTGGTGGGCAGGCCGACCGGATGCCCGATGACGAAGAGCTTCGTGCCGTTGGCGATGGTCCCGGAGCGGTTGACCTTGAGCGGGGCGTGGTTCGTGACCGGCCGGTCGAGGCGCACGATGGCGTAATCCGGGCCGGTCTCCCCGTCCTGGCGCCGCCCCACGAGCTGGCCGCAGCCGTAGACCTCGCTCGACGGGACGGACGTGGGGTCCGCTCCGGAGGAGGCGATGCCGAAGCCGAACACGAACTTGATCCCCTTGCAGGCCTCCGCGTCCGTGACGCAGTGCCCCGCGGTCATGATGAGGTCCTGGGCCACGAGCGAGCCCGAGCAGAACGCGCCGGCCTGCTGGTCGCGGTACGGCTCATCCGCGCAGAGGTTTTTGGCTTGGCCGTAGTTCTGGGTCTTGAGCCGCGCCTGGGTCGAGCCCGCCGGGATCTCCACGTCGCTGGCCTCGAAGAGGGCCACGGTGGATTGCGCGAACTGGCGCATGCGGGGGTTCTGGACCTCGAAGAGGTCCTGCCTCCCGTCCTCTCCGTAGATGACTTGGGGCCGGAAGCCGCCGGCCTGCACAGAGACGACGCACGAGAACAGCAACGCCGACGACAGAAGAGACAGCCGGATTCTCGGGACGGGCATGGGGTTCCTCCGCTCCGCTCGTATAGGCCTTCCGGGCATATGATTAGCTGGAAAGTCCCAGGAGCGCATGGGGCGCAAGGTCCTGACGCGGATGGGCCTGAGGGCCTAGGATGCGCTCAGCTTCCCGAGCAAAGACGCGAACGCCTGCTTCTCGTCGTCCTTGAAGAAGCCGGTCAGGATCAAGACGACGGGCATCAGGGCCAGAGCCGCGAGCCTCGCCAGGGCCCCTTCCGGGCATCCGGCGCGGACCGCGATCGATACTCCAGCCGCGGCCAGGAGCAGCGCGACGCGCTTCCCTTCATAGGGGATGGGGTGGACCTTCTGGCCTACGCGGTAGAGGCTCAAGGCCATGGCTCCCTGCGCGGTCACCGCGGCCCAGGCCGCTCCCATCATCCCCCAGAAGGGGATGAAGAGGAAGTTCGCGGCCAGGAACACGGCCGCGCCCAAGGCTGTGACCCAGATGAGAGAATCCGTCCGTTTGCTGATGGTCACGGAGGCCATGAAGTTGATATAGGCTCCGCGGAGGACGTTGGCGGCCAGGGCCACGGGGACGATGCAGAGCCCGGACCAATACTCGTGCGGGATGAGCGTGCGGCCCCCTCCCAGCGGGAACGCAACGATGTCCCGCATGAAGAAGGAAAGGGCCAGGGCTGCGAATATCCCGGTCATGAGGCTGTAGGTGAACACCCGGGCGTAGAGCTCGCGCGAATCCGGCTTGTCCATGCGCTCCAGGAAGAAGGGCCGCCAGGCCTGGTCGAACATGGCAACCAGCATGAGCATGGGGATGGCCAGCCTGCAGTTGGCCTGGTAGACGCCCACCGTCTCCTTGTCCATCAGGCGCAGCAGGATGGGCCTGTCCGCGACCTGCACGATCATGGCGCTGATCCCGGCCGGGATCAGCGGGAGCCCGAACTTCATGAGCTCCGGGAGGAGCGCACCGTCGCAGGCGGGCCTCAGGCGTTGGGCGATGACGGGAGCCAGCAGCACGAGGGTGGCGGCCGAGGCCACGAGCGAGGCCAGGAACACTCCGCGCACCCCCAGGCCCAAGCCGGCCAGGAAATAGAAGTTCAGGCACACGTTGAGCGCGATGTTGAAGGCCCGGACGCCGACATAGGTCCAGACCCGGTGGCTCAGTCGCAGGTCCGCGAAAGGCACCACGGTCACCGCGTCCAGGGCGAGGATCCAGGCCGCGTAGCGCATGAACGGCGCGGCTCCGGCCTCCACCCCTCCCAGCACGGCCAGGGGCGCGGCCAGCCAGTGCATGGCCGAGGCCAGCAGCACGGCGCTCCCGAGCAGGGGCCAGAACGCGGTGGAGAACACCGTCTCGACCTTCGCACCCTTTTGCGCCGCGTGGCGCAGGTACGCCTGGTCCATGCCGAGCTGGAACACGATGTTCAGGATGGCGATGTAGGCGTACACCGTGGTCTGGACCCCGAAATCCCCGGGCAGAAGGAAATGGGTGTGCAGGGGAAGGAGCAGGAAGTTGAGCAGCCGCGCCAGCACCGTGGAGAGCCCGTAGGCCAGGGTCTCCTTCCCTAGGACGCGGATGTCGTTGAGCACGGCGGCAGTTTACTAAAATGCCCGCCGTGGGCGCATGAAGAAGAAACGGCTCGAGACCGAGGACGACGGCCCTTCCATCCTGAAGCCCTTGCTCGGCCTCTTCGCGGTCAGCCTCCTCCTCAGGCTGGCGCATCTATGGCTCTTCCAGGACGACTTCTGGTTCAAGACCCCCCTCCTCGACGACAATATCTTCGTGTCGTGGGCCGATGTCATCGCTCGGGAGGGGCTGAGGGCTCCGAGCCTGGGCATCTTCAACCTCAACCCCGCCTATGCCTACGTCTTGTCCCTCATCGGGAAGAGCCCGGGGGTCGTGTTCACGCTCCAGCATCTGGCCGGGAGCCTGGTGCCGATCATGCTCTTCCTCGTGACGGAAAAGGCTTTCGGCCGGAAGGCAGCGTGGGTCTCCGGGATCGCGGCAGCCTTCTACGGTCCGGCCTTCTTCTACGAGTCCAGGTTCCTGGGCGAATTCTGGATCTATTTCTTCAACACGGGAGCCGTCCTCCTGCTGATGATGTCTTGGGGCCGGGAGCGGCCGTATGCGTCTTGGGCTCTCTCCGGCCTATGCGCGGGGCTCTCGGCCGTCTTCCGTCCCAACGTGCTGGCGGTGCTGCCTCCCGCGAGCCTGGCCTGGGCGCTCTGGACTTTGCGCGACCGGCGGGTCCTGGCCGGGTGCCTGGCGCTTTGGCTGCTCTGCCTGTGGCTCCCCATGCTTCCGTTCCAACTGCGCAACCGCGCGGTGGACCCGTCCCACGGCTGGGGACTCACCACGGCGAGCGGCGGGGTGAACCTGTACCTGGGCAACAACCCCGAGGCGGACGGTCTCAACAAGGCCCCCTCCTTCATCCGCTACGGGCCCGGACATGAGTACGAGGATTTCCGCGACGAGGCCAAAAGGCTGACCGGCAAGGAGCTGAGGCCCGCGGAGGTCTCGCGCTTCTGGACGGGGCGGACGCTGCGCTGGATGCGGGAGCGTCCCCGGGCGGCGCTGCGTCTGACGGCGTCGAAGGCCGGCTTCTTCTGGAACCACCGGGAGCCTCCGGACAACTTCTTCTCGGACGTGTTCGACCGCTTCACCCGGCTCGGCGGCGTCCCGCTGCTCGCGTGGGGTCTGGTGGCGCCCCTGGGCCTGGCCGGTCTGCTTCTGACCCTCAGGGACCCGGCCGCGCGCCGCTCCTGGATCCTGCACGCCTACGTGCTCCTGTACTTCGGCGTCAACGTGATGTTCTACATCCTCTCCCGGTACAGGTTCCCGGCCGCCGTCGGGCTCATCCCGTTCGCCGCGTACGCGGCGGTCCGCGCCCGGTCCGCGGCGTGCCTGGCCGTCGTGCTCGCCTGCTTCGGCCTGTCGCGGCTCCACCTCATCGGCGACGAGGACGCGGCGGTCACGCACTACAGCAAGGCGGTCATCTACGCGAACCAAGGCTGGAAGGAGCAGGCTGTGCAGGAGTACCGCGCCTCGCTCGCCGCGGACCCGCAGTTCAAGGCAGCCTACCTGAACCTGGGCATCCTGCAGACCGGCCGCGGGGAGTTCGAGGAAGCGCTGTGGGCCTTGGAGAATACGCTGCGATTGGAGCAGGACCCGGAGCGCGCGAAGACGCTGCAGCAGCACATCGGCTCACTCAGGGGGCTCGCTGGTCCGCCCGGTCGAGAGCCGCGACGAGCTCCCCGGCCGACTGGAAGCGCGCCTCCGGGGAGGGCTCCAGCGCCCGGGCCAGGACCCCGTCGAGCGAGGCGGGCAGGCCCGGCACCAGATTGGAAGCGGGAGGGTATTCCCGCGACAGCTTCCGGCGGCCCGCCTCCGCCGGATCGCCCTCGAAGGGCCGGCGGCCCGTGAGCATCTCGTAAAAGCAGACGCCTAGGGCGTAAACGTCGGTCCCGCGGCCCACGAATCCCCGTTCCTGCTCGGGCGCCATGTACGCGGGGGTGCCGCAGACCGTCTGCGTGAGGGCGAGGCGGCCCAGCGCTTCCCGGGCCTGCCTGGCCACGCCGAAGTCCATGACCTTGACGGTCCCCTGAGCGTCGATCATGACGTTCGACGGCTTCAGGTCCCGGTGGATGACTCCCATCCCGTGAGCGTAGTCGAGCGCTCCGCAGACGGCCTTGAGGATGTCCTTGGCCTGCCGCAGATGCAGGGGCCCGCCCTCTTCGATCATCACGGACAGGGTCCGCCCGCGCACGAACTCGAAGATGAGGTAGGCCTCTTCCCCGTCCTCCTCGACGGAGTATATTTCCACGATGTTCGGGTGGCGGAGCCTGGCCACGGTCTTGGCCTCGTCCAGGAAGCGGCGCCGCTCGGTCTCGACGGCGCGGATCTCGGGCCGCATCCGTTTGACGGCGACCTTGCGGTCCAGGGCCTGGTCCATGCCCTCGTAGACCGTTCCCATGCCGCCGGAGGCGAGCTCCCGCTCGATCCGATACCGGCCCAGGAGGAGGTCTTCCGTGCCGAGGGACTCGGCCATGAGCCGGCGCGCGGTGCTGGCTCCGGCCTTGGCGCGGCGGAACAGACCGAGGGCGAGGAGGGCGGCTCCCAGGCATCCGAAGAGGCCATAGACCCAGGGCGAGGTCCTGCGGATTTGCGGCGCGGACGGGGCTCTGGCGGACGCGTCCTCATCTCCGAATACCAGGGCGGCGTCCGCGTCGGCAGCCAGGGCCTTGAGCCGGTCGAGCTTGGCGAGATAGCGCGAGTCCAGAGCTGCGGCCTTCTCGAGGTCCCGCGCCGCCTCCTGCCTGCGGCCGAGCCCTGCTTGGGCGAAAGCCCGGTTGAAATACCCCATGGAGCTCCGCGGTTTCGAGCGGAGCGCCGCCTCCGCGTCCCGGAGCGCTTCCAGGAAGCGGCGCAGGCGGTTGAGGGCCAAGGCGCGCATGTTCAGGGCAGCCGCGTTGTCCGGGGCGAGCTCCAGCAGCCTCGTAGAGACGGGGAGGGCTTCCTCGAACCGCCCGTCGCGCAAGAGAAGCTCCGCCTTGAGCTGGAGCGCCCTGGGGGAGTCGGGGTCCTCGGCCAAGGCCTGGTCGACGAGCGCGAGGGCTCCGTCCCTGTCTCGCACCGCGAGGCGGCGTTCGGCCTGCGCGAGGAGGCGCGAGGCCGGATCCTCCTCCCGCACGGTCCGGTCCGCTCCATGAGCCCTGCCGGGCAGAGACGGCAGCGCCTCGGAGCCTGGAGCGGGCTTCCCTTTGGGAGACCGGAAGGCGATGTCGTCGATCTTCTTCTTGGTGAGCTTGAAGAGGGCCTCCGCGGCCTTGTGACCGGGGTCCGTCTTGAGCACGGCCGCGGCGTCTTGATGCGCCTGCTCGGTCTTGCCGAGGCTCCAGGCCGCGGCTGCGCGCAGATAGCGCGTGTCCGGACTCGTGTCGCCGAGGCCGACCGCGGCGTCGAGCCGCTCGTAGGCCTGCTCCGGCCGGCCGCGGTTCAGGTCGTTGAAGCCGGCGTACTTGAGATACATCGGATCCTGCGGCGCCTTCTCGAGGAGGCTGTCGAATATGGGGGCCGGGTCCGGCATCTCCGGCTTCGCCGCTGACTGAGCCGTCGCCTGTTGGGCCTCGTGCCAATCGAGGGCTTGGCCCCACATGGATCGGAGTTCGGCGGTGCCGGCCGGGAGCCAATCCCTGAAGACGAGCTCGCTCGTCTCCCGGGTGGTGTGGAGGAATTTATCGGCGACCTTTTCGACGTCTTCCGGACGATGGGGTCGACCCAGGACCTTGATGGCTTCGGCGGTGAAGAGGCGGGTCAAGTCTGCCCCTGCGCCTTCCACCTTCTGCGGAGTGTGCGTGAACAGGCTGGGAGGCGGCGTCGGGGCCGGGTCGGTGTCGTCGCCCTGCGGGGACACGGGGCTCGAGAGGCAGATGGACAAGAGAAGCGCTTTCAAGAGCATGCTGGCGAAGGCCCTCTGCGTATTACAGCATATCAGGGGCCGGTGACCCCCGGCATGCCGCAGGCGCCGCCGATGTCGGCTCCCCGGCTCCCGATGCCAGAGGGTCCTCCATGCCGTCGAAAGAGGAGAGCCGCCTCTTGTAGACCCGCTTCATGACCTGCCGGGTCCGAAGAGGCGGCTCTCCTTGAGCCGCGACCCACTCGCGCAGAGCGGGAAGACTGAGGCCTTTGAGGTTCAGTACCGGTAGTTCTCCGGCTTGAACGGCCCGTCGACCGGGATGCCCAGGTACTTGGCCTGCTTGCCGGTGAGCTTCGTGAGCTTGACCCCGAGCTTGCCCAGGTGCAGGCGCGCCACTTTTTCGTCGAGCTCCTTGGGCAGCACGTAGACCTTGTTCTTGTATTTGCCGGTCTTGCGGTTCTTCCAGAGGTCGATCTGGGCCAGGACCTGGTTCGTGAAAGAGTTGCTCATCACGAAGCTCGGGTGCCCGCTGGCGCAGCCCAGGTTCACGAGCCGGCCTTCGGCCAGCAGGGTCAGGCGCTTGCCGCCCGGCCACACGTACTGGTCCACCTGGGGTTTGATGTTCTTCTTCTGGATGCGCGGGTCCTTCTCCAGGCTCGCCACGTCGATCTCGATGTCGAAGTGGCCGATGTTGCACACGATGGCCCGGTCCTTCATGGCGTCCATGTGCTCGCGCCGAAGGACATCCGAGCACCCGGTCGCGGTGACGAAGATGTCGCCGATGGGGGCCGCCTCCTCCATGGTCGTCACCTCGTAGCCTTCCATGGCCGCCTGCAGGGCGCAGATGGGGTCGACCTCGGTCACGAGCACGCGCGCTCCCATGCCGCGCAGGGACTGGGCGCAGCCCTTGCCCACGTCGCCGTAGCCCGCCACGACCGCGACCTTGCCCGCGACCATGACGTCCGTGGCGCGCTTGATCCCGTCCAGGAGCGACTCGCGGCAGCCGTAGAGGTTGTCGAACTTGGACTTGGTGCAGGAATCGTTGACGTTGATAGCCGGGACAGGGAGCTTGCCGTCCCTCTCCCGCTGGTAGAGGCGGTGCACGCCGGTGGTGGTCTCCTCGCTCAAGCCGACGAGGCCCTTGACGAGTCCCGGATGCTGGTCGAGGATCATGTTCGTGAGGTCCCCGCCGTCGTCGACGAGGAGCTGCGGGCCGGAGCCGTCCGGCCAGCGAAGGGTCTGTTCGATGCACCAGTCGTACTCCTTGAGGCTTTCACCCTTCCAGGCGAAGACCGGGACCCCGGCCTTGGCCACCGCGGCCGCGGCGTGGTCCTGGGTCGAGAAGATGTTGCAGCTCGACCAGCGTACGTCGGCGCCGAGCTTGGCCAGGGTCTCGATGAGCACCGCGGTCTCGATGGTCATGTGCAGACTGCCGGCGATGCGAGCCCCGGAGAGAGGCTGCTCAGCTTTGAATTCTTCGCGCAGGGCCATGAGGCCGGGCATCTCATGCTCCGCGATTTCGATCTCCTTGCGGCCCCAGTCGGCCAGGGTGATATCCTTGATTTTATAATCCATCGTGGCAGTGGTCATCCTCCCTCCAGGGGACATCTTCGACGGATGATTATAGCAATTCTTCGGTCTTGGCCCCTAGGCGGTCCACCAGGGAGCGGTACCACTCCACCGTACGTTCGGTCCGCCCCGGGCAGGAGCGGGTCCCCCATAGGATGGAGAGCGTCCGGGTCGTGCGCTCGTGCGTCTTGGTGCGCTGGGAGTCCTTGACCGCGTTGGCGCACGGTCCCTGGGAGTCGAAGAGGCAGAGAAGTCCCGAGAGGTCGATCTCCTGCCCCGCGGGGTTGAACACGTACTTGGCCCCCGCTGGAGCCAAGCCCGCCCGCCAGGGAGGCTGCGCCAGGTCCAGGTCCACGACCGAGATGGGCAGGCCGGAATGGAGCGACGCCGCGTTGCAGGCGTCGACGGCCGCGTTGATGGAGGCGAGGCGGCCGTCTGTCGCGGCTCCGACCAAGTACTCCGAGGAAGGCTTCCCCCTTCCCGTCGGCTTGTAGCCGCCATGACGCAAGAGGTCGCGCACGGCGGTCCGGACGCTCTCCTCGCGCTTGAGCGGGGCTTCGGCATCGTGCTTGAGCAGCGCGCTCAGCCAGTCCGGCGCGGGGAGCTCGCCGAGGGGCTTGGGGAACGTGGTGAGGAAGGCCCCGAGGTCCAGGAGCGGGTGCGGGTCGATGGCTAGCGCGGGCATGGGCTCAACCCGGCCTGCGCCAGCGATAGGGGCGGCCCCTCTCCGCGAGGAGTCCCGCTGCGTAGCGATGGAGTACGCTGCCCATGAGCGTCTGATAAGGGATGCCTTGCTCGACGGCGATGGTCTGCAGCTCCTCCAGGTCCTTGGAGGAGAGGCGGATGTTGATCCGCTTGTCCTTGCGCAAGGTGTTCTTCGCGAGCATCCGGTATCGGCGGATATCCCGCTTGGCGTTCTTGGCCGGCTTCCATTCTCCCCTTTCAAAGGACGCGAGGATATGACGTTCCCCCTTATCGAGTCTGATCTTCTTCATGCGGACCTCCCAGGAGATCGCGGGTCGCCTTCCGGCTGGGGATGATGGTCTTCAGGAATACTCCCTGCTCGGAATCGACGAACGGGACGAGATAGGCGTAGCCGTCGACGTTGACGACGAAAATGCGCTGGTTCGGGTATCTCGCGGGGTTCGGATGGTCATGGACGCCGAGGACATCGCCTCGTTCGATGTGGAGCACGATCCGCTCGAAGCTGATGCCGCGCTGAGCCTTCAGCCGCTCATTCTTCTGCGGGTCCCAGCGGTAGTGCCCCACGGCGATAGGATATCACAACGTGTGCCTTTTGGCAACAAGCCATCAGTCTGAATGCAAGCCCCAATACAACCCAGGTCCTTCGGCCCAATCCCGCCTTCCCCTGTTGGACCTATCCGATCCGGGACCCTTGGGAATACAATACACCCCTGCTTAAGCTTGGCACCATGCGATCGGAGGTGGGCATGTTGCGCGGTTGTCTAGCAGTCCTGCTGGCCTTCCAAAGCCGGCCCGTCTTCGCCGCCGCCCTCAAACAGCTCAATTCCGCCGTTCAGACGACCGACTACGGCGCATTCTTCGACGGCAACGGCAGCATCGGCGGCTCCCTGCCGGTCCGCGCGGGCAAAGAGACGAAGAAGGCCACCCGCGTCGCAGCCTGGGACTACCAGACCCTGCGCGAAGCCAAGGACCTCCTCAGCCGCGGCACGCAGCAGCTCGGCGCTGGGCCCATACTCCCCTTCACGTTCAATTTCAAGGAAGGCGGCGCGCAGACGGCGCGCAGCGCGGGCTTGGAAGGCTTCGTGTACGCGGAATGGGAGATATCGCAGACTCGCGGGAGCGCCTCGATCGAGCACCATGTCCAGGACTACATCCGCTACGTGGACGCCTTGCTCGCCCCGGTCTCGTGGGCGGCGGACGCCCGTGCCGCCCTGAGGCAGATCGACCAGGCCTACGCCAACCCGCGCGAGAAATACGAGAAGGTCATGGAGTTCGTCCGGGGCTACACCGAGAGCCTGAGGCAGGCGGTCAAGGCCGCGGACGGGGCCGCCTGGGTGCGCGGAGCCCGCATCTACGAGATATTCCCCCGCGCCTACAACCTCCAGAGCAAGCGGGAGAACGAGGGCTCCTGGAAAGGGGGCAAGCAGGAGACCAAGTTCTTCGCGGACTTCGCGGACAAGGACCTCGCGGACATCCGCGACAAGGGCTTCGACACGCTCTGGGTCATGGGCATATTCCCCATCGGCGAGAAGGGACGGACCGGGACCGGCGGGGGCTCGCCCTATTCCATCAAGGACCATTCCGCGGTCAACCCCGACCTCGGCTCCCCCGACGACTTCCGCGCGTTCGTGGCGAGGGCGCATCGCTTGGGGATGCGCGTCATCATGGACTTCGTGCCCAACCACACGTCCATGGATTCTAAGATGCTCGACGAGCATCCGGACTACTTCATCAACCGGCCGGCGCAGGGAGACACTCCCCCCGACGGATACTTCCTGCACCAGGACAAGAGCACCGGGAAGAAGTATTGGATACGGCACGGAGGCATGGCGGGGTGGGGCGGCAAACGCGACTATTGGATCGACACGGCGCAGGTGGACTACTCCAACCCCATGTTCCGGCAGGAGATGGTCCGCACCGTGGGCCGGTGGGTGGAGAAATACGGGGTGGATGGGTTCCGAGTGGACATGGCCTACCTCGTCACCAACGCCTATTTCGGCGGCACCTGGGGCAACGAGGCGGGGTCCTCCATGCCGCAGCGCGAGTTCCTCGAGGAGCTCATCACCGAGGTCAAGTCGCGCTATCCCCAGACCGCGTTCATCGCGGAGTCCTATGACCGCTGGGACGACCTCTCCTCCGCAGGATTCGACCTCATCTACGGCAAGAACAACATGGACAGGCCCGGCGGGCACCACGGCTGGTTCGACGCGGTGGCGAGCAAGGACCCCGGCTGGATCCGCGAGGCCCTCAAGCGCTCCGAGTTCCTGCAGTGGCAGGCCGGCGGGTCGGACATGCTGGAGTTCATCGGCAACCACGATGAATCCTCTCCTGCCCGTGTCTTCGGCTCCTGGCAGGGAGGGGCCGCGTTCCTCACCCTGCTCATGCCCGGAAGCAAGCTCTTCTACGGCTCCGCCGAGATCGGCTACGACGCCGCGGTACCGACGGACGGCAAGCCGCTGCCTTTCAGCGTGCCGGTCGCCATCGACTGGTCCAAGGCGGACCCGGACACTACGCGCTTCTACAACGAGACCTTCCAGGCGGCCCAGCAGCTCAAGGCCGAGCTCGGAGAGATGGACATGGAGGTCCTGCGCACGGACACGGCCTGGGTCGGGTACGTCCTGAGACCCAAGGACGCGCAGAACGCTTCGCGCAAGGCCGCCGTCGTCATCGCCAACCCCACGGATCGCACCGTCTCCGTATCCTTCAAGGCCGCGGGCGGCATCGAGTACAACGGCAGCCTCCCCCCCTACGGCTACGCCTTGCTTCGATACTGAACGTTTGATTTAGTATCGGCATGGCTGAGACACGCTTCTACCGTATAGACAACGCCGGGAACCTGGTCTCATTTCCCGACCTGCAGTCCGCTCAGGCCGGGAAAGGGGGCTATCTTTGGATCGACATGGCTTCCCCGGACCGGGAGACCCTGCAGCCCCTGGCCAGGGCGCTGGGGGTGCACCCGCTCTCGGCGAAGGACTGCCTGGACAAGGCCAAGGTCCCGAAGATGGACGCCTTCCCCGACACCACGTTCCTGCTCTTCAACTCGGTCCGGCACGACGGCGGGCGCCTCGGCTTCGGGGAGATCGATCTCATCCTGGGTCGAGGCTTCCTGCTGACCGTGAGCGGCTTCACGGGCGAGGACCAACGCTTCAGGGAGAGGCTGGCCGTCAAGCTCAAGACGAACGCGGAGGAGCTGGCCAAAGGCCCGGACATGCTGCTCCACATGCTCCTGGACCATGTCGTGGACCAGAAGGCCGGGCCCGTCGAGTCCATCGAGGCGGAGATGGAGTCCGCGGAGGAGGAGATCCTCAAGAACCCGGCCACGTTCAAGCTCGGCCGCTTGGTGGCCTTGCGCAGGCAGCTCCTGCAGCTGCGAAGGAGCCTGTTCTACGAGCGGGAGACCCTGGTCAAGCTCTGCCGCAGGGACTCCCCCCTGGTGGGCGAGCACGCGGTCTATCACTTCCGGGACATCTACGACCACATCACCCGGTACTTCGAGGAAGCCGAGCTCCTGCGCGAGATGCTGCTGAGCTTGATGGAGATGCACCTCACCCTGATGAACAACCGCATGTCCGCCACGGCCAACCGGACCAACGACACCGTGAGGCGGCTCACCTTCATCACCACCATCTTCATGCCTCTGACGCTGCTGGCCGGGGTCGGGGGCATGTCCGAGTGGACCATGATGACGGGGGCGCAGAACTGGAAGGCCGCCTACCCCGTCTTCATGGGATTGATGGTCGTCATCGGCACGGCCACGTACTTCGCGCTGCGCTGGATCGAGGGCCGCAGCAAGGGCCCAAAGGCCTAAGAAAGAGTTGCCCGAAGGTCCCTGAATGCTCCTCCGGGTCCGGCCCATGCTATCCGGGAGCCATGGACACGGAGGACCGCGACACCCCTGTTCTGGTCGTCGAGGACTCGGCTGAGGACTGCCATCTCATCGAGGCCATCCTGGACGCGGCCGGTTTCAGCCGCGTGGTCGTCGCCCAGAACCTGCGCGAGGCCCGCCGCGTCGTTTCGGAGCGCGAGTTCGGCGTGCTGTTGGTGGACCTGTGCCTGCCGGATGGCTCGGGCCTCGACGCGTTCGATGCCGCCCGGGCCCGATGTCCCCATGCGGAAGCGGTGGTGCTCACCGCCTACCGTTCGTTCGATACCGCCGTCGCCTCTCTCAAGGCCAGGGCGTACGCGTTCCTCACCAAGCCCTGCGCCTCGGAGGAGCTGGTCTCCTGCCTGGCGCGCGCCGCCGAGAAGTATCGTCTCTCCAAAGCCCTGGCCGAGCGCACGCAGCAGCTCGAAGCCCTTTGCCGTACGCTCGACGACAGGGTCCGGGACGCGACGCGCGAGATATTCGATCTCAACGAGAAGCTCAAGCGGACGGTGGAGGAGCTCACGCGCGCGAACAAGGACCAGACGCGGTTCCTGGAGGACATCGCCCACGAGATACGCAACCCCCTGACCGTGGTGGCGGGGTACGCGAGCTTCCTGATGCGCAAGCCCTCGGGCCAGTGGCCGGCCGAGGACCTCTCCCGCGGGCTCGGGAGCATCCTGCGGAACGCGCAGCACATCGCGTCCATGGTCGAGGAACTGCTGGAGTCCTCGCGCATCGACGCGCGGAAGATCACCCTCACGCGCGCGCGGTTCGCGGCGGACGAGCTGGTGCGGGAGGTGGTCGAGGGCTTGGGCTCCCAGGCGCTGGGGGCCGGGATATCCCTATCGGCGCAGATGCCGGGTCCCGGGAAGGTCCGGGTCTTCGCGGACCCGAACCGGCTCAGGCAGATCCTGCTCAACCTCGTCATGAACGCGATCAAGTTCACGCCGAGCGGGGGCAAGGTCACGGTCTGGGCTTTCCAGGACGGGGAACGCGCGCGCTTCTGCGTGGAGGACACGGGGCGGGGGCTCTCGCCGGAGCAGGCCCGCCGCGTGTTCGAGCGCTTCTATCAGACGGGCGACTCCGAGACCCACGACGGCTTGGGGCTCGGCCTGCACATCGTGCGGGGCCTCGTGCGTCTGCAGGAGGGGCGCATCTGGCTCGAGAGCGAGCCGGGCCGTGGGACGAGGTTCCACTTCATCCTGCCGGCGCATCCCGCCGAGGCTGAAGCGCCCGAGAATGTCAGGACCTGCCGGGATAGCCGTTCCTGAACACGAACTCGGCCACGGGCTTGCGCTCGACCCGCTTGGGCACGAACGCCGGATAGCCCAAGGGGATGAGCTCCACCACGGTCCGGTCCTTCGGGAGTCCGAGCGCGGCGTTCGCTTTCTCGTAGTCGAAGAGTCCCACGTGGACCGTGCCCAGGCCTTCGGCCGCGGCGGCCAGGGCGAGGTGCTCGGAAGCGATCCCGAGGTCGAAGAGCATCCAATCCCCCCTTCCGGTCGAGACCTGGCCCTTGTAGTAGCCGGACCTGCCGAGGATGCCGATGGCGCATGCCAGCACGGGCGCGTCCGCCACGGCGGAATAAGACGGGTTGTTCTTGGGGACTGTCTCCTGGAGGCGCCGCTTGAGCTCGGGGTCCTGGACCCAGACGAGCTCCCAGGGCTGCGTGTTCGCCCAGGAGGGCGAGGCCCGGAAGGCCTCCACGATGCGGGAGAGGGCGTCCTCCGGCACGGGGTCCGGCTTGTACTTGCGCACCGACTGGCGTTTGCTGACGACTTCGTAGAACTCCATGAGAGCCTCCGGCCCTACTTCAAGGTGATGTCCGAGACGCCGCCGAGCCGCTTGGCCATGTCGACCATCGCGTCCCGCTTGGACTCGGCCCAGACCACCATCCTCGCCCCGTCGGGAGAGCCGCCGCCGTGCATGCAGCCCGGCACGCCCGCGCCAAGGGTCAGCCACTCGATGAGGCGCGCGATGCGGACCCGGACCTCGGCCGGGGAATGGGCTTTGAGGTATTTGCGCAGCAGATGGCCGTAGCGGCTGTCCACGAAGTCCTTGTAGGACGGGATGCATCCGGTCTCCGCGAGGCCGCCCGCGATCTCCTGGGCCAGGCGTTTCGTCTCGTAGGGCAGGGTCGCCACGTGGACCTTGTTCGCGTGCGCGAGCACCGGGTCCGGGAGCCAGGCTCCGGAGGGGTGCTTGGTGCCCAGCACGGAGGCGGCCACACCCCCGGCGAACGTGGTCTCGTTGTTCAGCATCATCCGGATGAGCTTGTCCCGGAACACGTTCTCGTTGAGCCCGTTGGCCCGGGCGATGAGGATGGAGGCGCCGACCATCACGTCGCCTTGTCCGGCCACGCAGCCGCCGATGGCGGAGCGATAGGGCAAAGTGAAGCGGGACACGGCCTCCTGCGCGTAGCGGTACTCGCGGCACATGAAGACCCGCTCGTTCGGGATAAATACGTCCTCGAAGACGATGTAGGCCTGCGTGATGCCGCCCCGGGTCACAGGGTTGTCGAACCCCGGCTCGCTCTCCCGGTCGTCCGAGGGATGCCGCGTCTCGATGATGGTGATGCCCTTCGCGTCCTTGGGGACTGCGAAGCTCACCGCATAGTCCGCGTCCGAAGCCTTCAGCCGCGTGCCGGGCATGACGAATATCTCGTTGGCCGCGGCGATGCCGCAGATCATGACCTTGGCCCCGCGCACCACGACGCCCTCCGGGGTCTTCTTCACGATGCGCAGGAACATGTCCGGGTCCTTCTGCCTCGAGGGGGAGAGCTTCCGGTGGCCTTTGGGGTCCGTGAGCGCTCCCGCCACGCTGATGTCGCGCTCCTGGGCCGAGAGGAGCCACTTCTTCAGGCGTTCGTGGTAGTCCGTCCCCCTGTCATGGTCGATGTCCCATGTCGTGGCCCACATGGCGTTCATGGCGGTCCAGCCCGCGCAGCGGCCGCCGGTGCAGGTGCCGGTGAGGTTGAACATGAGCCGCTTCATTCGGCAGTTGGCGATCATGTCTTCCGGGCTCTGGAGGATGGAGAGGTAGCGCGAGATGCGCTTGGCCGTAAGGTGCGAGACCGTGGTGAGCAGGTCCCGGTGCTCCGGATCCCGGGCCGCTTCGTAGATCTGGGAGTGGCCCTCGATGCTCCGCCGCGTCTTGGGGTCCTCGACCACGTCCTCGATGAGCTTGCCGAACTTGTACATGTTCGGCCGCATGGACTTAAGGCTTTCTTTGAACGCCTCCGGGGACCGGGTGAAGCCCATATCCGCGGGCTCTTCCTTATTCCCCGAGGCCCTGAGCGTGCTCAGGATGGCGGGAACGACGTCGCGGACGTTCCCCACGATGCCGTAGTCCGCCATGGAGAAGATGGCGGCCTGGGGATCGGAGTTGACGGCCACGATGGTCTTGGACCCGCCGATGCCGCAGGTGTGGTGCATCATGCCGGAGACGCCCAGGCCGATGTAGAGCTCGGGCTTGACGCTCTTGCCGCTCGCGCCGATCATCCGGTCCGCGGGGGCCCAGCCTTCGTCGATAGGCGGCCTCGTGGCGCCCACGACTCCGCCCAGGGCTTCGGCCAGAGCCTCGACCAGGGACCACCCTTCCTTGGAGCCGACGCCGAACCCCCCCGCCACGACCACGCGCGCGCTGGAAAGGGTCTGAGCTCCGTTCGCGGAGGCGGTCTGGGAATCCACCTTGCGGCCGCTCCTGAGTCCGGCAGGGAACGGGACGTTCTCGCGCACGACCTTGGCCCCCGGCGTACGTCCCGGCTGGGGATCGAACACCCCGGCGGCTACGGTGGCCATCTGGGGACGCATCTGCGGGCAGACGATGTTCGCCAGGATGTCCCCGCCGAATCCGGGAACGGTCTGGACCAGGAGCTCGCCGTCTAGCTTGAGGTCCACGCAGTGTGCGCTCAAACCGGTTTCGAGCCTGGCCGCTACGCGCGCGGCCAAAGACGTCGTTTCCTTGCCGCAGCCCATGAGCAGGATGTCGGGCTTGTGCTTTTTGGCCAGCTCCGCGAGGGCGTGGGCGTAAAAAGCCGAGGAGAACCGGGCCAGCCGGTCGTCCTCCACGACGAGGACGGTCGAGGGGCCATAGCCCAGCAGTTCCTCGGGCATGGCGCCGACGCCCTTGCCCAGGATCACCGCCTCCACGGAAAGGTCTCCGGCTGCCGCGAGCCCGCGGGCCTTTCCCAGGAGTTCGAGCGAGACCGCGTCGAGCTTCCCATCCGAGTGCGACGCGTAGACCCAGATCTTGCGGCTCATGGCAGCACCTTCTCTTTGCGCAGCCGGGTCACGAGCTCGACCGCGGCTTGGGCGGGCGAGCCCTGCAGGACATCCCCCTTGCGCTTGAGGTCCGGGATCGTGATGCCGAGCATGCGCGTCGGCGAACCTCGCAGGCCGGTCTGCGAGGGATCGAGGCCCAGATCCTTGGCGGACCAGACGGTGAGCTTCTTGGAGGAGGCTTCACGGATCCCGATCATGGATGCCAGGCGCGGCTGGTTGGCTCCCTTGTCCAGCGTGACGAGGGCCGGCAGTTCGGCTTCCACGATCGCGTGACCGGAATCTGTCCGGCAATGACAGCGCAGGCCGGAGCCCTTGAACTCCAGCTTGAAGACATGAGGAAGGTCGGGCAGGCCGAGGAGCTCCGCGACCTGAGGCCCGACCTGGGCCGTGCTCCCGTCCAAGGAGTAGCCGCCGCAGAGGATGAGATCGAGCTCCCCAAGCTTGCGCAGGGCGGCGGCGAGGACCTTGGCTGTCGCCAAGGTGTCCGCCCCGGCGAAGGCCTTGTCCGTCAGGAGGAAGGCCTGGTCGCAGCCCATGGCCAGGGCCTCGCGCAGATGCTCTTCCGCGTCCGGAGCCGCCATGGTGAGCACGCTCACGGACCCGCCGAGTCCCCTCGCGAGTTCGATGGCGTTGCGGTCGAGCGGATTGATGACGGCCGGGACTTCGTCCCTGCAGAGCAGGAGGGTCTCGGGGTCCAGGCGGAGCTTGCTCCACCGGGTCGGGTCCGGAACCGGCTTGATGCAGACCGCGCAGCGCAGGGGCTTCATGAGAGGGCCGCCCTGGAGACCACGATCTTGCCGATCTCCGTGGTCCCTCCGGAGGAGACGCACACCATCGCGTCCCTGAAGAGCCTGGAGACGGGGTACTCGGCCATGGTGCCGCATCCCCCGTGTATCTCCAGCGCCTTGCGCGAGGCGCGCATGGCCGCCTCGGTGGCCACCACCTTGGCCGTGGTCATGTCCACGGAGCAGTCCCGGCCCTTGTCCTTGAGCCAGGAGGCCCGGTAGCAGACCAGGCGCGCGGTCTCAAGGTCCATATGGATGTCCGCGACGTGCCATTGGATGGCCTGCAGGGTGGCGATGGGCTTCCCGTAGAGTGTGCGCCCCTTGGCGAACTTGACCGCTTCCTCGTAGCAGGCCTCGAGCACACCCAAGGCCACCGCCGCCATGCCGGGCCGGCCCGTCTCGCTGATGGTCTTGAGCGCCGCCTTCATCCCGTCCCCTTCGTCGCCCACGAGGTTCGCGGACGGGACGCGACAGTCTTTCAGGATGAACTCCCCGGTGTCGGACCCGCGCATGCCCATCTTGTTCTCGTGGCGGCCCGCGGAGAAGCCCGGGGTCCCTTTTTCGATGAGGAAGGCGCTCAAGCCCTTCGAGCCTTCCCCGGTCTTGAGCACCACGACGGGAGCCCCCGCGTGCTTGTAGTTGGTGATGAAGCATTTCCGGCCGTTGCATACGTAGCCGTCGCCTTCAGCCCTGGCGGTGCTGGCCATCCCCATGAGGTCCGAGCCGCCCGTGGGCTCGGTGACCGCGACCGCGCCGAGGTATTCGCCCTTGTCCAGGGCGGGCAGATGCTTGCGCTTCTGCGCGTCCGAGCCCCAGTCCGCGAGAGCCGCGACCTGCATGTGGTGCACCTGGAGCGCGAGCCCCACCGCGGCCGACACGCGGCTGATCTCCTGCAGGGCCACGGTCCTGGCCAGGTAGCCCAGCTCCGCGCCGCCGTATTCCTTGGGCGTGATGAGCCCGAGCAGGCCGACTTCGGCCATCTCCCGGGTGAGCGCGGGCGGGAATTCGCCCGTGCGCTCCATCTCCTCCACGCGCGGGGCGATGTTCTGCTGCGCGAACTCGCGCGCCGTGCGCTTCACGACCTTGATTTCGTTCGGGAAGTCGAAGTCCATGGGTTACCTCGCGACGTCGGTCTTACTTCTTGACCTGCTTGGCTGGCGGAGGCGCGGCGAGCGTCTCTCCGGTCAGGTCCTTGATGGCTGTGATGAGCTTCGAGAGGGGCAGGGGCTTGTGCAGGAGGCGGACGCGGGGATCGTCCTTCGGGACCATCCGCTGGGCCTGCTCCGGGGTGAGTCCGGTCAGGAAGATGATGGGCAAATCCTTGGGCAAGCGCGGGTTGGCGCGGATCCTGCGGTAGGCGTCCACCCCGCTCCCGAACACGGGCATCATGATGTCCGCGATGAGCAGCCCCAGCTTGACGCTCTGCGCCTGGATGATGGCTTGGGCCGCGTCCGTGCAGTAGGTCACGCGGTAGCCGAAGTGCTCGAGGTGCTCGCAGATCAGGGTGGCGATGGTGGCGTCGTCGTCAACGACAAGGATGTAGGGCTGTCTTCTCATCGGTGAAGGACAGGATATCACTCTGGGAGAGGGCGCGCAAGAAAATACGTCTAGGCCCTTTGAGGCAGGGCGATCTAGGACCTTTGACCCCTTCTGTGGAGGGGCCCTCCAGTTATAATCTGGATGGGTATGATGACCGCTATGCTGGCCCTGACCGCTGTCCTGAACGCGGCTCCGCCCCAGGCGTTGAAGAAGGTCGAAGCGACTCCTGGGAACGTCTACGGCCAGGTGCAGCACGCCGAGGAGCGCAGCTACACGGCGGCGTCCACGGGCCTGGGGTCGGAGGCCTCCGCCTCCGTCGCGGAGTCGGCCTTCGCCCAGACCGGGTTCGGCGCTTCCGGGGCGGTGGATGCCAGGAGCCGCTATACGGGTTCCCTCGCGACCGGCGCCGGGGCCCGCAACTCGACGAAGCCTCCGGAGGTCCTGAAGTCCGGCATGGTGCGCGCGTCAGCCGTCTATAAGGCCGAGGAGGAGGAGGGCCCCCCGAGTTGGGGCAGCCCCAAGGACTGGAATTTCGACAACACCGTCATCGCGGCGGGCGGGGCCCTCGTCGGGGCCCTCATCGGCTTCGCCGTCGGGGGGCCTATCGGGGCGGCGGCCGGGTTCCTCCTGGGCTTCTTCATCGGCGCCCTCGCCGCAAGGATCGCATGCAGATGAACTCCAACGCGCGTGTCCAATGCAGGAGACTCGGGCTGACCGTCTTCCCCCTGCTCGCGCTGGTGTGGCTGCTCGTGGCCGTCGTGTACCACCGCTCTCCTGCGCCCGAGCCTATCATGGCGAAGGGTGAGCCTGTCCGGGACGCCTTGGGCGCCGTCCCTGTCCGGATCACCGTGCTCCACGCGGCGCCGCCCTTGACAGAACTTCCCAAGCGCGTCGTCAAGAAGCGCGCGGCCCGCATCCGCAAGCCGGTGACGGAACCGAAAGAGGTCTCCGATAAAGGTCGCTTCATCGTGCGCGGCCGGATCTTCGACCTGGCCACGCTCGCTCCTGTGAGCGGGGCCACGGTCCGCTTCAAGGACGGCGACACGGAGAGGATGGCTCTCGTGACCACGGACGCGAAGGGCCGCTACAAGATCTCTTTGAAGTCCAACGGGACCGGGTACGCGCTCTCCATCCGGCACCCTCGGTACAGCCGGAGGGTCCTGGAAGATTGGGGAGTCTCGTTCCGCGACATGAGCCCGGCCCAGCGCGAGCAGGCGGCGGCGGACTACCTGAGCCGCCAGCTGAACACCATCATCCTGTCCATGCCCGGGCAGGTCATCGAGCAGGACTACGCGGTGCTTCCCCTCCGCCGGGCGACGCTGGATTAGGCTTTTCCTCTTCAGGATTCTGCCCAGGCATCCCCGCCGCATCCTCCGGAGGCGCTTCAGCCCCTTCTTCGATCGGCGCGGGCAGCTCGGACGGGTCCGGGACTTCCCAGACCAGCAGGTTCGGGTCGTCCCCCCCGCTGAGGAGGCGCCGTTCGTCCGCGCTCAAGGCCACGGAGAGGACGTTGCTCTTATGCCCCTTGAACAGCGCGGCCTTGCCCCGGCCCGCGATGTCCCACATGACCAAGGATTTTCCGCTCAAGGCCGCGAACAGGTATTTCGAGTCCGCGCTGATCGTGAGCGAGTGCACCCAGTCCGTCTTCCACTGCAGCTCGGCCAGCATCTCCCCGTTGGAGGTGTCCCACATCTGCGTCTTGGCGCTCCCTGTGAACAGGCGCGAGCCGTCCCGGGTGACCGCGAGCGAGTAGACCCAATCGTCCTTGATCGGATAGGAGCGGATCTCCCGGCCGGACTCCACATCCCATTGCCGGGCCGTCTTGTCCGCGCCTCCGGTGAAGAGGGCCTTGCCGTCGCCGCTCAGGGCCATGGAAAGCACGAAGTCCTTGTGCCCCACGAACCGCTGCAGCTCCTGCCCGGTCTCGGCGTCGATCATGTACGTGTTCTTGTCGCCGGTGGCTGCGAAGAGGCGCTTTCCGTCCGGGCTCTGGAGCACGGCCTTGACCCCGCGGCGCCAGTTGCCGCGGAACTTGCGCACCTCGCGCCCGGTCTCGAGGTCCAGTTCGCGTATGAAGTTGTCCTCGCCGGCCGCGTAGAGGCGCTTGCCGTCATGGGCCAGCAGCAGGCTGTTGAATTGGCCGGAACCGGCCCTGGCGGACCAAAGCTCCCGGCCCGTGGAGAGCTCGAGCTTGCGCAGGGTGCCGTCGAGAAGGCTGACGTAGCCGTAGCGCGGGTCCGGGTCGAAGAGGGTGGCTTGGATGGCGGTCGGCTGCTTATGCTTGGCCGAAGGTCTTTGGATGGCGAACGGGGGCTTGGGTCCGGGCGGGTCCTCTTTGAGGGCGTTCGCAGGGTCCGCCAGCTCGTCGGCGAGCCTGGACACGAGCGAGTCGCCGTACCCGCCGAGCCCGAAGAGGCTGCGGAGCAGCTCCCGGACCGTCGGCAGGGCGCGCGTGTTGGCGGCCTTGAGCAGCGCGGCGGAGTACTCGAACGCGGCCCAGACATCGATGAAGCCGTCCCCCTGCTCGATCTCGGGCGCCGCTTTCCTTCCCGTCTTGGTCATGGCCAGGCGCGCCAGGTCCATGGCGAAGAGGGTCGTGTCCTTGCCCGGCAGCTTGGGCAGGTAGTCCGCCAGCAGGACCAAGACGGCGCGGGTCAGCAGCAGGAAGCCGCCGAACGTGCCCGGGGTGGCCATGGAGGTGCCGGACAGGGGACGCCCCGGCCCCCCGAGCTCCGGCTCGAAGCGGACGAACTCGCCGGGTCCGAACGTGGGAGCCACCAGGTGCATGCCGATGCCGGCCTCGTCCGGCTTGCGCGGGTAGTTCGTGTACTCCTCGAAGTTCTCGGCTGTGGTGATGCTCCCCGGGCCGCGCGAGGAGCTCTCCGCGGTCTTCATCTCGTGGTCCGCGCTGGCCACCGTCTTGATGCGCTTGGCCCGTCCCACGGGCATGCCGTTCACGCGGAGGTCTGCGAAGTGGTAGGCGATGCCGGGGGCTCCCACGGAGTCGCTCCCCCACTCGCCGGAGTTGCCGGCCGCGATGTTCGCGTGTATCCCTTCGGCGGCCAGCTTCTCGAAGAGCTTCGTCTCATCCGCGTCCGGGTTGCCCTCGTACTTGCCCCAGGAGTTGGTGGTGGCCAGGGCGCCGTCGTTGGCCGCTTGGTTCAGGAGCATGAGGGTCTCGCCCTGGTCGTACCAGCCTCCGGGCAGGATGTCGTAGACCCGGCCGTGCCAGTTGAAGATGTCCATCCCTACCACGGTGCCGGCCGTGTGCGTCCCGTGGATCTCGCCGTCCGGCTTGTTCTTGGCTTCGCCGACGATGCGCTCCTTGAGGAACGGGTGGTCCGTCTTCACGTAGGTATCGAGGATGGCCCACGGCAGGACGGGGTTGAGCGGGTTGATGCCGAGCGCGAGGGAGAGGAACGTCTTCTTGAGCCATGCGAGTCCTTTGGCGAGGATCGGCATGGTTTGGTCGCGGAAGCGCTCTTTCGTCGGCATCACGGGCTCGCCGAGCGCCTTCTTGAGCTCCGCCTGCAGGAGGTCGGCGCGGATGATGTGCGCCATCTCCGAGAGGCCGACCCGGTGGAACACCGGCGGCTTCTGGCCGTCGTCCAGGGTCATCTTGAAGGATTCCCTGAGCCGGGCCTCGTAGCCCAGGCTCCCCAGGCGCTGCGCCAGTTCCGGGGCTTTTTTCGCGGGAGCCTTGAAGATGAGCATGTTGAGTCTTCGCAAAGAGCCGGTCGGCCTGCCGCCGTGCTCCTCGACGAGGCTGCGGGGAATGCCGGCGCGGTCCGCCTGCAGATAGAAGTAACGCTCGCTGGAGAGGTCCCGTACGCGGATGTCCTGCGTGATGGCGCCGGGGGTCGGGACGTTGACGATCACCTCGGCTTCGCCGGAGGGCGGCTGCTGTCGGGTTCCGGCGAAGAGCGAATCCAGCACGGACCGCTGCTCGGCCGGGGCGTCCGCCGCTTCCTGGACCTGCGCGGCCCCGGCTTCGAGGGTCTGGCGGGCCGCCGCCGGTTGCAGCGGCTCCTCCTGCTTGATGGGCAGGACCCGCACCGGGCTCAGGGGCGATGAGGGCGACAGGCCGGCGGGGCTCACCCCGGGCAGGGTCTGCCGGGGAAGCGCGAGCGAGGGGGTCAGAGAGAGCGGGGCGCTCGTCGGCGCGAGCCCGGTCTGCAGGCCGGGGAGTATCGGGGCCGACGTCAGCGGAGCCGCGACTGCGGCGGCTTGCACGGCGGCGGCCGCCGCCTGGCTCACGGGCAAGGATATGAGGGAAACGGAGAGAGCGATGCTCAGGACTTTCGATGGCATTCCTTACACCTCGTTCGTCGCGATGATGGAATACTTTACCTATCTGTCTTGGGACACGTGCAAGGACTCTCGGGGAAGGCGTCAAGGGGAAATGGGCCCTTGCTTTTTTGGGCCCTTCGGGGGTGGCGTTGTCCAGTCTCCGACGGAGGCATGTCGATTTCCCTAGGCCCCGCGGCCTATATCGTCCGAGGTCTCCTGACACTAGCGCCGGCGGTGCGTCCGGGACTATCCTAAGCCTGTCGGGGGAGGTGGTTATGAAAATGGCCCTGGTTCCCGCGTTCCTGCTCTTGTCGTCCGCGGCGCAGGCAGGTTGGATCGACTCCGGTCACGACAGAGTGACCTCCGAGGATTTTAAGCGCCTCTCGAAGATCAGCGGCAATCACAAGAAGAACTGGCGGAACATCCAGAGGCTCATGGATGAGACGCGCGCCAACGAGGCCCGCCTGCAGGAGATACAGCGCCAGCGCCGCCGCGCGGGACAGAACAGCTTCTCCCGCAAGAGCGAGGAGAAGCCCGGAGCCGCCGTGACCGAGCTCTCCGGCGCCGCCGGGCAGACCTTCGCGGCTGCGCCTTCCGTGGGCGAGGCTGCGCCCGTGGGCGCAAAGAAGAAAGGGAAGATGAGCGCCGAGGAGAGCGAGCTTTGGAAGAACATCCAGGCCTATGTGCAGAAGAAGGTCCTGACCCCTGAGATCCGCGACTGGATGGCGGGATATCTATGGAGCGCGGCTCGGCATAGCGGGGGCAGCGAGGTCCTCAGAGACCATGTGAACCACATCCGCCAGGGCCTCGCCTCCAAGGGCGAGGGCCTGCCCACGGTCAAGCTCGGACCCATGCCGGACGCCGACACCTATGGGCTCTACACCACCGGGGTCCGCGAGATTGAGCTGCGCGCGGGCATGCCCAAGGACATGTTCATCGCCGTGGCCGACCACGAGTTCCTGCATGCCACCGACGACACCAAGGACCAGCGCGACAAGGGCGGGACCCCCATCTCCAAGAACTGGCACCGCGACAACAACGACAACATCTTCGCCGGCAAGGACGGGCAGTCGTCCTCCCCTACGGGAGCGGAAGGACAGGACTCTTCGGGGACCGCGCGTCCTGACGCGCAGCCCAAACAGGACAAGGCTCAGACGGACAAGCAGAAGAGCGACCAGTTCGACGCGGAGTACGCCGAGACCCTGGCGTGGCGCGGGATGTCGTGCGTGGCGGGCGTGCCTGCCATCATCCCGGAGGTCCAGCGCTGCAAGTAAAACACTCGGTACTCAGTCGGACTTATCCACATCACTTTCAGAGCGGCAGAGCTGTCCGGGAAAACCAGGAATGGGTTTGCTGCTGCTGCTTCCAGTTGCCCCGGCCTCCGTTTCCGACATTTTAGTCCTTCTATTTCCAGCACTTTTCACATCGCCCGGGCGATGTGAATAATGCTGTGTTTTGCGTCGCTTTTTTTCGAAAATGTGAGGAGTTTAACACGGATATCCCGCGCAGATGCGGCCTCGATCTGATGCTGTCCGGAATCATGTCTTGAGCAAATCTCTCTGAAAGACTCCGATTGGAAGGGAACGCATCCAGGATTCGAGATGTTGGAGGCCGTCCGACTCAGGCGCAAGCCGACCAGGCGGGCGTTCCGTCGATGATTGATGCATCCGTCGCTCACCGCCGAGCCTGGGTCCGCCCCGGAGAGCAGAATTTCCCCGGACAGATGTGTCGGCGCGAAAGTGCGGTGGATAACTTTTTCATCCGTCGATTCGCGCCCAACTGTGGGCGACCACAGTCCCTCGACTTCGTGGAATCTCTCGTCGGCACACCGACGGACAGAGGCCTGCCGATAAGGAGCACGCCGCTGTCGGCAGGCCCCTGGCCTACCGATGCGGCCGTAAGGCCAGGGGAGACCGCCGAGATGATGGGAC
>Ga0265297_10001209_pt1 | contig 62757 bp, 63 predicted proteins | sample Munlanlwell13791_FD_192502 | JGI IMG/M metagenome (GOLD analysis project Ga0265297, IMG submission 192502) | Leachate microbial communities from a municipal landfill in Southern Ontario, Canada - Leachate well 137-91 | ecosystem: Engineered > Solid waste > Landfill > Unclassified | place... | reverse complement strand
TGTAAAAAAATTGGCGGAAAATTTTTTAGGGGTCATTAAATTCAGCCGGAACATTTTTACAAATGGGGTCCTTTCACCACTATAAACAAGTGAGTGCCATTATCAAAAGAGAACAACACCCCCCCCACCTCGCTTCGCTCGCTACTAATTTTTAGATTATTTATTATCGCAGGTCGAGCGTAATTAATAATCAGTATTTATTATTAGCCGTAAGCCATTAAAATACGTGGTTGTTTTATTATAACCAAATTTTATCGGCATTAAATTTATGCAAGAACAGTTTAAAAAAGATATGCCTTTGACAAATTATAAAGGTAGCGCGGAAAACTATTTGACAGTGTTTGAACAAATAAAAAATCGTTGGGGTGAAGAAGCGGCTCGCAAGTATGATCCTCGGAGAAATTGCCGGACTTATAGTTCGTGGAAAAACGAATTGGGTTTACGAGTTAAGCGGGGTGAACACGCTTTAAAAGCGGTTACTTTTATCCCGGTTGAAAAGGTGGGAGAAGTTACTGGCTGCTATAAAAAAGCAATTAATTTATTTTTCTACAAACAGTTAGAAAAAATAATTTTTTAAATTTATGCTAAACAGCTATCAAAAAAGTAATCGCGCTTTAATGACTCCGATTAGAATTGAATTGTTAAAGACGGGTGATTTTAGAAACACGCCGGCACCGATAATAAAGTGCGTGCGGTGTGGCTCTTATAAAATAACCACGCCGATAATGCTCTTTTTCCGCTTCGACCCCGATCGATTTCTTTGCTATTCCTGTCAGGGCAGAAAACGATAAGTAATTTGCTTATCTAATTTAATAAAAACTAATTAAAAGGCCTATGACTCAACTTTATAATAAAAACGTCATGGGCCTTATGAAATCCTTATGAGAAACGAAAATTTTAGCCGAGGAGCTATTGCCACCTCGAGTAAAGTGTTAGATGGAATTAAATTTAACACTAAAGAGAATATTGCCGAACAAGCGTTTGGTAAGTGTAAGTGTTTATTTATGGTCGAGGCCTACAAGAATCATTTGGCTCAAGATAAAGCGCTGACTGCTGACGTCTTGGATACTATAGAAAGCGATTGTGAGATGTTAAGCGGCCGGGCAATGAGAGATACAAGGCTGTATTCGAAAATTATAGATGAGGAAGAAGCTGACAGTAATGAGCCCGATGATATTAAATGGGCGAGAAATATCTTTAAAGATAATGAGCCTAAAATGGACAATCCGGCTTCTGATGCTCAGAAAAAACTTATCAAGAAACTTGCAGCGCAGAAAATTATTAACGTCGATGCGCGAAATAATTACCTTAACAGTGTTGATGATCTTGATAAAATCGAAGCCAGCGCAAAAATTCAAGAGTTATTTAATTTATAAATTTAATTATGGGGTGGTTGGTCGATGGTGATTAACTACCCCCTCATAATTTTATGACTGGTTTAATCGGCTTATTGGTCACGATGCTTATGTTTTGTTTTATTCAAAATTGGAGCAAAAAGAACGATTATAAAAAACGTTTAGCTGTCATTGTAGAAAAAGAGGCAGAAAAGGATCATTTGCTTGGCTTATTGGAAGTCTGGACAAGCAAAAAGTTAAAAAAATAATTGACAAAAGATAACTTTTTTTATATATTATTGGAGTACAATTTAATGGAACCTAAACCATTAGCTTCGGCTAATGGCATGGTTTAAAGTCCTACATAGCAGAGATGGTTCTCTGAGCGATTTTAGCTATGTAGGCGCATATCCGAAAGGATGTGTTAATCGTTTCGGGGAACCTTTTTTGTTTTCCGATCGTTAACATAAAAATATGAAAAAAATATTAATATTCACTGTGTTACTGGGTCTAATAGTCGGAGGATTTTTATCAACCAAAGAAGCAAGCGCCGTTATCCTGTCTACAAATTTCGCCAGCCAGGCCGAATGGAAAAGTCCGGAAAGAGTTGCAATCCTTAAATTGCAGGAAGAAGCAGTAGAAAGGGAACATAAAGCATTAGAAGTTGCAAGAGCCAAAAATCAAGAAGAAGCAGAAAAATCAGAGTTAGAAAAAGCGGCAAGATTAGAGCGGGAAAAAGCGGCAAGCGCACAATGTACAGATAAAGATTATGTATGCTCTAATTGGAGTCAATGTATAGATGGATGGCAGTCGTCGGAAAATTGCGAACTAGATACTTTTAATTGTAGGGCATTTTCATCTGTAACAACTAAAACCATTACGCGAGAATGTAAAATGCCCCTGTGCGCAGAAAGTGATTATAAAATTTCTGATTGGGGGCAGTGTGTACATGGGATCAAGGAAAGAGCGGTAACAAAATCTATAAGTTGTGATATACCCAAAACAATTAATATTAGAGAAGCTTGTTCGCCCTCAATTTGTCTAGAAGATAGTTATAATATTGTTTGGACAAAATGTGTCAACAATAAGCAATATTCAAGTTTTATAAAAAATGAAGATTGCGTTTTGGGTTATGTGCCTCCAGCGGAAAAAGATTGTGTATCTCCTGTAGTAACACCGACATGCCAGGAATCAAGCTTTAGTTATGGGGCATGGACTCCATGCGTTGATAAAACTTCAATGCGAATTGCAGTTAAGAAACAAAAATGTATTGGCAATCCAGTAATTAGTAAGAGTTGCAGCACTTCAGATAAAATAACCACGCAAATAAAAACTAATGGCATCTTGGTAAAAAAACTAAGCGGTAAAATTTTACTTCAAGTTGAGTCTCGCGGGGAAGCATATTACGTTAACCCTAAAGACGGAAAAAGTTATTATATGGCCGATGGAAATAGTGCTTACAGCGTAATGCGAAATCTTGGAGTTGGCATTACAAATGATAATCTGAACAAAATTAATACCGACAAAAACTTTGCCAAAAAGAATGCCGGCAAAATATTCTTACAAGTAGAGAAAGGCGGCGAAGCTTATTATATTGATTTCAATGGAGAAGCACATTACCTAAAAGATGGAACGGCTGCTTATGGAATAATGCGAGACCTTGGTCTAGGTATTACCAATAGCGATTTAAGCAAAATTGCCGAAGGCAGTCTATAAATAAAATTTAACTTTAATGATATGATTCAATGTAAAAAATGTTCAACGATAAATAAAGACTCGGATAAGTTTTGTCAGAATTGTGATGCGGCTTTGGATGATGAATTAGAAAACAAAAAAACAGATGAAAAAGAAGAAGTAATAGAAGTAAAGGAAAATAAAGATGATTTAAAATCGTCAACAATAATAGTGATTATCATTTTGACAATTATCCCGGCTGCTATTTTGGGGGCTGCTATTTTCGGGGATTCAATATCAAATAATAATATTAATAAAGTAGAGCCCTTGTCTTGTGTATATACCTATTCGGATTGGTCTGATTGTTTGATGGATGGTACTCAGTCAAGAAAGGTTTTGGATAGCACTAGTAATTGTGTCGGCACGCCAGAAATTTCCAGAAAATGTACCGATCCATGTTCAATAAAAAATACAAATAATGATATTTCAGGATTGAAATTTTCGGAGAATCTTTACAAAACGTATAGCATGGGATTAGATTTCGATCTGCCAGTTCCATCTAATGACATGGTTTTATATGGAGTTTTGAATAATACATCACAAGATTGTTATGCTTCTTTAATAACTGTAAGGGTAACTTTAGAAGCTGGTTCAATTAAACAAGAAGAAGATGTCCCGTTGTTGTGGGACGTCAATAATCAGACAAGATTTTTCGTTGAACCAAATTCTTCGGGAGAATATAAGGCTAAATTTAAAGTCTTTGATAGTTTAGTAAATTCTCATAGTATTACTTCTCATTCTGTGTCGCTAAAGTCAGGCGTTTCTGTAAAAACCCAAATAATTAATGTTCATTGGGAGCAAAAGGGCACAGGAATGATAAAGCCAGATTTGACAAAAAAAATTAATAAAACAAAAAAAACATTCCATGGATATGATTGTTCTGACGATTGTAGTGGCCACGAAGCCGGCTATGAGTGGGCGGAAGAAAATGAAATTACAGATGAGGACAACTGCGATGGCAAGTCCGATTCTTTTATTGAGGGATGTAAAATATTTGTAAGAGAAAATTAATAATGGCTAATTATAAAATTTGCTGAAAATAAATCTTATAAATTAACAATAAAAACCATGAAAAAACTAAAAGAAATATTCAGAAATAAAAGATTAATTTTGGTTGTCGTTACAATTATCATTGTTGTGGCGTTTTCGATTTATATTTGGGTGGATACATTTAAATATATGGCAACAATAGACGAGATGGAGTCGCTTCTTTCTCGCGATGAGATTTTAACCGTGAACCTTGGCGCACCGTATACCTTGGCTTTTCAAAAAATTATTTTGTTTGCCGGTATTTGTTTTACCAGTGCATTTTTATTGCTCAAAGTTATGCCTGATAAAAAACAGAACAATGAATAAACAAAAATTAATCCTTCCAATTAGTATTGTGCTAAGTTGCCTTATTTTGGGAGGATTTTTTTGTTTTGTCCGGTTGAATAAGCAAAAACCAGTTGAATATCGGCAGTCGAAAAAAATACCAGTGTCCAATTCTAGTTTGCCAAAAAAAATTGGTGAATGTTCCAAGACCAAAGTTTTAAAAGTTGGACAAAGATTAAAAGATGGAATAACCGGGCAGGACATAGCTAATAGCGGCAGCGAGATAGAATATGCAAACGGTATTTATCAGGTTTCTTATGATAATATCGCAGGCATTGATAACTCCATTATCGGAGATGGAGTTAATTTGTGTTTAGTTTCTGTTCCTGATAATTGCCCGATCGGGGATAGTAGGGGCAAAGTTTACGAGGCGACAAATCTGCGAACTAGCGAAACCTGGACGGCCGGCGATTCTCAACATGGTTGTGGCGGCGCCTAACAAATGAAGTTTTATAATATTTTTATGTTTGGGTTCTAATAGTTTTGCGGATTTTTCCGGAAACCTGGCATTTCTAAAACCATTGAGAAATTAAGTATATTTCTCGATCAATCTCATGTATTGTCGCGCCTTTCTGGTCATCTTACCGCCATAATTAACATTTCCAACTAGGTGTTCAGCAGACTTTATTTTAAACGTTCTATTTAATTTATAAAAAAATGTTCCTTTGTGTAGTCTTGTTATTTCATGAATAAGCTCATGACAATGCCGGCAAGCGAAGCGCCCACCTTTTAAATACAGGGAATTTACCTCACGTCCGCAGGCACATTTAAAATAACGCCTAATACCAAAGGTGATTCGTTTTTTGTCTAATTCAATTGTTTGTTCACTAAGTTTTTTACCGTCATCATTAATCACTTTTACGGTTATTTTATTATCGTTGTTAGCCGAAACATATAAGCAGGCCAACTCATATTGGTTACTTATAACAGTGGAATGCTCGTCTTGAGATTCTAACGTGGAGGCGCTAGGGATATGATAAAGCTCTAAGGCGTAACAATCATTAATTAATGTTTTAGGAACTCTCCGCAACTTTTTTTCAGTCATATTTTACTTATATTCCTTGTATTATAGCATAATTACGAGGTTTTGTTAAGAAATTGCTTAATGGTGATAATGTAGTTTTTGGAGTCTGTTTTGTTTTTTGGGTGCAGAAATGGTAAAATTGTAAAATAATTTTTTTTAAATTACAATTATTATTAGTCGCTCGTTAATTCGACGTTATAAATTTAAATACTAAAAAAACAATTATGAATTTTAAATTCAAATTGCTATTTGGCTTATTTGAATGAAATTTGTCATTTGTCATGAGAATGAATTTACTTTGTTATAAGTTTATTTTTGATCTTAGTGACAATAATCATTCTAGCCAAATGGCGACGTTAAAAATAAACCCCTCGAAAGAGGGGTTTATTAGTTTTCTGCCGCTAATGCTCTCGTAACCCTATCAGATCTAATAGCTCGGCAAAAAGACGGCTCCAATAAAGCCATTTTATTAACCTAGTTTTTAAATCATGCTTTGATTATGAAAATTAAAGTTTGGTTTGATAATATTAAGTCAAATATTGCTTCTCCATGCAAGCATTATCTCCTAACTTTATCTGTCTCCAAATGATTTTGAGTTATAGCAACAATATATAATGTCTTTTGTGCTTCTATATCAAAGTAGAATATACGAGCATCTTCCTGTAATTTCATTTCTTTGAGTTCAATATCAGCACTCAACCCCCTGTATAATTTTCTGTAATCTCCAAAATTATAAACAGGAAGTCTATCTATATTATGCTTCTGAAAATCTTTTTCACAACAAATCTTAGTGCCAATATCTTTGAGTAATTCAATCGCCTTCCTTGCCTTATTAGAAGTTAAAAGATTTATTTCACAAAGATTTTTATTGTAGTTAGCGAATGAAATTAAATAATAGTCAGGAACCTGACTATCGTTTTCTTCTACAATTTCTGCTACTTGTTGGGGTATCAAACCATCATCCACGGGAAGGTCTGCAACCTCTTTAGGAATTTCAAGCATTTGATTTTGTAGATGCTAATAGCTCTGAATAAAAAGCCTTCATTGACTTACAACTAATCTCATTATGAGAACTCTCAAAACCGTGTAAACCATTTCGGGCTTCTTGCCAAGGCTTTTCTGAATGTGTCAAAAATTCCAAATATCTTGCGTCCATTTTGCCGTAAACATTCCAAACATTATCTAACAAATCAGTAATCTTTTTAGAAAATTTAACATCACCCGCATCAATGCTCTCTTTAATTGAAGAAAAACCGAATTTTTTATATTTTGAATAAAGCTCCAAAACAGCTGGGCCGTGAACCCAGGCTTCTATCTTCTCATTAAACAATTTTTTATTTAGCAAAACCAAAGACCAGGCTTGAGCATAATAAACAAGCTTTTGAATTTTTTTATTAGTAATAATTACATTGTCTTGGTTAGCTCGATAAACAAAATAATTAGCTACATCTCGAGATTTGATATTTTTGGCAATGCGAGCCATATATTTTATATTATGTAATTTTAATTATTGATAATAATCGAATAATGCAAATTACCAAAAAAATTAACAAATGTCAACAAAATAAATTAAAATGACATTTGTTTTGGTTTGTCAAATTCAATATAATCTATAACGGATTTAATTGAATAAGAAGCCGCAATTTTATTATCCTGGTCTTTTTTTTGTCGTATTTCTAAATTAACTTTTAAAACATCTTCTGAATACAATCTAATTTCTCCACTATGTAATTTCTGTAAAAAAGCCTCATCATCTATCGTAACCGGCCATAACACATTAGTATCTCCCATAATAAAAGAGTAGGCTTTTTCTTCACCGGAATACGAACCTCTTTTTGGTTTTAAATAGACACCATCCAAAACAGTTATATTATCATCAATTTCAGCAAGAAGTTCTTCCCTGGCATATGTTTCGATATCTGCAATATCTTCTTTAGTAATTACTTGCTCAAAATTATCGTTATCTGCTGTTTTAAAGCTAACCTCAGTTGTTGAAGGAAATTTATTAAAAGGAGTTACTGTGCAATTGTAATAATTATTTTGAATAATAGGTGATTGAACCAACTTATGCTCCGCCATACTAACCTCTAACTTTTCCCCGGTTGGCGAAGTATAAGTAATTTTTTCACCATTTTCATTTCTTCTAAAATTAGAAACGACTCCTTTTGTAAATCTTATTATTTTTATTAACCCAGATATTCCCTCTTTAACATTTAAACCCAGAAATGACATTAAAAGAAGCAGATCTTGTCCATCGCAACCTTTTAAATAATTTAGAAGATGTGTATTTTGTGTTTGTTGTATAACAAAATCGGTAATCCAAGAACCCTCTCTAAAAGGTTTAACCTTTATGTCAATTTTTTGTTCATAGCCCAAAATTTTATTTGCCGAACGAATTAACTCGCCAAAATGCATTAAAACTGGGGCAATTTCAAAAACATCAACACCATCATCGGCGTTTATTCCATTTAACTTATATACAACCTGAGCCTTAGAAGTAGACATAATTAAATAATAGCATAAATAGCTTTTTTTGAAAAATAATGTGGCATTGTAGCGAAGGGTTTACACTTACTAGTTCTTCTAAGCGTTCCATTGATGTTTTTCCATCCATATCCAATCCTCGGTGTTTCTTCTGATAGTTGTAATAATACAGAAATAAATTAAGTCTATACTGCACCCGATCTAGAGTTTGGCCGGGGGGGGTATTTGGTGTCCGTTTGTAGTTCTTGCCCTAATATTTGATAACCAAATAATTGTTTCTTGTCACCATTAAAATCAACTCCATTTATTAATTGTATACTATCCGCTATCTTAAAAACAATTAAACACATCATTCATCACTTCTCCCTATATTGCCCTAGCTAAAATTGTGGCCATATTGTGTCCAAGAAGTAATGAAAACTATGTGAAGTAAATTAAGCTTAGTGAAGATTCGGAAACAGAAAATCCCCTATTTATCGGCGTTTAATGCCCTTTTGCCCATTTTCATTGATAATGCCAAAATTGGGTTAATACGTTTTTCATCCTGGTAACAGGGGTTCAATTCCCCTAGAGACTACGAACAAAGAAAGTCTCAACGCAAGTTGAGGCTTTTTTGTTATTATTCGCAGATAGGGAAATTGAACGGGCAGAAGCGAACCAGAAATTTGTCAGCAGACAAATTTTGCAGTGAGCGCCAATGAACGCGATTAAATGGAGCGTTCAGTGCTGCACAGGACAACGAATGAGCGAGCGACGGCGAGCGAATGAGGCGATATTCCCCTAGAGACTAAGATTTAAGAAATGGGCAATAGGCCTATTTTTTATTTATATTTTTTGTTATTCTTAATATATTATTAAATTTAAATATCAGAACACTATGAAGACATATTTATATGTATTAGACACTTTAGCTGATTGGGAAGTAGGTTTTATAACAGCTGAACTGAATAGTGGACGCTATTTAGATAAAACCAAAGAAAAAGTTGTTTTAATCAAAGTTGGGGACACGCTTAGACCGATTACGACAATGGGCGGAATAAATATCACTCCGGACGATAGTATTGATAATATTGAATTTGATGATGGCGACTTGCTCATCCTGCCCGGTGCAGATACTTGGAGTAATGAAAATAATCAGAAAGTGATACAAGTGGTTTCTAAATTAATTAACACCAAAGTAATCATTGCTGCAATTTGTGGTGCAACAATCGCTCTGGCCCAGAATGGATTATTGGATAATCGGAAACATACCAGTAATAATAAAGATCTTTTAAAGATGATTTGTCCGGAATATTCCGGCGATAACTACGTGGATAAGCCAGCGATTGTCGATGACAACTTAATCACGGCATCTGGATTGGCTCCTCTAGAGTTCTCCTATGAAATTTTTAAGAAGACGGCTGTTATGAAAAGCAAAACTTTAGAAGCTTGGTATGGTTTATTTAAGACTAACAAAGCTGAGTATTTTTATCAATTAATGGAGTCGCTAAAATAAATAAATATAAAACAATATTATTTTAGAATTTCCGCCCATCTCTTAATTTCCCCAATAATCTCAACAATATTTTTCGGAAATTTTAAACTTTAAGACTACGAACAAAAAAAAGTCTCAACGCAAATTGAGGCTTTCTTTGTTAGAAAAAAGCCCTAGTATTTTATACTAGGGCTTTGGATTTGTTTGTTATTGTTTGATAATTTTTTGGCAAGATACTTTTCCGTTGATTGTCATTTTTAATAAATACAATCCAGCTGGAAATGTTGTCATGTCAATGGTTTTTACTTTTCCTTGGAAAATCATTAATCCTCCAATATTGGATAATTCAACTTCGGTTTCTTCCGCGCTAGTTTGGATATTTAAAATATCGACAACCGGATTAGGATAAACTTGAATAGCTGAATGTTCGCTTTTGCAACTGACGGCTATTGATGTAAAAATTTCAGAATAACCATTGTAATCAGTTTGCTTTAGGCGATAATAGTTTAAACCTTCAGAACCTTTATCGGTTAAAGAATAATTTAATGTCTCATTACTATTTCCGGCGCCAAGCACTTTTTGAAAAGAGTTCCAATTTAAACCTTCCGAACTTTTTTCGACGGTAAAATATTCATTATTTGTTTCCGTAGCTGTGGTCCAATCCAAAGTAATGTTGCCATCAATGCATTTCCCTTCAAAAGAAATTAATTCTATTGGCAAGGGATTGTCATTCTTCTTTGTGCCGAAAGTTATTCTACCATTATGGCTAAACGAAACATTTGAAGATATGCTTCCTAATGAAGTATTCCCGGTTGATTTCGAATTACCTATGGATTTCCAACAAGTTCCGGTCCAATTTACAATGACTAAATCACTTGGGGTTTGTATGCCACTTCTAGCACCATCCTTCCAATACAAGGTCACGGCTGACTTGTCGTTGTTACTGGATAAATTCCAATATTCAAGTCTGCTGGCGTGATCTATTCCGCCGCATACATCACTGTCGCTAGGCGAAGTAAAATTATAATTAGCCGTAACAACTGAAGAGTGATGCAAAGCGTCAATACCGATAGGAGCCCAAACTCCGGCGTCACCAATCGGGAATATGAACTCGGCCTTTCCAATCTTAGATACAGGACCGTCAACAAAACTGGTGGCAGTTCCATCATTAGCCGTAGCTGAAGTATTGATATTCAATGATCCGGTTCCGGTGAAATATATAATACCATCGACAAAAGTAATGGCGTTATTAATCACGACTGGATCAGTAATATTAATATCGGCATTTCCGATCGTGGTATTATTTATCAAAGCTTTATAGAAAAAACTTCCTCCGGCTTTGATACTTTGATTAGCTGTTCCAGAAAAATTAATCGTTCCGGTGCCGCAATCAAAAGTGCCATTATTTGTTAAATTTCCCGACACATTCAATTGCTTAGAACCCAAACTTAATGTTTTCCCTGATTCTATAGTTAAATTTTTGCAACTTGAAAGCGCTGTGATTACGACTGCGCTAGTTCCGTATGATCCAATAAACACATTGTCTGAGGCGCTAGGCGCACTATCAGAAACAACAAAATTTATTCCATCATATTCCAACCAATTAGTATTGACTGACCAGTCGTTTCCGGAACTTCCGGACCAAACTAAATCACCCGATATTAATCCGGTGGTATCCGGCATAACCTGTGCTTCAAGATTAAAATTAACCAAGAATACCAATAAAAAAATAATAATTGCTTTCATACTCTGTAATTTTTAAAGAACATTGTTTTTGCCTGCGGGGCAAATCCGACAATAATCCAAGATTATTATACTGACAATTATATCATATTTTAGTGAATATGTCAATGAAAAATAAAAAACCCGTCTCATTTCTGAAACGGGGTAATAAATTTTACTTACGAACACCGAGAAAGCGATAACCAATGCTCCAATCTCCTTTTGATAAAGTCAGAAGGAGTCTGCACTCATCATCACGAACCACTAAAACTGGTACGAAACAATTGCCAAAAGAAATGTGCCAATCAGAGCCAATGGCTGCAATTGGAAATCGTTTTGGCATGTCTGGATGATTTTTCCCATAAGCCAACAATTCGAATATTGTAGCCGGCCGAAAACCATAAAAATCCATGTCAGCAAATACCGCCTCGCTAGAAATATTTCGTTCATAAGAGAAAAACTTGGAAGTAACGATAACAGCTGCTTCAGTTAATTCAACTGGTGTTGGGAAGTTTTTTGAACTAATCCTAGATTTATCTTTCTCAACAATGTTGCAATAATTCATCATTTGCTTTATGCCTTCCGAATAATCAATTACAATATGAACTTCGCCGGTTTTTAATGAATTACTTTTTGTAGCCTCCAATTGCGCTTTTTCTATCATAAACGCAGCAACGGCACTTGCATATTCAGGATTAGAACGTAATTTGGCAAGTATTTCCAAACTTGCACCTTGATTTTCTAAAGATTTCAAAGTGGCACCGATTTCTCCGAAACCAGCATTCCACAAACCAGACTTGTCTTTTTTCATGACTTTATCCTCCGAATTTTGTGCCTTGTCTATTATTTTAGACTTTGGCGGGTAAAACAATAATATAATTTGTTAAAAAACTAATGTTAAATGTTATTATAAAGATAAGGGTTGGCCTTTGTCAAATATTAGCATAAAGATACTTTATCTTTTGCACATATTCTTCATCGCCTGGTTTTAATCCTCTGCTCATAGCATCTTTAGCTCCTTGCGGCCCATAATAATATCCTAGCAAAGCCTTATCAATGTCGCCATTAAAAGTGTCGAGCATTTGCTTTAAATATTTAGCAGTGCCATCAAGATTTTGTTGCGGATCATAGACATCAGAAACGCCCATATCCCGAGCAGTTGCTTTTGTAAGCTGACCGAAACTAGCCGCGCTGCTGTTTGGATTTTTGGCATAACGATTACCGCCGCTTTCAACTGCAATCAATGAAACAAATAACTTTTCATCATTAAGATTGCTAACTCTAATTGCGTGGGAAATCTCGGCTGAATATCTAAGGCGAAATTTTGCCACTTGATCAAATTTATGATTTTTTCCATACCAATCATCAACTGTGAAAACTTTATTTGGTCCACCATACTGAGATGAGTAATGAAAATTTTCAACAAAAAATTGATCAATAAACTCTCGGCTAATTTGCCAAGCGGAAGATTTGCAAGGACGCGGAATTCGCTCTCCAACGGCTTCGGTTTCTCCTTTGGTCTTGAGAACATTTTTAGCAATCATCAAATCTTTTTCTTTATTGCTATTATTTTCCTCACCAAATATTTTAAAAAACCCGAATGCCAAAAGCATTACAACTGAAATTATAACTATTATACTTTTCATTTTCCCGGAATTTACATTATTTAATTTTTAAATAACTGCTTGTATTCTAGCATTCTTTTATATTTTTGTCAATTTTCAACAAAAACGAGAAGCTTAAGTTCCGCTATTAAAAATATTTCAATTTTATGCTACAATAAGCGCAATGAAATACCAACTCTACACAAGCTCAAAAAAGACTTGGAGCGCCATGCTCGCCGCTCTAAAAAAAGCGGAAAAATCAATCTACATTGAAATGTATATTTTTTTGGATGATACGCGCGCCAGCCATGATTTCTTCAGTCTATTAAAATCTAAAGCTCATTCCGGGGTAAAAGTTGTTATTGTGGCTGATGCTTTTGGCAGTATGGATTTAAAAAAAACCGCGATTGCCGAATTGCGCCATGCCGGAGTAGAAATACTTTTCTTTTCTCATCTCCTCCGCAGAACTCACCGTAAAATCACTATTATAGACAAAAAGGTTGCTTTTTTAGGCGGCGTTAATATTGAAAATAAAACAATTAACTGGCGCGATCTCCAAATTAAATTGCAAGGCAAAAAAACTGTACGCGCTATTTTGCGCTCTTTTGCCCGCACCTATAAAATGTGCGGCGGCAAAGATTATGAAATATTGCATTACGACAAAAAAACTTTATTGCTCAAAACCAAATCTTTGATTTTGGAAAGTTTGCCGGGACATGAAAATTATTCTTTGATTGAATATTACAAAAACAAAATCATCAATGCCAAAAAATCCATTAAAATTGTTACGCCCTATTTTATTCCACCGCGCTGGATGGGAGCGCTTTTTGATGACGCTTGCCGCCGTGGCGTAGAAATTGAAATTATAATTCCGCACGATACCGATATTCCCGTTCTTAATGAAGTAAATTATTCTTATATTTCCGATCTAGCTCCTTTGGGAATAAAATTTTATACCGGTCGAAAAATGAATCATGCCAAAATTTTAATTGTCGATGATCAAGAAGGCGTTGTCGGATCACAAAATATCGACATGTTGTCTTTCGGCCGCAATTTTGAGGTCGGCGTCTTTTCGCGTCAAAAAGAAATCGTTGAAGATTTGGTTAAAATTTTTGATAAGTGGAAAAAGCAAGCCAAGTATTGGCAAAAGTCAAAAAAACCTTTAAACTTATTCGAACGCTTAATCGTTTTAATTTTCAAAATATTTTTTTCAGTTATCTAATTTATGAAGAATGAAATAATAAAAATTCGAGGTGCCCGAGTCAATAATTTAAAAAATATCGACATCGATATTCCTCGCAATCAATTTGTGGTTATCACCGGTCTTTCCGGATCCGGCAAATCATCATTGGCTTTCGACACTTTATACGCCGAAGGTCAACGCCGTTACGTCGAATCACTTTCAGCTTATGCCAGGCAATTCGTCGGCCTGATGGACAAACCGGACGTTGATATGATTGAAGGTTTGCCGCCAGCTATTTCCATCGACCAAAGATCCAACATGCATAATCCGCGCTCCACTGTCGGCACCATTACCGAAACTTATGATTACTTCCGTTTAATTTTTGCCAAACTCGGTATGGCGCACTGCCCGCACTGCCACAAAAAATTAAAAAAAACCGTCCAGGGTGGGGGGAAAAATAAATTAGTTTGTCCGGATTGCAATTTTTTCATGCCCGAACTCAGACCTAATGATTTTTCTTTCAACTCAGCCGGCGGCGCTTGTCCTGCCTGCGGCGGCTTAGGTACAAAATTGGAAATTGACCCGGAATTAATTATAAATAAAAATTTAAATATCGCCCAAGGCGCCATCAAGCCGTGGACTCATTATAATACTCATAATCAAAAAATATTATTTGATGAAATAAAAAAAATGAGTCTGCGCCATAAATTTGATATCGAGGCTCCGCTTAAAAATTTGCCGGAAAAAGTTATACATTTAATTTTAACCGGCGACAATGATTTTGCCGGCGTTATCGATAATTTAGAAAAGCGTTATGCCGAATCTGATTCCGGCTATATTCACCAAAAAATCGCTCAATACATGCAAACACTGGAATGTGATACTTGCCACGGCAAGCGTTTAAAACCGGAAATTTTGGCGGTAAAATTAAACGGGCATTCCATTTACGAATTGGCCGAAAAAAATATTACAGCCGCCAAAGATTTTTTTGTCGATTTTGAAAAAAATAAAAAGTTATCGGAAAAAGAAAAAAATATCAGCGCGCCGATTATCAAAGAAGTCAAAAATCGCTTGGACTGTATAAAAAATGTCGGACTGGAATATTTATCGCTAAGCCGCGGCGCCAACACTCTTTCTGGCGGTGAAGCGCAACGCCTAAAATTGGCCACTCAAATAAATTCCGCGCTTGTCGGCATCCTTTATGTTTTAGACGAACCATCAATCGGTCTACACCAAAAAGACAATGATAAATTAATAAATGCCTTGAGAGATTTACAGGTGAAAGGCAATACTGTTGTTGTCGTCGAACACGATGAAGCTACAATTTTGGCTGCCGATTATATTATCGATATCGGGCCGGGCGCCGGAGAATATGGCGGTAATGTAATTTTTGCCGGCACGCCTGACGCCATAAAAAAAGACAACAAATCACTCACTGGCGCTTATTTGTCGAAGCGCCAAACAATCACAGCCCCCTTTGAATATCGCCGCGGCAATGGCAAGGCTATAAAAATTATTGGAGCCACCGAACACAATTTAAAAAATGTTGACGTTGAAATACCTTTGGGAAAATTAGTCGCTATCACCGGCGTTTCCGGATCGGGCAAATCAACTTTAATGACCGACATTTTGGCTAACGCTCTAAATCGTAAATTTTATCGTGCCAAAACTCGACCGGGCAAACATAAAGATATCACGGGCTTGGAAAATATCGACAAAGTTATTGATATTGATCAATCGCCAATCGGCCGTACGCCACGTTCCAACCCAGCCACTTACACCGAGGTCTTTACGCCAATTCGCGATTTATATGCCAGCCAACAAAGCGCCAAAATAAAAGGCTTTAAAGCCAATCATTTTTCTTTTAATACTGCCGGCGGTCGTTGCGAGGCCTGCTCTGGTGATGGCTCGGTAAAAATTGAAATGCAATTCTTATCCGATATTTACGTTAAGTGCGACACTTGTCACGGCAAACGTTATAAAAAAGAAGTTTTAGAAGTTGAATATAAAAATAAAAATATTCATGAAGTATTGGAGATGACCGTAATTGAAGCCATCAATTTTTTCAAAGAAGAAAAAAATATTTTACCGAAATTAAAAATATTAAATGATGTCGGTTTGGGTTATGTTAAACTTGGCCAAAGCTCCACGACTCTTTCCGGCGGTGAAGCGCAAAGAATAAAACTGGCTACCGAACTATCGCGCCAATCAACCGGACAAACTCTTTATATTTTAGATGAGCCGACTACCGGTTTGCATTTCGACGATATAAAAAAATTACTCAAAGTTTTAAATCAATTAACCGATAAAGGCAACACGGTTTTGGTTATTGAACATAATTTAGATATCATAAAATCGGTTGATTGGATTATCGATCTCGGACCGGAAGGCGGCGATAAAGGCGGCACTGTCGTTGGCGCCGACACTCCTAAAAACATCGCCAAAATAAAAAATAGTTGGACCGGAAAATATTTAAAAGATTATTTAAATTAAAAATATGGAACAAATAAAAAGAAAAAAAATCGGCCTAGCTCTTGGCAGTGGCGGTTTTCGCGGACCGGCACATATTGGAATTATCAAAACCTTATTAAAAAATAATATTCCGATAGATTTCATCGCCGGATCGAGTATCGGCGCTTGGGTGGGCGCGCATTTTGCCCTTTACCAAGATATTGAAAAATTGGAAAATGATTTTTTAAAAAAACAACGCCAAAAAATTACCATGTTTTCCGATATCAGCCGCAAGGGCGGATTAATTCGCGGTGAACAAATTGAAAAATTCTTGCGTAAAATTTTTAATGAAGCTGAATTCAAAAATACCAAAATTCCGTTAAAAATAATCAGCACCGATCTTGTTTCCGGCGAGCAAGTAGTTTTTCAAAAGGGTGATTTAGCCCAAGCTGTGCGCGCCAGCATTTCCATACCGATGACTTTTAAGCCGCTCGAATTTAAAGATAAGGTTTTAGTCGACGGCGGTTTAAGCAATCCAGTTCCAGATAATATCGTGAGAGATATGGGCGCCGATATTGTTATCGGAGTCAATCTTTACAACAGATACAAAAACGAAAACAAAAAAACCATGTTCAATGTCATTATGCGCGGTACGGAAATACTTTTATATAATTTGGCCAAAAGCAATATGAATGATTGCGATATTATTATTGAGCCGAATACATCCGAATTTTACCGCACTTCACAATTAAAAAAATTCTTTGGCGATAATTACGAAGAAAATATGATGCGTCAGGGTGAGATTGCAGCCGAAGCGGCCATCCCCAAAATAAAAGACCTGCTAAAATAGCAGGTCTTTTTTTATAATTTATTTTATTTTATTAATAACTTTTAAAATTGGAGCGTGCATGGTTCCGTTGGTCGCCAGCATGTCTTTGGACTTCAAATTCCATTCTTTGTTTTTAAAATCACTGACTACGCCGCCAGCTTCTCGCACCAATAAAACCCCAGCCGCCACATCCCAAGAGCGCGCCCCTGGAACAAAAATAGATTCCACGCGGCCGGCGGCAACATAAGCCAATTCCAATGACGCGCTGCCTAATTGGCGCACATCAAAATTATTTAGTTTTTGATAAGAATAATACTTAATGGCTTTTTTAATATCAGACAAAGAAGAACTGTGACAAAAAGTATTAATCGCATTGTCATGATTGATGTCGGATACTTTAATTTTTTTACCATTCAAATACGCGCCACCAATTTCCGCCAAAAAGAATTCTTTTAACATTGGAGCGAAAATAAAACCCAAAACCGGTTCGTCTTGATAAAACAAAGCGACTGACACTGCCCACATTGGATTGTGCATAGAAAAATTATGTGTTCCATCCAAAGGATCAACCACCCACAAAAAATCCGATTTCTTTTTATTGTCGCCCGCTTCTTCCGATAAAATTTTATGATCCGGAAAATTTTTCTTAATCGCGCTTAAAATTATTTTTTCACTGGCGACATCGGCTGCTGTGACAATTTCGTGAAAAGACTTCAATTCAAAATCAGCCCGATTATATTTTTCATAGCGTTTCGCCAATTCAGCGCCTGCCGCAAAAACGGCATCGATTCCCACTTTTTTTATTTTATTTATATCGATCATATTGTTAAATTATCTAAAATCTTTAATTCAATTTTATTATTAGTTAAATCCCAAACGGCGAAACTCGCTCTTTGAAACACTCCACCCAAAGTTCCGGGGTTAACGAATTCCACGCCGCGCCTAGTTTCCATCCACGGCTTATGCGTGTGGCCATAAAAAACAAAAACCGGATTGGACTCTATTTTTAAAACATCATTTAAAAAATCGGGTTCATGGCAAACGCCAATTTTTTTTCCGCCAACTTCGCAGACACCGCACCGCCCCAAGTAATTAATATTTTTAAATCCGGTTAAATATTCATCTTCGTAAATTTCCATGTTGCCGCGCACCAAAAAAATTTCTCCGGGAAAATTATTGCTTAAAAAAGCGATGGTTTCTTCATTGGTAACATCACCGCAGCAAATAATTTTTTCCACCAAATTATTTTTGGCCCAAGCCAAACATTTTTTCAGGTTAACCAAATTATCATGAATATCGGCAATGATTAAAATTTTCATAAAACAAAAACTTAAACCAAAATTATTTTCTTAGCTTAATTTCGTAATCCATCTGCTCAATGCGGCGCAAATTTCCGCGCGCCTGATCATACTTGGTGCGTAAATATCCAGTCATATCAAAATCGGTTAATTCCGACATGATGTCGTTAATAATTTCTTTCATCTCTTTCACTTTTTCAAACTTTCCGGCCGCTGCTTGATTGGTCGCATAACGAATTAATTCTCCGGTCATATCGCAGATACCTCCGAGATAAGCCACGTTATCCAATTTCAAGCCTTTAATTTTATCCAATTTCTGTCCACTTAAAATAAAGTACAAAAATTTCGATTCGACATATTCTTCCGTCGCCGCGCGATACGGACCTTGTTCGTCCAAAGATGCTATACCAAAATTTTTTTCTAATTTTTTTAAATCTTCTTCAATAGCCGACAATCTTTCACCGGCGGATTTAATGTCACCGCGGTGCAAAGCGAAGCCAATTTTCTTGGCTTCAAAAAGAATATTATTAGCCCGACTATTAATTTGGCGGCGCTCACCTTCACCTTTTGTATATTCCGCCTTTAAGGCAGTCATGAATTTTTTGTTTATCATAGAATTATAGATTCCGGATCAGGTCCGGAATGACAAAAGCATTGTCATCCTGAACTTGATCAATGACAAAAGCATTGTCATCCTGAACTTGATTCAGGATCTAACTAATTATTTAGAGACACGGAAAACTTCTTCCACGCTGGTGTCGCCGCGCAAAGCTTTCAAAATACCGTCTTGCATCATTGTCACCATGCCGGTTCTTTCCACCGCCAAACGTTCTACGTCGTAATCGCTGGAGTTCGGATCTTGAATTGCTTTTTGAATTTCAGGATCAACCACCATAACTTCATACAAACCAAGTCGCCCTTTATATCCAATCTTGTTGCATTTGTCGCAACCGACCGCTTTGTAGAATTTTAAAGTTTCCGGAGCTTTAGCTTCCGGATTTTTAATTCCGGCAAGAATATTTTTTACCTCGGTCATAGTTGCTTCATCAAGTGTGGTTTCAACTTTACAATAAGGACAAAGTTTGCGTACTAAACGCTGGCCGATAGCGCACTCAATTGCATTGGAGAACATCGATCTTTCCACGCCCAAACCGATAAACCGAGAAATGGCGCCAGCCGCACTATTGGCATGAATAGTAGATAACACTAAATGTCCGGTCAAAGCCGCCTCAATCGCAATGCCGGCCGTTTCCGAATCACGAATTTCTCCGATCATCATGATGTTCGGATTTTGACGAAGGAGAGAGCGCATAGCCGCCGCAAAGGTATAGCCCTTTTCGTTATCAATTTGAGTTTGGATCAAACCTTCCATTTGATATTCAATCGGATCTTCCACAGTAATAATTTTTACATTGCTGGTATTTAAGTGCTTCAACAAACTATACAAAGTGGTAGTTTTACCGGATCCGGTCGGACCGGTTGTAATAATAATGCCTTTTGTTTTTTGAGAAGCGTTAAGTAAAGCTTTGAGTGAGTATCCGTCAATGCCCATTTTAGTCATATCAAGAGCTTCGCCCTTGCTCGACAAGAAACGAATTACCACTGTTTCGCCATAACCGCCGGAAATAACTGAAACGCGACAATCAATTTTGCTGTCAGCCATAAAAATCGCAAAACGACCATCCATGGTAGCGCGGCGCACGTTAGTGGCAAAACCGCACATAATTTTTATTTCTCCCAAAAATCCGGTGTAGTGTTCTTTTGATAAAGATAAAATATCATGCATCACGCCATCGATACGGAAACGGAATTTAACATCATGTTCAGTTGGTTCAATGTGCATATCGCCGGCTTCACTTTTCACGCCAAGCGCCATAATCACTTTAATAATATCGCTGGTCGGAACCGACATGACTGTCGGTGCAATCATTTCCGGTTTATCTAAAAGCGTAACAGCTTGCGCCAAATCTTCTGCCGTTAATTTGATACCGCGGCCCATTGTCTGCGAAACGATCACATTATACAATTCATCAATATAAGAGAAGTCGCCAATGACACGGTAAACTTCTTCTAAGTCGGTTTCACCATTTAAAACTTTTAGGGCACCGTCCTGCAACATCGTCAACATACCGTTTTCAATTGCCTGCTGCAAAATTTTAAAGGCTGGGGCGCCATCCATAGTCAATTGTTTTATTTTATCGTCCGGCACAAAAAGTTCATACAAACCGATACGTCCCTTATAACCGATACTATTACATTTATCGCAACCGGCACCAGTTTTATAAAGCGTTGGTAAGGTTGAAGGAATATCAACTTTGGCGCGCGGAGAAATTGTTGCCAAAATTCGACCCAAACGATCTTTCTCTTCTTCGCTTAAAATATGTTCCACGCGACAAAACGGACAAAGTTTGCGAATCAAACGTTGGCCAATAACACAATTCAATGACGGCACTAAAAACATCGGCTTCACACCCATATCAACCATACGCGGAATAACACCGGAAGCGTCATTGGTATGCAAAGTCGAAAGCACCAAGTGACCGGTAAGCGATGCTTGCACCGCAATTTCCGCCGTTTCCAAATCACGAATTTCTCCCACCATCACGATGTCCGGATCTTGACGCAAAATTGAACGAAGACCACCGGCAAAAGTAAATCCTTTGGCCGGATCAACCTGACTTTGTGAAATACCTTTTAATTGATACTCAATCGGATCTTCCAGTGTAATAATTTTTTCTCCCGGCTCATTTAATTTATTTAAAATAGAATACAAAGTAGTGGTTTTGCCGGATCCGGTCGGACCGGTTGTTAAAATCAAACCATTCGGCCGATCAATTTGTTCCTGCAAAATTTTAAAATTCTCCGGACGAATACCTAATTTTTCAAAAGGCACGCCAACCGAAGAAGAAAACAATAAACGCATCACCACGCTCTCGCCATAAGCTGTCGGTAAAAATGAAGAACGCACATCGATCTTGTCGTCGGTTAAATGAATTGTATAACGTCCGTCTTGCGGTCGATCTTCAACGTTAATTTTCACACCGGCCAAAATTTTCATACGCGAAATAATTCGCTTCCATTTGTCTCGATCGATCACCGCCGCCTCTTGCAACACGCCATCAACGCGCAAACGAACCACAACGCCATTTTCTTCGGCTTCAATATGAATATCTGAGGAACCGACTTTCATTGCTGTCGCCAAAATTAAAGTCACAATATCTGAAATGTTAACCTTATTTATTTCCGCATCCAAACTGCGGTAACTGGAAATAACCGCTTTAAATTTTTCCAAATCTTCAGCTTTAATTTCCACGCCGGAATCATATTTTTTGGTTTTTGGCAGAGTTTTATAAAGATTCAAGGCTTCATCCAAACTAGTTTTGGAAACAAAATAAAGCCGGCTTTTGGTAAAATATTTAGCGTCAATCGTAGCGGCTAATTCAATCACAGCTGGAGATTGCGGATTGAGCGCGCCCAAGCGGGTATTTTCTCCGTCATAGAAAAAACAAACCACGCCCAATTCACGAGCTTGTTCTTCGGAAATAAGCGACAAAGCTTCCGGACTGACCGGGAAAGCGACCAAGTTAATATAATCACCGCTGGCCGCCGCCGCTCGCGCCGAAACTTCCTGTTCAATTTTTTTTAATTGTATTTCTTTTTGCTTGGCGATTAACTTGCCTTGCGGTGTGTCGTCGTCGTCAACTTGTTTTTTGCTGAGCAAAGAAGAAATGGAATCAAATCCAGCCATAAAATAAAAATTATTTTTTAAATACAATAATGTTTTTTAGTTTTTCCGGTAACAATCTTTCCAATTTACTTTCACCGCCATGGCTGGTTAAGCTAACAAATAGATGAACCCAGGAAATTGTTTGCCAGGTTGCCAAAAAAGAACCGGCCGCAATAATAAAAAATGCCGCTACAAAAATTCCCAATATAATTGTTAACCAAGAAACCATCGCGGAGAACACTTGAATAAAACTTATCGCGAATAAAAAGAATGGCACAAAAATTATTGTTGCCGCCATTAAAATAACAAAGGTCGACAAGAAACTAAGCAAAAATAAAATCAATGACAATTCAGTGCTGATAATCCAATTACCTCTAAATAATAACCAAGCTTTATTTAAGGCTTTTTTAAGCGAAACTCTTTCTAGAATTACATAAGCAATCGCATATTTAATAATAAACGAGGTAAAAATTGCCGCCGGAATTAAAATAATAAAAAGACCGATATATAAAATGTTGGCGGTTACAGCATCTAAACTAATAAACAAAAGCGGAGAGACAATCAAGAAAACCAAAACGCTCACGGCGACTTTTACCAAAATATTAAAAAACAAAACCGGCCAAAAACTGGCTTGGCCAATTTTTATTTCATCATGCAAGGAAACTTTTGTCGCATCTTTGATGCCTTTAATTATTTTTTTCGCGTTATCAACTAATACAACCTGCGAAGAAACAACCATCCATACTACAAAGGCCAATAAAGTTAAAACAATAAAGACTCCGACTATCAACAAAAAACCGACCAATGGATTGTTTCCAAAAATATTAAAAATGCTGACGAATAAAGCTCCCTTGAATATGCCAACATTGATAAAATTTTGCCAGCCGGAAAACCAAGCCAAAATCGCATCGCGATCTGTCGAGCGCATTAAAATTTTATACTCAGCGCCGATGCTCAAAAACGAGGCGAATAATCCAAAAAACCAAAGATATTTATTTTTCCAAGCGATAGCAAAAGATCGCTTCAGAATTTGACGATAAGAAAGCATAAATTTAAAAAATTAATAATTTAATTATCGTTTTTATTATAACATATTTTAACATTTCAACCAAGAAAAAAGCCCAACATTTTTTGTTGAGCTTTTGTTTGTTTTGTTGATTTTATTCAAATTTGTTTTTTTTGTTTTTTATTGTTTTGTTGTCCGGCATTAGAAATTTATCTTTTGAAATCCTTAAAGGGTTTCATATGAATTCTAAGATAATTTTCTCCCGGAACTAGGAAGGTTTTTGCGCCAGAATAACTTGGCACGGTTGATTCTTTATAAAACCATTTGGCTTGGCGATTTTCTTGATTATCGTAAACATAAACATTAACGATAATTGATTCGTCGACACCATTGGTTTTTAAAACAATTTTTACCTTGGCCAAAACCACGTTACCTAAGGGCATTTTTTCAGGATCTTGTATGGAAAAAATCGCATTCTTTTCGGTATCGATTTCGGCAAAATAATTGTAGGCGATGGTATGTTTGGGATGTATATTTGCCTTTTTATTGCTGCGATTGAATCGTTCCATGACCTGAACAAGATCACCCGTATCACCTTTCTTAACAATCTCAAAATATGGCTTTACATATCTAAGATTAAGATATCTCGGCAAACATATTGATACATTTTCAAACACACCCAAGTCTTTATAGGTATTTCGGTTTATAACCAATTCTGACTGATCGGTGCTAAGACCTTTTGGCGTTAGCACCTTAGTTATATCTGTAGACATTTTTGGGCCCCTCCTCCGGGCATATTTTATTTTTTATGAACAATTTACTTTATATTGATTAGCATTGTATCACATTTATAGAAAATTGTCAATTGGCGCAAATTTTATGACGCCAGCACAAAAAAACCGCCATTACAGCGGTTTTTTAAAAAATAGATATATGCCTAAGCCTTAATTTTCTGTAAATATTTAAAAATACTGCTAGCCGCCACTGCCCCCTCGGCGCAAGCGGTGATTACTTGATGCAATTGATTGGAGCCGCCAGTAATATCGCCAGCCGCATAAATGCCCGGAATATTTGTGGCTTGATCGGCGGAAACATTAATATAATTTTGCGGATCAATATCAATCTTTAAAGCATCAAAGAATTCTGTTTGAGGGCTTGAACCGATTTCTACAAATAAACCATCAATTAATAATTGATCGCTGTTATTATGTTCTTTGTCCAATTTTATCGCCTCTAATTTTTTCTCACCAATCATTTCCGAAACATTAGTATTAAAAATAATTTCAATTTTATTATTATTTTCCGCTTGTTCAATCCAGACCGGATCGCCACGGAATGAATCTCGCCGCACGATCAAATAAACCTTGCTGGCAATTTCCGCCAAATGCAAAGCGGCTGTTAAGGCGCTATTTCCACCGCCGATAACGCCCACATTTTTATTGCGGAAAAACATAGCATCGCAGGTTGCACAATACGACAAGCCGTGTCCCAAATATTTATTCTCATTCGGCAAACCCAAGCTATGATGAATTGTGCCGGTTGCCAATAATATTGTCGGTGCGCTGTATTCCACGCCGTCCACATCCGCTATAAACAAATTATCCACCTTTCTAATTTGTGACACCTTTGTTTCAATAATTTTTGCACCATAAGATTCGGCGTGTTCTTTCATTTTAATGCCCAAATCAAAACCGGAGATTTCTTTCTCGCCCGGCCAATTACAAATCTTATGCGCCTGAGTCATCATTCCGCCCATGTTTTGTCCGATAACAACATGATTAACTTTATAACGCGAAGCATAGACCGACGCTGTCAAAGCGGCCGGACCGGCGCCAATAATAATTAAATCGTAATTATTCATAAATTAAGAGTTTAAAGTGGCGATAATTTCTGTTTTTAGAGATTCTTTGTCACGCAAACCAATAAATTCAGCTATAACTTTGCCATCCTTAAAAAGCTTCATATTTGGAATGCTTTGAATTTCGTATTCAACCGCCAAATCTTGATTAGCTAATTCTTCGGTATTAAGCTTGGCAATTTTAACGCTGCCAGCCATGTCGACAGCCAATTCATCCAAAATTGGCGCCATCATTTTACAAGGTCCACACCAAGGTGCCCAAAAATCCACCAAAACCGGCACATTTGCTTTTAGAACTTCAATTTCAAAATTATCTTTATTTACTTTTAGAGCATTTGACATAAATTTATATTATTAATTATAAGTGTATATCAATTTTATCGCAGCGAGCTGGTGGTGTCAATCAAACAAAAAATTTGTATAATAAAAAATCCCTCAAATTTCCAGAACGGTTATGTTCTAAAAATCCAAGGGACTAGACAACAATCAGCGCCCTAAGCACAGCCGCGAGGACGAACAAGTACGGGAGGGCGGCCAGTAGGCAGGGGCACGCGAGCCACAAAGTATTCATTAAATTTTTGTGTCATGACAATATTTTTTTGTTTTCAAATAACATTTTGTCTATCCAGACAAATTCGATAATAATCCCGAGATTATTATGAAAATAATTATAGCATACTTTTAAATAAATGTCAACCGCGTAAAATTCACTGCGTTCATCGCGCGGCGCAGTCTTTAACAAAAACCCTAATAATTATTATAAGTATTGTCACAGCGCCGTTCAATAGTAATTTATAGTTTAAACCCAATATCTTCTCTTTTTGGCTTCGTTTCTTCTTGAACCAGAAGGTGACGCAACACTTCAAAAACATCGCGCAATTCTTTGTCATATTTTGCTTCCATCGCCTCAATCTTTTCCCAAATTAATTGATTATTAAGCGCCAATTCTCTTAACCTGATAAATGTTCTTATAACTTGTATATTAACCTGAATGGCTTTTTGACTATTTAAAACACTGGAAAGCATAGCAACTCCTGGTTCTGTAAAAACATAAGGTGCATAGCGTAAACCCATCTTGTCGGAATAATTGGAGGTCACAATTTGTGACCTCCAATTTGCGAGTTCTTCCTTGCTAAGTTGAAACATAAAATCATCTGGAAATCGTTCAATATTCCGATTAACTGCTTGTTTTAGCACTTTGGTTTTTACGCCATAAAGCTCGGCTAAATCACGATCAATCATCACCTTTTTACCGCGAATCAAAAATATTCGCCCAATAATTCGTTCATTGGGAATAGTAATGATTTTATCGTCTAATTTTTCTTTTGGCATAATTTTTTCTTGTCATTCTAGACTTCAATTTGTCATTCTGAACTTGCCACGTATTACGTGGCTTGATTCAGAATCTATTTTTAATAATCCTAATAATGCCACGGAAAAGATAAATTTTTTCTAAACACCACAGCCCTCACCGAGATCAACGTAAGCCTCTGATAAAATGACGTATCTGAAGCGAGTCGAGACTTTTTACGGGAATGAGACGAAAGGCAAATTTTGCGGAAAAAGTCTTGCGGCGCTTCACCCCGCATGACTAACGGTATTCTACCGAAGATTATCAAGAGCGGTTATTTTAATTTTCAGAAAAATTGGAGTATAATAAAACTACAGATTGCCACACAATCCATCTCGGGCGAATAAACGCTCGCAATGACGATAATAGTAGATTCCGGATCAGGTCCGGAATGACAAAATAAATTTATGGACATCCAAGATTTAATGAAAAATATAAAAACCATGACCAGCGATCAAATTGAACGTAAATTCAATGAGATGGTGCGAGAAAATTATCATTTTAAAAATCTCAGCAGCAAAAATAAAGAAACGGTAATGGACTTTGTTATGAAATATAGAGATATTTTAAAAGAAGGACGGCATATTGATTCGCTGCGCATCAAAGATGATATGCATGAGCTATATGAAAAAAGAATCTCCTTGGAATTAACCGAAGAAGATCTTGATGATATTCAAAAAATTTTAGAAGCCTTCAAATCTTAATGTTTGCGCAAAATTAAATAATAATTAAATTTATCTTTATAGAGTTTGATTATTTTCAAATTAGCCGCTTGGCTAATTTTTTTTAACCCGCAAAAAGTAAACGCATGATAATAACGCTCGCTCTTGTTTTTAAATCCGGGGAAAATTATATCGCCAAAATCAACCTTCTCTCGACCGAAAATTTTACGCCAAAAATATTTTAACAATAATTTTAAGTATTTTTTACGATGCCAAAAATTCTGCACGCTAATAACCATAGTTCCTCCGAATTCTAATTTTTCTGACAATATTTTTAAACTCTTAATCTGCAAGTCTCGTCCCGGTAAATGATGCAACATGGCTATAGAAAAAATAAAATCAAATTGACCGATATCCATTTTATCCAAATCCAAAATATCAGCCGCCATAAAATCATAAGCCGGATAATTTTTTTTGGCCAAAGCGATTAAATTCTCGCTTAAATCTATGCCTAAATAATTTTCTTTTTTTACTTTATCTTTCAAAACATTAAGCAGCCGACCGTTGCCGCACCCGATATCCAGCACTCGAAAATCCGGCATAAGCGCCTCGGCCAACTTTGACAATTCCGGCCATACCAAACCCTGGCGGCTTTTGTCGAACTCCGCCGCCGTTTCTTCATAATTATTTTTAACAATATTTAATAGTTTTTCTTGGATTTTTTTATTCATATAATTTAATTATAACACAAAAAATATTTATAAAAAATTTAAGGCTGGCGATTTATTATCAAAACATGAAATTACAGCGCCGTCATAAAATCATAATCATTATTGCTGCCATCATATTTATTGGCGGCTCGGCGGCGCTGATTTCTTATTATCATCATGCCGATAAAAGTTTAAAGATATTTTTTCTTAACGTCGGCCAAGGTGATGCCATGTTAATTCGTACGCCCGCCCACCAAAATATTTTAATTGACGGCGGACCGGATAATTCAATTTTAACAAAACTCAGTTACTATCTGCCATGGTTTTGCCGACGCTTGGACATTGTCATTCTAACCCATCCGCACGCCGATCATTTAATCGGTTTAATCGAAGTTTTAAAACGTTATAATATTAAAAAAATTATTGGAACCAATCTTGAGTACCGCGATGCCAATTATGACGCTTTTTTAAATATCGCCAAAAATAAAAATATCTATCTAACTCCCACTTATTATGGACAAACGATTAATCTGGGGCAAGATTGTTTTTTAAAAATTCTTTCCCCTTTAACACCGGACAAAATAAATAAATTTACCAACTTGAATAATGCTTCAATTGTAGGCCAGTTGGATTGTGAAAAAATTAAAACTTTATTTACCGGCGACATTGATAATGCCAGCGCCAAAAAAATATATGAAAACAATATTGATCTAAATTCCGATATTCTAAAAGTCAGCCATCACGGATCCAAAGAAGGAAATAGTTTTGACTTTCTAAGTCATATAAATGCCAAAATTGCCGTCATTGAAGTTGGCGCGAAAAATAAATTTGGACACCCAAATCAAGAAAGTCTTGATAGTCTTGAAAAACTAGCTACAAAAATATGGCGCACGGATATTGATGGAGACATTAGTTTTATTATCAAAAACGGACTAATTTCCATTAAAAACTGAAATATTAGCCCTGTGGACAAGTTGGGGATTGACAATTCTTTTCTTATGTGATATACTCTTTTTACAGTTAGTTAAAAACAAGATCGATTGAAACGGGCCAGGCACGACAAGCATGGGGATCCTTCTAACGTCTTTTTCGGCTACGGCTCAAAAATTCGTTGAAAGGACTTTCTTGCCTATCCCGTTTTAGTTGATCTTTTTTATTTATAAAAATAAACGGCCTTAACGGGTCGTTTATTTTTTTCTTAGACCCAATTTTATGAATTTAAGATTTAATATTTATTGAACTGCTGAAGTGCTACTAGCTGTCGGCACGGCCGCATCCGGGCCAGGAACCACGCTAGACACCGGCGTTGAAGAAGCTGCGGTTGATAATTCTTTAACTCCGATCAAACAAACTTCTTGCCACGGAACATAATGCGAAGTAAAACGTTTCTTTTTTATTTCCTGGTTATCGCTGCCGGGATTATATGTTACTTTATAATCAAACCAAGCATCAGCGCCATTGTGCGCCTTCTCGGTACATTTTTTTGTGCCGACCGGAATATCGGTCGATTCCAAAATTTTAGTCGGTGCCGGTTTTACGATATTATAAATTGTCGGTTTGCCAACTTCTATTTGGCGGCCATCTTTTACTCCCCAAAAATCAAAGTATAAAATATTACCGACGGTACGAGTCTGAATTAAAATATAATTTTCCGTATCATTTAAAAAGCGCACATCCGGATTTGGCAAATAAACTGCCGCGTCCGTGCCGGCCGGTTCATAATAAGAAACTCGATAAGAGTGATTCTGCCGGGCCGTAATCGGTAAACCGGATTGCAGCGCTGCTCGGAATAAAGTAGTTGCCACCTGGCACAAACCGCCGCCAAATTCTGGAATGGTTTTATTATCTTTAATCACCAATTCCGGTAAATAGCCGGAAGTTTCGTCAACATTTCCCAGGGCCGCCACCAAAGAAAATTCATCGCCTGGCGCTATCAACAAACCATTGACCGCCGCCGAGCCGACCGCAATATTGCGACGGCGATTTTTGGGCGAACCGGAAAAATCAGAAGAGCCGGTACCAATAATTTCTTTTATCATTAAATTATTATCAGCCACCTTAACGCCTTTGTTTTCCACTTTATCAACAACTAAATCTACATTTTTATTAGCCGGATCTGAAAAATATTTTTTAATATTTTCCACGCTGGCATCCAAATTTAGCGCCAAGCCATCAGACCCGACTTGAAAAACTGAAACACGATTATTTTTTAATTCAAATCTGGCGTCTTTAACATCACGATTAATTTGTGGCACGATTTTTTTATTTAAATATTCTTTGACTTTATCATCATTCAAAACCACCGTACCGTTTTCACCTAATTGCAAGCAGTCCACTATATCGTTTTTGGAAATTTCCGTATTTACTTTTAAAGAAAGTACATCATTATTATAAAGCAAATTAAAAGGCATCAAATCAATAAAACTCTTAATTTGCGTCTCAGTATTTATGGCCTGACTTTTTAAAATTAACGGCTGAACATCAACAGAATTTAAAATAATTTCAGAAACGCTGATATTTTTTAAATTGTTTTCCAAAGCTGCGGCCGCCGTCGCATAATCAATTGTCACGCCCGGTTTTTCGTCACTAATATTATATTTAATATTGCCGGCCTTATCCAAGGAAGCGCTCAAAGAAGCATTGAGCATCGGGGTTTCCATGTCACCAAATTTAGCGCGTAGTTCTTTTTCCAAAAGATCTTTATCGAAAGTCGCATTAAATTGAATTTGCTTACCAAACACAGCTGCCCTAAATTGTTCTTTGCCGGCCAACCAAAAATTATTATCTCGACCGACAGCAAAAGCGGCGCCAGCCAAATCACGATAATTGACGCTAACTAAATTTTGTTTGGAGTTGTCTTTAAAATTAATTAAAACTGCCGGCACCAAAATTGAACGATCCTTAAAACTGAATTTAAAATCATTCTGCAAAATATTTTCGACTCGAGTTTTTAAAATGCCTTCCGCCTCAGTCAAAGATTTACCGCTCAAATCAATGTTGTTAATTGAAACTCCGGGATAGATCCGGTCGTCATAATGCGCTTCGCAAAAAAGATAAAAAGACAATAAAAAAATCGCCAAACAACACACCACGGCGATACTAATATAAAAATATTTTTTAATTTTTGGATTCATATCAATCAGAAATTTTTAAAATTTCATTTAAAATTTCCCCGGCCAATTCTCGATTATTTTTAATCAAATCTTTTTGTTCAAAAATAGAAAATGTTAAATTTGCGCCGACACTCAAACCATTCGGAATTTTATTTTTTGGCCAATAGACTTTATTATTATTGTCATCTGACAGAACCGCATTATCATCTTCAATTCCCAAAAAAGTAAAATTTACCAGCATATTTATTCTTTTACAGTTACGCTGACATCTGAAGCGTGTGTTATCTTATTCAATATAATCGTTAAAACGCCGTTTTCCAAATAAGCTTTAATATTTTTGTTATCAACTTCTTCCGGCAAAACAATGGAACGAGAAAATGAGCCCCAATAACATTCTTTGTATAAATATTTGCCGTTTTTTTGATCAAAATTCATTTCACGTTGACCGCGAATAGTTAAAAGGTCGTTGCTGAGAGAAATATTTAAATCTTCCAGGCGCACGCCGGCCATTGCCGACTTAATAATTATATTTTTATCAGTCGAATAAACATCTAACAAAAGCTGGCCGCCAACAGCATCGTCGGCGAACCATTTTTCCGGAAAATCATCTCCCGATGATTTAAAAACCGCTAAACCTTTTTTATTATTTTTTAAAAAATCAAACAACATAATAGTAATTTTTGTGGGCCCGCCCCGACTCGAACGGGGGACCTTTACAATGTCAATGTAACGCTCTAACCAACTGAGCTACGAGCCCGCACAAAATAATAAAACCCAATATCAATACTTTATTATTATATTAGTAAGTAAAATAAAAATCAAGCTAATTTTTATAATAAAAAATCCCTTAAATTTCAAGAACCGGAAGTTCTAAAAATCCAAGGGATAAAGCGATAAATTTTAAAGGCATAAGAGCTTAAGATTTTAAGCTGCAAGTCGCCGGAACCCACACCCGATGGCGACCAGTACTATGCCAAAATTCTTCACGCTGAAGAGAATTCGTACCAAGACCGATACCACTGGAAAGCGCGCTCACAATAGCCACAAAAAATTTATTATTTTTTTTGTTTTTGTATAGAAAAAAATTGGCCAAGAACAAACTGGGATTGCCATCTTGTTCGAGTTTGTGCGGATATTTTCCGCAAAAGCTAACAATCTGATCTTTAGTAAAAGCTAATGCATCCAATTTATTAGAAAAGGCATTAAACATCTCGGCGAAGTTAGCATTCTTAATCAGCTCAAAGCATATAACCGCAGTTTCTGGAGTAGCCATGCCATCTGATCCAAAATTTTTAAAATCAGGATCAATAATAACAACATCAGCATTAAGGGCCTCAATAATCATATTTTCGTCCGAAGACACTGGACATAAAATAGATTTTTCACTGGTCTTTACGAACGTAATCATAACAATTTGTATTTGTTGTTAAAAAACTTTTCTACACTTCCCGGCAGATTTGGGGTAATTTTACTTTAAAATACACAAAAACATTATCACGTAATTAGAGATATGTCAATCGCATAAAAATAAACTAAATTTATGAATATTAGCCAACTTTACAAACAAAAAAATATATGATAGGATTAGCTCGTAAATTAATAATACTAATCGGATTCGGCTTGGGGGATCATCTGAAAGAAAGCGTTGCAAAAATTTTTAAATAAGTTCTCTTGAAATATTCCAATTTAATAAATAAAAATAGTAAGTGGTTTTACATTTTTGTTGTTAAAATACTCCCAAAAAACAATCCACAAAAAACTATGACATACTTGTATTATGTTCTTTTAGGGGCGATTTGTTTAACTGCCGGCTATCTTTTTCACAAAAAACAAAGTGGTATAAAAATCGGAGGTGCTGAAAAAAGAGCCGAAAAAATATTAGATGAAGCACGCGCCAAACAGAAAAAAATGGAGCTTGAAGCGCAAGAGCGTGCCATTAAAATTATTGAGGACGCCAAAAAAGAAGAAGCTGAGCGCCGCAAAGAAATTAATGGTTTGCAAAATCGTCTAGAACAACGCGAAAGTTCTTTTTCACAAAAACTTTTAGATCTTCAAGAAAAACAACAAAAACTTTATGACAAAGTTAATGAAGTTCAAGAAATAAAAGAAAAAATTAAAGAAATCAGAGAAGAGCAATTAGCCAAATTGGAAAAAATTGCCGGCTTGGATAAAGAGGCCGCCAAAGAAATATTATTAAAAAATATTGGCGACCAATTTGCTAACGATTTAACCGCTAGAATCAATAAATTACAAAACGAAAATAACGATAACATTGACGAAAAGGCCAAAAACTTAATCGCTAATGCCATGCAACGTTTAGTTTCGTCTTACGCTCCGGAACTTTCCACCACCACCATTGATTTGCCAAGTGATGAAATGAAAGGACGTATTATCGGCCGCGAAGGTCGCAACATTAAAGCGATTGAACAAATGACTGGTGTTGAAATCATTGTTGACGATACGCCAAATGCCATTACTGTTTCCGGTTTCTCTTTAATCCGTCGTCATATCGCCAAAAAAGCTTTAGACTATTTGATAAAAGATGGCCGTATCCACCCAACCAAAATTGAAGATGCTGTGGAAAATGCAAAAAAAGAAATTTCTTTAGACATTAAAAAAGCCGGCGAAGAAGCTATGTATGAAGTTGGCGTTACCGGTTTTGATCCAAAACTTGTTCAAATCCTAGGTCGTTTAAAATATCGTACCAGCTATGGTCAAAACGCTTTGCGCCACTCTATTGAAGTAGCTCACTTAGCCGCGATGATCGCCGAGGAACTAAATATGGACGTGACCCTTGCCAAAAAATCTGGTTTGCTGCATGATATTGGGAAGGCTGTAGATCACGAGATCCAAGGTAACCATACCGAGATCGGTCGTGACATCGCCAAAAAATTTAATTTATCAGCCGAAATTATCGCTCCAATTGAAAGCCACCACGAAGATATGCCATCAACATTAATGGCTATTATCGTTAAAGTAGCTGATGCAATTTCTGCTTCCCGTCCGGGGGCTCGAAACGACAATCGCGAAAACTATTTACAACGCTTAGAAGAATTGGAAAAAATTGCCAACTCCTTTGAAGGCGTCGAAAGAACATATGCCATTCAAGCTGGCCGCGAAGTTCGTATATTTGTCGAACCAAATCAAATTGATGATTTAAAAGCTCACAATTTGGCCGCTGAAATTGCTAGAAAAGTGGAAGAGGAATTAAAATATCCTGGCGAAATTAAGGTTAATGTTATCCGTGAAATGCGCGCTATTGAATATGCACGCTAAATAATTAAACAAAATATTATATGAATAAAGCTAAATTGATTGAAATCTTAGCTGAAAAAATTAACTCACAGACTAAGAAAGAGGAAGAAAAAACAAATAGAAAACAAGTAGAAAAAATTATTAATGCTTTTGAAGATACCGTTATTTCGGAATTAAAAAATGATCATGAAGTAACTTTGGCCGGGTTCGGCACCTTCACCACCATGACTCGTTATGAGCGCGGCGGTGTAAATCCAAGAAACCCAAAAGAACGCATTATTATTCCAGCTGTAAAAGTTACCAAGTTCCGCACTGGAAAAAAATTAAAAGATTCGTTAAAATCATAAATAGCTTTCAAAACCGTTTTCGGTTTTGAAAAGCACTTGTAGCTCAACTGGATAGAGCGCTTGGCTTCGGACCAAGAGGTTGCGGGTTCAAATCCTGCCGGGTGCACAAAATTTAATAATTTTAATATGGCTGGGTAGCTCAGTTGGTTAGAGCGTAGCACTCATAACGCTAAGGTCGAGAGTTCGAGCCTCTCCTCAGCCACGTATATAGACCGTCAGACGGTCACATACAGTTCGATAGCGCTGTTAGCTCAGTTGGTAGAGCAGATCCCTCTTAAGGATAAGGTCGAAGGTTCGAGTCCTTCACGGCGCACAAACACAAAAATAGTTCCTTAACATTTAAACCTTGTACTCATGAGAAGCTTGTTTTTATTAATTTTATCAGTGTTGGCAATTAATGCCTGGTCTCAATCAAAAACAAAATCCGATTCAACTGCAAATATTATTTTAACAGATATTGATATTTCAGGCGGAAAAGGAGCACTATCATCTGGGGTATATGTATACTTCAATTTAGAAAGCAAAAAGGCTTATATCCAAACTACTGTCAGCAATAGCGACATAGAAATTACTTATCTCTATCGTTTATTTAAAGATAGAATTTTAATCGGACCAAATGGCGGTTATTTTTATAATATTCCATATGGCGGCATTGTGCTTGTATTTGCTCCGACAAATTTTATAGAAACTCTTCATTGGCGTAGCTGGTCTTTAGGCGAACCGGACGGAGAAATAAATTTTAATAATTCGATGTTCCTGCTAGCGGTAAATTCCATTAGTTTTAAAGTGTGGAATTTTAAAGCGTCCTATTCCCTTATACAATACATGGAAAATAAAGCGCAGCATACCGCAACATTAAAATATTCGCAAAAAGTGGCGCCGAATTTTTTAATTTATACCGATGTTGGTTATGATTTTTCAAATGAAATGCAATTATTAAAAATCGGGGTAAACTGGAAAAAATAAAAAACGATGGGGAGGACTAATAATAGTCTTCCTTTTTTATTTTCATTGACATTTAAACAATACTGTTATAAGATAAAAAATCAATTAACGCTCTTTAAAAACATTGCCTAACCTTTAAAACTACAGGAAAATGGAAAGATTAATTTTTTTGGTAATTATTATTACTATTATTATTCTGTTTCGGGTCATAATCCGAAAAAACGCAAAAAACAACCATCTAAAATTACGGCTGGCTATTCTTTTGCACGCTGATATTAACGCTGATAATGCTAGAGGCGTTAGAGAAATTATAGATGAAATGTCAACCAAGGCCTTTCTTCAATTTAATAGTTGCTTTGCCAAGCAAATGCCAAATTATTTTAAAAGAATTATTAAAACAGAAGGGGCGGCTATTATATTGCGTCAATTTATTTGGTTTATGCAAGAAGAACTCGGCTCCAATGATAAAAAATTTCTGCTTTATAATAGAATGAACGAGGCTATTAACGGATCTCATCTAAAAGATTTAGTTGAAATTATGTGTGAAAGTGTGTTAAATCTGGATTTTCCAGGAAAATCATTATTATTAAAAAATAATATTATTAATTGCTATAAAGGCGCTCATTTTGAAAAATTTATTATTGCCCTGGAAGAATCAATAAATACAAAGAAGAAAAATTCTGCAAAAACCAATGAAGAATTAATTTTACTTCAAGCTGAGCTGATCAGATTGAGACGTCAATATTTAGATTAAAAACAAAGTAAAGGAAGCCCAAAAGCTTCCTTTTTTATTTACGCCCCCGACTTGACATAATTTTATATACGTGATATCATTAGCGAAATTGTAACTTAAAAACCAAATTCGTAATCTTATGAGGAAAAGGCTGGAAACCCTAAAAAGACTGGGGGATTATTTACTGGAAAGCGACATTAAAGAAAACGCATCAATCATCTTAAGCAACGCGCTAACCTTGCAAATTGAAATCTATGGGGACCAAAAGTTTAATGACGTCTTAATATCAATGGAATATTACGACAAAAACATCGGCAGTCTATCCATAGAAGAAATTTCTTGCGTTGTTGCAAGCACTGATCCTGTTTGCGCCACAATTTCCATGGTGGACTCTAAACACCGAGTCTACAATTACAACATTTCAAAGAAAATCCGATGCTGTGGCATTGATTTTGGGCAAAACAGAGAAATTTCTGATGTTTGGAAAAATGTTGGAATAAAAGTTTTTCAAGTCTTATCGTTTTAACAAAAAACGACCGTTCTAAGATGAAGATAATAAAACAAAAAGAGGTTTTTAAAAAACCTCTTTTTTATTTGGTATTTGTTTTTTCTAAAATTATTTTTTTACTTCCGGAGCATTAATTTTGTCCAAAACTTTTTTTCTGATTTCAGTCATTAATTTTGGATTATCTTTTAGATATTGTTTGGCTGTTTCTCGTCCAACACCTAATTTAATTTCTCCCAAACTATATGACGAACCGGCTTTTTTAATAATTTCTTGTTCAACGCCAATATCTAATAAATCGCCGGCGATAGAAATGCCTTCATTATACATGATATCAAACTCGGCAGATTTAAACGGCGCAGCCACTTTATTTTTCACAATCTTAGCTTTTACGCGATTGCCTAAAATCTTTTCGCCTTGCTTAATTTGGGCGCTACGGCGAACTTCTACGCGCACCGAGCAATAAAACTTCAAAGCATTACCGCCAGTTGTTGTTTCTGGGCTGCCAAAAAAGACACCAATTTTATTTCTAATCTGATTAATAAAAATAACGATGGTATTTGTTTTGGAAACTATACCGGTTAACTTACGCAAAGCCTGACTCATTAAACGAGCTTGCAAACCCATGTGTTGATCGCCCATATCGCCCTCAATTTCCTTCTGCGGCACTAAAGCGGCCACTGAATCAACTACAACCACATCAACCGCATTAGAGCGAACGAGAGTCTCCACGATTTCTAAGGCTTGTTCACCGGAATCCGGCTGTGAAATTAATAAATCTTTGATATTAACCCCAATCTTTTGAGCATAATCCGGATCTAAAGCATGCTCTGCATCCACGAAAGCAGCAATGCCTCCAAGTTTCTGCACTTCAGACACAATATGCTGAGCTAAAGTGGTTTTACCGGACGACTCCGGCCCAAAAATTTCAATGATGCGACCACGGGGGACACCACCGATACCAAAAGCGATATCCAGCGACAAACAGCCAGTCGAGACCGCATCAACATTAGTCTTGCGCGCATCACCAAACTTCATGATTGCGCCATCGCCAAATTTACTCTTAATCTGGCTCATTGCCGTTGAAGCAGCTTCTTGTTTTTTAGCCGACTCTTTGTCTTTCAAAGACATTTCTTTGTCTTTTTCCGGACTCATTTTTTTCTCCTTATCCATACTTTTTAAAAACGCAATCTAACCGTACAATCAGATGAGCGCTTTCTTGTTAGTTAATTAAATTTGTTTATAAAACATAATAACAAATCTAATTAAAAATTATTTAAAAAAATAATTATCAAAAAATAAAAACCCTTACTGACAATTTCCGCTAGCATTCAAAGTTGATGTCGCTATACCGTTACAACAAGAAGGATTAGAATCAGTCGCTGTGCAACCCGGACCAACCGATGGTTTAAAACAATTTTGGTAGATATCATTAACCCCGGAACCGGATTGAGCATTATATTTAAGACCTTCACCGAAAGCTGAATGTTTTATATAACTAACCGTAACACTTGGTTCCAACGGATTGGCGGTTGAAGTGGCATTATTACTTTCAACCCAATAGCCAACCGGAGCAGCACTGTATAAATTCAACAATTTATGATTAACAATTTTATCGCCGTTGCTAACATCTATACTGCCGCTTTTTAAAGTTCCGACTGACATCAAAGAATTGAAACGAATAATAACCGGACTGTTTAAATCAACCTCACCGCCGCTCGGACTAATATATTCTATTTTTGGTGGATTAACTTTCAATTCATTGCTGGTATAAAAATAAAAGCTATAACTATCTCCAGCTGGATTTTTCCAAAAATTAATTTTGTGATTGGAATTTGGATTATAAGTCAATTGAGTGTCGCACGAGGTAGCCTGTTCGGAAAAAGGTAAGATAAAGCTAATATTACTGCTGTTATTAGGATAATTTATAAAATAAGCAAAAGTATCCAAGGAACATACACCCCTCTTTTCGTTTTCATCAACCAACCAATATTTTTTTGCCGAAGAATCACTAAAAATACCGGTAAGATTTAAAGCGCTACTTATCTTGGCTATTCTAGCGCTGCATGAATCCGGTAAAATCGGTCTAGTGCCCCAGCCACAATCACAGAAAGAACAATCATCATTAACTAATTCAAAAAAAGTTTTTCCGGTTTCTGATCTTTTTTTAATTAAAGCTTCAACAAGTTGATTGTAACTATCGTAAGCATTTTTATAATTTTCCACATAAGAACTGGTTGTATCCGGTGTTTTTACCCAAAGTCCGTCAGCGCCGCCATCACGATTACCATCCATTGAATTCATTGCCAAATCCATAACACCGCGAGTGCTGCCATCAACCGGGTCGCTTAATGTTGCCAGCGGATAGTTATTACCCTCGTCGTCTTGGCAAGACTTAACATTAGCCGTAACACCATTTTGCGTCACACGAGGATAACCGCATTTTGAATAAGGCGCTTTAGCAACACAATCAGAATCGCTTGAACATGATGTCAGCGGAGCGGCAGAAATATTAACGGATATTTTATTATTACCCGGTAAACAATAGATTTTTCCACCACAGCCATTAACGCCGCATTCGTCGCTAGAAACAAACTCTACTGTTTTGTAAGCATTAGAAATCACGAATTTTCCTGAAATAATTTGATTATCAGAATTTCTAACTGAAATTGTATTACTAACCTCAGATGAAGCGCCGACTATAGTCATTGGATTGATCGCTTCCGAAAAATTAATTTGAATAGTAGAATTGCGCGGCTTGTCTAATGTGCCGCTCGGAGAAACACTGCTGGTTACGCCGTTTTGACCGCCGGACATTAAATTTGCCGAAATAGCGCTCGGATTGCTTGAAGATAAAATAATATCATTGCCCGCGACACCGGAATCAGTAGCGATAATCCTTATCTCTGCCCCGTTAACACTAGGTAAAATATATTCTTGAGAGCTTAATGCCTTCGTGATTTCTAAAGCTTGGGCATTCAAGTCCGACATTCTTTTTATTTTATAACCAACCGAGGCATCACTTACAAAAGTATAAGTATCAGAAGCAATATTAATTGTGTCCGGCAAAACTTGTTTAGCCACGTTTATTGTCCATTCATTACCGGGGTAAATCGCACCATCTACCTTTAAATTTACAAAGCCCGGGAAATTAATTTCATTACCGCTAAAACTAACCACTCCCAATGAAACCTTAGCATCATTATCAGATAATTGCGCTTTATTGCTTTCCGGTAAAGCATTAATTCTGAAATTAACAACGTCGCCGTCATAAGTAGAACTAATTGTTGCCGTAGCCATGGCGACGAACCGCCCCGGAATAATATTAATAATCTTAGCTTCTTGATAAGTTGTTGGTAAAGATTTAACAACGAATGAACCCTTGGCAAAAGCGGCCGCGACCGTGGTGACCGTATCTTGATCGTTGTCCGGTCCGGGGAAAATACTGGTAACTGTCGGCGGAGTTAAATCTAATTTAGTACTAACTTCAAATTGCCATTTTAAATAATCCGGAGCACAAGTCCCAAACATCAAATCACCGTTAGCCTTCTTAATATCGCTAGTAAAATCAATTGTGTAGCTAGTATTACTGTCAGCGTTGCCCAAATATTCAAGCGGCGTCAAAACAAATGTTTGTTTTAATGGATCGGCCGTCACATTAATCTTGGTCATATTGGTTGTGATATCATCACCGACAGCGCTTTGATAAATCTTTATATTTTTTGGATTTATAAAATTACAAGTATCACTGCAAGCGCAGGCCGCTCCGTTTTGATCGGCGCAAATCGTAGCCGTATCAGCTGTTTCTTTGAAAGTAATAATAAGAGAAGTATTGCGCGCCACATCCACTTGATTAGGTTCCGGATAAACACTTTGAACCGTACAAGAACCGACAGCGCCAAAACCGCCGCCAACTTCAAAACCGCTCTTGCCGACATTGACTTGTTCATTGCCGCCGGTAACATCCACAAATTGTTTGAGAATGAAAGAAACCACACCCCAAGATGCCAAAATTATAACCAAACCTATGGCGGCATTTTTTAAAATATTTTTAGCTACAGTGATTTTTTCTTCACTGCCCTCGGATGTCATCCATTTAAAACCAGCGAAAATAATCAGCGAGACGGCAATCAAAGCTAAAAGTCCCAAGAAAATATTTATAATTCGAGTTGCAATAGTAATTGGATTGGTCGCACTAAGTTTAATGGTGTCGGAAATGGCGTTAGTGCCCAAATCAACTTGAGCCAAAACACTATGAGCCGCCAGCAAAAAACCGGCAACTAGAAAAAAAACTATAAAATTACTTATTATTTTTTTATTCATAGCAACTTATAATTACTTTGTATTATTTATTTTATTATAGCACAAAGACCAAAAACAACAAAGCTTGATTATCGCCAAACCAAGCTTTATTACAGTTATTTTTCTTGATAAATTTTCTGCAACGAATTAAAGTCATTATTCAAATTTTCCTTAATACTATCAACCGCTTTTTGCGGATCGATACTAATCCCCAAGCCATTAAGTATAATATCTGGGCCGCGGCTGATATAATCCCAAATATCCAAACGTTTATCAAAAATATTCGAGGCCACCTCGCCCACTACCGGAATCTTGGCAAAATCACGATCGGCCTCATCCTTTTGACCAAACCAATAAACACAAAACCAAGTTAAGGCTAAAAATAATAAAATTGTAAAAAATGATTTCATAAATTTAAATGAAGTTTGGCCGCCAAATCAGATTCCGCCAAACTATTAATCCCAATCGCTTCCACATCCGGAATTTCAAAACCTCCGATAGCCACGCCGTTAGAAACTGCTATTTTTATCAAATCGGTTAAATAATATTCTTGTTGAGCGTTTTGATTTTTTAAATTCCCAATATTAGCTTTGACCCAATCAGAATTAAAGGAAAATATTGCCGGATTAACTTCTAAAATTTCTTTGGTTTTATCATCAGCATCTTTGAATTCAATAATTTCTTTTATTTTATTATCCTTTCGAACTACTCGGCCCCAATGATAAAAAATTTCACGCCAATCGGAAAAATCCGGAACTTTAACAGTTAACATTGCAACACTATAATCGGTTAAGGCGGCAATTCCGGCAACGGTTTCAGCACTAATAAAAGGATGGTCGCCATACAAAACTATAAGGCGAGTTGCTTCATTGATATTCTTTAAAGCGCAGGACAAAGCATGTCCAGTGCCTAATTGTTGATCTTGCAAAACGTAATCACAAGAAAAATCAGACAAAGATTCTTTAATCAATTCAATATTATCCGGCGAAACCACCAAGAGCGGACGACTGTCAACGCCGGATTTTTTAATACTGTTCAAAAGTCGGAAAATCATGGGCTGACCGCCAAAGTTATGTAAAACTTTCGGCCTGTCCGATTGCATACGCGTACCTTTTCCGGCAGCCAAAATTATAATTTTATTTTTCATAAATTATTCCAAAAAAGAGGTTGCCCTCTTTCTTAAAAAATATACTAATTACCGACAGCTGGATCGTTAAGAGCCAATTCTGCAGTCTCTCGAGTAATATGTCCGGCATCATATAATTCTTTGATGCTGCGAGATAAAGTACTCATGCCATCTTTATAGCTGGTTTCAATAACGCTTCTGAGTTGAGCGGTTTTTTGTTCGCGAATTAAGTTGGCCACAGCTGAATTTCTAATCATCACTTCACGCGCTGCCACGCGGCCGCCGCCATTTTTCGGCAACAAACGCTGTGAAATAACAGCCGCCAATATCATCGACAATTGAGATCGAATTTGACCTTGTTGATGCGGTGGAAATATATCAATAATACGATCAATTGTTTGTGTAGCGCTATAAGTATGCAAAGTCGCCAAAACCAAATGTCCAGTTTCAGCCAAAGTAATCGCCGTAGAAATTGTTTCCAAATCACGCATTTCGCCGACCATAACTACATCCGGATCTTGGCGCAAAATATGCTTTAAGCCATCACTGAAATTCAACATATCAAAACCAAGTTGGCGCTGTGCAATCACACTTTTATTAGATTTAAAAAGATATTCAATCGGATCCTCCAAGGTGATAATATTGTAATTAAAATTACTGTTTAAATATTCAACCATTGAAGCTAAGGTTGTTGATTTACCGCAACCGGTCGGACCAGTCAAAAGAATCAAACCTTGATTCATTGCCAACAAATTATAAATAACGTTTGGCATACCAATTCCGTCTAATGTCGGAATAACATCATTAATGACACGAGCCGATAAACGAAAATTATCACGTTCATAAGACAAGTTGATGCGGTAACGGCGATCTTCAACATCATAACCAAAATCCAAATCTTTTTCTTCGGTGAGGCGAGCGCGTTGTTCTTTATTCAAAAGATCATTAACCATTTTATCCAAAGCGCTTTCACTGACGATCTTGCCGCGTTCATAATCTGAAAAAGAAATGCTTTTCAAAAAATTATCATCCGCTATTAAACCACGGACATCTGAATTAACGCGAATCGTACCTTCATCATCCAAAACATTTCCACTCACCACCATATTCAAAGGCAAAAGTTCGCCATCGATTCTAACTATCGGCGGCATGCCTTTGACAATATGTAAATCTGAAGCGCCACAAAGAGTTGCGGTTTTTAAAAGTTTATTGATATTCATATTTTAAAAATTAATTCCAATTTTTATTTTTTAAACCAATTTGCGCCGCACTAATTTGCGCTTCTTGTTTTGACAAACCTTTGCCGGAGGAAATCATTTCCTCGCCCAAAAATAATCCGACAGTAAAAATCTTTTCATGATCCGGTCCTTCTTCGCTTAAAGTTTTATATACCGGAGTAACGCCAACTTTTTCTTGAGCTATTTCTTGAAATTTTGATTTTGGATCAACATATAATTCGTTTTTCAAAATTTCTTCCAGCTTTGTGATAATATTGGTCACGATAAATTTCTTGGCGCTTTCAATGCCTTGATCTAAATAAATCGAGCCGATAATCGCTTCAATCGAATTAGCTAAAATATATTGGCGTGCTTTAGAGTTTTTATCTTTTGATTCACCGCGCGACAAAAATAAATATTCTTCCACACCGAGTTCTGTCGCCACGCGATACAACATTTTGGCATTAACCAAAGACGCGCGCCAATTAGTTAAATCGCCTTCCGGAGTATTCGGATAATTTAAATAGAGATGTTCAGTAATAACAATTTCCAAAACTGCATCACCTAAAAATTCCAAGCGTTCATTATGCCCAACGGAAAAATCCGGATGTTCATTAATATAAGATCGATGGACTAAAGCTTGCCGCAACAATTCTCGGTTCTTGAATTTAACATCAATTTTGTTTTCAAAAACACTTAAATTATTCATATTATTCTTCGATATTTATTTCTTCTTTGGCTTCTTCCGACTCTTCAAATTTTTCACCGGCCGCTTCAGCGCGAGCTTTTTCTTCCGCTTTTTTCTTTTCCCAAATTTCTTCTCGACGAGCTTTTTCATCTTCCGACATGTTGTTATAAATTGCACCCAAAACGCCATTAACAAATTTGCCGGATGATTCGCCGCCGAAAGCTTTACCGATTTCAATCGCTTCGTTTATAGCTACGCGCGGCGGAATGTTATCATTAAATAATAATTCATAAATACCGATACGCAAAATATTGCGATCAACAATCACGATTTGTTCTAACGGCCATTCTGTCGCATATTTACGAATATTGTTATCAATTTCTTCCAAGTGCTCAATTACACCGGCAACGGTTTCTCTGACAAAACCATGGTCATTAAATTGCGGTGCAAAGTTAGCAAAATTCTCATCAATTAATTCATTGATGTTATCTTTTTTTTGGCCATTGAAATCCCAAGCAAACAAAGTTTGCATAGCGATAGTTCTGGCGAGGTGTCTATTAGACATAAAAATTGTTGGGGCTAAAGCATATAAAGCCATAAAGTCTATTTTTGCAAATAGACTTTATATCCTTATAAACTTTAAGCTTTCTTTTTAGTTGTTGTAGCTGTTTTTTTAGTTTTAACCGCAACGGCCACGCGTCCTTTATATGAACCGCAAAATGAGCAAGCAGTGTGTGGTTTAACAGCCTTACCGCATTTTGGGCAAACATTTAAAGTAACTGGCTTTAAAGCTAGATGGGCACGGTTTTTACCGACGGCGCTTTTGGTGCGTCTTTTCTTTGGATTTGCCATAAAAAATGTAAAAATTAATAAATAAACTAATATCTTTAATTTATACTAAAGACAGGAAATAGTCAAGAAAAATAAAAAATCCCTCGAATTTCAAGAACAAAAAGTTCTAAAAATCCAAGGGACAAAGGGACAAAGAATCAAATTTAAAGATCCAAATGTCTTAAGCGATAATTTGCGGAAGAACGACGCGATGACGATACTCAGCATAACAAACATGGACGTAGCCGAGACGACCGACATCCACGCCGAGACCGACGGCATTCATGCGCACGCGAACCACGAAATATTCGTCATTTTCTCTTATTAAGAAAAAAGTCGCGTAGCCATTTTGGTGTAACCAAGTAGGATGTTTTTCGCAGAATCTAACGATTTGGGACTGTGTCATTACCAGTTTATCTAAATCACAATTAAGTGAAGTAAATATTTCAGCTAATTTAGCATCTTCGATAATTTCATAAATATCAACAAATGTTTCTGAGGTAGCACAACTATTTTTATTAAATTCCGGCTTTTCAAAATCAATACTGATATAATTGAATATTTTGTTGTTACCGTAGATTTTACTTTTACTGTCGTTAGCTTCAAGTATTATTTTTTCGCCGGCAGAGAGTAGTTTTAAGATTGGTTTATCCTTCAATGAATCTTTTACCTGATTTCCATCATTATTCAAAGCTTTATTTAAAGCTTTTTTCAGAGCTTTTGGATTTTCGATCCAACCCTGCATTACGTCAGAACTAAGTCCCGACAAACAGGTTGCCACACTAGCAATGAATTTTGCTGTATGATCATCATAGGTATTCGCATTTTTAGTTTTCATGCGTTTTTTCCTTTCTTTTTTTAAATAACATTTTTGCTAATTCGACCGAGCAAAAGCGGATAATAATCCCAGGATTATTATGAGGTAATTGTGGCACGCTTTTAGAGAAGTGTCAATATCTAAAAAATATTTTTTATTATCTTCATCTCACTTTATTACGCTTTTGGTCCGACAATTGCTTCAAAAGCATCTTTTTCAATTGTTTCCTTCACCATCAACTCATTAGCTATTTTATCCAAATATTCTTTTTTATCAGTAATAACCTTATTAGCCAAATCAGCTGCGCTAGCGATAAATTCAGCGATTTCTTCATCAATCTTTTCGGCGATTTTTTCGCTGTAATCACGTTGTTCGTGAATTTCGCGGCCCAAGAAAATCATTTCCTCTTTTTCACCAAAAGTACGCATACCCAAATGATTACTCATGCCATAATCTGTCACCAAGTGACGTGCCAAAGCTGTCGCCCGACGCAAATCAGAAGTAGCGCCAGTAGTTACCTCGCCAAAAATAGCTTTCTCGGTTAAATGACCGGCAACCAAAATGGCTAACTCATTTAAAAATTCACTCTTGGCATGTAAATGGCGATCTTCTGATGGTAATTTCAAAGTATAACCGCCAGCTTGACCGCGAGAAATAATAGAAATTTTGTGCACCGCATCCGTACCCGGCAAAAAGTGGGCTACAATTGCATGACCGGCTTCATGATAAGCGGTAATCTTTTTTTCTTTATCGGTAATCACTCGGCTCTTGCGTTCCGGACCCATCATTACTTTTTCAATCGCTTCGAGTAATTCAGTTGAATCAATGCTTTTTTTGTTTTGGCGGGCCGTTAAAATTGCGCCTTCATTTAAAACATTTTCCAAGTCAGCCCCCGAAAATCCTGGAGTGCGTTCAGCCACCAATTTTAAATCCACGTTTTTAGACAATGGTTTCTTGCGAGCATGAACTTTTAATATTTCAATTCTGTCGGCGATATCGGGCAAATCAATTGTAACTTGGCGATCAAAACGTCCCGGTCGAAGCAGTGCCGGATCCAAAACGTCCGGACGATTAGTTGCCGCAATAACAATCACGCTCATATTTGGCTCAAAGCCATCCATTTCCACTAAAATCTGATTAAGAGTTTGTTCGCGCTCATCATGTGAGCCGCCCATTCCCGATCCGCGCTTACGGCCGACAGCGTCAATTTCATCAATAAATATTATACATGGCGTATTCTTTTTGGCTTTTTGAAAAAGGGAGCGGACGCGAGAAGCGCCGACACCAACAAACATTTCCACAAATTCTGAACCGGAAATGTTAAAAAATGGCACCCCAGCTTCGCCGGCTACACCACGCGCCATCAAAGTTTTTCCAACACCCGGATTACCTAAAAGCAAAACGCCTTTAGGAATGCGCGCGCCAAGATCATGAAATTTTTTCGGTGCTTTTAAAAATTCTACGATTTCCTGCAATTCCTCTTTGGCCTCTTTGGCGCCGGCCACATCTTTAAAAGTTACTTTATTTTTTTGATTTTTATCAAATTCACGCGCCTGACTTTGACCAAACATCATCGCCTTGGAATTAGAGTTGGCCACACCACGCAACATGAAAAATAAAAAGACTCCGATCAGCAAAAATGGCAAAAGAAATGGCAAAAGATTGGATAGCCAATAGTTAACGCCGCTTTCCGCTTTTACCGAAACTTTAACATTGCTTAATTTAGTATTATCAATATTAAAATTTCTTACGATATCGGAAAAAGAATCGCTTGATTCTTTCTGCGCAATTTTTTTGGAACCATCGCGTAAAGTAATATTTAAATTATCGCCGGAAATATCAATTTCCGAAACATTGGAACTATTGATTTGAGTAATCATATACTGCAAATCGACCGTTTCCGGCTTAACCGATTTGCTTGACCACAAACTAAACAAGGCCGCAATAATTAAAAAAACAATGAAATAAATAAAAAAATTCTTAAATAAATTCTTCATAAAATATAAAAATTAAACTGTTTATTATAAGCATAGTATATAATAAGCACCTATTTTTAGCAAATAAAAAGAGTCGATTTTACTCGACTCCTTTTATATCTTTTAAGCTTTAAAAACTATTCGCTTTTAGCTTTTTTAGTTTTCTTTTCAGCTTTAATTTCTTTTTCTTCTGATTCCTCAGATTCTTCGGTTTCAACTTTTTCAGTTTTAGCTTTTTTAGCTTTAGCCGGTTTTTCTTCGGTAACTTCTTCAACAACTTTTGAAGCTGTTCCGTCTTTAACTAATTTTAGAGCCAAACGATGTTCTTGCGGTGAAATTGATAAAATTTCGAAACTCTTTTCTTCACCAATTTTAAACAAATCATTAATTTTCTGTTGTTTGTTTAAATTAAGTTGCATCAAATGAGCCAAACCATGAATATCATCGTCCAATTTTACAAATAAACCAAATGGATTAATTTTCAAGATTGAACCTTTAACCACCTGACCGATCTGATATTTATTAGCAGCCTCGATCCATGGATCTTTCATGATTTTTTTAGCGCTCAAGAAAATTTTATTGCCGTCAATCGTTACGATCTCAGCTTTAATTTTGTCGCCAACTTTATACAAGCTAGATGGAGAATCAATTCTTTGCCAAGCTAGTTCAGAGATATGAATCAAACCTTCCATGTTTTCATCAAAGCTAATGAAAACGCCGAAATTGGTAACAGCTGTAATTTTACCGTCAACAATTTGACCGACTTGATATTTATCCAAAATATGTTTTTGTTTTTTGTTCCAAACATCTTTTTCGCTGAAAATAATTTTACCGTCATTTTCATCGATAGTAATTACGTTAACTTCAAATTCTTGTCCGACAAAAGATTTCAATTTTTCCAAAATTTTACTCTTGTCACCACCGGAAACGCGAGGATAATTATCTGGAGCTAATTGTGATACCGGCAAAAATCCGTTAATTTGATAATAACGAGAAAGCAAACCGCCTTTATTGGCATCAACGATTTTAACCATAACAGTTGCTTTGTTTTTGTGAGCTTCACGCAATTTATCCCAAGCTTTTTCTTGGCCAACTTGGCGGAAAGACAATTCCATATCACCATGTTCATTTTCTTCTTCTACCACCATAGCTTCAACTTCGTCGCCAGGTTTTAAGCTAGAATATTCTTCGGCTTCATCATAAAGTTCTGGACCGCGAACGATACCAGTGGCTACGCCGTCAATATCCAAACGTACTTCAGCTTTTGACGCCGCCAAAACGACACCGCGAACGATATCGCCAGTTTGTGGGATTTTTAATTCTTCTTTTTCCAATAATGCGGAAAAACTATTGTTATCTGACATAATATTTAAAAGCGTTATTTATTCTAAAAATAAAAAAACACTTTTAACCTTCTTTGCAGAAAGTCCCGCGTCCACCTCGGCTATAAAAGCCTAAAAACGGGGGGTTTATTAAAGGTGTTTATTCTTTTTTCAAGGTAAAAGTATATTAACCCAAATAATAATAAAAAGCAATAGCAACAAAAAAATGCCCTATTTCAGAGCATTTTTTATAATATCTATCAAAACCGAAATTATATGAGATTTTTTATCAATAAAATTTAAACCTTAATCACCACCGGAAGCACCATCGGTCGGCGTTTAGTTTGGGTGAATAAGAATTGTCCGATATCGTTACGAAGTTTATTTTTAATATAATCCTCATCAATCGGCAAAGTGCCGGCTTGATCTTTTACGATTTTTTTCGCCATCATTCTAGTTTTTTCAATCAAGTCTTTGTTTTCTTTCATATAAACGAAACCGCGCGAAATCAAATCCGGGTTACCAATAATATCATTGGTCTTGCTGTCAATTGTCGCAATAACCACAATCATACCGTCTTCCGCCATCATTTGACGATCGCGCAACACGACATCGGAAACATCGCCGACGCCCAAACCATCAACCATCACATAGTCAGTCGGAACTTTTTCGGCGGTTAATTTTCCGTTAATTATTCCAGCTGGTGTTCTTCGAAATTCTACGACTTGACCATTATCAGCCACAAAGATTTTTTCTTTTGGAATGCCAACTTGTTCCGCCAGCTCGGCGTTAGCCCGCAACATATAATGACTAGCCTCAATCGGCATAAAATATTCCGGTTTCAACAAGCGCATAACCAATTTTAAATCTTCTTGTTTGGCGTGACCACCCGCATGCACATCCATCATTCGATAATTAATAACTTTCACGCCCTGACGCACCATTTTGTCCATTAAAGTTTGGATAGTTCTTTCGTTGCCCGGCACGACTGAAGATGAAAAGATAACAGTATCGCCCTGCTTAAAATAAACTGTACGATGTTCGCCGGCAACCACACGATTCAAAAAAGCACCATTAGTTTCTCCTTGAGCTCCTGTACCGATAATAATTATTTGATTGTCCGGAATTTTATTAAGATCACGATCTTCCACTAAAATACGCGGATTAAATTTTAGATATCCAATTTGATGAGCCACTTCCACATTACTGTTTATACTGCGACCCTGCAAAGAAACGCGGCGGCCATAACGAGCAGCTAAATCAAAGATCTTTTGCATACGACTCAACTGTGAAGCAAAGGTTCCGACAATAATACGACCAGTTATTTTTTCAAATAATTTTCCCATTTCATCACCGATCGCCGACTCAGAAATCTGATAACCGGCGTGAGTTGCATCGGTCGAATCAGCCATCAACATTAAAACGTTTTGGGCTCCAATTTGAGCGAAGCGTTGCAAGTCGGCTGGCTTATCATTAACCGGCGTAAAATCAATTTTGAAATCACCGGTGTGTATAATTTTTCCCAAAGGAGTATTAACAATAATAGCAAAACAATCTGGGACAGAATGATTAACGCGTAAAAATTCAATATCAAAATTAGCCCCCAATTTTATGCGGTTAGTTTCATCAATTTCTTTGATATTTAAATTTGGCGCCATCTTAAATTCAATATTGCGACGACGCACCAAGCCGGCTGTCATCTTGCCCATAAACATCGGCGGATTGCCGATCTTGCCCATAATGTGCGGGATACCGCCAATATGATCCATATGTCCATGAGTAATAATTACGCCCTTGATCAAATCTTTTTTATCTTCCAAATAAGAAATATTAGGAATGATATAATCAATTCCATACATATCTTCTTCCGGAAACTGCAAGCCCATATCAATAATAATAATTTCTTTATTGAATTCAACCAATGTCATATTGCGGCCGACTTCTTCCAAGCCGCCTAAAACCATCACGCGCAATTGACCAAGTTTATCAACTTTTTCAAATTTAACTTCATGATGAGCTTGATGGCGCGGCGCGCTAGATCCCCCACGATACGGCGGACGAGAGTTTGAATTATTATAACGGCGTGGACCGTTGCTGCCCATTGGGCGCGAACCGCCTGCTGCCGGTCTCATAGTACCAGCAGTTTGCCCCTGACCGTCAATCGGTCTAATATTGTTTGTTGTTGCCGGTCGTTTAGCCGGCGCAGCCACTACAGAATCTGTAGCGACCGGTTTGTACTTTCTAATCATAATTTTAAGTTTTAAGAGTCCTTACCAAGTTAATTTTTTCTTGGTTTTAATATACCAATTAGAGATATTGGAGAAGCGATCGCTAAAGTTAACGATGGTTTCTGATTTTAGACCATTAATTTTTTTATTTTGTAAATATAAATAACGTGGAGAATATAAAAATATCATCGGCAATTCATCCGTAATAATCTCCTGGAATTTTTGATATTTGCTCAAACGATCAGCACTCAAAACAGTTAAGCGACCGCCTTCCAAAAGCGCATCAACATCTTTGTTTTTGTATTCGCTAATATTTAAACCGCCGTTGCTAATTTGGGAAGAGTGCCAAAAAACATATTGATCCGGATCATTACCGACATCTTGTCCAAAAATAAATGCTTCAAAATTTCTTGTTTTAATAACATTGTTTTGCAAATCAGTGGCAGCTACCGGATTAATTTTAACTTTTACGCCAAGCGCCTCCCAAAAAGATTTAACTATATTGGCCACTTTTAATCCATCCTCGGAATTAACTGCTGTAATAGTTACATCCAAAAATTCAGTCGCGACGCCTTTCTTGGTTGGCTTAAAAAGCCAAGTGCCGACAAATGAAATTTGACTGGAACTGGCATAATCAAATAATTCTTTTTTTAACGATAAATTTTCATCCTTCTTGGTTTGCTCAGATGTCAAAACTGATATATCAGCAACTTCAGATTCGTTAATCGTAATTTTTTTCCAACCGGAATCAGACAAGATTTTTTCCGCGGCGGCAAAATTATATTCGTATTTATTTATTTTATCATTAAAAAAAGAACTGTTTGTCGGTATCGGACCATTAGCCGTAATAGCTGAATCGCCAAAAACATCAGTGACAATTTTATTTTTATCCAAAGCCGTCACCAAGGCTTGGCGCACTTTTTTATCACTCAAAGAAATATTATTTTTTTGGTTAATAAAAATTCCGTAAATTTTATTTGAAGCCAATCTCTGCCAAGCAAAAGAGTTTTTTGCCAAAATATCTTTTTCTAAATTGTGTGGCACATTACCCAAAGCATCAACGCTATTATCATTTAATGCCGCCAAGGCTTCATTTGTTGATGGATAAAATTTAAAAAATATTTTTTCAATATAAGGCCCGGTATCGCCATAATAATCTTCATTAATTTCCAGGGCATACTCTTTTATTTCACCGTTTTTATTTTTCGTTAACGACTTAAATTTATAAGGCCCTGAACCTATCGGCTTAAGATTTGAATCGGCTAAACTGGCGGTTTGCGGATCGATGTCTTGCCATACGCCATGTGGTAAAATTCCAAAAGTTAACATCTCCGGGAAAGCCGCATATGGCTCAGATAAGGTTAATTTTAATGTTCGATCATCAACTCGCTCGATGCCAACGCCGGAAAAAACCGCGCGCCATGGCGAATCATAATTTTCATCATTAATGGCATTCAAGGTAAAAATAATATCATCAACTGTCAATTTTTCCCCATTATGAAAACTAACATCATTTCTAACAATAAAAGTGTAAGACTTTCCATCATCCGATATTGACCAAGATTCTATTAAATCATTAATTAGAGAGCCTTTGGCATCACGCTTAAACAATGACGAAAAAATCAAAGAACTTAAATCATTATCAACATCACGCTTATAATTATATAAAGGATTAATATATTTTGGCGCACCAACCAAAGCTTCAATATATTGTCCGCCAAAAACCGGAGAAATTTTCAAGTGGCTATTATAAAACCTAACTCCAAAAAACACCAAACATAAGAAAATAAAGAAAAAGGAAACTTTCAACCAAATATTTTCTTTAAAACTGACAATTTTTGGCAAGTATTTTAATTGTTTGAGATTGGGAACAATCTTCGGTGATAATGAATAAACTAAATTACGGTCAGCCTGACTATGGCGATCGTTTTTTTTGAAAAATTTAGTTAGTTTATTTTGAAGTAGGCTCACAATAAGAATTATAACATTACCAGAAAGAAACTACCAGTGGTTTTACCAATTGAAGATTGAGCTGGCCAAAGATGAGGCAAGAAATAAAACAGCCAAAACGATAGTGGCAATAAAAAGTTTTTTCTCTAAACCGCGTTTAGTTAAATAAACACTGTTAGATCCACCAAAAGCACTGCCCAAACCGGACCCTTGATTCTGTAAAAGAATCGACAGTATCAATAAAATAGCAATAATTAATTGGGTAACTTTTATCCAGCTCATAAATTATTTTTTAATCTTAGCAATAATATTTGCTAAAACTTGAGGATTATTTTCAGCCAAATCAGCTAAAACCTTACGATCAATAACAATATCGGCAACTTTTAACGCATTGATAAATTTGGAATATGAAAATCCATGTTCTTTAACGAAAGCGCTAATCTTTATCTGCCATAAGGCTCGAGTAGTTCTTTTTTTCTTGCGTCTATCAACATAAGCATGCACACCAGCTTTAGTACGGGCAGTTTTGGAAACTTTGATTAAGTTCTTTCGGCCCCATTTGAAACCTTTAACGGCAGCATGGAGTTTTCTTCGTTTTTTAACATGGTTAGTACCTCTTTTTACTCTCGGCATATTTTTAAGCTATTAAAATCCTAAACAAAACGGGATTTATTGAATTTAATTAATTATTGATCAACTGTTTTATAGTTCTATCTAAAGTACCGGTGGTTGTAATGTCACGGCGTTTGCTTCTGGTAGCATTACCAGTATCTCTGGCATTAAAATGATTTTGACCGCTCTTGCGTTGAGTCAATTTGTTCTTTCCAGTAACCTTAAAGCGTTTCTGAGTGGCTTTGTGAGTCTTTATCTTTGGCATATCGATAATAAAAAACAGGTTAAAACCTGATTTTTAACATAATTACTTTTTATTAACTAATATAATGCTAAACCCTGACGGCGCTTTTGTCAAGGGCTGATCCTCTTCTAGATGTAAATCTGGCTGATCTTTCAAAAAATTGATAAAATCCAACATGATTTCCCGGGCTCTGTCAAAATGCTGACGTTCGCGTCCTCGTAAAAATATTTCAACTTTCAAGCGATCATCACTGCGCAAGAACTTTAAGGCCTGTTGCGCGCGCACGTCTAAGTCGTGCTGACCAATTTTAAAAGTGATTTTAATATTTTTGGTATCAACTTTCTTTTGCAATACTTTTTGTTTGTGCATTTTCTTTTCATGCTCATACTTCAACTGGCCTAAATTGGTAATTTTAGCCACCGGTGGGTTAGCCTTTGGATTAACTTCCACCAAATCTAAATCAGCCTCGCGGGCGCGGGCTATAGCTTCGGCAGTGGTCATAATACCAAGACGTTCTCCGTCTTCGTCAATTAAAAACACCATGTCCGAATGAATTTTTTCATTAGCTGAAAAAATCTTAGTTTCTACTTTCGGTTTAGCTTTCTGATAATTTCTTCGCATGATTTTTTGAAAAATTAATGCTTTACTTAAAGTGAGCGGGTAGGGGGAATCGAACCCCCATCCTCAGCTTGGAAGGCTGATATAAAAAACCATTATACGATACCCGCACGTATCACGTATAAAAAAACAAATGTACCGCGAGAGGGAATCGAACCCTCAAGATATCGCTATCACTGGATTTTAAGTCCAGCGCGTCTACCAATTCCGCCATCGCGGCATAATAAAAAACTAGTGGAGATGATGGGAGTCGAACCCATGTCTAACAAGTTTTTAATAATAGTTCTACAAGAATAGCCTGATTTAAGGTCTTATTTAGATTATCGAAACCTGGCAAAAGTAATCTAAACCAGCTAACAAATGGTTCGGTTTAAAAGTGCTAGCACCCTCTAAACCTATCTTCAGTGAATTACACCAGAGGTCGACTATGAAGATTTATCGTTCTGATGGTTGTCGGTTATTATTAAGCGACAACAGAAGCAAAAGCTGGAACTTTCCATGAGAAAGCAGCTTTAGCAGTGTTTTTGACACTTGTTGTTTTGAGTAATTTTAACGTGGGTACTCACCACGGCTTGCCTATTACAAAAAATATCTTGCTATCGATGCCTGACATCCCCCTGATATTTTATCTGCGTTCTTTTGTTAATGTTCGTAAATGGCGCGTGACATCTTTCTTCTTAATATCCTCTCTTTTGTCGTATTTTTTCTTACCTTGACCGACGCCAAATTCCAACTTAATAAAACTGTTCTTAGTATATATTTTTATCGGCACCAATGTCAAGCCTGCTTGCTTCTTTTTACCGATTAAATGGGCAATTTCCCGTTGATGCAATAAAATTTTACGCGGTCGCGTCGGATTATAGTCTTTAAGGTTGCCGGCCGGTTCATATTTGGACACATGAGCCTTAAGTAAATACAGCTCGGTTTGGCCAGATTTATCGGTGCGCAAATCAATATAAGCCTCCTTTAAACTAATGTGCCCATCTTTAATTGATTTTACCTCATAGCCATACAAAACCAAGCCGGCTTCATAAGTTTCCAGAATTTTATAATCAAAATTGGCTTTTTTATTAACAGCTAGAACTGACATATTTCCGGAAAATTAATTAAAACAAAAACCTTAAACAATATTCCACTCGCGTAATTTTTTAATAACTTTTTGGTTGGCTAAAATATTACCCAAATAATGACGATAACCAGGTTCTAATACCATTTTTTGCACTTTTTCGTCACCATGATATTGCTGTTTCAACTCGGCAATTTTAGCATCAATCTCTTCGGCGCTTATTTCTAATTTTTCTACAGTGGCAATTTCTCGCAAAAGCAAGGAGCCCTTAACGCGTTTTACAGCTTGAGGTAAAAAATCCATGATCAATTGTTCGCGTGATTTTTTAATGCTAGATAGATAATCTTCAAATTTACCGCCTTGTTGAGTAATGCTTTGTTGGATTTCAGCCATCATTAATTCACTTTCATTTTGAATTAACATTTCTGGCAAATCACCAAATTTTGATTTTTCTAAAATTTTATCAAGCATTTCAATCTCTGATTTTTGCTCGGCTTTTTCTTGTTCTTGCTTACTCAAAGTTTCGCCCATAAACTTTTCCATTTCGCCCAAATCTTTAAAACCAAATTCTTTAGCAACCTCGTCATCCAAAGTCGGTATTTCACGATTATAAACTTCTTTTACTTTTACTTTAAAATCAACCATTTTTCCGGCTAAATTAGCTTGGTGATGTTCTGCCGGATAAGGCAAGGCAAACTCCAAAACATCATCTTTTTTCGCGCCAATAATTTGCTTGTCAAAACCCGGAACCAAATAATCCTTACCAATTAAAATAGTCGCTTCTGGAATTTGGCCATTTTCAACCGGAACTTTATCTAAAAACATTTCGATACTTAAAATTGTTTTGTCGCCATTTTTAACCGGTTCGGCCGAAATACTTTCTTTGGCGCGCATATCAGCCAAAGAGTCCATGCCTTTTTTTAATTCTTTTTCATCAACTTTTACTTTTGCTTGCTTAACACCCAAATTTTTATATTCACCCAATTCCACGGTTGGCAACAATGTTAAATGCATCTTAAATTCCATTGGATTGTTCGGAGCCAATTTGCTGACTTCGATACTTGGCTGGCCAATCACATGGCGACCATTTAATTCTTGCAAAATAATATTATCAATTAATTTGTGGATCGCAATATGAGCAGCTTCTTCTAAAATAGCCATTTCGCCAACTTTTTGTTTTAAAATTTCCATTGGCACTTTTCCGGCACGAAAACCTTCAATTTTAACGGTTTCAGAAACTTTTTGCGCACCCTTTTCTAAATAAGGTGCCATTTCTTCAACACTAAGTTCAACCGTTAATTCGGCTTGGGAGTTTTTTAAATCTTTGCGGTCAATTTTCATATTTTTATATTTTATATTCTGAATCAATTTCAGAATGACAAAGTTCTTGTCATTCTGGGCTCGACCCAGAATCCATAATTAATATTTATTAACTTCTCCATTCTAACATTATGGAGCAAAAAATCAAGATTAGTAATATTTTTTATATAAATAAAGCCCCGTCTTTTTTAGAGGGGGCTTTTAAACCAACATTCAATCTTTTGGAGAGCAATTTTGTTCCAGAACTTCCGTAAACCATTCTTCGATAAAATCAATTGCGTCTTTTTTTCTGACGATACAATCATGTAATGATTTATTCAGTTGAGCGCAATCCGTAACAATGACTGTAAAAACATCGTCAAAAGCAATGCGAGTTGCGCGCAAAACGCCAAAATTATGTCGAATTGCGTCTATGTCATAAGCATCAAAAATGATTAAATCTATATTGCCGCACTGTTTACGAATTTTTACCACGTCTGAATAATCGCAAGCGCAATAAATTTCTACTTTATCACTGCCGATGGCTTTACTGATAGCGTTTACCAAAGCTTCGCTTTGACTTCCTACAATTAAAAACTTTTTCATGACTATATTTTTTAAAATGAACAAACTATTTTCTGCTTGCAATTGTATCATATTATAAATATTATGTCAATAGCAAAACAAAAAGAGCCCCGAAACGAGGCTCTTTTCTATAATTCAATTAAAGAATTAAAGTAATAATCCAACAATCAATAAAGCAACGATGTTCAAAATTTTAATCATCGGGTTGATAGCTGGACCGGCAGTATCTTTATAAGGATCACCAACGGTATCGCCGGTAACTGCTGCCTTATGAGCATCAGAACCTTTGCCGCCGAAATGGCCTAATTCAATATATTTTTTGGCATTATCCCAAGCTCCACCGCCAGAAGTCATAGAAATAGCTACGAAAACGCCGGTAATAATTGAGCCAACCAAAAGACCGCCCAAAGCTTCAATGCCCAATCCGAAAGCAACGACAACTGGAACAACCACCGGAATTAAAGCTGGTACGATCATTTCTTTAATAGCTGCTTTTGTTACGATATCAACAGTGCGACCATAGTCCGGTTTTTGCGTATAATCCATGATGCCTGGTTTTTCTTTAAATTGAGCGCGAACGTCTTCAACGACAGAGCCGGCAGTTTTACCAACGGCTTGCATTGCTAAAGCGCCAAAGTAATATGGCAACAAACCACCAATAAACAAACCGATCAAAACTCTTGGGCTATCAATTAAGAAATAAAATGAACTACCGCCAGCGGCTAAAGTGTGAGTAAAATCAGCGAATAATACCAAGGCAGCTAGAGCGGCAGAACCGATAGCATAACCCTTGGTAACGGCTTTTGTAGTATTTCCTACAGCATCCAAAGGATCAGTGATATTACGAACATCATCGCCTAATTCAGCCATCTCAGCGATACCACCAGCATTATCAGTGATTGGGCCATAAGCATCAATAGTCACAATAATACCAGCCATTGATAACATGGCCATAGCTGCTAAAGCAACGCCGTAAAGTCCGGCTAACTCATAAGAACCAAAAATTGCAGCAACGATAACTAAAATTGGTAACATGGTTGATTTCATTGAAACTGCCAAGCCGGCAATAACATTAGTGCCATGTCCAGTTTTTGAAGCTTCAGCAATAGATTTTACCGGAGCAAATTTGGTTGATGTAAAATATTCAGTAATAACAACTAATAAACCGGTAACAGCTAAACCAATTAAAGTCGAAAAATATAGATTCAAAACACCATAGGTGCCATTATCAGCCATCAACCATTTAGTAATCGGGTAAAAAGCGATAGCGCTTAAAACGCCGGCAGCAATTAAACCTTTATACAAAGCACGCATGATATTTTGACTTTTTCCTAAACGAATAAAGAAAATACCAATAATAGAAGCAACGATTGAAACGCCGCCTAATACTAATGGGAAAACAACTGCAGCTGAAGAAACGCCAAAAAATAAAGAACCTAAAACCATAGTCGCAATCGAAGTCACGGCATAAGTTTCAAATAAATCAGCGGCCATACCAGCGCAATCACCAACGTTGTCACCAACGTTATCGGCAATAACAGCTGGGTTGCGTGGATCGTCTTCTGGGATACTAGCTTCAACTTTTCCAACTAAATCAGCACCAACATCGGCAGCTTTGGTATAAATACCGCCGCCAAGTCGAGCAAAAATAGAAATCAAAGATCCACCAAAACCAAATCCGATTAAAGCTCCCAAGTCTTTAGTAATCAAATAAAATCCAGCAGTTCCAAGCAAAGCCAAACCAACTACCAACATACCGGTAATTGAACCGCCTTTTACAGCGACATTTAAAGCTTTTGCCATACCGCCACGAGCGGCTTCGGTAGTTTTAACATTGGCACGAACTGAAATGAACATACCGATATAACCGGTTAAAGCTGAAAGTCCGGCACCAATCAAGAAAGCTAAAGCTGTTGTCCAGCTCAAAAGTGAACCGACCAAACAGAAAACTACAACTGCAACCATAGCTACAGTTTTGTATTGACGATTTAAAAAGGCACTAGCTCCTTCTTGAATCGCTTTAGCGATTTCTTGCATTTTTTCATTGCCATTGGGCAATTTTAGAATCGACATAATGGAAATCACTCCATAGACGATAGCAGCTAATGCGCCGCCGATAATTATAAGGTTTGTCACCATATATGATTTTGTCGTTAATTCACATTTGCCGCGCCTGGCGACAAATTATGTTTCAACGCTTAAATTAAATTTATTTTTTAGCGCTTTTCTTAACGGTTGTTTTTTTAACTTTTGCTTCTTTAACAACCGGCTCTTCGGCAATCACATCTTCGGTAGTAATCTGTTCTGTTAATTTTCCGGCCGGAGTTGCTTCAACTATTGTTTCCATGCCATTTTCCTCCGATGAAATAATATCAATCTTCCAACCGGTCAATTTTGCGGCTAATCTAACATTCTGACCATTTTTACCGATAGCTAAGGATAATTTATCCGGGCTAACTTTAACAACAGCTCGTCGAGCTTCAGCATCAATTTTCATGTCTATTATTTTGGCTGGAGATAAAGCATTGGCAATATATTTTATCGGATCTTCATCGTATTGGATAATATCAACCTTTTCGCCGCCAAGTTCGCTGATGATAGTTTGGATGCGAGCACCGCGTTGTCCGACGCAAGAACCAACCGGATCAATATTTTCCGAATCGGTAGAAATCGCCACCTTGGAACGAGAACCAGCTTCACGCGCCACGCTCTCAATCTTAATCAACCCATTAGAAATTTCCGGGATTTCCAAATAAAAAACTTTTTTCAAAATTTCTTCTGATTTTCTGGATAGGATAACCTCAGCCCCTTTTTGGCCGGAACGAACTTCCTTAACATAAACTTTCAAACGGGCGCCAATTGAATATTGTTCTCCCATGATTTGTTCTTCGGCCGGTAAAATACCGATCGCTTTACCCAAATCAACAAAAACCAAACGGCCTTCTTGGCGTTGGACAATACCATTGATAACTTCGTGTTCACGATCTTTGAATTCACTGAAAACCATATCGCGCTCCACTTCACGTAATTTTTGGATAATAACTTGCTTGGCGGTTTGGGCTGCCATACGGCCATAATCTTCCGGTTCCGGTAGTTCTACAATAATTTCATCACCTAAAATCGCGTCGGATTTAATTAAAACTGCGTCTTTAATTTGTAATTCTGTTTTTGGATTAAAACGATGTTTTTCTTCTTCGCCTTCAACATATTCATGTTCCGGCAACGGTTCACCAGCCAACATTGCAGCTTCTTCTTCGGCCGGCAAATCATCAACCACCATTTTAACATCATAAATCTTAGAATGTCCGGTTTCCGGATTAAACTTTACTTTGATGTTTTGATTTTTTTGGCCAAAGTCTTTGCGATAAGCAGCCGCTAAAGCTAATTCAATCGTACTAACTACAGCGTCAAAATCCAATTTCTTCTCTTCGCAAATCTGCTTGATAGCATTTGATATTTCTGACATATTTTTCTTTCTGGATTCCGGATTTAGTCCGTAACAACAACCATGTCGTCATTCCCGCGTAGGCGGGAATCCAGTTTTTTAATTAAAAAGGCTAATTGTAAATTAACAATTAGCCTATGTTTATAATAGCATGGAGCAGAAAAGATGTCAAAATCAAACAAAAAACCACCCCGCGGAACGAGGTGGTTTTTTTATTAATTAGCGTTAGCGACTCAAAGTACCGCCAGAAACACTATAAGTAGATAAGTTTACATTTGTAACCCCACTATATTGAATATCATCACCATTTAAACCATTTAAATCGGCAAATTCAGTCTGGACATATGAATTATCACCACTAACAGAAATATCCGCCGTAATCGCTAAAGTAATAACACCACTCACTTGCCCACTGTCAGCCAACTTAGTTAATGCAGTGCTATTCCAAGAAGCTACCAAGTTGGAACCAACGGTATCAACTGAAGAAGTGTTAACTTTTTGGTTTGTACCATTAATATAAAGTTTAATATTGGAGAGATTAACATTATTTTTAAGAATTGTAACCCTGATGTTTTGTAAAATGGCACTAGAATTACTGTCAGCTGATTTAAACGATAAAACATATTTACCAATAATCCGCGAGCTGCCAGAAAATAAATTGTTATCAGCCATAGAATTAGTAACTGATTGTAAAACAGGGGTTGATAGCAATTTCATAAGACTATAGCCGCCTAAAAAAGTATCAGGAATAGTGACTACTGAATAATTAGAATAAACTTTTGGATCCACTTCTCTTATATAGTTACCATGATCAACAATATAATATTGCTCCAAAGATTGTTTTTTTAGTATATACAAAGAAGAGGATTTAATTTTTAAAACATCAACAATCGGCATAGAGGTAACAAGATTAACTGGAGCGGTTAAAGCCGAGTTAGTACTTATACCATTACTATCTAAAATGGCATTAATATATGGTTTGTATTGAGAGCCAATAACAGCTACATCTGGCAACATAATTCTTTTTAAATCATTAGTTACATAATAATATCTATTGGTACCGTCGTCTATTTTAACAAGTTTATTAGCTAAGTCATGAACAGTTAAAATATTTACCGGAACGCTGTTTGCAACAGGACATCCAGTACAAGTAACGGAAGCAATTCTTTGCCAAGCGCCACTAGCATAAGTACAAGATTTACCGCCACAACCAAAGCTGCCATTTTCACAACGACAAGCATAGCTATTGTCCGCAGCCAAAACTACATTTTTAGCGCCGGAACATTTTTGTACGACTTGGCAATAACCGGTCGCATAAAGATAATTAGTATTCCAAGATTTATAATGCAAAATATTATTGCCCTTTAAATCTTGTGGATTAACAATTTTTTTAGTCGAAGCATCGATTATTGTTATATCACTTTTGGCCTCCACTTTATTAACCGTCACAGTGAACAAAAAGGCGATCACTAGAACACTTAATAAATAACTAACTTTTTTCATAATTGTTTGTTTTTATTATTAAAACTTTTTAATGTTTTAATAATATCATAAAAATAGAAATAAGTCAAGCACAAATCAAAGTAAGCGTCCCATATAGTGTTGCTCCTAGGAGATAAATTGGCAATTTTGAGCCCATAAACAGGCACTATTTTGATATTCTTGATATAATTACCAATATTAATATTGATAATTATTAATAACTAAG